>Ga0209605_1000456_pt1 | contig 51594 bp, 58 predicted proteins | sample AD_UKC035_MetaG_FD_184408 | JGI IMG/M metagenome (GOLD analysis project Ga0209605, IMG submission 184408) | Active sludge microbial communities of municipal wastewater-treating anaerobic digesters from USA - AD_UKC035_MetaG (SPAdes) (version 2) | ecosystem: Engineered > Bioreactor > Anaerobic >...
TTCCAAGCGCGAAACCGCGAATCCGTAACGGATACCTATCGCGAGAGCGACAGATTGGACATTCCGGCTTTTTGTGATACAATAAGGCGGTTTCACCTCCGAGTTTAAACGCCTGCGAGACGGATATGGCTTTAAACCGGCGATTCGTCCTGATTTCTACCACAGGGTAAGACTGGAAACGGTCTTGCCTCCCGAATTTGGAAAGGAGGAGAAATGAAACGGGTTATTTTTTGCGCGATCCTGTTTTGTTTTTTTGTTGTCTGTTTTTCTAATAACTTGACCTTCTATGTGAACGCGGCCCCTTATCGGACCCTTGCTTCCGATTCATCCTTAGAAGCTTCCTACGATCTCTCTTTCGAAGGAAGAAAATACGCCGCCATTCAGCTGAAAGAGCTTCTCCCGATTATGGAATCCATCGACCGTCTGACCGTCGTAAATTCTTTGAATGGTCAAGAAACGGTTTACGATGCCATTCATCGCAGTATGCTGCCCTTTTACGTGGTTCGCTCCCCCGATGAGCCCCGCATGTGGCTGTTTTTCGACGGCACGCACCTCTTTCCTTTTTATGGTCTGTCGCTTTCGGGCGTAGTAGCTCCAAAAGGGTCTTTAGAGGTATGGGTTTGTTGGGAAGGGGTTCCGGCCCTGAAAGCCCTGATCCAAAGGTTTTCGGATATCTACGGTATCCCAGTAAAGGTTCTTGAAGTGCCGAATACCGCGACCAAGCTGCTTTCCATGCTGAAAGCCGGAGGAAAGGTTCCGGATCTCGTGATGATTCAATGCGAAGGTTTCGAGGAGCTCGTGCTGTCCAAAGCCTTCCAGAATGTCGACGCGTTGTATGACGGCTTCGAAGCGTTGTACGCTTCCGATGTTTTCTCTATAGACGGTAAAAGGTGGGCTGTACCATTTTATGGAGATACCCAGCTCCTCTTTTACCGTAAAGACCGGATCCCCGAACTGCCGGATCCGTTGTCCCTCCATGCGCTCGAATCCCTCGCCTCTTCCCTCACCGATGGCAATTTTTTGGGGTTAGGCTGGAATCTGTATTCTGTGTATTGGTTTGCTCCCTTCCAGATCGGATTCGGAAAAAACAGCATTCTCGAACCAGACGGCAGCGTGAAGATACAGGATCAGGGGACGGAGAAAGCTCTGGCTTTCTTAAAATCGTGGGTGGATCGCCAGATCGCCCTTCCGCTGGAACGGGACGCGATGGTTTCGTTCTTTACATCCGGAAAGATCGCGATGATTTTAAGCGGCTCCTATTCCATACCCGGTTTTGAAGAACTGGGAATCCCTTTTGGCATCGCCTCCTACCCTTATGACTCCGAGACCGGCCGCTGGATCTCCCCGATGTTGGATTTCAAAGGATTCGGGATCACGCGGAAAACTCGCGAGCCTGTTTTGTCGATGGCTTTATTGGAGTATCTAACCGGACCCGGCGTGCAATCGGCATTTTGTATTCCTGTGAAAAAGATACCGGTTAACCGGGCGGTTCTTGCGGATCGGCTCGAATCGGGGGACGCGCTGTATCAACTTTATCAACACGCCCTGGATGTGGGGACCTTCGTACCGGCTTATAACGCCTATGACCTTTATAAGAATACACTATGGAAACTGTTGCGCTTCGTGTTTTTAGATCAGATGTCAATCCCGGAGGTTTTGGAAAAGGGGCAGCAAATCATCGACGCGAACATGCCGTAATCTTTTTTTGTGTGAAGCGCCGAAATTAAGTTAGGAATACTTCTAAAGGAAAAATACGAAAGACTCTATCCACGAAGGCGGCGAATGGAAAAGGAGCATCGCTCGAAGAAGGACTTGGAGCGCCTTTTTTGGAGCGCCGACATTTATGTCGGCATGGGTTTTACGATGATATGGAACCGATCCACGAAGGCGGCGAATGGAAAAGGAGCATCGCTCGAAGAAGGACTTGGAGCGCGACAGCTACGAGTTTCCAGTAGGTGCGCCTTCAGGTTCGCTTCATGGGCTCCTTACAGAGCATCATTTCTAATAAGAGGGTGTTTAACTGCGTTCGTAAAATTACCCGGCAAACTAAGCCGACATAAATGTCGGCGCTCCGCATAATCCGCTTATGACGGGGTATAGTCGTGTTTTTTACGACGTGACTAGCATCGGTATCAAAACAATCGTTCCTTATTTTTACCGTATTAGACTAAAGTCGTGCGCTCCAAAAAAGGCGCTCATAAGGGGTTATGACGCGATAATCAGTTTACAAGATTAGGAACCATAACAAGGGTTTTTTGCCCTGAAGCATAAAGGAGGATTATTTTGAGGAAAGCGTTGTTAATCAGTCTCTTGATCACTTTGGCAGTATCTTCTATGTTTGGTTGGCCCATTTCGCTGCAGGGGGTAAGAGAAGATACGGTCAGTGAAAGTTATTTTGATTCCATGAAGGAACACCTGTCCCATTACATCGAAATCGGGATCACCGAAAAAAGCGGGTTCAACCGGTACCATGGGATGCCTCTTTGGCTTCTGATCGCTATGGTGGACGGCAACGACTCGGCACATCCATACAAATTCGACCTGGATCGATGGGAAGCCGGTTATGAAGTGACTTTGGTTTCTTCCGACGGATACTCGGTCACCTTCGACACCACCGAGATGCCTGTCGGGCAGTTGTACCTCGCCGATCGGAAGAACGGAGAGAAGATCGCTCCGTCTGTCGTAGGCAACGTTTCAACGAAGTATATGGTTAAGGATCTGGTCGCGATCGAGGTCATGATTCCGGATCTGATGGCGCAGCAAGAATCGCCTTATGCCTATGAATTGGAGTTTTCGATTGCTGGAACCCAGTACCGCTATTCTTTGGAAGAGTTAAAAAATTCCGAGTTCTATATCGAAAAGCCGGGACAATACACGACTTCGGCCGGAACCGTTTACGCCAGTGTCTATGGGGGTATCCCTGTTTACGATTTCTTGAAAAAGATAGCAAATGTCACTACTGAAGACACGTTGAAAGTGATCGCGCTGGACGGTTACGAGATGACTTATTCGATGACGGATATGGCGGACACTTCCGACGGCGTGTGGATCTTCGCCTTCATAAAAGACGGAGAGCCGATGCCGGAAGACCCGGGCCCTGTCCGAACCGTTAAGGTCGGAGACCACAACCCCAATATCGACGGCCATCTTTCGGCGAAGCTGGTCAAACGCGTCGAACTCGCGGGAAAGCCTTTCAAGGCTTATACTCTTTCGTTGAAAGGGCAGATGGACTTCGACCTCGATCGCCAAACGATCGAAAGCGGTGTCAGTTGCCATAAAAAAACGGTCACCTACAAATCGAAGTCCGGAACGGCCGAGTACACCGGCATTCCTCTCTGGAGACTGCTCGCTTACTCGGACGACCCGTCATTGGCGCCTCACAAGCAGGACTCTTCGATCATTTCCTACAATCGAGATCTCGCGAAAAGCGGATACTCCGTAAAGATCACCGCGCTGGACGGATATGCGATCACGCTTCGCTCTGAGGAATTGGACATGAACGACGATGTGATTATCGCGACGATCAAGAACGGGGAAGAACTACCCGAAGGGGAATGGCCGATGATCCTGGTTTGGCAGTTCGACAGCGATCGAATCCCGGCAAACATTAAAGGCGTGAAACAAGTGTCCAGCATCGAGGTTATAACTGATTGAAACGATTTCTAGTTCCCCTGCTGGGGGTAATCCTTCTCATGAGCTTCTTCCCCCTGGCGGTATCTTTTAAAGATTCATTCGTACACGATATTTACGGGGAAAAAACTTTCGCCGGGTTCGACAACTACGCTTACCTCTTTTCCGACCGGGGGTTCTGGCTTAGTTTAGGGATCACGGTGATCTGGGCGGTCGCGAGCACGGCTATCATGATATTCGGTGGCTTAAGCGCCGCCCTTTTCCTCTTTAAAAAAGGGCGGTTTCGGAAACTGGTTATTTTTCTTCTCTTCGTTCCTTGGGGAATTCCCGCTTACATGGCCGTCCCGATTTGGCGCGCCCTCATACACGGAAACAGTGGAAATTCTTTGCTAAAATTGTTGACCGGTATCTCGGTGAATCTGATCACCCAACCGGGCGGCGCTTTCATCGCCACCTTATGGGTGAGCTTTTGGATGGCCCTTCCATTTACCGCCTTCATCTTTGTCGGGCACCTGAAAAAGATCCCTCAAGATATTATCGACGCAGCCAAGATTGACGGGGCGAATCACAGACGCCTTCTTTCAGATGTCCTTCTGCCGCTCATGAAGCCGGCCGTGATCACGGTCACTGTCCTCAATCTCGTCAAATTCCTCAAAGACTTCACGGTTATTTTCCTGATGACCGGGGGCGGGCCCCCGATGCCGCAGTTAATTACCGAAAGGAGCATCCTCGGCGCGACGACCACCGCTGAGGTCTTTCTGTATGATTTGTTTGAAACGGCTCGGGATATTGGCATTCCCTCCGCTTTCTCGTTTATCATGGGCCTTTTGATTCTCACTATCATGCTCCTGTGGTACCGATCGCAGAAACGGGCGAAAAATACGCTGGTCCCGATCTCAAAGATCCGACGATTGCCCTCCAAGGTTCCCAGCGATCTTGTCAGGCGAGGAGCCGCTTTCGGACTGAATTTCGGCTCTTTTCCCTTGATTGCCCTCGTCAGCGCGGGAACGGTATTGAGCGTTTACGCGTTGTTATGGATGAGCTTTTCGAGAGTAGACACCACCTACATTGATACACTTTTTCCCCGGTTTTTCACCACGCAGAACTTTTCGGATCTCTTTGTGAAAGAGGGCATCCTCCGCTACTACGCGAACAGTCTATTGCTCAGCCTATCTTGCGCGTTGCTGATCCCCGTATTGACCTTCGGGGCTTCTTACGCGATGACCCGGATTTCACTCAAGAAGCAGACGACGATTCTTACGATCGTAAATCTTTCTACCGTACTCTCCGGTGTGCATTCGCTGATCCCTCTTTTCGTGTTTTTCAGGGTCTTTCAGCTGACGGACACTTATCTCCCGCTCATCCTCATTTACCTTTCTCACGCCATCCCCTTTTCCCTTCTGACCTTAAAAACTTATCTCGAGCACTTCCCGCCTTCTTTTTACGAGCTGGCGCGAATGGAAGGGATGCCGGAGCGGTCCTATCTGTGGAAAGTGCTCTTTCCGTTGAGCCTGTCCCCAATCGCCACTTCTATGATCCATACCTTCCTAAATGCCTGGAACGGTTTTCTCGCGCCGATGATCTTTCTCAACGACGACGCCAAATACCCGCTCAGCGTCAAGCTGTATACCTATGTGGGCAGCGTTTCTTCCGGCGATCCGAAATGGGGGTTGTTTAGCGCGGCCTCCATCCTGAACCTCATACTTGTCTTTGCTTTATTCGGCCCTTTACGCCGACCGCTCTTCCAATCTGTTTTATCCGAAAATTCGTCTTAGGAATATGAAGGAGTTTCCCTCATTAGAGCGAGCAGGCTCGTGTGTTATAATCGGGAAAGTCTGCGGGAAGAGTGGAAGAAAAAACCGCAAACCCAAAGGAGCGTTTGGTTGGTCTCATACTTGGGCGTACTTTTGAGCGGGATCGCAATGGGAATCGCGAACATCATCCCGGGGGTCAGCGGCGGGACGGTGTTAGTGATTCTGAAGGTGTATGAAAAGTTTGTGACCGCTCTCTCTTCTTTTCATTTGAAAGGAAAGGGGTTTTTATTCTCGCCGGAAGCCTGGAAGTTCCTGCTCGTACTGGGTACCGGCACGTTGATCGGTGTCTTCGGTTTCGCGCCGGTTATGGCGTTTTTGTTGGCCCGTTTCGAGTTATTGACCTACTTTTTCCTCATCGGGATCCTACTCTCCTCTCTCCTGTTCGTTATACGATCCGTTAGGATTCAGAGAAGGGTTGAAACAATCTGGATAGGGGTAGGCATTGCTCTTTTTGCCCTCGTTATCTGGGCGTCTGCGCGAATGCCGTCAACCGCGGCGGCCGGTTCGGGAAATGCGCTGAGATTCTTCACCGGTGGACTCATCAGCGCTGTCTTTATGGTTTTACCTGGCATCAGCGGGTCGATGATGCTGATCATCTTCGGGCTATACAACGACGTCTTGGCCGCTATCAATCACCGCGAACTCCTTTCCATCATGGTCATCGGTCTCGGCGTGATCGTCGGGATGTTGCTTTCGGCAAAAACCATTCACTATTGTATCAACCGTTTTCGGAACCAAACTTACTTTTTCGTGATTGGGTTGATGCTGGCTTCCCTTGTTCCCCTTTGGAAAGTCAATCCCAGCCACACAATTGTCGATATATCGCTGGGTGTCGGGTTCTTGATCCTTGGATTTTTCCTCGGATATAGGCTATCAAAAGCGCAGCGTGTCAAAACGCCGCTAATCAAAATTTCACCTCGTAAGGAGTGATTCCTTTGCCTGTAAAAAATGTGTTTTTAAGTAAAGTGAAAGAGATGGTTACCGGGATGAACGATCCCTTTGTGGAAGAGTTACGCTCCATCACAGGCCCCAAGCGGGTCTTCCCGATGAAAGCAAACGCAACGGTTCTGGGAAACGCTTTTGTGGAAAAGATCGAAAAATCTTATGAAGGAACCAACCGACCGCTGTTTCCGAAAGAGTTTTCATATGAATACCATCCCTTTCATTCCCAGATCAGCGCTTACGGAATCGCATTCGATCAGCCAAGCCTGCTCAACGAAGCCGCTCTGTTGTTCGCGCACGTTCGAGATTCCTTTTGCGATAAAAGGGGCGCCAAAGAGATCGCCACAGACGTTCTGATGGTCGTTTTCTGGGCGAATCTACTGATCGGATATTTCGAACATCTCGTGGAAAGCGAGTTGTACCGCAACAAACAGCTCCAGCTAACAAATTTGGACTATCTCACTCTCTGCCGGGAAGAGGAATTCCGTTCTATCCTCACAGATATGAAACTGGCTTATGCTTTCAAACACCTCTCTCTCATCTCTGCCTATTCCCGAATCCCGAATGGTAATCCCTTCGATTATCAATGGGTCTGTCGGTATTATTTGAGAAGGAAAATCGACGTGCTGGGTGGATCCGCCATGGATTACGTCGGGGAAACACGCTGGTATGACGGGTTGGAAAGACTGTTAAGGGCTCTAATTTCCAAAGATTCCTACAACAGTGTCCTCAAGCAGTTCCCGATGCGTGGAATCGACGAGCTCCACAATATCCCCGTTTACCTCGTCGTCGGAGATCAGATGCCTGTTTTCTCGACCACGATCAAATCCGCACCGCGAACATTGGATGACGTATTACGGGAGACCAAAGAAACGAACCAAAAGTTTTTCCGGGAAATTCTGCATATGGTGGAATTTTCTTTCGATCTCTCTGTCAACTTAGACCATGATGTGGGTTTCGTCATCGAATCGCCTGATGGAAAAACTTTACTCGAAATGTACCCCAGAACCCATACCCAATCCCTGCTTGCCCCTTTCTGCGATGTGATTGGCCTTCCAGAATCCGCTCTGGATGCCTTACGAGAAGAGGGACGTGAAGAATTGATCAAAGAGTTAATCCAATTGGGTTTCGAAATGGAAGCTTCCGGAAAGATGATCCTGGTTTTAAGCGAAAAGATCGGATGGCAGCGCTGGAACAGCACGCTTTCCTGCCTTAGAAGGATTCTGAAGATATAGCCGGCCGGGCGATTGGATCGTAACGCGAAAACGCTGAGAATAAACTCGTCCGCCACGGGGCTTGTGGTACGGAATTGGCGCACCTTCTTTGTAGCGCCCAACTTAAGCTGGGAATGGGAGCCGTTTTTCGATAAATTGTCGGCCTCTTCGACGCCGCTATACTAATAAAGCATACTCGACAAAAGTCGAGCGCTCCATATCGCCAAGGATCTCTATCCCTATCGGGGGTTCCCTATCCTTCGCCACTCCATATCGCTACGGAGTGAAATTCGCTGCGCATTCCGGGTTTATCGGCAACAAAAGAGGTTCGGAAAGATAAGATGCGTGTTAAGAATAAGAAAGGTTACTCTTCCGAGTCTTGTAAGTCTAAGGTTTTCTTTTCTTTCTTCACTTTTTCTGTCAATAAATGCGCCAACCGCGTGGGTTCAGGCAAGCGTTGTTTGTTCACGCATGACAATACAAGACGTATGGAATCTTCAAGCGTGATGTAGTTACCTTGAGAGATATACAGCGGCGCAGAGGTTTCTTTCGTGCAAACGGTCGCCCCGATTACGTGCCGATCCTCGGGATGGAGTAGCGGATGCCACTCTCCTTTCTTAACCGGCGTTTGTTCTTCGATGCCAAAAAGCTTCGATTTAGCGACGCCGATCGTGGGTCGGTCGATCCACAATCCCAAATGCGCAGCCATCCCCAATTGGCGGGGATGAGCGATGCCTTGTCCATCGAAGAAAACGATCTCTGGCTCATGATTCAGCCGTTTCCAAGTTTTTATGAATGAAGGCCCCTCGCGAAAGGTTAATAAGGTGGGGACATAGGGAAAAGAAACCTTATTCGTCAAAAACTTCTTTTCGACCATTTCAAGCTCAGGAAAAGAGAGAACAACGATCACGGTGATGATGTACTCTTCCTCCCCGCTTTGGATAAACGAGGAGTCTACGCCCGCGATCAGTCGCGGTAGTTTCCCCAATACCGTAAACTTCAACTCTCCGGCGAGCTTCTTCTGAAGTTCTTTCGCTTCTTCGTTGCTGATCTTCCACGGATGCAGGTTTTTAAAGGATGCCAGATTCATCCCCCTTTTCGGCCTTCGCTTTCTTTACTTCACGATCGATGTAATCGAAAGCGTTCAATTTCCTTAATACCTCTCTCGGGATGTCTGGAGAGTCCTCCATATCCCGGTATATCGTAAAAGGATTCAGGATTTTTTGTTGGTGGATGTATTCGTGTACCCGGTCTTCGAATATCCGGATATACTTTTTCTCTTTTTGTTTTTTCGCTGCAGCCGAGAAGATAACGAACGCCGCAACGGCGATGATGAGGATGATCCCTATGAATCCGCTCTCGAACAAAACAAGTCCTCCCTTAAGTGGTTCTCCGACCAATAGGCCGTTTTGAGGTAACGATTAACCGGAACCGGCTTAAAGTCGACGGAATAGAGGTATAATCCTTCCGGGGGCGCCGTTGTGTTTAAGGCCGTTCGGCTTCTTTCCCGGATGATCTCTTCTATTTTTTCCGGTTCCCACTGCCCGGTTCCCACGCGCACCAGCGCTCCGACGATGTTTCGCACCATCCTTCGTAAAAAAGACTGGCCTTCCACACGGACAAGGATCAAACCGGGGCGACGCAACCGAATCACACGCACACGAAATAGAATGCGAACCGGGTTCTTATCCTCGTGCTTGTCTTTTTTCATAAAGGTCGAAAAATCGTGGATCCCTTCCAAATATTTCGATCCCTCCCGCATCCTCGGGATATCCAAAGGATACGGAAACCACCAGTAACGATTTCTGGAAAAAAGATCTGGATCGCGGGTATTCAGCACATAGTAGTGATAAATGCGGCGCGTTGCGGCGAATCGCGGGTTAAAATTCGATTCCACCGTCCTTACCCTTCTCGTATAAATATCCGAAGGCAGATTCGCGTTTAGGGCATTTTTCACATCGTGGTCTTCCATCGTGTCGTACTTGACTGAAAAGCTGATGACCTGCCCTTCCGCATGCACACCGGAGTCGGTCCGACCGGCGAAATCGATGGTCATCGGTTCTTTAAAAATCCGGGCGAGGGCCCGTTCGATCTCTTCCTCCACGGTCCGCACGCCTTCCTGCAACTGAAACCCGCTAAAACTCGTACCATCGTAGGCTACAACGGCGGCTACCCTTCTCATTCTTCCTCTCCTACCCTAAGAATCGCGAGGAATGCCTCCTGCGGCACATTGACGCTTCCGATATCTCTCATCTTCCGTTTGCCTTCTTTTTGCCGATCCAGCAGTTTCATCTTCCGGGTCACGTCGCCTCCGTAACACTTGGCGATCACGTCTTTCCGGAAGGCTTTGATCGTTTCTCTGGCAATGATACGGCTTCCGCATTTGATCTGAATCGGGATCTCAAATTGATGCTTGGGGATCAGGTCTTTCAGTTTGACCGCCAATTCGCGGGCGAAATACTCTTTTTTGCTCTCATGAACAACCGTGGTCAAAGCGTCTACCGGTTCTCTGTTCAGTATAATCGAGAGTTTCGCCATCTTCGTTTCCCGGTACTCCAAAAAATCGTAGTCCATGGACCCGAAACCCCTGGTTTTTGCTTTTAGCTTATCGAAAAAATCAAAGATCAGCTCGGATAAGGGAATGTCGTAGGAGAGCATAATGCGATCTTTACCGGCATTTTCCATGTGATGGAAGACCCCCCGGCGTTCCTGTTGGATAAAACCCATAAGATTCCCCATATACTCGGAAGGCGTGATAATCGACAGTCGAACGAAAGGTTCATAAACATCCTGGGCTTCCTCCGGGAATTTCGTCGGATTCGTCACCTCTTCCTGTTCGCCTTCCGGACCGGCGATTTTCAGGATCACGTTTGGAGCCGTCAAGATGACGGTCATCTCGAACTCCCGTTCTAACCGTTCTTTGACGATATCCATATGCAGCAAACCCAAAAACCCGCACCGAAAACCAAAACCCAGCGCCGGTGAGTTGTCGGGCTCAAAGATCAAGGCAGCATCGTTCAGTTTCAACTTTTCCAGAGCTTTTCGCAAATCCTCGTAGTATTCGGGAGTACCCGGGTACATGCCGGCAAAAACCATCGGCTTCGCTTCCTGGTATCCCGGAAGCGGTTTTGGGGCAGGGGAAGAAGCGGAGGTGACGGTATCGCCAACCCGCGCTTGCCGCACTTCTTTCATTCCGGCGATGATGTATCCCACGCTTCCCGCTGCCAGTTCTGCGGTGGGTGTCATCTTGGGGGAGAATACGCCGACCTGCATCACTTCCAGCACTTCCCCGAGATGCATCAGGGTAATTTTATCCGCTGGTTTGACCGTTCCGCTGAAAACCCGAACATGGACCACCACACCCTGGTATTTGTCGTAATGCGCATCGAAGATCAGCGCTTCCAGCCGGTCTTTTATTTTTTTCATAGGAGAAGGGATTTTTTGAACGATCGCCTCTAAGATCTCGGGGATTCCTTGCCCGGTTTTTCCGCTGGCCAAAAGACAACCAGAACCATCAAGCCCCAACAGATCTTCGATTTCGCGTCGCGTTTCTTCGATATTGGCGCTGGCCATATCGATTTTATTGATGATGGGAATGATTTCTAGGTTGTTATTGATGGCGAGATAGGCGTTCGCGACGGTTTGGGCTTCCACGCCCTGCGAACCGTCGACCAACAGCAACGCGCCTTCGCATGCTGCCAGAGAACGCGAAACTTCGTATGAGAAGTCCACGTGCCCAGGGGTGTCGATGATGTTGATTTCGTAGGTATTCCCGTCATTTGCGGAATAATGGACCGTTACGGGATGCGCTTTGATCGTGATGCCCCGCTCTCGCTCCAAATCCATCGAATCCAGGAATTGTTCTTTCATCAATCGGGCTTCTACCGAGTGTGTCAGCTCCAAGATCCGGTCGGTAAGTGTGGTTTTCCCATGGTCAATATGCGCAATGATGCTGATATTGCGGATCTTTTCTGGATCAGACAAAACGTACCCCCCATATAGAAGTCAGTCACTCTCGACGTTTCTTACTCGCTCAACCAGACCCTCAACAACAAAGCGACTTCTTCCGGCTGGTTTTCCGCGGCGTTGAAAAGAGTCTCCATCATGTTAACCAGTTCCGATTCTTCGGGTGTCAACTTCTCTTCCGGCACGGCCGCCAGCAACTCCTGCTCGAATCTCTGACGACGGTTAAGAATCTCCTGACGCTGTTTCCGAAGCCGCAACCGACTCAAGAGGAGATATAACAGGAGCATCATGGCGCCGATGAGCAAAATAAACCCGATGGTGAGTTGGATAAACTTCTGTTGGCGCGTGGCTACTTGCAGTTCAGATTCGAATTGCTGCTCCACGGAACGGTCAAAGGCTAAAAAATCAACCTCCACATTCGTCACCGTCGCGCTGATGGCATTCGCCACGAGATTCTTGATCACGTCCCTATTGACACTCGTCGAGACCGCTGTGGAGTCCAACAACACGGTGATGTTTTTCTCAAGTATCTCACCCTGCTTGTTTTGGAGAACATGCTCATAGGCCTCATTGATGCTATAGTTACGTATGGTTTTTTCCCGCTCGTACTCCCCCAGGGCGGTTACAATCGTCGACTCATAGGTTGGCGGGACGTTCGAGTCAACTCCTACCGGCGCGCCGACGCCTCGATCCACGGACTTTTCTTTTTCGAGCTGCTCGCTTTCGACAATCCCAGCACTACGGGTGACGGGGGTGTATTCTTTCGACTCCCTCTCTATCGTCTCCCAGTTCAGAAGGACCTCTGAGATCACGACGACACGTCCGTAGCCGAACACTTGTTCTAGACTGCTCCGGACTTTGGAGGTGTAGTAATTCTCCGTCAGTTTTTGGATCTCCATCCGGCTGGTGGCGAACCCCATCGACTCGTCTCCGGAAACCGAATCGCTCAACAATCGCGAAAAGTTATCCACGACCCGCACATTCTTGTAGTCTAATCCTTCGACCGCCGCCGCCACCAATTCCATGATCGCTTTCACCTTTTCCGGGCTTAACGATACCCCTGACCTCAGGCCGATCATGACAGATGCCTTCGTTTCGCTTTCCTCTCCGCGCGTATAGTATGTAAACTTTGGCACAGTCAGATGTATCTTGGCGTATTCGATGCCGTCGATCGAGGTGATAGACCGTTCCAATGATCCCTGTAAGGCGATTTGATACCGCACTTGCTTATCAAAGCTCGTCGCCCCGAGCGGTTGCGATTCGAAAATTTCGAACCCTTGCGAACTATCCCCGAGAACCCCTTGCGTAAACAGCTTCATCCGCAGCGCGTCGGGTTGGTAAGAAGCGGGGATATAGATACTGCCCGCCGCCGTTGTTCGATAAGGGACCCCTTGCTCTTCGAGCGCCTGTATAACGCTTCCGGATTGGGTTTGATTGAGTCCACCGATTAGGAGCGCGTAACTCGGATTCGAAAGCACAACCACCATTACCAGCAAGGCAATGATGATCGTTGCCGCGGTTCCTAAAAAGAGTATTTTTTGTGAACGGGTGAATTTTTTCCAGTAGTTCTCAGGGAAGTTCTTGAACCAATCGACGATCTTTTTAAGAAAATCCATGGTTTTCAACTTCCTCCTGATCTAAAAAACGCTTAACCGCCGAATTGAACGCGCTCGGCTCGAATCCATAGATCCTCGAGAGCGAAAAACTCCCTGCCCTTCTTCGAGAAGATATGGACGATGATGATACCGGCGTCAACAACCAGCCAATCATAGTTCTTGCCTTTGTCGTAGAAGATTAAAGCGATGTCTTGCTTGTCGAAAAAATCAACCACGGCATCCCTTAGGGCAGCCATATGCGTTTGCGAATTAGCCGTGCAAATCGCGAAATAATCCGTCGGTATCGGTGTTTTTTGCATATCCAACACGCAAATATCCTCAGCCTCTTTTTCGCTGAGATTCCAATAAAGCGCATTCATGATCCCAAGTACATTCGATTCCAGAGGTGTTCCTCCTTTGATGACACTTAATTTTTCTGCTCCGCGGCCGCCGTCTCCTGTCGATCAATCAGCAAGCAAGTGACCGCTCAACAGCCTAAACAATAACCATCCTCGAATTATAACATTATTCCCGCCAAATTGGAGTATTCAAAACTGGCTTTTATTCAGGCCGCGCAAAAAAAAGAACGATGAAGGCGTAAAAATGGTAGAATTAAGAATAACTTTTCTGATAGAATAGGGCTGGTTAATCGATACAAATGTCAGAAACTTTGTCTCATCATACAGGAGGAAGAGTATGCCAAAAACGCTGGCTGTAGTAGCCATAGGCGGAAACGCGGTCAATAAACCGGGGGAAAGCGCGACGGCGGACAATATGTTTCGCAATCTCGCGGTTACGGCCGAGTACTTGATGCAGATGTTGAAAGATGATTATGAGCTGGTCATCACACACGGAAACGGTCCGCAGGTCGGGAATATCCTCGTTCAGCAGGAGTTGGGGAAAAGCAAGATCCCTCCCTTCCCGATCGACGTCAATGACGCGCAAACTCAAGGCAGTTTGGGATACGCGATCGCGTTGACATTGCGCAATGCTTTGTTGAAGGCCAATCATCCGAGAGAGATCTGTTCAGTCGTCACCCAGATTGTCGTAGATCCGAAAGACCCCGCTTTCCAGAATCCGACGAAACCGATCGGCCCTTTCTATTCCGAAGCGGAAGGAAAGCGCATACAAGAAGAAAAAGGGTGGGTTTTCGTTGAAGATGCGGGTAGAGGCTGGAGACGTGTCGTCCCTTCTCCAATTCCTTTGGACATCATCGAAAAGAAAGCGATCAAGCAGTTGATTAAAGCAGATATCATCACCATCGCGGCAGGTGGCGGCGGTATTCCGGTGAATCGCCTGCCTGACGGATCTTTAGAAGGTGTGGAGGCTGTTATTGATAAGGATAGGGCTTCAGCCTTGCTCGCCCTTGAGATCAACGCCGATATGTTCATCATCCTTACCGGAGTTGAAAAGGTGTATACAGACTATGGCAAACCGCTGCAAAAAGCTTTCGATACGTTGACGGTCGAGGAAGCGCAACGCTATCTCGCGGATGGTCAATTCCCGAAAGGCAGTATGGGGCCCAAGATCGAAGCCGCTATCTCTTATGTTTCCAAAACCGGCAAAAGATGTTTGATCACGGCAATGGAAACGTTAGGTGAGGCGCTGAAAGGGAAAACCGGTACGTGGATCGTTAAGGGGTAAACGAACGCTTTCACAACGAGGGGCGAATCGGGTTTCGCCCTTTGTTGTTCATGAGACGGTCAATCAGACTGATCGGCGAGGGCGGGCCTGAAATGAGGGATGCACGGTGTTGAAACTTTTTCTGGATCCAAAGCTGTATCCGTTTTTCGAACGGTATTTGCAGCGTTACCGAAACCGCGTGTACTTTTCCGACAAAGAGAATCCCGATCCAAAGGAAGAAGCGTGGGAGGTCGGCGTTTTTTCAAAAGATTATTTTCCGGGCGCGCTCGACTTGCAAATGCTGCAAGCGCATTTTCCTTTTTGCTCTCTCTTTTTTTTACCCCACACCGCCGTTTCGACGGACCTTTCACACGAAAAAATCTATCTCTACGACGACGAAAGCATTCTGGCCCACAACGTTTCGGTACTCTTGGACCGTATCCTTCAGATCCAGGAGTTGAAAGAAAACCTGTCGCGCAATGCCTTTCTTTCTAATCCCTTTACACAAGGTCCGGCCTATCGCGAGTTCATCCAATCGCTCCAATCCGACCGCTGGTCCCCCCTCACGCATTTGATTTTGGGAGAGACCGGCATCGATAAGCTTTCCCTCGTTCAATATCTCTATCCCGGACTGCGTGTGGACCGGTTCGATTTTTCGGGAATAGAGGACTCCCTGTTTTTTTTCTTAATGCTCGGCGACCGTTTTTCGGAGGGGTTTCTTAGAAAGCCCCACCAATGCGTCTTTTTTGACAATATCCAGGATCTATCGGAAGACCATCAGTTGTTTTTGTACACGGTGGTGACGCAGCAGCGCTACGACTACGAGGGAAACGCGGGCCGCTGCGATTATCCCATCCTATTAGGAGCTTCAGAAGCAAGAGGCGACCTCAGAAGGGTGAAAGAACTCTATCAAACGGTGACAATTCCGCCGATTCGAAAACGGAAAGAGGATTTGGCCTTTCTGATCACGATGATTCTCAACGACCTGGCCATCAAGTATAAAAAAGAGGTGCCCCCCGTCAGCATCGAGCTCCTCATGCTCTGTCAGGAATATCCTTGGCCGGAAAACGAAACTCAAGTCATCCGGTTTTGCGAAATTTATCTCCTCGAAGGTATTGAACGGGCGACCGCTTTTTTAATGGCGGGATTGGGCGCGGTTGACACCGTCGACAAACTCCCGAAATTAGGCGCGCTGATGGATGCGATGACAGACTGGGTGGAAAACACGCTCATAAAAAAAGCGATGGCTTTAACGAACGGAAACCGGAAACAAGCCGCCCCCCTCTTGGGGATCACGTATAAGTCTTTATGTAAAAAACTCAGTACGCTGGATCTAAAAGGGTGATGGGTGTGCTCACTTACCGGTATTTGGTCAGAGGTCAGGTTCAGGGGGTCGGTTACCGGCATTTTGTCGTGAAAACGGCGAACCAGCTGGGTATTAAAGGAACGGTCAAAAACCTCCCGAGCGGCGCGGTTGAAATATACGCCAACATCCCCGCCGAAAGAGTCCAGCTTTTTGAAAACGTACTCCAGGAAGGCCCGTTTTTGTCCCGAGTGGAAGAGGTGATCCGGGAGACAGTAGAACCGACGCTCTCTTTCGAAAGCTTCTCAGTTACATTCTGAGAGAGGAGAGGAAACGAAATAACTTTCCTTCGCTTGTAACCATCATGGGACTTCACCGTAGGGGGCCCCGTGAAAGGGGCCTTTAAGGGCGATGGGATTGTGCCGCTCCAAAAACCTCCCGGCTAGATATTTTCTGAACAAAAACCACGGCGAAGAGTTTGTCCTTCTTCCACGAAGGATTAAGAGGTATTTGAAGGATTTCTTTTTTTCCATCTTCCAAGGTTCTCACCGGAGTAGTTTGCGCAAAACGGACGACGTTTCTTAAAACCGAACGACCGTCCGGCACTTGATCCTCCACGAGTAGAACGACAATTTGAGCGTTTTCAAGAGGTTTTTCCAATTGAAAGGCGTATTCGACTAGGCCTTCTTCATAGGTCAGAGAAATTTCCACCGGATCTGAGACTATCGCGTTTTTCCGATCGGAAATCAACTTTTGAAATTGCATATAGAAGGTGGGCGATCCGCCTATTTTTTTCGTCACACCGTCCAGCACAAACATCGGAATTCCCTGATTGCCATACCAGTTGATTCGGTTATTCGTCCAGTTAAAGTCTAGACCGTCATTTTGAACATGGTAATGGACAAGTATCAAAGATGGATCCGCATCGTACATTTCGTTGACGATCGGATCGTATGTCTTGCATGGCCCGCACCACGTCGCCGTAAAAGACTCGATCAGAACGTTTTTCGCAATCGTAGCGAATGAATTCGCATTCACTACGGATGCGAAAGATGCCACCAGCAACATGAGGATTACCCAAGTTCTCTTCATAAAACCTCCTAATAGTATCGGACTGAGAGTATTCTTTTAGAAAACGCCGCCCTTCACGTATTCGATCATCATTAAGAGTAAAACGCGGGTTTTACCGCGCGAAGGGTTCTAACTACGCTTAAGAAGCGCTTTTCTTCTAAAGAAGTGCTTTTCTTCTTAAGAAGCGCTTTTCTTCTTAAGAAGTGCTTTTCTTCTTAAGAAGTTCTTTTCTTCTTAAGAAGTGCTTTTCTTCTTAAGAAGTGCTTTTCTTCTAAAGAAGTGCTTTTCTTCTTAAGAAGTGCTTTTCTTCTTAAGAAGTGCTTTTCTTCTTAAGAAGTGCTTTTCTTCTTAAGAAGTGCTTTTCTTCTAAAGAAGTGCTTTTCTTCTTAAGAAGTGCTTTTCTTCTAAAGAAGTGCTTTTCTTCTTAAGAAGTGCTTTTCTTCTAAAGAAGTGCCTTCCTTCTTAAGAAGTGCCTTCCTTCTTAAGAAGTGCCTTCCTTCTAAAGAAGTGCTTTTCTTCTAAAGAAGCGCTTTTCTTCTTAAGAAGTGCTTTTCTTCTTAAGAAGTGTTTTTCTTCTTAAGAAGTGTTTTTCTTCTTAAGAAGTGTTTTTCTTCTAAAGAAGCGCCTTCCTTCTAAAGAAGTGCTTTTCTTCTAAAGAAGTGTCTTCCTTCTTAAACGTCCTTGAGCTAAAGACGTCTTTTTTCTGCGGTTGATTTTTCTGTTATGCGATAAGAAAACTTCAAAGCGGAACAAACGGTACACTGTCCACATTTGATGCAATCCGTTCCGTTCACTTGAACAGGAACGTCCAACCCTTGGGGGCACTGATCGGAACACCGATCGCAATGGACGCACAGATTCTCTGAAAAGTTAATCTGGAGTGGCGTGACGCGGTTAAACAGGCCCAATATCGCGCCGACAGGGCATAAGAAACGGCACCAGAACCGGCTAATCCACAGGGAGAAGGCCACGATTATGATAAAAATGGAGATGTGGAGAATGGAAGCCGGATTGAAGGTCGCGATGCCGATCAGGATATTCGGCAGCGTTCCCTCTAAGGTACCGGCCGGACAGATCTTGCAAAAGAGCGGGTCTTTGAAGGTGAAGGCCAGCGCTAAAGCGACGACCAATACGACATATTTGATCCAGGGGTTAGAGCCCCGCCTTTTGACCCATCCAAGGGCGTCCTGAAACGTACCGAACGGGCAGAACCATCCGCACCAGCCTCTCCCCGCCAAAAGGCCGATAACGGACAAAGAAGCGACCGGAAAAAACGGGATATAACGAAATATCAGAAAGTTCTGGAGCACACCCATCGGGCATGCGGCGCATCCCCAAGGAAAGGCATAGCAATTCAACCCCGGGAAGATAAAAAAGGACATCGGACACCGAAAGACGAGACCGCCAAACATCAGTAGAATGCCGGCGCTTTTCGTGACAGTCTTCCAAAAGGTTCGCTTTTGTTTTCTCGATAGGGCTTTCTTCATTTGACTTCCCTCAAGCTCTTCAAAAATCGTTCTGGGAAGCGTTCCGCCCCCGTAATACGCGTTTTACCACCGACAATCGTGGACGGAACCACCAGTGTATTCCCGGAGTACACACCCTTTTCCGCGGCCAATCGCGACTCTTCTTCCGCGTCATAAACTATGATCTCAAGGTTACCGCAATACATCGCCAACTCCTCCAAAAATTCGATCACAACCGGACAGGACCGGCACCAATCGGTATGAAAAACCTCCACCCGGGTAATGGGGAGTTCTAGGACCGCATCGATGTAGTCAGCCGTAATCGGAAAAGTGTCGGGGACGACCTCCATACCGATGCAGGAAATACAAAGCGTGGAAGCGATCGAACGCACCGTTTCTGGTTGATACTGGCGGATACCAAGCCAACCGGTAAGCGCGGCGAGGATAATGGCGAGGGTAAAGGCTTTTTTCGCGCGCGGCCAGAGCCAAAAAACCAGTACGCCGAGGACGAAAAAAAAGACACCATTCCCAAGATAGCGCAACCAGTCCGGAAAGCGAGCGGGCCGTATCAAGACCTCTTCTTCCCGGTATAGGCAGACGTCGCCTTCGCAAAAAGTGTATCGGACATCCGCATCGTAACGATCCTTTTTTTCCGTAACGAGCACGCGTTCGACATAGATCCCGCCGGTTTCTACCTTCGGGATCTCCAACCGGTCCGGCACCCCGGGTAAAAGGATGGAGAGATTCTCAAAATAGACAAGCGGGGAGGTGTTTCGTATACGCAACACAAGATAGAGCCCGTCGGACTCATCGTAATCCGCCTCGAAAGAAAGGGCGGAGAAGGCGACACAAGAGAGGGCGCAAAGCGCTATGAAACAAATCAACCACTTGACTGCCTGCGGGGCAACTTCCCGTCGAACCGGTCCCGTTTGAGTCATCTTATCTCTCCTTTGTTCCAAGCGTAGAGCGCCAATCCGATCAATAGCGAGTTCGCCAGCATAGAACTGCCGCCGTATGTGAAAAACGGGAGCGGAATACCGGTTACCGGCGCGATACCCAGGACCATCGCCACATTGAAAAAGGTCTGAAAAAAGAAGATCGAAAAGACTCCAAGCAAAAGGTTTCTGGCGAAACCCGATTTTCGTCGAGTCTCTCGGAGGACCGCCAGCAAGAGCACCACCCAGATGGCGATAAAGAAACAAAGCCCGAAAAATCCGCGTTCCTCCGCAAAAACCGCCAGGACGAAGTCGGTATGATCGGCGGGGATATAACCATAAATGTTACCCGGCCCTTGCAGGTATCCCTTTCCGTAAAGCCCTCCCGATCCGACCATGGTGATCGATTGCTGCGTATGGTAGTAAGTATCCGGGGCTTTCTCAGGATACAAGAAAGCGATGATGCGCGCTTTCTGGTAGTCGCGCAAGCCGAAGAACCACAAAAGAATCCCGAACACGCCGCTCGCCAACAACGCGCGAAGGAGTTGCCCGCGGTCCTTAACGTTCATCCAATACAAAACAAAGAATAAAAAGATAAAGATCAAAGCGGTTCCGAAATCCGGTTCTAAAAAGATCAAAAAGGCTGCGCCCAGGGTGATGCCCGCCGGTATCGCCAGGAAAAAGAATCCGGGTCGCAGTTTTTCGAAAAGCGCCGCCAGCACGATCACCATCAACGGTTTCGAAATTTCTGAGGGTTGGATGCTCCCAAAGGGGGTTTCAAACCAACGTGTCGAGAAGTTGATCTCCTCTCCGAAACGCAGGACGGCCACGAGGCTTCCGAAGATGATCGCCAAACAAAGGGGCCATAACCGTTCCAAACGAAAAAAAGAAGAGAGAAAAACGGAGAGAAAGATCACCGTGAAACCGATGATACTCCAATTCACTTGATTGGAGGGCAGCTGCAGGAACTTGGAATTAAAGGTCGCGCTGGCCAGGTTTTGGTTTCCCATCACTGTCAGCAAGACCGTCAGAGCGATAACCACGATAGGAAACCCATAGCGCTTGGAAGAAAAGAAAAGGCGGCTTTCGCCACCTATCTGATCCGTCAAGCTGAAACGTTTCATTCTTTGACGAACTGTATAATCGCCATTTCAGCCGCGTCCCCGCGTCTTTGACCTAACTTCAGAATCCGTGTGTACCCGCCGGGACGATTCATAAACCCTTTGGAGATCTCATCGACCACTTTATTGCAAAGTTTTCTATCCTGTAGGAAAGAATAGAGGTGTCTTCTGGCTGCCACCGTGCCGCTTTTTCCTTTGGTGATCGCTTTTTCGATATACGGTCTGACGGCCTTCGCTTTCGGGAGGGTCGTTACAATGCTGCCATGCTCGATCAAGTCCTTTATCAGGTTGTTGATGAGGGCTTTTCGATGATCGCTGGGTCGGCTTAACGCGTTTATTTTATTTCTGTGCCGCATAGTCTTTACTCCTTTCTATTTCTTTTCTTCTGTCTCTTCGTAGGTGATGTTGAACAGGGTTTTGAGCTTTTCTTGGACTTCGTCAAGGGACTTTTGGCCGAAGTTGCGAATCTTGAGGAGTTCAGAGGGTGATCGCGCCAACAGATCCCCGATCGTATTAATTCTGTCCCGTTTCAGGCAGTTGTTCGATCGGACGGAAAGCTGGAGCTTTTCGATCGATAAAGAATGGACATCCCCTTCGATCTTCTCTTCGACCGGTTCCACTTTTTCAACCGGAGGGAGAATGACCTCTTCTGTTTCATTGTCTTCTTCTTCGGCTTCTTCGGCGATGCTTTCCACCTTATCTTCAAGCTCCTCTTCGATCTCTTCAACCGTGGCGGAGGAATCCGGCGTGCCCACTAAGGCGCTGTCGATGCCTTCGACCTGATCCAGGTCGGACCCGATGATTTTAAAATGCTCGATCATGATATCCGAAGCGACACGCAAGGCTTCCGTCGGTTTTATATTGCGTTTCGTCCATATCTCTAAAACGAGCTTGTCATAATCGGTCTTCTTCAATACCCGAACGTTCTCCTGACGAAAATTGACACGAACAACGGGGCTGAAAACGCCATCAATCGGGATCATCTGGATATCATCCGGTTTTTCCTGTTCCGAGATCGGTACATATCCTTTCCCGACCTGCGCATACATATACACCTCAAAATACGCATTTTCGTTCAGTGTCGCGATATGAAGATTCGGATTTGTGATCGTGATACCGGCAGGACAAACAACGTCTTTGGCAGTAACGAGGCATGGACCGTTTTTCTTTATAGACAGCTCGATCTCTTCGTCCATTTTCACCTCTTTCCGCAACTGAATCCGTTTTATATTCATGATAATTTCTAAAACATCTTCTGAAACGCCTTCTATGGATTCATACTCATGGAATTTATCGGGAAATTTGATCTTGGTAATTCCGAGCGCCATAATCGAAGACAGCAACACTCTGCGCAAAGAGTTTCCTAACGTTGTTGCATAACCCTTTTCGAGCGGAGCGAGAATAAACCTGCCATAGTAATAATCCCCGTCTTCTCTTTGCTCCTCAACAACTAACTTTTGAGGCATCACGTATTTTATCATTCTCTTTTCCCTCCTGTTTAATGATGGTAAGAACGGAAAAAGAAAGGGCGATTCTTTTCCATCCCCTGCCAGTCTTACTTCGAGTACAATTCGACGATCGATTGTACGTCTAACGGTAACTGGGTTTCTTCGAGGTTGGGAAGACGGAGTATGGTTGCCTTAAACCCATCGAAATCGATATCGAGCCAACTGGGTGTCCCGCGATTTTTTGCCGCTTCGACCGAGCTTTGAATCGTCTTGACGGTTCTGCTCTTTTCGATGAGTTCGACGACATCGTTCACGCGAAGGAGAATGGAAGGAATATTCACTTTTTTACCGTTTACCTTGAAATGGCCATGGTTCACCAATTGGCGGGCTTGATCCCGTGAAACGGCGAATCCCATCCGATAAACGATATTATCCAGCCTGGATTCGACCAATTTAACCAAAAGCTCTCCTGTGACTCCTTTTCTTCTTCGCGCTTCTTCAAAGTATTTCGCAAACTGGCTTTCAAGAACGCCGTAGATCCTCTTCATCGATTGCTTCGCTCTCAACTGAGCGCCGTACTGGGTTAATTTTTTCGGGTTGCTTTTTCCGTGTTGGCCGGGGATGTAGGGCCTTTTTTCAAAAGCGCACTTGGTAGTGTTAAAGCAGCGATCCCCTTTCAAGTATAGTTTTTTGCCTTCTCTTCTGCACAACCTGCAGGCAGGGCCAGTATAACGTGCCATTCAGCTTTCCTCCTTTAAGTCAATAACAACTGGAAGTGATCTTCTCTTTTTAGGAAGCGATCTTCTCTTCCTACGAACACTTCATCGGGTTCCTATGAATAACGGGACGGGTTTAGGAAGCGCTTGTCTTCCAAGGAAGTGATTGTCTTCCTAAGTGCCCCATCCTTATTGTAAGCCTCTTCTTTTCTTCGGTCGGCAACCGTTATGCGGAACAGGGGTCGAATCCTTGATCGTCCCAACTTCCAATCCGGCTGCTTGCAACGTTCGAATGACCGCTTCTCGTCCGGGTCCGGGGCCCTTCACGACAACATCCACCCGTTTCAATCCGTATTTCACCACTTCTTTTCCGACTTGGTCGGCAGCCAACTGAGCGGCATAAGGCGTACTCTTCTTGGAACCGGAGTAACCCACCGTCCCGCCGCTTGACCATGCCAGCGTGTTACCGTTGGTGTCCGAGATGGTTACGATCGTATTATTGTAGGTCGATTGAATATGGACGACCCCTTTATCGACCGAAAGCTTTTTCTTCTTCTTTGTTTCTGTTTTTCTTTGCGCCATCGTCAGACCTCCTCCTAAGCCTTACCCTTTGCGCGACCGATTCCGGGTTTGTGGCCTTTCCTCGTTCTGGCATTGGTTTTTGTTCTTTGTCCGCGCACGGGCAGTCCCAAACGATGTCTGAACCCTCGATAGCTACCGATTTCGATCAATCGTTTGATATCCTTTTGCAACTCTTGGCGGAGTTCCCCTTCAACTTTGTAGTTCTCGTTGATATGGGTGGTGATCTTTCGGATCTCCTCTTCGGTCAAGTCTTTTACGCGTTTCTCGCGATCTAAATTCTCTTCCGCGATAATTTTTTCTGCTCGCGTTGGGCCGATTCCATACAGGTAACGCAAGGCGATAAACAATTTTTTCTGGTTGGGTAGTTCTACCCCTAACACACGTGCCATCTACTCATAACCTCCCTTTTCCGTTAGCCTTGTTTCTGATTGTGTTTTCTGTTCCGCGAACAGATAATCTTTACGATGCCTTTTCTTCTGATAATTTTGCAGAATTCGCATCTCGGCTTAACAGATGCTTTTACTTTCATGGTATACACTCCTTTCGGTTTTCCTTTTATGCTATGCTTTTTTTCTGTAGATAATCCTTCCTTTGGTAAGGTCGTAGATGGATAACTCGACGACCACCGTATCTCCCGGCACGAGCCGGATAAAGTTCTTACGCATCTTCCCGGAGATGTGCGCCGTCACCTGATGGTTGTTGTCCAGAACCACTTTGAAAACGGCGTTCGGCAAGGCCTCCGTTACCTTCCCTTCTGCTTTGATTACATCGTTTTTATCTTTAGGCATGCTTTCCTCCAGTGGCTTGGCTACACATTCTGACCCCCAATACACTCGTTTCCCGCATCATACGCGGGTTAAATTCCGGACACCGCTATCGCATAAGGCAACGGTATCTTCATAATGAGCCGACAGCGAACGGTCCAATGTCACCGCCGTCCACCCGTTTTTGAGTAAGTCCGTTCGCCAGTCTCCGGCGGATACCATTGGTTCGATCGCTAACACCATACCTTTTCGCAGGATAACACCGTAGGAGGGTTCTCCGTAGTTCGGTATCTGAGGGTCCTCATGAAGGTTTTTGCCGATCCCGTGTCCGACATAGTCCCTAATCACGGAAAATCCGTGTTTTTCGACCCACTCTTGTATCGCATGCGAAACGGTTCCTAATGGGTTCTTTGGCGCAACCTTCTCGATCGCTTTGTCTAAAGCCTGAAACGTTATCTCCATCAGCTTCTTCGCCTCAGCCGACACGGTTCCGATCGCGAAGGTCCTGGCCGAATCCGCATGATATCCGTTTTTAAAGGCGCCTACGTCGATAGAAACGATGTCCCCTTCTTTAATCCGTCGATTTTTGGCCGGCATGCCATGCACGATCTCTTCGTTAATGGAAATGCAGGAAGCATACGGAAATCCATGATAACCTTTAAAAGACGGGATGGCTTCTTTTAACCGAATATAGTCCTCTATCCATTTGTCGATCTCACGGGTGTTCAAACCGGGTTTTAACCTTTCACCCGCAAGCTGGATCGCGCGGCCTACGATCTCTCCTGCCATCGCCATCTTTTCGATCTCTTCCGGGCGCTTTAGAATAATCAAGCGTCTTCTCCCTTTTCCGGCATCTTTTTTTCTCTTTCCAGAACCGTATTTAATACAACTTCGACTGTTTTGTCAATAGTGTCATCTGAATTTACGGTAACGATCAGGTTCCTATTCTGATAATATTCGATTAAAGGAAGGGTGTTTTCGCGATAAACCACCATTCTTTTACGAATCGTGTTTTCTTTGTCATCCTCTCGCTGAATTAAAGCGACCGGATGATCGTCACACTCTCCGTCTTTTTTCGGTTTCAACCCGATCAGATTGTAGACTTTCCCGCATTGGGGACAGACTCTTCGATTGGATAGCCGTTTAACGAGCGCATCTTCTTCGATTTCCATTACAAAGACGAAATCCAGCCGTTTGGTGCATTCGGCCAGAATTTCGTCTAAAGCTTTCCCCTGCACGATCGTCCTTGGAAAGCCGTCCAATATGAAGCCTTTCTGGCAGTCCGCTTTCTGCAAACGCTCTTTAACCAGTTCTCTCATAATCTCATCGTTTACAAGGAGCCCTTTTTCCATCACGGCTTTGACACGCTTTCCCAAATCCGTCGAAGACGCCACGGATTCTCGAAGCATATCGCCGGTCGATATGTGCGGGATCCGCAACACAGCGCCCAAACGAGAAGCAGCCGTCCCTTTTCCGGAACCGGGGGCTCCTAAAAAGATAATATTATAAGAGAGACCGTTAACTGTCTGCATCCTAAGCTCTACCTTTGAGTCGGCCTTTCTTGATAAACCCTTCGTAGTTCCGCATGATCATGTGCGCTTCCATTTGCTGCAAGATATCCAGAGCAACCCCGACAGCGATAAGGGCAGAAGTACCGCCGATCCAAATATTGACGCCGAGCGTTGAGGAGAGCAGATAAGGAACCAGCGCCATGATAACTAGAAAGATCGCCCCGATAAAGGTCATCCGATTGAGGATCCGGGTGAAGTATTTTTCGGTAGGCGCCCCTGGGCGTATGCCGGGGACGAATCCCCCATACTTTTTGATATTGTCTGAAACGTCGTGTACATCAAAGGTCGCGATGCTGTAGAAATAGGTGAAGAACAAGATCAGGATCGCATAAATCGGGAGATACAAGTATCCGTTGGTGCCAAGCCATCTCTGAACGGCTTCGGACCCGGATAATGAAGCGATGGCCGTGGGGATGACCATGATCGCTTGCCCGAAAATTATCGGGATAACGCCCGCCTGATTAACCTTGATCGGGATATAGGTCGTTTGACCGCCGTACACTTTTCTGCCGGTCACGCGTCGGGCATATTGAACGGTAATCCGTCGTTCACCGAGTTGCACATAGATAATGGCGATGATGATGGCGGCGATCACGGCGATCAGGATGATCCATTCCAAGATCCCCATCTGTCCGATGAGGGCTTGACCAACATAACTCGGGTAACGGGAGACGATACCGGCGAAGATTAAAACCGAGATCCCGTTTCCGATCCCTTTTTCGGTGATACGTTCGCCCAACCAGATCGCGAACATCGTCCCACCGACAATCGTTAGCGTTGAAACAAAGATAAAGAAGAAAGGAGAGATCCCTTCAACTATAAGCGCCGGGTTCCTCGAAATCGAAACGCTCAGGATGAATCCTTGCAAGAAGCCTAAGAAAAGCGTCAGATAACGGGTATACTTGGCCAGTTTTTTCTTTCCTTCTTCCCCTTCTTTGGAGAGTTCCTTCAAGGCAGGGATGATGCTCATCAACAGCTGCAAGATGATAGAGGCGTTGATGTAAGGCGTAACGCTCATCATCAATATGGAGAACCGCTCGACAGCGCCGCCGGCAAAGACGTCATAAAAGCTGAAAAGGCCGCCCGCCGCTCCCGATTGAAAACCTTGAAACACATTTGCCCATTCGCCCAGGTTGATACCCGGAATGGGGATATAGATCCCCAAACGATAAACGATCAGCATCAGCAAGGTAAAGATGATCCGGTCCCTTAACTCTGGAATGCGGAACGCGTTTCTAAAGGCTCTCCACATTTATATCACCTCGGCTGATCCGCCGGCAGCAACGATCTTTTCTTTTGCGCTTCCGCTGTACTGGTTCGCTTTAACCGTCAAGGCTTTGCTGAGCTGACCTTCGCCAAGGATTTTGATACCGTCTTTGACCTTATGGATCACTCCCTTTTCGAGAAGCGTTCTGGGATTGACTTCCTCGTTCGCTTGAAAACGGGTGTCCAAATCACTGAGATTGACGATGGCGTATTCTTTTTTCGCGACGTTCTTAAACCCGCGTTTCGGAGATCTCATAAAAATCGGGGTCTGCCCACCCTCGAATCCGGGTCTGGTTTTACCCCTGCCCGATCGCGAACCCTGACCGTTATATCCTCTCGTTGAAGTCTTACCCATTCCCGATCCGGGACCGCGTCCAACCCGTCGGCGTTTTTTCATTGAACCGGGAGTTGGTGTCAAATCTTCTATCTTAAGGGCCATTCCTCTTCCTCCTCTCTGTACTATTCGTTTTCCGAAGGCAGTTCGCTACTGTCGACGGCTTCCACTTTCACGAGATGCCGTACGGTATTTGCCATTCCCATGATAGCGTCGTTCTTGACGTGGATGACGGAAGCGTGCATCTTTCGCAACCCCAGGGAACGAACGGTCAATTTCTGGTTTTTGGCGTACCCGATCGGACTTTTAACCAAAGTAATCTTCACGTATTCCATCGCTGATTCACTCCTTGTTTCCGGCGCCGTGGAAGACTTCCCGCAAACTCAAGTCTCTCTTGCTCGCAATTTGAGCGGGAGACTGAAGGGTCTTCAAACCTTCGAAGGTGGCTTTGATGACGTTGACGGGCGCAGTCGAACCCAAGTTTTTCGTCAGGATGTTTTTGACGCCTGCGAGTTCAACAACGGCTCGAACCGCGTTTGAAGCCACGATACCCGTTCCGGGCGCTGCCGGTTTCAGCATTATTTTTGCCGAACAAAACTTAACCATTACTTCGTGAGGAATCGTCCCCTTGACGATCGAAACTTGAACCATATTCTTCTTCGCTTCCGAGATCGCCTTTCGAATAGATTCGGGCACTTCTCGGGCAGATCCGATCCCAATCCCGACCTTACCGTTCTTGTCTCCTACAACGGCCAGAACCCGAAAATGCAAGTTCTTTCCGCCAGCGACGACCTTTGTCGTCCTCCGGATTTCCACAACGCGTTCCTCCAGCTCAAACTCCTCTTTTGGAAGCGTGTTTTTTAATTCTTCCTGCTGCACACTGATCCCTCCTGCTAAAACTTAAGCCCAGCTTCGCGGGCGCCGTCTGCCAGTTCTTTGATTCGACCATGGTATCGATAACCGCCGCGGTCGAATGTCACTTCCGTGATACCTTTTTCCAATGCTTTTTCAGCGATCTTTTTCCCAACGATTTTGGCTGCTTCTTTGTTCCACGTTTTCTTCGCTTCCCCTGAAGTCAGGAGTTCCTGCGAAGAGGCAGACAGGAGTGTAAATCCTTTCGTATCATCGATCAGCTGCACGTAGATATGTTTTTCGCTTCTAAAAACCGCCATTCTGGGCTTCATTCCGGTTCCGTTTATTTTTTTGCGAACGCGTATATGTCGTCTCTTTCTCATTTCGCGTCGATCATTCTTAGTCAGCACAACAACAACCTCCCTTCATCGTCCTTAGACCTTCTTACCAACTTTGAGAACAACCACTTCATCGGAGTAACGAATCCCTTTTCCGCCATAGACCATCGGCTCTCTCCATTTCCGGATGTTCGCCGAGACTTGTCCGACCTGCTCCTTGTCGGCTCCTTTGATGATGATCTTGTTCGGAGCGGGCACGGTGAAGGTAATTCCATCGGGCGGTTCCACGACAACCGAATGTGAAAAACCCAGGTCCATCTCCAGGTTTTTACCTTTCAACGCCGCTTTGTATCCAACACCGACGATCTGCAGTTCTTTCTGAAAACCCTCCGTGACTCCAAGGATCATATTGCGGATGAGGGAAAAATACGTTCCGGTCATCGCGCGATATTTCTTCGATTCGGCAGGTCTCCTCAAGGTTTCAAGGTCGGGATGCACCGTGATCTTTCCCTCTTCCAACTTCACGCTCACGTAAGGATGGAGCGTTCGAGAGAGCGTCCCGTGGGGGCCCTTGACTGTGATCGTACAGCCTTCAAGGTCGATTTTCACGTTGGCCGGTACGATTATCGGTTTACGGGCAAGCCGAGACAAAACATGCAATTTCTCTTTATCTAAAGCCATTGTACTCCTCCTATCTCCTTACCAGACGTAGGCGATAACTTCTCCGCCGACTCCCAGTCTTCTCGCTTCCTTATCGGTCATGACTCCTTTTGAAGTCGTGATGATGGCTATCCCGAGACCGCCTTTCACCGGAAGGATCTTATCGTGGGATAAGTAAATGCGTCTCCCGTTCTTGGATACCTTCACTACCCCGTTCAGCACTTTTTCTTTTTTTCTTCGGCTTCCCTTATACTTTAAAACGATACGGATAATCCCTTGTCTGCCGTCTTCCATATATTTATAGTCATTGATGAAGCCTTCTTTCTTCAGGACGTCGCAGATCGCCTTCTTTAGATTCGAAGCCGGGATGTCAACGGTTTCTTTCAACACTGAATTCGCGTTCCGCAGTCTTGTTAACATATCAGCGATTGGGTCACTCCACACAGCCTGCTCCTCCTTCCTTACCAGCTGGATTTTCTGACGCCAGGAAGTTTTCCTTCCAACGCCATCTTTCTCAAGCAGCATCTGCAAATCCCAAAGTCTCTGTACACAGAGTGGGGTCTCCCGCAAATTTTACACCGCGAATAATCTCTGACCTTATACTTCTTTGGGCGAGACCAGCGTGCAACCATCGATTTCTTTGCCATCTTTACCCTCCATCCTCAGCCTTTTTTGAACGGCAGGCCGAGTGAACTCAACAGCGCTTTGGCTTCCTCGTTGTTCTTGGCGCTGGTTACAATGATAATATCCATTCCCTGTACCCGCTTTACTTTTTCCACACGAATTTCCGGAAAGATCACTTGTTCCGACAAACCGAAGGAATAGTTGCCCTTTCCGTCGAACGAGTTCGGATTAAGGCCTCTAAAGTCTCGAACCTTCGGCAGCACGATATTGAAGAGCTTGAACAGGAAGTTCTCCATAACCTTTCCGCGCAGCGTCACTTTTATCCCGACTGCCATCCCTTTCCTGATTTTAAAGTTGGAGATCGCGCGTTTCGCTTTCGTAATTACCGGTTTTTGACCGGTAATCGCCATCAGCTCTTCCGAGTGGATCGTAAACAGGTCACGATTTCGGGTTCCTTCGCCCACGCCCATATTTACGATTACTTTCATGACTTTCGGGACCTGGAGCTGGTTTTTATAATTAAACTTTTTCATCAGTTCCGGAACCGCAACCGTGCGATAGCGTTCTTTCAAAGGGCTGACAAAAGAAGCAGTGGCCCCCTGACTCGGGTGTTTTTCCTCTGCCGCCGGTTTCTGCGCTTTTTGTTTTTTAGCGCTCTGCTCTTCCGGCTTTTTGGCGCTTTGTTCCTCTATTGTAGCCGGGGCGGCTTCCCCTTTCTCTTTCTGTTTCTTTTCGCTCTTTTCTTTCTTTTCGCCCATGAGAAACCTGATAATAGAAAGTCCTTACAGGGACTTTCCTATCAAGCGACACCTCCTTTATTTTTTGTCAATCATTTCGCCGCACCGTTTGCAGACGCGGGCTTTCGTTCCATCTTCGAGCGTCTTCCACCCGACGCGGGTTTGCTTGTCGCAGCTGGGACAAATCAGTTGAACCTTCGATACATCGATCGCGATATTCTTGTCGATAATGCCGCCGCTTTTCTCTTTTTGCGTCGGTTTCTGGTGCCTTTTGACCGTATTGACCTTATCGACGATGACGGTCGCGTCTTTCGGAATGACGGTGAGGACTTTGCCTTTCTTTCCTTTGTCGCGGCCGGAAATCACGAGTACAAGATCGTCTTTACGAATATGAAAGTTGAATTTTTTCATTCTGTTTCCTCCCTACAAAACTTCCGGCGCCAGGGAGACGATCTTCATGAAGCCTTTGTCGCGCAACTCCCGCGCCACAGGTCCGAATATGCGGGTCCCTTTCGGAACATTCTGCTTATCGACTATAACCGCCGCGTTGTCATCGAAACGGACGTACGTTCCTTCGGGACGCCCGATCTCTTTATGCGTTCGGACGACAACAGCGCGTACGATCTCCCCTTTTTTGATGTCCGTGTGCGGCAAAGCTTCCTTAACCGTCGCAATCACAATATCCCCGATGGAGCCGTTCACGCGGTTTGAACCACCCATCACCCGTATGACCAGGATTTTTTTCGCCCCGGAGTTGTCCGCCACTGTCAATACAGATTCCTGCTGAATCATGAACCGGTCACCTCCGTTTCCAGCGATCCGGCCGCGTCGTTTCGCGCCTTGTCGGCAGCGATGCCGGTTTTTCCTCGCTGAACGATCCTGGTGAGGATGAAGTGTTTGTCACGGCTTAGCGGGCGGCATTCCTGAGCCTCAATGACGTCTCCGACGTGGCAAATCATCTCTTCATCGTGGACTTTGTATTTTTTCGTTTTCTTCACTTTTTTCGAGGTGGTTGTGTCTTTGACATACCGTACCGTGCTAATCACGACGGTCTTTTGCATCTTGTCGCTAACCACCGTTCCTTCTATCTTTCTGCTGGGCATTTTCTTCACCCTCCCTTACTTCTGTGAAGCGAGTTCTCTTTCGGTCAAAATCGTTTTGATACGGGCGATATCCCTTTTGACCGACTTCATCTTGTTGGTATTGTCTAATTGTTTCAAGGCTAATTGGAAGCGTAGGTTCATCAGGTCCTTTTTTAGCGCCTCCATTTTCTGTATCAATTCCTGGTCTGTTAGACCTCTAATTTCCTGAGCCTTCACAATTATTCACCTCCAATGGTGTGTCTTGCGACAATCTTCGTTAAGATTGGAAGTTTTGCAGAGGCCTTTCTTAATGCGGCTTTGGCTAAATCCTCGCTAACTCCTTCAATTTCGAAAAGGACTCGGCCGGGTTTCACGACGGCGACCCACTTTTCGACATTTCCCTTCCCTTTTCCCATTCTGGAATCCGCCGCTCTTTGCGTCACGGGTTTATCGGGAAAGATGCGGATCAAGACTTTACCCGAACGTTTAACCGTTCGAACCATCGCAACGCGGCAAGCCTCTATCTGCCGGGCGGTGACCCAGTGAGGTTCCAAGGCTTTGAGCCCCCAGTCGCCGATATCGACGGACGCTCCGCCTTTGGCCATCCCCTGCATCCGGCCCCGCTGTTGCTTTCTATATTTAACTCTTTTTGGCATTAACATGGTCTTTTCCTCCTATTCACAAGAAATCGCTGCTAAGGAAGCGCGCTTCCCTCTTACGCGGCGACGGCGCTCTGCTAATTGGCGACGTCTCCGTTATAAATCCACACTTTCACACCGATGATACCGGTTTTGGTTCTCGCCTGGGCAAATCCGTAATCGATGTCGGCCCGCAGCGTTTGCAGAGGAATCCGGCCTTCGCGATACCATTCGGTCCGCGCGATTTCGGCCCCGCCTAATCGGCCTGCCACCATCACTTTAATGCCTAACGCTTTGTTCATCAAGGCGTTTTTCATCACGCGTTTCATCGCGCGCTTGTGGGTGGTTCTCTTCTCGATCAGGGTGGCGACGTTCTCGGCGACCAACTGGGCCACTACTTCGGGTGTTTTGATCTCTTTGATATTAACGATAACTTCCCGCTTGGTCAGATTCTGGATCTCATTTCTGATTTTCGTGATTTCGACGCCTTTTTTACCGATCAGAATCCCAGGTTTTGCCGTCGAAATCGTGACGATCATCTTGTTCAGGCTCGGCCTTTCGATTTTTATCTCGTCGATATCTCCGCTAGCCTCTACCTTTTGACCGTTCCGAAGTTTCAATTCATATCGTCTTTTTGATATATGGCTTCTGACAGCCTGATCCTCTATCAGCAATTCGGAGTAGTGCTTACCACCAAACCATATCGATTGCCAATCTTTTGATACTCCTAAACGAAAGCCTCTCGGGTGGACTTTTTGACCCACGGTCACAATCACCTCTCTTAGTTTATTCTGATGCTTTGGATTGGTCTTTTACGACCACCGTAATATGACTCATCCGTTTTTGCAGAATGTCTGCCCTGCCTCTGCCTCTCGGCCATACTCTTTTCATCCGTGGACCGTCGTTGACGAACGCTTCGGATACGATCAGATGATCGACCGATAGCTGAAAGTTATTTTCCGCGTTCGCTACCGCAGATTTCAGTATCTTCAATACGATTCTCGCTGTTTTCTGCGGAGAAAATTCGAGTATCGTGAAAGCTTTGTCCACTTTTTCGCCGCGTATGGTATTGACGATCGATCTGGCTTTGCGAGGGGAAAGACGGAGATGTTTCGCCGTAGCCCTCGCCTCGATGACGGGGATACTGCTTTCCTGCTCTTTCCTTTCGGCATGGAATATGGAACGTTTTTTATGCGCCATTGATTGTCACTCCTCTACTTGACTTCGCCTTTTTTGGCTTTTTTATCCGCATGGCCACCGAATCGTCTCGTGTACGAAAACTCACCCAGCTTATGTCCGACCATGTTTTCCGAAACGTAGACGGGAATATGTTTGATGCCGTTATACACGGCAACGGTATGCCCGACCATTTCAGGAATGATTGTTGAGGCCCTGCTCCAGGATTTGATGACTTCTTTTCTACCCGCCTGGTTCAACTCCCGGATTTTTTTCAACAGTTTCGGATGTACAAAGGGGCCTTTTTTCGTCGATCTGCTCATCTTTCCTACCCCCTCCTATTAGTTTTTATTTCTTCGGCGAACGATGAATTTGTCAGAATTCCGTTTCCCTCTTCGCGTCTTATAGCCTTTTGCTGGTGTGCCCCAAGGGCTCTGAGGCTGTTTCCCGCCTTTGGTCTTCCCTTCTCCTCCACCCATGGGGTGGTCGCAGGGGTTCATCGTCATACCGCGAACGGTCGGCCGGATGCCTAACCAGCGCTTTCTTCCCGCTTTTCCGTGAATGATGTTCCCATTATCTTCATTTCCGACCGTACCGACAGTGGCATAACACGCTTCCCGGACTTTGCGCAACTCCCCGGAAGGCATTTTAAGCAGAGCGAAACCGCCCTCTTTTGCCATAATTTGCACGGCGCTACCGGCTGAACGACTGATTTGGGCTCCTTTTCCGGGAATGAATTCCACCGCGTGAACCATAGTCCCTACCGGAATCCGGTTCAAGGGCAGGGCGTTTCCCAAACGTATTTCGGCATCTGGTCCACTCATCAGTTCGTCGCCTACTTTCAAATCTTTTGGAGCCAGAATGTAGCGCTTCTCCCCGTCTTTATAGACCAGTAAAGCGATACGGGCGCTGCGGTTCGGATCGTATTCGATGGATTTCACTTTCGCCGGGATGCCGGTTTTATTTCTTTTAAAGTCGATAAGGCGATACCGTCTCTTCTGACCGCTTCCCTGATGGCGCGTCGTGATGCGGCCGTGATGGTTTCGGCCCGCTTTGCTTTTCAGCGGTTCAAGCAAAGATTTTTCCGGTTTCACATCTTTCGTCAACTCTGAAAAATCCGGAAGAATCATATATCGTCTGCTGGGGGTTGTCGGTTTAAATCTTTTCAATCCCATAGATCTCTCCCCTTTCTACCTATCGAAGACTCTGAAGTTCGGGTATCGAGTAACCGTCTACTAACTTTACGATGGCTTTTTTCCAGCCGCGAGTTTTCCCCCGCGTTACTCCCCGTTTCTTCGGTTTTGGCTTTACGTTTAAAACGTTGACTTTATCTACCCTTACGTTATAAATCTTCTCTATGGCCGCTTTCACCATGTATTTGTTCGCATCGGTGTGAACTTCGAAGGTGTACTTGTTCTCCTCCATTAAATAGTTCGTTTTTTCGGTGATGATCGGGCGCAGTAGGATATCCATATCGGTTAAACTAACGGACATTACCGAGCACCTCCTCGATTTTCGTAACCATGCCTTTTGTCAAGATCAGTTTCTCGTGGTTAATGATATCGAAGACGTTTAAACCATCGATACAGACCTCTCCTTCCGGTAAACCCGGGTTGTCCGCAATGATTACTTTCGTTTTCGGCAGGTTCTTGCCGGACTTCAAAACATTTTCGTAAGCCATCTTTTTATAAGGCAGCACGAACAGGGTTTTGAGGCCGGTCAGTTCGAACGTGTCCATGATTCCTTTCAATTCTTTGGTCTTTGGCGCTTTCATCGTCAAGTCTTCCAGAACGATGAGGTTTCCCTCTTGGAAACGGACACTTAAGGCTGATTTCAACGCGTCTCGTTTCATTTTTTTGTTCAGCTTTTTGCTCCAATCCCTCGGTTTCGGACCAAAAGCCACTCCTCCGTGTCTCTGATGCGGGCCCCTCAATGTCCCTTGACGAGCTCTGCCTGTATGTTTTTGCGGAAACGGTTTCTTTCCGGTTCCGGAGACTTCCGCTCTGGTTTTCGTACAGGCCGTTCCCTGTCGTCTGTTGGCGAGCTGCATATCAATGTACCGAAATAGCAGGTCTTTATTCGGGGTAACGTTGAAAATGTCATCCCGCAGGCTCATATCGCCAACTTGCCGTCCGCTGAGGTCGAGAACTTTAATTTCTGCCACAATGGTTCCTCCTTCCTAACTGTTTTTTATTTCGCTTTTTTTAGGTTGACTTTTACCGCTTTTCTCAGCATAAGCAGTCCGCCGGGGGCTCCCGGAACGGCGCCTCTGAGAGCGATGAGGTTGTTTTCGGCGTCTATTCGCACAATCTCGAGATTGTGAACGGTGACGCGTTCATTTCCATATCGGCCGGGCATCTTTTTGCCTGGAAAGGTTCGTCCGGGATAGGTGTGCTGGCCGGTGCTCCCCGGTGCCCGGTGGAACTTCGATCCGTGGGATGTCTCTCCGCCTCGGAAATTCCATCTTTTCATAACGCCCGTATAGCCTCGGCCTTTCGTAACGCCGATGACGTCTATTTTTTGCCCGAGTTCGAACAAACTGAGATTCAACTCTTGCCCGATTTGATAGTCATCGGGATTCTCGACCCGTATCTCCCTCAGATACCGCATGGGCTTCACGTTCGCTTTCTTAAAATGCCCTTTCATCGGATTGGTCGTGCTCTTCTCTTTCTTTTGCTCAAAACCGATCTGTATCGCGTTATAGCCATCGGTTTCCGCCACTTTTTTCTGACAAACAATACACGGTCCTGCCTGGATGACTGTCACCGGTACTGATTCATTCCCTTTGAAAATCCTGGTCATCCCGATCTTTTTTCCTAACAACCCGCTCATATGAGCACCTCCATCGGTTCACTAAGACTTAATCTCGACATCGACCCCTGCAGGAAGATCAACTTTCATGAGCGCTTCCACCGTTTTCGGACTGGGGTTTAAAATGTCTATGAGCCTTTTGTGCACTCTTTTTTCGAAATGTTCTCTTGAATCTTTATGTTTATGTGGTGATCGTAGAACACAGTAAATCGATTTTTCGGTCGGTAACGGAACCGGGCCTAAGACCTTCGCCTGTGTCGTCTTGACAATATCCACGATCTTTTTGGCCGATTGATCCAATAGTTCGTGATCGTATGCCTTCAATCGGATTCTGATCCGCTGCGATGACATCTATTGCTTCCCTCCTCTTTCCTAAACGAAGGAGAGCGTCGCTCTCCTTCGCAAAATAGTGTGCTATGCGATTACTTGTGCAATAACTCCGGAACCGACTGTTTTCCCGCCTTCTCGGACGGCAAACCGTTGCCCTTGCTCCATCGCGACCGGTTTAATCAATTTGATCTCCATAACGACGTTGTCTCCGGGCATAACCATCTCGACGCCTTCTCCGAGGTCAACGATTTCGCCGGTGATATCGGCAGTTTGCATGTAGAATTGCGGGCGGTACCCTTTGGAGAAGGGTTTGTGCCTTCCGCCTTCGTCATGTTTCAGAACGTATATGTTGGCTTTGAAATCGGTGTGAGGGGTGATGGAACCGGGTTTCGCCAAAACTTGCCCTCTTTCCACTTCATCCTTTTTGGTTCCTCTGAGCAGACAACCGACGTTGTCGCCAGCAATGCCTTCATCCAGAATCTTTCTGAACATTTCAACGCCAGTCACAACGGTTTTCTGCGTGGGGCGCAATCCGACGATTTCGATTTCTTCGCCGGTTTTGATGATCCCGCGCGTGATTCTTCCGGTCACGACGGTGCCTCTTCCCGTGATCGTGAAGATATCTTCAACAGGCATCAAGAAAGGTTTGTCGCTTTCTCTTTTGGGTTCGGGAATGTGTTCATCGCAAGCTTTCATCAATTCAAGGATCTTCTGATTCCACTTATTGTTGATATCGTCGGATTCCAGAGCCAATAGGGCGGATCCCCTAATTACCGGAATTTCATCTCCCGGAAATTCGTATTTGGACAGAAGATCTCGCACTTCCATCTCCACGAGATCAACAAGTTCTTCATCATCGACAGCATCCACTTTGTTTAGAAATACGACCATGGCGGGAACGTTTACCTGTCTGGCCAACAGCACGTGCTCTCGAGTTTGGGGCATCGGCCCGTCCGTCGCGGCGACAACCAGAATCGCGCCATCCATCTGCGCGGCGCCGGTGATCATGTTCTTGATGTAGTCGGCGTGACCCGGACAGTCGATGTGGGCGTAGTGCCGGTTTTGCGTTTGGTACTCGACGTGCGTGACGTTAATCGTGATCCCTCTGGTTTTTTCTTCGGGCGCTTTGTCGATTTGATCGAAAGGTACGAAATCAGCGGTGCCGCCCATGCTGAGCGTCTTGGTGATCGCAGCCGTTAAAGTCGTCTTTCCGTGGTCGATATGGCCTATCGTCCCGATGTTTAAATGCGGTTTATTCCTTGCGAATTTCTCTTTTGCCATTCGAATCTTACCTCCTCGGTTAAATGATTGTGCTTAATTATCCTCTAACTTTCATTATTTTTTCCATCGTCTTCGCGTCGACTTCCCGGTATTGATGGAACTGTATCACGTGGGTCGCGCGCCCTTGACTGAGAGAGCGCAAAACCGTAGCGTAGCCAAACAGTTCTCCCAGCGGAACCTTCGCTTCCAAGATCCGGGCGGTTCCCCGACTGTCGAATTTATCGACGCGGCCCCGACGGGTGTTGATATCTCCGATAATGTCTCCCAAATACTCTTCGGGGGTCGTAATCTCCACTTTCATAATCGGTTCCAACAAGTAAGGAGAAGCTTTCCGAAGCCCTTCCTTTATGGCCAATGATCCGGCGATCTTAAAAGCCAGATCGCTACTGTCCACTTCATGATAGGAACCGTCCAGCAGGTTGACTTTGATGCCGACAACCGGGTATCCCGCGACGATGCCATCTTCCAACGCTTCTTCGATACCGGTTTTAATGGCCGGTATGAACTCGTTGGGTATCGTTCCGCCGATGATCCGATTGACGAACTCGAAGCCGATGCCGCCTTCCAACGGTTCGACGGCAATTTTGACGTGCCCGTATTGACCGCGGCCACCGGATTGCCGGATAAATTTACCTTCGGCTTGGGCTTGGGAACGGATCGACTCGCGATAGGTCACCTTTGGCTGTCCGACACGGATATTCGCGCCATACTCCCGCTTCAGGCGATCGACGATGATCTCCAGATGCAACTCGCCCATCCCGCTTAAAATGGTTTGCGCGCTCTCTCTATCGACGTGAACTCTCAATGTCGGGTCTTCTTCTATAAGGGAGGTCAATCCTTTGGTCAATTTGGGCTCGTCATTTTTGGAGTCGGGCTCAATCGCGATTTGAATAACAGGTTCCGGGAATTCGATCTTTTCGAGCAAGAACGGCTCTGCTTCCGAAGTAAGCGTGTCCCCTGTCGACGTAAACTTTAGGCCGATCACGGCCACGATATCCCCCGCCACGCTTTCATCGATATCGAGGCGGTTATCCGCGTGCATCTGGATCAATCGGCTGATTCTTTCTTTCTTGTTCTTATTGACATTCAATACATAAGACCCTTTCTTCAATGTGCCGGAATAGATTCTCAGATAAGTCAAACGCCCGACGAATGGGTCCGCCACTGTTTTGAAAGCGAGCATCCCCAGTTTTCCTTCCGGATCGCTGAAGAGCTCGAAGGCTTCTTCGTCTTTGACGGCTTCCGTGGGAGGCACTTCCAACGGAGAAGGCAGGTAATCGACAACCGCATCGAGCAAAGGTTGGATCCCTCTGTTTTTGAAGGCGGTTCCGCAAAAGACAGGAACGATTTTCCCGGAGATGGTCGCCTCGCGTATGGCTCTTTTTAACTGGGCAATCGTTATCTCTTGTTCGGTGAGGTACAGCTCCATAATCTCGTCGTCATAAGAACCGACTTTCGTGATTAGTTCTTCCCGTAGTTCCTCCACCTTCTCAACCATCGCTTCGGGGATCTCCGACTCTTCCATTTGGAGCCCTTCAGCGTCGACCCAACGAATCATCTTTCGGCGGAGAATGTCACAGACCCCTTTGAAGGCATCTTCAACGCCCACCGGATATTGCATCGCTACAGGATTCGCGCCCAATCGCTTTTTCATGCTCTCCATCGACATGTCGAAATCCGCACCGATTTTATCGATCTTATTGAAAAAGGCAATCCGCGGAACGTGGTATTTGTCCGCCTGTCTCCAAACGGTTTCGGATTGCGGTTCGACACCAGCGCAGATGTCGAATACGGCAACGGCTCCGTCGAGCACGCGCAGCGAGCGCTCCACCTCTATCGTAAAGTCAACGTGCCCGGGTGTATCGATAATATTGATGCGATGGTCTTTCCAAAAACAGGTTGTGGCCGCGGATGTAATCGTGATTCCGCGCTCTTTTTCCTGTTCCATCCAGTCCATTGCCGCCGTGCCTTCATCCACGTTACCGATTTTATGTTTCTTCCCGGTGTAATAGAGGACGCGCTCGGTCGTCGTTGTTTTACCGGCATCGATATGAGCCATAATCCCGATATTCCTTACCATCTTTGTCACTAAATTAGGAGACATAACAGACCCTCCGTCTATGTCGCGGAGCCACTACCATTTGAAATGCGCAAATGCTCGGTTCGCCTCAGCCATTTTGTGCGTATCTTCGCGTTTTTTTACCGCATTACCGGTGTTTTCGTAGGCGGCAAGGATCTCGTCGGATAAACGCGTTTTCATGGGTCGGCCTTTTTTCGATCGGGAAGCTTTAATCAACCAGCGAATGCCAAGCGAAGCCTTTCTTCTTTCGGTCACTTCGATCGGAACCTGATAAGTCGCACCGCCAACGCGGCGCGGTTTCACTTCGACAATCGGTTGGATATTGTCCATTGCTTTCTTGAAGACTTCGAGCGGTTCCTTCCCGGTTTTCTCGCGAATCACATCGAAGGCGCCGTAAACAACCTTTTGCGCCACCGCTTTTTTTCCGTCCCACATGATCGAATTGATCAGGCGAGTGACCATTAAGTCATTGTATAACGGATCAGGTATCGTTTCTCGGATTTCGGATCTTCTTCTTCTCATTCCATACTCCCCTTTACCCCATTACTTTGGGGTTTTCGCTCCATACTTGGATCTGGATTGTCTTCTGGCTTCAACCCCTGCCGAGTCCAGCGTTCCCCTGATGATTTTATAACGAATCCCGGGAAGATCTTTGACACGCCCGCCGCGTATCAATACGACAGAGTGTTCCTGCAGATTATGCCCCTCTCCGGGAATATATGCGGTGATCTCCGTTCCGTGAGACAAGCGGACTCTCGCGATCTTGCGCAAAGCCGAGTTGGGTTTCTTGGGAGTCATCGTTGTCACGCGAACGCACACGCCACGTTTCTGCGGGTTTCCGGCAAGCGCCGGAGCTTTTGATTTGGTGATGACCTTGGCTCTTCCTTTCCTCACTAATTGATTGATTGTAGGCATTAAAACGATGAAGGAAACTTTCTCCTTCCAGCCCTCCTTTCAGCTTCTTTAATAAATACGGCGTATTGTACAATTAAAGCGGGTGCGTTGTCAACCGCACCCGCTTACGATAATCAAAATTTACATCATAGACATTAAGAATTTTCTTTACGCCGGCGTCTTGCGTTTTTTCGGTTTTTCGTATACGCAGACCGGACAGGGTTCCTTCCGGATATGCTTTAAAAAGTCTTCTCGGAAGTTTTCGATAATCGACCGCAATGGCATCGCCACGGCTTGCCCCAAGCCACAAAAGGCTGTTTCTTCCATTGTATCCGAGATACGAAGCAAAAGATCCAGATCACTTTCCTTCCCGTTGCCTTTCGATATTCCTTCTAAAATGGACACGGCCATTCGGGTTCCCTCTCGGCACGGGGTGCATTTGCCGCAAGACTCGTGTTCGAAGAATTCCATCGCCACTTTCGCCGCCTCCACGCTGCAACTGTCTTCGTCCATCACCAGTATCACACCGGAACCGATCGATACACCAACCTTTGCCGAATCATAGTCCAGTTTGACGTTCAACTGATCCGGACGTATGAAGGTACCGGCCGTTCCCCCGGTTTGAACCATCTTCAAGCTTTTCCCTCCGGGCAGACCGCCGCCATAGCGGTAAACGAGATCAAAAACGCTGGTTCCCATCGGAACTTCCACTAACCCGCGATTTCTTATGTTACCGACTAAAGTGAAGACTTTCGTTCCGCTGGAGGATGGCGTTCCAATCTCCTTAAACGCTTTCGCCCCATTCAAAATGATCCAGGGAACGTTCGCGAAGGTTTCGACGTTGTTGACCACCGTCGGTTTCTGATATAACCCGGCGACAGGCGGATACGGCGGTTTGAACCTGGGACGCCCGGGTTTACCTTCGATCGATTCGATGAGCGCCGTTTCTTCGCCGCAGATGTAGGCGCCCGCTCCCAAGCGAATTGTCAGGTCGAAGCTGAAGGAAGTCCCCAGGATATTTTTACCAAGAAATCCCCACTCGTAGGCATCTTGGATCGCTTTGTTCAGGTTGTCAATGGACCCGTAGTACTCGCCGCGAATATAGATATACCCTTTCGAAGCGCCTACGCTGTAACCGGCGATAGCCATTGCCTCTATTACCGCGTGCGGATCCCCTTCCATAATCAATCGGTCTTTGAAGGTACCGGGTTCTCCTTCGTCCGCATTGCACAGGATATACTTCACATCGGAATCGGTTTTGGCTGTGAACTCCCACTTTTTTCCAGTTGGGAATCCCGCGCCACCACGACCCCTGAGCGCGCTTTCTTTGAGTATGTCGATGACGTCCGACGGTTTCATTGCGCTAAGAACCTTTCCGAGCGCCATATACCCGTCTCGGGCGATGTACTCTTCGATCACGAGCGGATCGATGACCCCAACATTCCGCAACACGATGCGGGTTTCGCTCGTTTTCGCTTCTTCTGTGGGCTGGTTCTTTTTAATGATCTCTTCATCGATCATTAGAGCGGAGACGGCTCTTCCTTTCAGAAGATGCTCGGAAACAACCTTTTCCACATCATCTTTTGAACAAACTTCATAGTAAACCCCATCCGGAAAAATGGACACGAGGACGCCTTCGCGGTAAATGCCGAGCGAACCCGTCTCAAGAACTTCTACCATCGAATCCAGATTGTACTGGTTAACCAACTCTTGGAATAATTCCTTATAATACCGTGCTCCTTTTAAAACGCTTCCGGAATCAACGGATACCAAGACGGTTTGGGTTTTCATGTTCCCGCCCTCCCTTTTTTGCGATATCCGGCAATGATCTCGACGACGCGTTCAGGAGTCAGGTTTCCATAAAACTGGTCGTTGATCATGATCACCGGTCCAACCCCGCATAAGCCGAGACAACCGGTTTTTTCCAGGGTGAACAGACCGTCTTCGGTGGTTCCACCGAAACCGACTTTCAATTCTTCGAAAAGGGTTTCGATGATCTTCGCGCCTCCCGTGACATGGCACGGCAAGCTGTTGCAGACGCGGATAATGAATGTTCCGCGAGTTTTCGTCGAAAACATCGTATAAAAGGTGAGCACCTCATATACTTTCGAGAGGGGCACATTCAAACTTTCCGCGACGATTTCTGCCGCCTCGGAGGGGACGAAATTCTGATAAACATCCTGTACTTTATGTAAGCAGTTGATTAGGATATCGCCCTCTTCCAGGCTTTGTTCCTTTTTGACTGCCTCGATGATATCCTTCACTTTTTCCAATGTCTGATCAACGACCACGGTACACCTCCCTGAAATGCTTTTTTATTGTTCTTTACCTCTCTTTCGACCATTGAAACGACGGTTCCTTATGCCGGGGTTACTCTACTGATCGCTCCAAACCGGCAAACTCCGATACAGCTCCCGCAACGCGTACAGATCTCGGGATCGATCGTATGGGGTTTCTTGATCTCGCCGCTGATGGCGGAAACGGGACAAACCTTCGCGCAAGCCGTACAACCGACGCATTTCGACTCATCGATTTGATATCGGATCAGAGGCCGACACACCTTTGCGGGGCATCGTTTTTCTTTGATATGCGCTTCGTATTCATCTCTAAAATAGCGTATCGTCGAGAGGACCGGCTGCGGAGAGCTTTGTCCGAGGCCGCATAGCGAAGAATCGATGATCGACTGCCCCAGGGTTTCCAACTTCTCGATATCGCCTTCTTCACCTTCACCGCTTGTAATACGCTCCAATATCTCGTGCATCACGCGGTTTCCTTCCCGGCAAGGCGTGCACTTCCCACAGGATTCGTCAACGGAAAACCCCAGAAAGAACTTGGCGACGTCGACCATACATGTATCTTCGTCCATAAATACCATACCACCCGATCCCATCATCGTGCCGATGGTTTTCAGGCTTTCATAGTCGATTGGCATGTCGAGGTACTGGGCCGGAATGCATCCCCCGCTGGGGCCGCCCGTCTGGACCGCCTTAAAGGCTTTGTTGTTCGGTATGCCACCGCCGATATCATAAACGATCTCTCGCAAGGTGATGCCGATCGGAACTTCCACCAATCCGGTGTTTTTAATCTTCCCGGCCAGGCAAAAGACCTTCGTTCCCTTGCTTTTTTCAGTACCAATGCTGGCAAACCATTCCGGTCCCTTTAAGATAATTGTCGGGATATTGGCATAGGTTTCGACGTTGTTGTTCAACGTCGGTTTGTTCCAGACACCTTTCTGAGCCGGGAACGGCGGTTTGACGCGAGGTTGTCCCCGTTTGCCTTCAACGCTTTCGATCAGCGCGGTTTCCTCTCCACAAACGAAAGCCCCGGCGCCCATCCGTATCTCCAGATCGAAAGAGAAACCGCTGCCCATGATGTTCTCTCCAAACAAACCGTACGCTTTCGCCTGTTTGATGCCTTCGTTCAAACGTTCGATCGCCAAAGGATACTCCGCGCGAATGTAGATATACCCCTTCTGCGCCCCGATAGCGTAACCGGCAATGACCATCGCCTCCAGCACGCTATGGGGATCGCCTTCCAGGATGGAACGATCCATAAAAGCGCCGGGATCTCCTTCGTCCGCGTTGCACAAAACGTATTTTTCATTTCCCGGAACCTTTCGGGCCAACTCCCACTTTAAACCGGTGGGAAAACCGGCGCCCCCGCGGCCGCGCAGACCGCTTCTTTTAATTGTGTCGATCACCTGTTCCGGCGTCATCTCCTGGAGCACTTTTTGAAGCGAAAAGTACCCGTCGTGGGCGATGTACTCCTCTATGCTCATCGGGTCGATGATGCCCATATTCCGAGTCGCGATTTTTACTTGTTTCGTAAAAAACGGGTGATCGTCATAGGCGCTCGTGATCTTCACTTTCGTATTTGGGTTCTCGAAAAGTTTGCTTTCAACGATCCGCCCTTTGAGCAAATGTTCCGAGACGATCAGTTCCATATCAGAAGGTTTCAGTTTTTGGTAGAAAACTCCCTCCGGATATAGAATCATCAACGGCCCGGCGTCGCACATCCCCATGCATCCCGTTTCAACCACTTTCACCACGTCTTGCAAAGCGTACTTTTCGAGCGTGGCCCTTAAGGATGTAAGACAACTTTCTTCCCCGGAAGAGATGCAAGCGCCGCCTGCGCACAGCAATATCGTGTTCGTCGCGGCTCTCGCCTCCACCTGAGGGGCGACGACTTCGTTAGGGATCGAAGTTTTTTCACCTGTATTCATCTATATTTCTCCTTTTCTGACCATCAAATCGCTGACAACCTTTCCGCCAAGGATGTGTTGCTGGACGATTCTTTTGGCTTGCTCGGGGGTCACATGCCCGTAGATGATCGGCGATTGTCCCTCCATATGGACCTCAACCGTCGGTTCGACTTCGCACAAACCCATACAACCCGATTGCACGACCGAAAGATCATCTATCTTGTTCTCAGCCAATTCACTGACGATCGCCTGTAAGGTGTCTTTCGCCCCCGCAGCTATCCCGCACGTGCCCATGGCGACGACGATCTTTCCTTTCTTCTCAGTATCTCTCATCTGAAGGTCTTTGAGCGATTTTTCTTTGATTTTCATTAGTTCTTCAAGACTTTTTACCTTTGCCATAGTCCCAATCACCCCCGGTATTTTTTCAAAATCTTCGGTACTTCATCCGGCGTCACGCGGCCAAAGAAATCTTTCTCCCCGATAAGAACCACGGGAGCCATACTGCACGCGCCCAAGCATCTTACTTCGTGAATCGAAAACCGCCCGTCTTGCGTCACTTCCTCGATGTCGACTTTTAGTTCTTCTTTGAGACGGTCCAGCACTTTATCCGCGCCTTTAACATAACAAGCGGTTCCCAAACACACTTTAATCTGATTCTGCCCTCTGGGTTTCATCGTAAAATAATGGTAGAAGGTCACAACTCCGAAAACTGTGCTTTCGGGAATATCCAACCGTTTCGCGATGAAGGACTGCACCTCAGAGGGGAGAAACCCGAATAAACTCTGCGCTTTATGCAAAACCTCTATCAATACGCCTGGCCGATGGCGATTCTGTTCGATGAATGCGTCCAGCTCATGATAGAGGGTTTCATGTCGGGCGCATTCCGTGCAATTCTCTGTTGACAATGAAAACACCTCCATTTGATCCTGATAACGATGACAATCTATATCTTTCGATGGTAATTATATCATAACCGATTTAAAAATCAACGGAAAAAGGCCTCAGAATTGAAGCCGGGTTAACCTTCAGAGACCTTTAGGCAACTTCAACACGCTTACCCGCGATCACCTGTAATCGCAAGAAAGGCGAATCCTTTGGGGATCTCTCTCTCCTTTAATTAATAAGAATTTCGGGTCATTCGGTTTCATGGTATAATTCACGAAGACCATATAATAAACGAATTCAGGAGGGAGATTTATGCAGATCAACGCTTTCATAGACGGGAAGCCATATACTTTTGATCAGCCGATGACGGTACTGGAAGCATGCAAAAAAGCCGGGAGGGAGATTCCGACGATCTGTTATCACCCATCGGTTAAGAGCATCGGCGCTTGTCGTATCTGCGTCGTCGAAGTGGAGGGTTTTCGAGGCCTTCAAGCCGCGTGTACGCTTCCTCTATCCGATGGGATGAAGATCAAGACTCATTCCCCGCGCATCGCTTCTTCACGTAAGATGAATATCGAATTGCTGCTCTCGCGGCATCCTAACGTATGTATGACCTGTGAGTCAAACGGCAATTGCAAACTCCAGACGCTCGCTTACGAGTATGGTGTCGAAGAACCCGCCTATGGCGTGCAGTTGCGCGGACTGGAACCCGATGATTCGAGCTTGTTTATCTACCGCGACCTTAACAAATGCGTGCAATGCCAACTTTGTGTCCGCGTATGCGATGAAGTCCAGAATATGTCGATTTACTCGATGGCGTATCGTGGTTATGAAAGCCTTCCAGAACCGCCATTCGGAGAGCTTCTTGGCAGTTCTGAATGCGTTTCTTGCGGTCAATGCGCATCGATCTGTCCCGTCGGGGCGATCGTGGAAAAACCCAGCATGGGTAAAGCGCGGTGGTGGGATCTGAAGTCGGTCAGGACGACCTGCGCCTATTGCGGTGTGGGATGCCAGCTCGATATATATTACAACCCGAAAAACAACGAAATTGTCAAAGTTATGCCTTCCGAAGATAATCCAGAAGTGAACGACGGTATCGCTACCTGTGTGAAGGGCAAGTTTGGATATGAGTTCGCCAATCATCCCGATCGATTAAAAAAACCTCTTGTCAGAAAAGATAACCGATTAGTGGAAGTCGAGTGGGCGGAAGCCTTAGACTATACAGCCGGCCGGATGAAGGAAATTTTACAGAAGTACGGTCCCGACGCTTTCGGGTTGCTCGCGTCGGCGCGATGTACCAATGAAGAGAACTATATGCTCCAAAAGCTCAGCCGCGCCGTTCTAAAAACAAACAACGTCGACCACTGCGCCCGTTTATGCCACGCGTCTACCGTCGCCGGATTGGCAATGAGCTTTGGCAGCGGCGCAATGACGAATAATCTGCTGGATATCCTTCAGGCCGACGTGATCCTTTTAACCGGAAGTAATCCGACCGAGAATCACCCGGTTTACGGATCACGAATCAAAAAAGCCATACGTCAAAACGGAACCAAACTCATCGTCGCGGACCCGCGAAGAACCGAATTAGTCGACTATGCCACCCTCTGGCTAAACCAAAAACCCGGGACGGATGTCGCTCTGTTCAACGGTCTGCTCCATATCATCGCGTTCGAAAACTTGGCCAACGAAGCCTTCATCGCCGAACGAACCGAAAAATGGGACGAAATGAAAGAGAGTCTGAAAGCGTTCGATCCGAAAACCGTTTCCGAGATCACCAGCGTACCGGTTGATCTCCTCTATAAAGCAGCGCGACTTTACGCCGGGGCCGACAACGCGGCGATCATCTACGCAATGGGCATCACGCAACATGTCTGTGGCACCCATAACGTTATTTCGCTGGCGAACCTCGCCATGGCGACGGGTAATTTAGGACGGCCTGGGACGGGTGTGAATCCGCTCCGCGGACAGAACAACGTTCAAGGCGCCTGCGACGTCGGAGCGCTTCCGAATGTTTACACCGGCTACCAGAAGGTCGTCGATCCGGCGATTCAGAAGAAGTTCGAGGAATTCTGGAATGTCACCGGTTTGCCATCCTCCGTAGGATTGCCGGTTACCGAAATGATCGGGAATCCCAAGATCAAAGCCATGGTGATCATGGGTGAAAATCCCGCGTTGTCCGATCCCGATTCGGAACACGTCGAAAAGTCCCTGGCTGAGCTCGAATTCTTCGTCGATATCGACTTGTTCATGAATGAATCCAACGCCTACGCCGATGTGATCCTTCCGGCGGCCAGCACCTATGAAAAGGACGGTACCTTCACAAACACCGAAAGAAGGGTACAGAAGATTAGAAAAGTGATTGAACCCATCGGGGACAGCAAACCCGATTGGTGGATCGTTCAGGAGATTGCCAAACGTCTCGGGTACGAGATGCACTTCCAAAACGCTGAAGAGATCATGAACGAAATTCGGCGGTGCACTCCCATCTACGCCGGCATCTCTTATGAAAAGATGGAGCATAAGGGTGTCCAGTGGCCCTGCCGGACGGATGAAGATCCCGGCACGTCCATCCTTCACACGCAAAAGTTCTCTCATCCGGATGGGAAGGGAAAGTTCACACCCATGACCTACAAAGACCCCCCCGAAACGCCGGACAATGAGTACCCGTTCTATCTATCGACGGGACGCATCCTCTACCATTACCATACCGGAACGATGACGCGAAGGGTCAAAGCACTCGACGAGAAGGAGCCGGAAGTGAAGATCGAGATCAATCCGAAGGACGCTGAAGCGTTAGGGGTAAAGAGCGATGACTGGGTTCGGTTAACGAGCCGGAGGGGAAGCATCGAAGGAAAAGTCCGCGTCACCGAGCGCTCCGTTCCGGGCTTAGTCTTCGTCCCCTTCCATTTCGCGGAATCCCGCGCGAATGTTCTGACATCCGGAGAGTTCCTGGATCCTATCGCAAAGATTCCTTCTTTCAAAGTCAGCACGGTCAAGATACAAAAGATAGACCATAAAACAGCGGAGGTGTAAGTTAGAACTATGAGCGTCAAACCAGCAGAAGTATTCGAAAGCTATTGTTGCACAACGTCTTTAGCAAAAACCCAGATGACCCCGATGAAATTGTTCCTCTTGGGGATCCTGGCTGGTGTGTACATCGGATTCGGAGCGATCTTCGCCACCACAGCGATGACGGGTGTCGCCGTATTCGGTCTGCAAAAAGCGATCGGCGGTCTTGTCTTTAGTGTCGGACTGATCTTAGTCGTTGTCGCCGGAGCCGAACTGTTTACCGGAAATGTCCTTTTACTTATTCCCTTGATGGAAAAAAAGGTTAAAGCATCCGGCTTTTTCAAGAATTGGACCATCGTTTTCATTGCCAACTTCGTCGGCTCGCTGCTTCTGGCTTGGGTTTTCCTCGGGACTGAACTATGGCGTTCCGGAAACGGGCTCTCCGCCGTCGGAGAGCAAGCGCTGACGATCGCCAACGCGAAAGCCGGATTGACTTGGGGGCAGGCCTTTTTCCGCGGAATGCTCTGTAACATTCTGGTTGATCTCGCGGTTATTATGACGATGGCGGCCAAAAGCACCTCCGGGAAAATTATGGCCATCATCTTCCCGATATCCGCATTCGTTGCTTCCGGGTTCGAACACTCGATCGCCAACATGTATTTCGTTCCCGCCGGCCTATTCATTAAGGGCGCGGCTGCGGCGGACGCTGTGGCGAAGTTCTCGAATCTCAACTGGGGCAATTTCCTGATGAATAACCTCATCCCGGTGACGTTAGGGAATATCATTGGACCATTCCTGTTCCTTTGCATTCCTTATTTCCTTGTTTTCCGGAAAAAATCCGCGTAATCCAAACACGTTTGGAAATAAGACCGCTTTGGCGCTTCTCGCTAGTTAAGCCGAGAAGACCAAAGCGGTTTTTTTGAAATTACGATCGATGTCGTCCCCCAACCCCTCGTTTCGATTCGGTCGCGAATCAGCGCACCCATCCATTTTCGTTTTTCGTCTCTTAGTCGTAAAGACGAGCGGTCGAAAGCCCGCGACGGATCGATACTTGTCCAAAGGTGAGAAGATCGTGTATACAGAAATGGCGGATAAAAAACCGCTGATCATTTTAACGGGAGGGATCTCCCGCCGCATGAACCGTGTTTTTAAGGGTTCTCTCGAGATCGACGGCCTTTCTTTTATAGAGCTGTTGTTAAGAAATTTAAGCCCCTTATTCCGCGAAACGCTCTTGGTTGGCTCTCAAAAAGAGCTCGAACGTTACCATGGCGACCGGCGCGTGAGGATCGCCGCTGACCGGTACACCGGTATCGGCCCTTTTGCTGGAATACTCACCGCTTTCGAGATCACCGAGGCGGAAGAAATCTTTCTATGCCCCTGCGACAGTCCCTTCGTATCTGCTCGCATCGCCCACGAATTATTCGCGGCGCGCAGCGGGTTTAACGCCGATATCACGATCCCCCTCTCTGATAATCGATTTTACCCGCTTATCGGCATCTATCACCGAAAGGTTATCCCACACATCCGCCTTCTTGTCGAACGCGACCGAAACGCGATTCGTTTTTTATTTCGGAAGTGTCCGACGCTAATGGTCCATTTCAAAGACCCCGCCCCCTTCCTCAACGTGAACACCTGGGAGGAGTACGAACGCCTACTTGGAAAATAGCGATCTTGCGATAACAAAATCTTTATGATGCGCTACTGTAAAGCGTAAGGTTTTATTCCCCTTCCATCATCGAAAGGATGATATCGCGCATACGCTCTTCCCCATCGGTGACATTCGACAGGATCGAAAGGATCAACTTTTCTTTCGGCATCCATCGAGAATCGAAGCCGACGCCGGCATCTCCTCCAACAATGAAATACATGCTGTCATCCAACCGTTTGTAGATACCACATCCGTAACCGCTTTTCTCATTGATCGCCAGACGGGTCCTCAAATATGCGCTGGTTAGGCGCTCCGAAAGGATACGAGAAGACAGGAAACTGTCCCAAAACGCGTTCAGGTCCGCGGAGGTTGTATAGAGCCCCCCGTCTCCGCCGCCGCGTATGGGGAGATGGTAGATATTGGTCTCCCTTCTGTTCTGTAGATATCCGTTTGCCGTATTCTCGGGAAGATCGTTTAAGGCGTAGAACCCGGTCCTTTCCATACCTGCCGGTCTGAATACCTCGTTTTCCATGAACTCCCGATAGATCCGTCCAGTTATCTTTTCAATGAGGATTCCCAAAAACACGTACCCACCATTCGAATAAGAGAACTGCTGACCGGCGGAGAATTTTGCTTGTTTCCCGGCGAACAACGGAAAATAATCGCCGGGGGTTTCCAGCCGATACCAGGGAATTTCTACAAAGAAATCATCCGAATCCTCCTCCAGCTCTTCATCGTAGTAGTCGTAGATACCGGAGGTATGCGTTAAAAGATGAAGCACCGTCGCCTGATCATCGATAAATCCGCGATATTCCTGAGAAATACGGCTCACCGGCGTATCGAAGGCGATCTTTCCGCGATCGATCAAAACCCCGATCCCCAACGCCGTGAAAAGTTTGGTTCCCGATGCGATGCCAAACAACGTCTCCGGGGTATTCGGAACTTCGTTCTTGATGTCTCGATAACCAAAGGATTGGTGAAATCGAG
>Ga0209605_1000463_pt1 | contig 51064 bp, 48 predicted proteins | sample AD_UKC035_MetaG_FD_184408 | JGI IMG/M metagenome (GOLD analysis project Ga0209605, IMG submission 184408) | Active sludge microbial communities of municipal wastewater-treating anaerobic digesters from USA - AD_UKC035_MetaG (SPAdes) (version 2) | ecosystem: Engineered > Bioreactor > Anaerobic >...
CTGGCCGAGGACGCCGCCCGGCGCGTGCTGGACGCGCGCGCGCGGGCGCCGTTTGCCGGCGCCGAGGATCTGGCGCGCCGTGCGCGACTGGACGCGCGCGCGCTGGGTCTGCTCGCTGCGGCCGGGGCGCTGGCGCCGCTGACCGGGCATCGCCGCCACGCCGCCTGGGCCGTGGCCGGCATCGACACTCGCGCCACGCCGCTGCTGCACGCCACGCGCACGCACGAGGCGCTGCCTGCGCTGCCCGCCCCCGGCGTCGCGGACGAGCTGGCGGCCGACTACCGCAGCACGGGCCTGAGCCTTGCCTCACACCCGCTGGCGCTGCTGCGCACGCATCTCGCGGGCTTCGGGGTGCAGCCGGCGGCGGTGCTGCACGGCTACCCGAACGGGCGGCTTGCCCGCGCCAGCGGCCTGATCACGCACCGCCAGCGGCCGGCCACGGCAGCCGGCGTGGTCTTCGTCACGCTCGAGGACGAGACCGGCGTCGTCAACGTCATCTGCTGGCCGCAGCTCGTGCGCCGGCAGCATCGCGAGCTGCTTGCCAGCACGCTGCTCACCGTTTACGGCGTCTGGCAGCGCGAGGGCGAGGTCTGTCATCTGGTGGCGCGCCGGCTTGTCGACCACACGCCGCTGCTGCCGCTGGGATCAGGCTTCGCTACAGCTGGCGGTCGCGCGCAAGCGGCGGATTGCGCGCGAAGTAGCGCCTGATGCCGGTGGCGATCGCCCGTACCAGTTCGCCCCGGTAGTCCGGGTCGCGCAGCTTGCGCTCCTCCTCGGGGTTCGAGATGAACGCCGTCTCGACGAGGATGCTCGGGATGTCCGGCGCCTTGAGCACCGCAAAGCCCGCCTGTTCGACGGCTGCCTTGTGCAGCTTGCCGACGCGGCCGATGTGGCCGAGGACCTCGCGCCCGAGCTTCAGGCTGTCCTTGATCTGCGCCGTGGTGCTCATGTCGAGCATCGCGCGCACCACCTGGGCGTCGCTCGATGCGATGTTGACGCCGCCGATCGCGTCGGCCCGGTTCTCGCGATCGGCCATCCAGCGTGCCGTTGCGCTGGAAGCCCCGCGCGTGCTGAGCGCGAACACGCTCGCGCCCCGGGCCTCGGGGCGGATGAAGGCGTCGGCGTGGATCGAGACGAAGAGATCGGCCTGGACGCGGCGCGCCTTGCGCACGCGTTCGTACAGCGGCACGAAGTAGTCGCCGGTGCGCGTGAGCATCACGCGCAGGTTGCGCTGCTTGTTCAGTTCGTCGCGCAGCGCTCGCGCGATCGCGAGCACCACATCCTTCTCGCGCAGGCCGGTCGGCCCGATCGCCCCCGGGTCTTCGCCGCCATGGCCGGGATCGACCGCGACGATGATCAGCCGCTCGACATCGCGCCGCTCGGCCTCGGTGGGCGGTGCCGGCGGCGGTTTGGGTGCCGGGGTCATCAGGCGTGGCGCCGACGCCGGCGGCGCGGGCAGCCCAGACCGGTCACCGCGATCGATGCGCGCGATCAGATCGCCCAGCGCGTCCTCGACGGCGCGCGCGGCCTGCGCGTCGGCGGCCTCCTTCTCGCGGATCAGCGCGAGCAGCGGATCGCGTTCCTGCGCCGGGTGCAGGTCGAGCACCAGCCGATGCTGGTAGGCTGCCACCGGCGGCAGCGCGAACTGCTGCGGCGCCACCGGCTGCTTCAGGTCCAGCACCAGGCGCACGACCTGCGGCTGGTACTGGCCCACGCGCACGCCGGCGATGTAGGGATCGTCGGGCTGCACCTTGCCGACCAGCTCGCGCAGCGCCGCGTCGAGCTCGAGCCCGTCGATGTCGAGCACCAGGCGATAGGGCCCCTCGGTGAGGAAATGCTGCGCGGCCAGCGCCCGGTCGCTTTCGATCGTCAACCGCGTGTAGTCGGCCGCAGGCCAGACGCGCACCGCGAGGATGGTCGCGCCACGCACGATGTCGGCTGCGCCCAGCAGCAGCACCACGCTGCCGACGCGGGCGAGAGTCTCGCGCCGCGTCGTCATCCGAGCAGCTCCAGTCCACGCGGCGTGCAGGCCTGCAGCTCGACGCGGCGCGACTCGTCGTCCAGGACCTCGATGAAGACGCGCAGGTCCGGCAGCGGCAGCACGGCCGCCGCCTTCTCGGGCCATTCGGCGAGCTTGAGGCCGGGCGCGGCGAAGATCTCGCGAAAGCCCGCGTCCTCCCACTCGCGCGGATCCTCGAAGCGATAGAAGTCGAAGTGCGAGATCGGGAGGCCGTCGACCTCGTAGGGCTCGACGACCGCGTAGGTCGGGCTCTTGATGCGCCCCTTCACGCCCAGTGCGCGCAGCAGGTGGCGCACGAAGCTCGTCTTGCCGGCACCGAGCGTGCCGTGCAGTTCGAGGTAGGCATCGCGCAGTACCGGCCGCAGGGCCAGCCCCTGTGCGAACGCGGCGCAGGCCGCCTCGTCGGGCCAGTCCAGGGTGTGCGTTCCTAGAATCGGCGCATGCCTCATTCGCGGGACTTCGACGGGCCGCGGCTCGTGCAGCAGCTGCGGACTTGGGCGCATGAGCTCGGATTCTCCCAGATCGGCATCGCGGGAATCGACCTTGCGAGTGCCGAGCCGGGCCTGCTCGCCTGGCTGGAGGCGGGCTTTCACGGCCGCATGGGCTACATGGCCGCGCACGGGCTGAAGCGGGCGCGGCCGGCCGAACTCGTCCCGGGCACGCTCTGCGTGATCACCGCGCGCGTGGACTACCTCCCCGCGGCCACGCCCGAGGGCTGGCAGGCGCGCGAGTGGCAGCGCCTGAGCGAGCCCGCGCGTGCGCAGGTCTCGCTCTACGCCCGCGGGCGCGACTATCACAAGGTGATCCGCCCGCGGCTGCAGCAACTGGCCGACCGGCTGCAGGCCGAGATCGGGCCGCTCGGCCACCGGGCGTTCAGCGATTCGGCGCCGGTGCTCGAAGGCGAGCTCGCCGCGCGCAGCGGCCTGGGCTGGCGCGGCAAGCACACGCTGGTGCTGGACCGGACGGCGGGCTCGATGTTCTTCCTCGGCGAGCTCTTCGTCGACATCGCATTGCCGCCGACCGAACCCGTCAGCGCGCACTGCGGGCAGTGCCGCGCCTGCATCGAGGTCTGCCCGACGCAGGCGATCGTCGCGCCCTATCGCGTCGATGCGCGGCGCTGCATTTCCTACCTGACGATCGAGAACGACGGTCCCATCCCGCCCGAGCTGCGCGCGCCGATCGGCAACCGCATCTACGGTTGCGACGACTGCCAGCTCGCCTGCCCCTGGAACAAGTACGCGCGCCGCGCGCTGCTGCCCGACTTCGATGCCCGCTCCTGGCTCGCCGAAGCCTCGCTGCTGGAGCTGTGGGGCTGGACCGAGGCCGAGTTCCTGCAGCGCACCGAGGGCAACCCGATCCGGCGCATCGGCTGGCAGCGCTGGCGGCGCAATCTCGCGGTCGGGCTCGGCAACGCGCTGCGCGCCAGCGGCGATCCGGGGATCGCGACGGCGCTTGCAGCGGCACGCGAGGCCGAGGGCGAGCTGGTGCGCGAGCACATCGACTGGGCGCTGGCACAGGGGGAAGTGCAGACCTCGGGCCCGGACGCAGGCGTCGCTTAGCCGCGAAGCGGCCGATCCCGCGACCGCGCATGGCCGGCTGGCAAGAGGCTCGCGTGCCGCTGCGAACGCATCCGGCCGATCGCACTCAGCCCTGGTGCACCCATTGCAGCGCCGCCAGCGCAAGCGGCAGCCCCGCCATCCCGATCACGGTCGAGATCGTGATCAGCCCGGCGACGTAGCTGCCGTGCCCGCCCATGCGCACCGCGAGGACGTAGGCGCTCGATGCGGTGGGCATCGCCGCGAAGGCAACGACGACGAGCTGCTGCGGCAGCGGCAGGCGCAAGCCGACGGCAAGCGCGATGCCGGCGACCGGCAACAGCAGGTGGCGGATCGTCAGCAGGGCCGCCGCGAGTCCCGGCCCTTCGCGCAGCGCACCCAGGCGCAGCCCGGCGCCGACCGCCATCAGTCCGAGCGGCAGCGCCGCCGAACCGACGCGCGTGGCGGTGTTCATCGCCAGGTCCGGCAGGCGCAGGCCGAGCGTGTTGAAGAGCAGCCCGCCGACCGTTGCCAGGATCAGCGGGTTGCGCCCCAGCTCGCGCGCCAGTCCCTGTCCGCCGTGGCGCGCCAGCGGCCACACCGCGCCGACGTTCACGATCGGCACGCACAGTGACATGATCAGCCCGATCCAGGCCAGGCCCTGGCCCCCGGCCAGGCGCTCGGACAGCGCGAGCGCGACATAGCTGTTGAAGCGGAACGCCGCCTGCGCGCCCGAGGCGTGCAGCTTGGGGTCGACGCCGGGAAAGCGGCGCAGCGCGTAGGCCAGGCCGATGCCCAGCAGCACCACGCCGACGCCGCAGGCGGCCAGCGGCAGCAGTTCGCCCGGACCCTGCGGGTTGCGCACGATCGAGGTGAACAGCAGCACCGGGAACAGCAGGTAGTAGACGAGCCGCTCGACCCCGTCCCAGATCGGGCGGTTGAGTGCGGTGTGGCGGCAGACCAGGTAGCCGATGACGATCAGCAGGAAATCCGGGAGCAGCAGCGTCAGCAGTTCGGCCATGGCCGCGAGTGTGCCAGCGCGGCCAGCCGCGCCTGGCGCCGGCCGTGCGCCGGCTGCTGCTGCGGAGCCGGCGGACAATCCGTGCGATGGACCCGCAGAGCCAGGCCGCGATCGACCGCTTCATCGACGCCCTCTGGATCGAGGACGGGCTGGCCGCGCTCACGCTCTCGGCGTACCGGCGCGACCTCGCGCTCTACGCCGCCTGGTTGCAGCAGCACGCCGGCAAGGCGATCGACGCCAGCACCGAGGCCGACCTGCTCGGCTACATCACCGCGCGCCACGCAGCCACGCGCGCGACCACCGCGAACCGGCGGCTGGCGGTCTTCCGGCGCTACTTCCGCTGGGCGCTGCGCGAAGGGCGCGTGCGCGCCGACCCGACGCTGCGCCTGATGGCCGCGCGCCAGCCGCTGCGCGTGCCGCGCAGCCTGAGCGAGGCGCAGGTCGAGGCGCTGCTGGCGGCGCCCGACGTCGACACGCCGCTGGGCGAGCGCGACCGCACGATGCTCGAGCTGATGTACGCAAGCGGCCTGCGCGTGAGCGAGCTGGTCGGCCTGAAGACGGTTCACGTCGCACTCGACGAAGGCGTGCTGCGCGTCTTCGGCAAGGGCTCGAAGGAGCGGCTCGTCCCCTTCGGCGAGGAGGCGCACGCCTGGCTGCGCCGCTGGCTCGCGCAGGGGCGGCCGCAGATCCTCGGCGCGCGCGGCGCCGACGCGCTCTTCGTCACCGTGCGCGGCGCGGGCATGACGCGGCAGATGTTCTGGAACCTCGTCAAGCGCTACGCGCGCAAGGCCGGGATCGACGCGCCGCTTTCGCCGCACACGCTGCGCCACGCGTTTGCCACGCACCTGCTGAACCACGGCGCCGACCTGCGCGCGGTGCAGCTGCTGCTGGGCCACGCCGACATCGGCACGACGACGATCTACACCCACGTCGCGCGCGAGCGGCTGCGCCAGCTGCACGCACGGCATCATCCGCGCGGCTGAGCCGCCGTGGCTGCGGATCGGCAGAAGGCAGCATGGGCAGGGGAGAGGGGATGACGATGGCCGAGTTCTTCCGCAGTTCCCGCGCCTGGGTCGTCGACTACCTCTACGATGGCCGCCCGCGCCGCTGGATCAAGGCCTTGCCGAGCGGCTCCGATGCTCCCGCGGAGATGGCCGCGCAGCTTCGCGAGCTCTACGAAGGGCGAGCACGCCTCGTCGCGGTGCGTGCGGCGACGCCCGACGAGGAGGCACAGTTCCTGCGCGACGAGCGTCCGGTGAACGTCTTCTGCCCGACCGGGCGCCGCGGGCCCGACCGAGGCTGACGGGCGCCCGGCTCCGTCGCCGTAGCACCGCGGTGCCGGCCTGGTCCGCGCTTCCGAGCGCTCGTCGAGGCGGGCCTTGCGCTACAGCGTCTTCAGCAGCGCCCGCACTTCGGCCTGCTTCGGGTAGCCGGCGCCGAGTTCGGTGAGGAGCTTGAGCGTCTGGCGCGCATCGTCGCGCTGCCCGGCCTCGAGCTGGTAGCGCGCCAGGCGCAGCTTCAGCTCCGGATTCCTCGGGTCGGCGCTCGCCGCGGCGCGCTGCGTCTCGACCGCCTTGCCGATGTCCCCGGCCGCAGCCTGGATGCCGGCGAGCGTGTCGAGGATCGGTGCGCGATTGGGCATCGTCGCGTTCGCGCGCTCGGCCATCGTCCGCGCGCCGGGCTTGCCCTGCTTCTGCAGCAGCCAGGCGATGTTGTTCATCGCCATCGCGTTGGCCGGCTGCGAGGCCAGCACCGCCCGGTACTGCGCCTCGGCCTCGGCGTAATCGCCCTTGCTGGTCGCGAGGTCGCCCAGATAGAAGCGGAAGGCCGGGTCCTTCGGCCGCTTCTTCTCCCACTCGGCAGCCAGGCCCGCGGCGTCGGCGCTGCGCCCGAGCGCCCGGTAGGCGGTGTGCAGCTTGATCGCCGCCTCGCTGGCGCCGCTTTCGTCCAGCGCCTTGCGATAGGCCGGTGCCGCAGCGGCCCAGTTGCGGCGCCCGGCCTGGATGTCGCCCTCGGTCGCGTGGCCCAGCGCGCTCTCGCTCTTGTGCTTCTGCATCTCGCGCGCGATCGCCAGCGCCTGGTCGACCTTGCCGTCCTGCATCGCCATCATCGCCAGCGCGCGGTGCGCCTCCCCGAGTTCCGGGTCGATCTCGAGCGCCTTCTTCAAAGCCGCCTCGGCTCCGTCGCGATTCTTGTCGGCCAGCAGCGCCTCGGCCAATTCCAGCTGCAGCGAGGCGTTGCCCGGCAACAGGGCCGTGAGCTGATACATCGTCGTGCTCGCCTGCCGGTTCTGGCCTGCGCCGAGCTGGGCCCGGGCCAGTGCCCGCAGGATCGCAGGTTCGTTGGGCAGTGCGGTGGCCGCGGCCTGGGCCGCATTGAGCGCGGAGGCCAGATCGGCGTTGCGGACGTGGGCATCGATCAGCGCCAGCTGCAGCGCCACGCTCCGCGGGTTGGCGCGAACGGCGTCGGCGAGGATCTGCAACGCATCGGGTGCCGGAGTCCCGTCATCCGCCGGAATGCTCGCAAGCAGCAGCGTGGCCTGCTCGTGCTGGGGCTGCGCGTCGAGGTAGGCCTTGACGCGCTGGCGGGCGTCCTTGGGCTTGCCGGTCGCCACATCGAGCGAGGCCAGCGCCGCCACCGCCGGGAAGTACTTCGCATCCTTGGCCAGCGCCGATTCGAAGCTGCGGCGGGCACCGGCGGCGTCGCGCTGCGCGATCAGGATCTGCCCCCGCAGCAGGTCGGGCAGCGGCTGTCCTGGCAGCTTCGCGGCCATCGCGTCGATCGCCTTGCTGGCGCCGGCCCAGTCCCTCGCGGCAATCCGCGCGCTGACCAGGGCCTGATCCGCCTGCGCGCTTGCGTCGCCGGCGGCCAGCGCCTCGAGTTCCCGCGTCGCGATCTCGGCCTGGCCGCCCTGCAAGCGCGCCAGCGCCGCCTGCGTGCGCAGGCCGGTGTCCTTGGGCGCGATCGCGACCGCGCGCTTGAAGGCCTCGTCCGCGCGGCGGGCATCGCCCATCTGCAGATGGATCTCACCGGCCAGCGCGAAGCTCTTCGCGTCCGCCGCCGAACCCTGCAGCAGCGGCGCCAGTGCCTGCAGCGCCCGCTCCGGGCTGCCCATGCGCAGCAGGCTGCGCGCCAGGATCTGGCGGGCCAGCACCAGTCCAGGCTGCAGCTCGAGCGCACGGGCCGCATAGGCCTGGGCCGAGATGTCCTGCCCGAGCCGGTATTCGGTGGCTGCCGCGAGCTCGAGCGCACGCGTGTGCTCCGGGAAATACTTCAGCAGCAGGTCCAGGGATTCGCGCGCGCGGGGCAAGTCGCCGTCGACGTAAGCGAACTGAGCCTCGAAGAAGAGGGTTTCGGGATCGGTCGGCGCGGCCTTCTTCAGCGTCTCGAAAGCCTCGCGTGCCTGCTTGACCTCGCCTTGCCGGAACAGGATCGAGACGGTCTCCCCCAGCGCCTGCACATGCTTCGGGTGAGCGGTCAGCGCTTCGCGCAGGACGGCCAGTGCGCCCGCGCTGTCGCCCTTGGCGAGCCAGAGCAGGTGTGCCTTCGCGGTGCTGGCGTCGGCGTTGCCCGGGTCACGCGAGAGCACCCCGTCCAGCAGGCGCAGCGCGTCCTCCGTATCGCCGCCCAGCGCCTTCATCCGCGCCTTCTCGATCGCCGCCACGGCCGAGTCGGGGGCTGCGCGCAGCGCGGCGTCGATGGTCAGCGCCGCCTTCTCGTACTGGCCAAGGGCCCAGTGCGCGGCGGCGACCGCGGTCTGCAGCTCGGCCTGGGCGGCGGGCTCGGTGAGCGTCTTGGCGCCGTAGGCCTCGATCACCTGCCGCGGCTTGCCCGTCATCAGCATCGCCTTGGCCAGCACCGGCAGGACCTCCGATTCCGGCGCTCCTGCCGAGAGCGCGCGCTGCAGCTCCACCTCGGCGCCGGCGCCATCCTCCCGGGAAAACAGCAGCTTGCCCAGCATCAGGCGCGCGTCGGCGGACTCGCCTTCGCGCTCGAGCAGGCGCTTGAGCTCGAACTCGGCCTCGGTCGTCTTGCCTTCGGCCTGGAAGCTGCGGGCCGAGGCCAGGATCTCCTCGGGGCTCTCGCCGCTGCAGCCCGCAAGCAGGCTGCCGGCGAGCACGAGTGCCAGCAGGCGGGCAGGGGTCAGTGGGCAACGCATCACGGGCCTACGGAAAAGGGCAGGACCCGGCACCATAGCGCGCCGCACCCGCTTGCGCCGCCCTTCGAATGCGGGTGAACGGCAGGAGGTGCGGCTTCGCGCCAATTCTGTCGCGCCTCGTCTGTCGCGTCTTCTCGCAGCCGGCACGGGCCGATCTGGCCGCGAGCGCTGGCGCACGGGACAGGTGAACATGTGTCGAATCCTTTTACAACTTTCACCTCGGTGAGGGAGAGTCCATAGCTAATCCATTGATTCAACACATGAACACAAAACTGGCACGCAAGATGCATGTGTCAACGCAGGTCGGCTCGACAGCCGGTCGCCTGTTGAGTCAGGTCAATTTTTTTGGCGGGGGAACCAAACATGAGCAAGCTTCAACGTTTCGCGCGAACCGCGGTCGCGTCCTGCGTCGTCGGTCTGGGCATCCTGAGCGCGCCGGCGGCCAATGCCGACACCATTCAGCTCGGCTTCATTCTTGACAGCTCGGGGAGCATCACGTCGCCGAACTGGAACATCATCAAAACCGGTCTGGCGAATGCGCTGAATGCCTGGATTCCGGTCGGCGGGTCGGATACCTACGAGATCTCGGTCGTGTCGTTCTCGGCTTCGGCCAGTACGATCGTCAACCACCAGATGATCAACTCGGCAGCCGATCTGGCCTCCGTCGTGAGCGCCGTGAACGCGATGCCGTTCCTCGGTTCGACGACGAACTACACCGCAGCGTTCACCGCGATGGACAACGCCTTGCGCGGGAGCTCGGCTTTCAAGACGGGTCTTATTGACGCCACCTACGTCAACTTCGCAACCGACGGCTATCCCGTCCCTTCCGGCGCTGATGGCGTTGCCGAGCGCAACAGCATGATCAGATCGGCGACCAATGGCTATGTCGACAATATCAGCATTGAAGCGATCGGGAGCAGTCTGGATGCGAATTTCCTGAAGAACAGCATCTGCTATCCGACGCCCTGCACGAACGCACCAGGGAACGTCAGTTTCCCGAACCAAGGCTTCTATTACGCGCTCGCCGATGCTCAAGACTACGTCGCGGCCATCGAGCACAAGATCAGGGTTGTGACCGGGCAGATCCCCGAGCCCGCCAGCATCGCGCTCGTCGGTCTGGCGCTGATGGGCATCGGCGCTGCGCGCCGCCGCAAGGATCGCGCCTGAGAGCGGACGCAGGCAGGGGCCCGATCCGGGCCCCGCATGAAGAACGAAAGCCGGCTGCACGCCGGCTTTCTTCGTTGAACCTTCAGTCGCTGCGAGCTACCTTGGCCGCCTCGCCGATCGGCCGGATGTTCTGCGCGAGCTGGCCCTTCGGGCCCTGCACGAGCTCGAAGCTCACGCGGCTGCCTTGCTTGAGGGTGCGAAAGCCCTCCATCTGCACCGCGGAGAAGTGTGCGAAGACGTCAGCGCCGCCATCGTCGGGCTGGATGAAACCGAAACCCTTGGCGTCATTGAACCACTTGACGACACCGGCAACCATTGCAGAGCCCTCCCTGAGTACAGCTCAGAAATTCTCTTTGGCGTCAGGAAAGACTGTCAAGCCCTCGGATGGAGGGTCGAGCGTTCAGCCGCTCGGCTTGTGGTCGCGAGGCGTCGGCAGGGCAGCGGCTCGGACGCGCGGCAGATCGGCGCGCGGGCGCCCGCGGGGCCACGGAGCATTCGGGGTCTCGAGGCCGGGCGAACTGGCGAGACCCGAAAAGCGAGACATCGGCCCCGCAGTCCGGCCCTTGATCCGACGCGTTCCGGGCCAAGATGCAGGCCTGTGGATGATCTGCACCTCACGGACCGTGATCATGCTTGCTCGCTAGAATGAGCCATGCCTGACGATGGGTCGAAACTGCCACCGAAGACAGGTGTCCGGCCACGCCGGGACGGCGGGCAGGGCGCTGTCGTTGCCGAGCGCAAGACGGCGCGCACGAAGCCGCCCTCGCTCTACCAGGTGGTGCTGCTCAACGACGACTACACGCCGATGGAGTTCGTCGTGATGGTGCTGCAGCAGTATTTCCAGCGTGACCTGAACACGGCCACGCACATCATGCTCAAGATCCACCACGAGGGCCGCGGCGTCTGCGGGGTCTACCCCAAGGACATCGCCGCGACCAAGGTCGAACTGGTCCTGGCCGCGGCGCGCCGCGACGGACACCCGCTGCAGTGCATTATGGAGGCCGCATGATCGCCCAGGAACTGGAAGTCAGCTTGCACATGGCGTTCGTCGAGGCGCGCCAGCAGCGGCACGAGTTCATCACCGTCGAGCACCTGCTGATGGCGCTGCTGGACAACCCGAGCGCCGCCGAGGTGCTGCGCGCCTGCGCCGCGAACATCGAGGACCTGAGGAAGAGTCTCTCGACCTTCATCAAGGAGAACACGCCGACCGTCTCGGGCACCGAGGAGGTCGACACGCAGCCCACACTCGGCTTCCAGCGCGTGATCCAGCGCGCGATCATGCACGTGCAGTCCACCGGCAGCGGCAAGAAGGAAGTCACCGGCGCGAACGTGCTCGTCGCGATCTTCGGCGAGAAGGATTCGCACGCGGTCTACTACCTGCACCAGCAGGGGGTGACGCGGCTGGATGTCGTCAACTTCATCGCGCACGGCATCAAGAAGTCCGATCCGCCCGAGCCCGCCAAGGGCAGCGAGAGCTCGGGCAGCGAGCCGGAGAAGGAAGACGGCGCCGCCGGCGACGGCAAGAGCTCGCCGCTGGACCAGTTCACGCAGAACCTCAACCAGCTCGCGCGTGACGGCAAGATCGACCCGCTGATCGGCCGCGAGCACGAGGTCGAGCGCGTGATCCAGGTGCTGTGCCGCCGGCGCAAGAACAACCCGCTGCTGGTCGGCGAGGCAGGCGTGGGCAAGACCGCGATCGCCGAGGGTCTGGCCTGGCGCATCACCGAGAAGGACGTGCCCGAGGTGCTGGCCGACGCCACCGTCTACGCGCTCGACATGGGCGCGCTGCTGGCCGGCACCAAGTACCGCGGCGACTTCGAGCAGCGCCTGAAGGGCGTGCTCAAGCAGCTCAAGGACCAGCCGAACGCGATCCTCTTCATCGACGAGATCCACACGCTGATCGGCGCCGGCGCAGCCTCGGGCGGCACGCTGGACGCGAGCAACCTGCTCAAGCCTGCGCTGTCCACCGGCGCGATGAAGTGCATCGGCGCCACCACCTTCACCGAGTACCGCGGCATCTTCGAGAAGGACGCGGCGCTCTCGCGGCGCTTCCAGAAGGTCGACGTCGTCGAGCCCTCGGTCGAGCAGACGATCGAGATCCTCAAGGGCCTGAAGTCGCGCTTCGAGGACCACCACAACGTCAAGTACGCGCTCGGTGCGCTGCAGGCCGCGGCCGAACTCTCGGCCAAGTACATCAACGATCGCCACCTGCCCGACAAGGCGATCGACGTGATCGACGAGGCGGGTGCCGCGCAGCGCATCCTGCCCAAGAGCAAGCAGAAGAAGACGATCACGCGCTCGGAGGTCGAGGAGATCGTCGCGAAGATCGCGCGCATCCCGCCGGCCTCGGTGTCCAGCGACGACCGCGGCAAGCTGAAGAACCTCGAGCGCGACTTGAAGAGCGTCGTCTTCGGCCAGGAGCCGGCGATCGAGGCGCTCTCGGCGGCGATCAAGATGGCGCGCTCGGGCCTGGGCAAGCCCGAGAAGCCGATCGGCAGCTTCCTCTTCAGCGGCCCGACGGGCGTGGGCAAGACCGAGGTCGCCAAGCAGCTGGCCTACATCCTGGGGATCGACCTGATCCGCTTCGACATGTCGGAGTACATGGAGCGGCATGCGGTCAGTCGCCTCATCGGCGCGCCGCCGGGCTACGTCGGCTTCGACCAAGGCGGCCTCCTGACCGAGGCGATCACGAAGAAGCCGCACGCGGTGCTGCTGCTCGACGAGATCGAGAAGGCGCACCCGGACGTCTTCAACGTGCTGCTGCAGGTGATGGACCACGGCACGCTGACCGACAACAACGGGCGCAAGGCCGATTTCCGCAACGTGATCATCATCATGACCACGAACGCGGGCGCCGAGACGATGAACAAGGCGACGATCGGCTTCACGACCCGGCGCGAGCAGGGCGACGAGATGGCCGACATCAAGCGCCTGTTCACGCCCGAGTTCCGCAACCGGCTGGACGCGATCGTCAGCTTCCGCGCGCTCGACGAGGAGATCATCCTGCGCGTGGTCGACAAGTTCCTGCTGCAGCTCGAGGGTCAGCTGGCCGAGAAGAAGGTCGAGGCGACCTTCAGCGACGCGCTGCGCAAGCACCTGGCGAAGAAGGGCTTCGACCCGCTGATGGGCGCGCGGCCGATGCAGCGCCTGATCCAGGACGTGATCCGGCGCGCCCTGGCCGACGAGCTGCTCTTCGGGCGCCTGGTCGACGGTGGACGCCTCATGGTGGACATCGACGACAAGGGCGAGGTCGTGCTCGACATCCAGCCGCCGCGCAAGAGCGACAAGCCCAAGGCGGAGACGGCGTCGGCCTGAGCCTGAGGCCCGTTGCAGGCTTGCAGGGCTTGCAGAGCTGTACTGAGCAGTAGGGTCGTGTAGCGCGCGCAGACCTTGTGTGCGCCCGCCGCATGAGCGATGAGGCCGCGCGCGGGTGACGGCTTAGCGCGGCGGCGCCAACACCGGGATCGCCTTGCGGCCGTGGCGACGATAGACGTGAAAGTCGTTGTCCAGCGTCAGGATGCGGCACGGCTCGTACAGCTCCGACATGCGGATCAGGCAGGCATCCGCCAGCGAGGCCGGTACGTTGTCGTAGCGCGTGAACAAGCGCCGCACGGCTGCGATCTCCTCGCCCAACGCCAAGGCCGGCTTGACGACGCCGCGTTCGATCAGCTCGAGCGCCCGTCCCGGGTCGAAGCCGCTTCGGGCAAGCAGAAAGCAGGTCTCAGCGACCACCGCTTCGCAGGTCAGCAGAGGTTCGGCGGTGGCGGCGAACTGGGTCCGCGCCCAGTCATGATGCTGCTCGTCGCGGCAATGCAGCGCCACCCAGGGGCCGGTGTCGAGGATCAGGTGCATCTACCGCTTGCCGAAGCCTTCCAGATGCGCCGGGTTGGACGCCAGATCGTGTGGCCCGCCTTCGAAGCAGCCGACCAGATCACCCGCCTTGTCGAGCGCTGAAACGAAGGGCTGGCCCGACTTGCGCTGGGCAAGATAGATTTCCAGAGCGCGGCGTACCAGCACCGACTTGCTCAGATGCTCTTGCGCACTGGCGGCGGCCAGCTCGCTCTCGAGTTGGGGCGAAATCTTGATGGTGAGCGTGTTCATCGAAAGATATTACCAGCTGCCGGATGGTAGTACGCCCATCCAGAGCGCCAGCGCTGCCTGCCGCGACCAACCAGCCGCCTCAGGTCGCGATGCCCAGGCGATAGAAGCGCGCCAGCAGCCGATGAAATGCCGGGTGCTCCGCCTGCAGCCGCTCGGGCGCGACGAAGAGCGCTTCGCTTGCCACTGCGAAGAACTCCTCGGGCGCGTGCGCGCCGTAGGGATCCAGCGCGGTGTCCTCGCCGGCATCGACGCGGGCCGCGAAGGCCTCGTACTCGCGCGCGAGCGTCTGCAGCCAGAGGCGGGGCGGGATATCCGGCGGGAGCAGCGGCACGCCGTCGGCGATGCCGTTCTCCATGTCGAGCACGTGCGCGAACTCGTGGATCACGACGTTGTAGCCCAGGGCCGCGCTGGCGCCGCTGCCGCGCACGTCGCGCCAGGACAGCATCACCGGTCCGCCCTGTACCGCCTCGCCTGAGAGCACTTCGTCGTATTCGTGCAGGACGCCGTCCTCGTCCAGGTGCTGGCGGTGCGCGACGACCTGGTCGGGCTGCAGCACGATGCCGACGAAGCCGTCGTAGTGGTGCAAGCCCAGCTGCAGCACGGGCAGGCAGGCCTGCGCCGCGACGGCGACAACGACGTCGTTGGTCAGGCGCAGCGGCGGCACCGCGGTGAACTCCTTGCGGTCCAGGAAGAGGCTCGTCATCCGCCGCAGCGCAAGCCCCTGGGGGTCGGCGGCGGTGCGCAGGAAGGGGTAGCGCACGAGCGTGCGCTTCCACAGGTCGTCGGGAATCGGCCGGCGCCGCAGCGCCGCGGCTTCGCTGCGGCTGCGCCACCAGCGCGAGAGGGCGCGGAGCATCGCGGGGCTCAGGGCTCCTCTTGCGCAAAGAGGCCTTCGCGAGACTCCTGTGCGCAGGCTGCCTGCGGCGTGATGCGGCGCAGGCGTCCATCGGGTTCCAGGCGCAGCACTTCGGCGCGCGGGGCGCTCGCGTCGTCCAGATCCCAGTCGCTGAGCACGTGGCGGCGCATCCCGCCACCGAGGTCGTGGAGCGCGGGCCGGTGCGTGTGGCCGTGGATCATCTCGCGTGCGCCGCAGGCGGCCAGCAGCGCGCGGCAGGCCGACGCGTCGAGGTCGGCGCGGGTCTCGACGTCTGCACGCTGCACGCGCATGCTCTCGGCGCGCATCTCGCGCGCCAGCGCGACGCGCTCCTGCAGCGGTCGGGCGAGGAAGCTCTGCTGCCAGGCCGGGCTGCGCACCTGCGCGCGGTAGGCCTGGTAGCGCGCATCGGCCAGGCACTGCGCGTCTCCGTGCGCGAGCAGCCAGCGCCTGCCGGCGGCGTGAAGGCAACAGGGGTCGGGCAGGGCCGTGATTCCGATCTCGGCGAGCAAGCCCGGGCCGACAAGAAAGTCGCGGTTGCCCGGCATGAAGTGGATCTGCCGCGTGCGGGCCGCATCGGCGAACAGGTCCCCCAGCGTACGCTCGAACGCGAGCTCGCGACTGTCGTCGCCGACCCAGACTTCGAAGACGTCGCCCAGGAGGACGAGGTGGTCGGCCTTCGTTGCCTGCAGATAGCGCGCGAAGGCCTCGACGGTGCGCGGCTGCCCGGGCGCCAGGTGCAGGTCGGCAACGAAGTCGATCGCGCGCCAGGGCCTGGCCGGCGTCCACTCGGGTATCGCGGCGGGCGCGGCGTGTTCGCTCACGTCAGCGGGGCGCCGCGGCGCGGCCCTGCGGCGCGGCGTTTCACTCGACCAGGTAGGCGCGCTCGATGACCACGTCCTCGAGCGGCACGTCGTCGTGGAAGCCCTTGCGGCCGGTGCGCACGCCCTCGATCGCGTCGACCGCGTCGGTGCCGGCGACGACCTTGCCGAAGACGGCGTAGCCCCAGCCGTCCTGCGCGCGGTCGTTGTCGAGGAAGCCGTTGTCGGCGGTGTTGATGAAGAACTGCGCGGTCGCCGAATGCGGGTCGGAGGTGCGCGCCATCGCGAGCGTGTACTTGGTGTTCTTCAGGCCGTTCTTCGCCTCGTTGGCGATCGGTCGGTCGGTGGGCTTCTGCGTCATGCCGGGCGCGAAGCCGCCGCCCTGGATCATGAAGCCCTTGATCACGCGGTGGAAGACGGTGCCGTCGTAGTGGCCCTTCTGCACGTAGGCGAGGAAGTTGCGTGTGCTCTCCGGCGCCTTGACGTCGTCGAGCTCGATGTCGAGCGTCCCGCGGCTGGTCTGCATCTTCACGGTCTTGGGCATGGTCAATCCTCCAGGGTGGCCTTGTTGATGACGACGTCGGTGGCAGGCAGGTTGGCGAAGGCCGGCCCCTTGTTGGTCGTGGGTACCGCCTTGATGCGGTCGACCACGTCCATCCCGGCGACGACCTTGCCGAAGACGGCGTAGCCGCCGCCGTAGCTGTCCAGCGGCAGGTTGTCGACCACGTTGATGAAGAACTGCGAGGTGGCGCTGTTGGGTGCGGCGGTGCGTGCCATCGCGATCGTGCCGCGCAGGTTGGACAGGCCGTTGCCGGCCTCCAGCGGGATCGGCGCGCGCGTGGGCTTCTGCACTCGCTCGGCGCTGTAGCCGCCGCCCTGGATCATGAAGCCGTCGATCACCCGGTGAAAGATGGTGCCGTCGTAGTGGCCGGCCTTCACGTACTGGACGAAGTTCTCGACCGACTTGGGCGCCTTCGCGGGGTCGAGCTCGACGACGATGTCGCCCATGCTCGTGGCCAGGCGCACCTTCTGCGCCCAGGCGCTGGAAGTGAGGCCGAGCGCGATGATCGACGCGAGGACGAGGGCGCCGACGGTTCGCCGGCGCGGGGCTGGGTTCTGCATGGGTTCTCCGGCGATGCGGGGTTCGCGGCAGGCTTGCCGAGCGAGAAGTGCGGGGGCCGCTCGCTATACTGATCGATTCTATCGGGCCGGCCTTCGGCCCCTTGCGCTGCAGGGGCCCCGCGCTTCCTGGCCCGCGCTGCCGCCGCATGAGCCTACGCATCCACAACACGCTGACGCGCCGCGTCGAGGAGTTCCGGCCGATCGAGCCGGGACACGTGCGCATGTACGTCTGCGGCATCACCGTCTACGACCTCTGCCACATCGGGCACGCGCGGATGATGGTGGCCTTCGACGTCGTCTACCGCTGGCTGCGCGAGAGCGGCTGGCGCGTGACCTTCGTGCGCAACATCACCGACATCGACGACAAGATCATCCGCCGCGCGCTCGAGCGCGGGATCCCGATCCGGCAGCTCACCGACGAGATGATCGCCGCGATGCACCGCGACATCGGCGCGCTGGGCGTGCTGCCGCCGACGCACGAGCCGCGGGCGACCGACTACGTGCCGCAGATGCTCGGGATGATCGGGCGGCTCGAGGACAAGGGGCTGGCCTATCGCGCCGCCGGTGGCGACGTGAACTACGCGGTGCGCCGCTTCCCGGGCTACGGCCGGCTCTCGGGCAAGTCGCTCGACGAGCTGCGCGCCGGCGAGCGCGTCGCGGCCGACGGCGACAAGCAGGACCCGCTGGACTTCGTGCTCTGGAAGGCCGCCAAACCCGGCGAGCCGGCCGACGCGCAGTGGCCTTCGCCCTTCGGCACCGGGCGGCCGGGCTGGCACATCGAGTGCTCGGCGATGTCGTGCGCGCTGCTGGGCACGCACTTCGACATCCACGGCGGCGGCATGGACCTGCAGTTCCCGCACCACGAGAACGAGATCGCGCAGAGCGAGGGCGCCAGCGGCGGCCCCTTCGTAAACGTCTGGATGCACAACGGCTTCGTCAACGTCGACAACGAGAAGATGTCCAAGAGCCTGGGCAACTTCTTCACCATCGCCGACGTGCTGAAGACCTTCGACGGCGAGACGGTGCGCTTCTTCATGCTGCGCACGCATTACCGCAGCCCGCTCAATCACAGCGACGCGAGCATCGAGGACGCGCGCCAGGCGCTGCGACGGCTCTACACCGCGCTGGATGCGGTGCTCGGCGGCGAGGGTGCGGCGGATGAGGCGGGCGCGACGGGCGAGGCTGTCGACTGGTCCGATGCGCACGCGGCAGCGTTTCGCGCCGCGATGGACGACGACTTCAACACGCCGGGAGCGGTCGCGGTGCTCTTCGAGCTGGCAAGCGAGGTCAACCGCAGCCGCGATGCGGGCAAGGCGCGGCTGCTGCGGCGCCTGGGCGGCATCCTCGGCATCCTGCAGCAGCGGCCGCGCGACTTCCTGCAGGCCGGAGCCGGCCTCGACGAGGCCGCGATCCTCGAGGCGATCGCGGCGCGCGCAGCGGCCAAGGCAGCGCGCGACTACGGCGAGGCCGACCGCATCCGCAAGGAGCTCGCGGAGCAGGGCATCGAACTCAAGGACAGCGCCCAGGGGACGACCTGGGTCAGGGCCTGAAGGCCTGAAGGGCGAAAGCCTTGCCCATGCGTCAAGCCCCAACCACCACGGCGGCCCCCGCGGAGGCAGCGCAGGCCGCGCCGCGTTCGTCGGACGCGCTGCTCGTTGCGCCGGCGTACTGGGACGACGCCTGCCGCCACCTGGCCCGGCGCGATCGGGTGATGAAGCGGCTGATCCCGCGCTACGGCGACGCGCGGCTGCAAAGCCGGGGCGACGCGTTCACGACGCTGGCGCGCTCGATCGTGGGCCAGCAGATCTCGGTGAAGGCGGCGCAGTCGGTGTGGGACCGCTTCGCCGCGCTTGCGGCTGCGCAGCAGCATTCGTTGCACCCGGGCCACGTGCTGGCGCTGTCGCCGCAGGCGATGCGCGGCGCGGGCCTTTCGGCGCGCAAGGCGGAATACCTGCTCGACCTGGCGCGGCACTTCGACGGCGGCAGCGTGCACGTCGCGCAGTGGGAAGCGATGGACGACGAGGCGATCATCAGCGAGCTCGTCGCGATCCGGGGCATCGGCCGCTGGACGGCCGAGATGTTCCTGATCTTCCACCTGATGCGGCCCAACGTGCTGCCGCTGGACGACATCGGCCTTCTGCGCGGGATCAGCCTGAACTACTTCAGCGGCGAGCCGGTGTCGCGCGCCGAGGCGCGCGAGCTCGGCGAGGCCTGGGCGCCCTACCGCTCGGTGGCCACTTGGTATATTTGGCGCAGCCTCGATCCGCTGCCCGTGGAGTACTGATGAGCAAACGTCATTTTCTGGATTTCGAGCAGCCGATCGCCGAGCTCGAGTCCAAAATCGACGAGCTGCGCTTCGTGCAGAACGAGTCGGCGGTGGACATCTCGGACGAGATCGAGCGGCTCTCGAAGAAGAGCCAGCAGCTCACCAAGGACATCTATTCCAGCCTCTCGCCCTGGCAGGTGACGCAGATCGCGCGGCACCCGCAGCGGCCCTACACGCTGGATTATGTTGCCGAGATCTTCACCGATTTCCAGGAGATGCACGGCGATCGGCACTACGGCGACGACCTCTCGATCACCGGCGGCCTGGCGCGCTTCAACGGCCAGCCGTGCATGGTGATCGGGCATCAGAAGGGACGCGACACCAAGGAGCGCACGGCGCGCAACTTCGGCATGTCGCGCCCGGAAGGCTACCGCAAGGCGCTGCGGCTGATGAAGGTCGCCGAAAAGTTCGGCCTGCCCGTGTTCACCTTCGTCGACACGCCCGGCGCCTACCCGGGCATCGGCGCCGAGGAGCGCGGCCAGTCGGAGGCGATCGGCCGCAACATCTACGAGATGGCGCAGCTGCAGGTGCCGATCGTCTGCACGATCATCGGCGAGGGCGGCTCGGGCGGGGCGCTGGCGATCGCCGTCGGCGACCAGGTGCTGATGCTGCAGTTCAGCGTCTACTCGGTGATCTCGCCCGAGGGCTGCGCGTCGATCCTCTGGAAGACCTCCGACCGCGCGTCCGAGGCCGCCGAGGCGCTGGGCATCACCGCGCACCGGCTCAAGGCGCTGGGCGTGGTCGACAAGATCGTCAACGAGCCCGTCGGCGGCGCGCATCGCGATCCGAAGTGGATGGCGGCACAGCTCAAGCGCGCGCTCAACGACGCGCTGCGCCAGGTCGTCGACCTCAAGCCCAAGGAGCTGCTGCAGCGCCGCTACGAGCGTCTGCAGTCCTACGGCCGCTTCTCCGACACCAAGGAGCGCTGAGAGCCTGTGAAGCCGGGCCCGGGCGATCCGCCGTGAACGCCCCGCGGGAGGGCGCGCCTTCGAAACGGCTCGCGGTGGCCGCCAGCGGCGGCATCGATTCGACTGCACTGCTGCATGCGACGGCGCGGCTTGCCACGCCGCTGGGCATCGAGGTGCACGCACTGCACGTGCACCACGGTCTGCAGCCGCAGGCCGATGCCTGGATGCACGGCGTCGCGGCGCAGTGCCGGCGCTGGGCGGGCAGCGGCCTGGCCGTCGTCTTTCATGGACATCGCCTGGCGGGCGCACCCGCGCGCGGGCAGAGCGAGGAAGCCTGGGCGCGCCGCGAACGCTACCGTGCGCTGGCGTCGATGGCGCACGAGGCCGGCTGCGACGTCGTGCTGCTGGCCCAGCACCGGCGCGACCAGGCCGAGACCGTGCTGCTGCAGGCGCTGCGCGGCGCTGGGCCCGCAGGGCTTGCGGCGATGCCGGCGCGCTTCGAGGGCGACGGCATCCTGTGGCTGCGACCCTGGCTTGCGCATCCGCGCGAGGCGATCGAGGCCTACGTCCGGCACTGGCGGCTGCGCGTTGTGCTCGACCCGTCGAACGTCGACGCGCGCTTTGCGCGCAGCCGGCTGCGCACGCAGGTGTGGCCGGCGCTGCAGGCCGCGTTTGCCGATGCCGAGGTCAGCCTCGGCGCGGTCGCAAGGCAGGCGGCACTTGCGCATGCGCTCGAAAGCGAGGTCGCGAGCGGCGATCTGGCGACCTGCGTCGATGCCGATGGTCTCGACGTCGCGGCGTGGCTGAAGCTGAGCGAAGCCCGTCGGCACGCCTTGCTGCGGCTGTGGCTGGCGCGCGAGCTCGCACCGGGATGGCCGCAGACGCTCGTCTGGCGCTTGCTGCGGGAACTGCCCGAAGCAAAGCATGCGCGCTGGCCTGCCGGCGCGGCCGAACTCCGGCTGTACCGCGGCTGCCTGCGCGTCTTGCCGTTGCCCGACGCGACCCGCCATGCGTCGCAGCCGCGTGCGATCGATCTCTCGCGGCCCGGCGATTACAGCCTGTCGCCCTGGCGCGGTCGGCTGCGCGTCGAGCCCGCGAAGGAGGGCGGTGTCCCGGCGGCTGCGCTGGAACATGCCGAACTCCGCCCTCGAAGCGGGGGCGAGCGGTTTCAGCGGCACGCGCTCGGCCCGGCGCGCAGCCTGAAAAAACAGTTCCAGGATGCGGGCGTGCCGGCCTGGGAACGAGATTTGCCGCTGCTGTGGGCCCGCGGTGATCTGGTCTACGTGCCCGGGCTCGGACTGGATGCGCGCGTGCTGAACTGGCCCGGACGACCCCGCGTACGACTGCAGTGGCTGCCTTGAACGAAACCCGCCCCCGTCATCGGCGGGCAAGGCTGCGCCCACTACAATTTCGCCCCTTCGCGACTTGATTCCGATCCCAGCCGCATCGCGCGGGTGCGGTCCCCGGGAAGACATCCATGGCATTGTTCGTTCACAAGTACGGCGGCACGTCGATGGGCTCGACCGAGCGCATCCGCAGCGTCGCGCAGCGCGTGGCCAAGTGGGCACGTGCGGGCCACCGGATGGTGGTGGTGCCCTCGGCGATGAGCGGCGAGACGAACCGGCTCCTGGCGCTGGCCAAGGAGCTGGCGCCGGCGAGCCCGACCCCGCAGAGCCTGCGTGAGCAGGATGCGATCGCCTCGACCGGCGAGCAGGTCTCGGTCGGCTTGCTGGCGCTGGCGCTGCAGGCACAAGGCGTGCCGGCGGTGAGCTACGCCGGCTGGCAGGTGCCCATCGTCACCGACGATGCCTTCACGAAGGCGCGCATCCAGCGCATCGACGACGCGCGCGTGCGCGCCGATCTCGACGCCGGCAAGGTCGTGATCATCACCGGCTTCCAGGGCATCGACGAGGCCGGCGACCTGACCACGCTCGGGCGCGGCGGCAGCGACACTTCCGCTGTCGCGGTGGCCGCGGCGCTGCGAGCCGACGAGTGCCTGATCTTCACCGACGTCGATGGCGTCTACACCACCGACCCGCGCATCGTCCCCGAGGCGCGCCGCCTGGCCACCGTGAGCTTCGAGGAGATGCTCGAGATGGCGAGCCTGGGCTCCAAGGTCCTGCAGATCCGCGCGGTCGAGTTCGCCGGCAAGTACAAGGTGCCCTTGCGCGTGCTCTCGAGCTTCACGTCCTGGGACATCGATCTGCAGGAAGAGGCGCAGTCGGGCACGCTGATCACTTTCGAGGAAGACGAGAAGATGGAAAAGGCCGTTGTTTCGGGCATCGCGTTCAACCGCGACGAAGCCAAGATCACCGTGATGGGCGTGCCCGACCGCCCCGGAATCGCGTTCCAGATCCTCGGCCCCGTGGCCGAGGCCAACATCGACGTCGACGTGATCATCCAGAACGTCTCGCACGACGGCCGCACCGACTTCTCGTTCACGGTCAACCGCGGCGACTACGCGCGCACGATCGACCTGCTGATGAACAAGGTGATCCCGGCGACCGGCGCCGCGCAGGTGATCGGCGACGCCAAGATCTGCAAGGTCTCGATCGTCGGCATCGGCATGCGCAGCCATGTGGGCGTGGCCAGCAAGATGTTCCGCACGCTCTCGGAGGAGGGCATCAACATCCAGATGATCAGCACGAGCGAGATCAAGACCAGCGTGGTGATCGACGAGAAGTACATGGAACTCGCGGTGCGCGCGCTGCACAAGGCCTTCGACCTGGACGCGGCGAGCATTGCCGCCGAGTAGCCCGAGGCCGAGCACGCGCCGATTCGGCGCTAGAATTCAACGCTTCGCCGAGCTGGAGTCGTGACCGAGAGGCCGAAGGTGCTCCCCTGCTAAGGGAGTATGCGGGCAAAACCTGCATCGAGGGTTCGAATCCCTCCGACTCCGCCAATGAGGCTTTTGCATTCACGGCACCGGCATGGGACGAACGCCGGTCACCGCCGAAAGCGGCAAGGGCCACGCGCCGCGGTGGTACTGCAGTCATGGGCCTCGACATCGCCCTTGGCCTGTCTGGGTCCGCGGCTGCACGAATGACGCCTGCGGTGCGTGGCACCGATCGGGCCGATGTTGCCGGATTCCTCGTGATTCCCGTAAGCCGAGCCGGCCAGCGTTTACGCCGCTGCCGTTCGGCGCTCAGGCCATTCGCGCCGCAGCGTCGTCGAAGGCTGCCAGCAGCGAGGGGTAGCTCTCGTGCCGCGGGAATTGCGGGAACTCGGCGGCGATGTGCTCCGGCGCGTGCATCAGGAAACCGGCGTCGGCCGCACCGAGCATCGCGGTGTCGTTGTACGAGTCGCCCGCGGCCATGACCCTGAAGTTCAGCGCCTTGAGCGCGTTGACGGCCTGGCGCTTCTGGTCGGGCTGGCGCAGCCGGTACTCGACGACGAAACCGTCGGCATCGGTCATCAGGCGATGGCAGAAGAGCGTGGGCCGGCCGAGCTGGCTCATCAGCGGATCGGCGAATTCATAGAAGGTGTCCGAGAGGATGATGAGCTGATAGCGCGAGCGAAGCTCGTCGAGGAACTCGCGCGCCCCGGGCAGCGGTGCCATGCCGCCGATCACCTCCTGGATGTCGGCGAGCTTGAGCCGGTGCTGGCGCAGCAGATCGAGGCGCCAGCGCATGAGTTTGTCGTAGTCGGGCTCGTCGCGCGTCGTGCGCCGGAAGTCGGGGATGCCGGTGCGCTCGGCAAAGGCGATCCAGATCTCGGGCACGAGCACGCCTTCGAGGTCGAGGCAGACGACTTGCATGGCGAAGAGGCCCCGCAGGGCTTGGAGTCGGGGCCGCGATCGTAGCCCAGCCCCGGCCTGGGCAGTTCACAGCGGGGCTGCGTGCAGGGGGCCGCTGGCCGGCGCCGATGCGGGCGCGGGGAAGGGCACGATTCCGGGGACGATCGGCGGCCGCGGTGGTCGTGGCGGTCGTGCCGGTGCGACCATCTGCCCGGGCTCCTGCGGCGTGCCCACTGCGTCTGCGGGCTCGCGCGGGCATCGGCCCTGGCGCTCGGCCCAGTAGACGATGTTGCCGATGACCGCGACGCTGCCCGACACCACGGCGCTGGCCGCCGTGACGATCCCGAGCGTGGCCAGCATCGCGACGCAGCCGTCGTTCTGGCAGTGCCCGAAGGTGCCGATGACCGCGGTCTCGAGCACCATCTGCCGCACCATCGTCCGGCACTGCGGGTCGTAGACCTCGGCGCTGCGCGGGACGACGATGCATCCGGCCAGCAAGGTCGCGGCCAATGTCGACAGCACCCGCGCGAGTGACGCCTCGAGGCCACGGACAGCGATGGAGCGCGGGCCTGACGCACGAGGGGTTGGGCTTTGCCGACGCATTGGGCGCGCACCATAACGCAGCCGGTGCCGGCGCGCGCGAGGCGGGCGCGGCACTCGGCTGTTCACCGACTCGGCCGCACGCCGTCGACGATCTGGTCGAAGCTCGGTGAAGGGGCACCGATGGAGACGGCGCGCAAGGCTGCGTCGGGCCCGAATCGGGAAAGTCGCTTGCGAACGCTGAAACGCCGGGCGCGGGCACTGCATCCAATGGTCAGGACGGGTGGAAAAGGGGTCGTTCGAAGGATCCCGCGAAGACCACCCCATCCGGAACAAGCGTCAAACACCCATGCTGCAGGAGCCCGTCATGTCGACTCTCCACATCACCAGGCCCGCCACGCTCTCCCGCGCCGCTCGCGCACTTGCCCTCGCCGCCGCGCTGGGCGTCTCGCTGGCCAGCGCGCCGGCCCTGGCCCACAACGGCGTCGTGCACGCACAGCCGGTCAAGTACGTCCAGGCCGTGGCCACGCCCAACGCCGACGCGCTGCACGACGCGATGCGCACGCTCTGGGCGCAGCACATGGAATGGACCTATGCCGCTGTCACCGCGTTTGCCACCGGTTCGCCGGCCTTCGACGCGACCGCGGCGCGCCTGATGGCCAACCAGGTCGACATCGGCAACGCGATCAAGCCCTTCTACGGCGAGCAGGCCGGCAAGGCGCTGACCAAGCTGCTGCAGGAGCACATCGCCGGCGCGGTCGAGGTCGTCAAGGCCGCCAAGGCCGGCGACAAGCCGGCGCTGGACAAGAACATCGCCGCCGCCTACGCCAACGCGCAGGAGATCGCCGACTTCCTCTCGGGCGCGAACAAGCACTGGCCGCAGGCCGAGGTGCGCGACATGCTCAAGGGCCACATCGACACCACGCTGGTCTACGCGACCTCGCTGCTGCAGGGCCGCTACGCCGAGGGCATCGCCGAATACGGCAAGGCCGAGGCGCACATGCTGATGCTGGCCGACGCGCTGAGCAAGGGCCTGATCGCGGCCTTCCCGGGCAGGTTCGACCTCTGAGCCGTGCCCAGCCGACCTCGCCGGATCACGAATGCCGCCCGCGTCCCGGAACACTTGCACCGCGACCGGGGTTGATGCCGCGCGGCCCGGCGCGCTCGCCGGGGCCGCCGCAGAATCGTCCACCCAATCCAGGAAGGAGCATCCACCATGCCCCGTGCTGCCCAGAGGCTTGCCCCGGCCGCCAGGCATTCCAGTGAGGCCTCGGAAGCGGGACTGGTCGCCCGTGCCGTTGCCGGCGAGGCCGCGGCCTTCGAGCAGCTGATGCGGCGCCACAACCGGCTGCTCTTTCGCACCGCGCGCAGCATCCTGAAGGACGACGGCGAGGCCGAGGACGCGGTGCAGGAGGCCTACCTGCGTGCGTGGCGCGCGCTGCCCGAGTTCCGCACCGAGAGCAAGCTCTCGACCTGGCTCGTGCGCATCGCCGCCAACGAGGCGCTCGGCCGGCTGCGCCGCACGAGCAGCCAGGTCGCGCAGGTCATTGCACTGGAGGCTGCCATGAGCTCCCCCGAACCCGACACCCAGGCCGCGTTCACCGACGAACCCGATCGCGGCCCCGAGCGGCTGCTGGCGCGCGCGCAGGTGCGCGCGCTGCTCGAGTCGCGCATCGACCTGCTTCCCGAGATGTACCGCACGGTCTTCATGCTGCGGGCCGTCGAGGAGCTGAGCGTCGAGGAGACCGCGCAGGTGCTGGACATGCCCGAGGCTACGGTGCGCACGCGCTTCTTCCGCGCGCGCGCGCTGCTGCGCGAGGGGCTGGCCAGCGAGATGGACACCGCGCTCTCGGAGGTGTTCTCCTTCGACGGCGCGCGCTGCGACCGCATCGTCGCCAAGGTGCTCGCGCGCGCCAGTGCCGAGGGCCTGACGCGCGACGCCGACCCGGCCTGACCGAGCCTGACGCGGCCCGGTCCGTCGACCGCAAGCGAACCCCAAGACGACCACTGAAACGAACGAGGAGAAGCGCGATGTCATCGAACGACGCAGCCGATGCCGGCCCCGACCTGATCCAGGGCGTGAGCCTGGCCGACTTCGGCGCATCGCGCATGCTGCGCGGCCATGTCGGCGAGCAGGCGGTGCTGCTGGCGCGCGTGGGCGACGAGGTGCTGGCGGTCGGCGCCAACTGCACGCACTACGGCGGCCCGCTGGAGCAGGGCACGCTCGAAGGCGAGACGGTGCGCTGCCCCTGGCACCACGCCTGCTTCTCGCTGCGCAGCGGCGAGGCGCTCGCTGCACCGGCCTTCGATGCGATCCCGTGCTGGAAGGTCGAGAAGCAGGGCGGCCGCTTTTTCGTGCGCGAGCAGGTTAGCGCCGCGCCGCAGCTCAACCGCAAGGCCGGCAGCGGCGAGCCCGAGCGCATCGTGATCGTCGGCGGCGGCGCCGCGGGTTTTGCCGCGGCCGAGATGCTGCGCCGCCGTGGCTGGGCCGGGCAGCTGACGATGTTCAGCAGCGAAGCCGACCCGCCCTGCGACCGCCCGAACCTCTCGAAGGACTACCTCGCCGGCAGCGCGCCCGAGGAATGGATTCCGCTGCGCGGGGAGGATTTCTACGCCGAGCAGCGCATCGACCTGCGCCTGTCGACGACGGTCGAGCGCATCGACGCCGCCGCGCGCACGGTCGTCACGGGCGATGGTGCGGCGCACCGCTGGGACAAGCTGCTGATCGCCACCGGCGCCGAGCCGGTTCGCCTGCCGATCCCGGGCGCCGACCAGCCGCAGGTGTTCACGCTGCGCTCGCTGGCCGACAGCCGGGCGATCATCGCGCGCGCGGCGCAGGCCCAATCGGCCGTGGTGCTGGGCTCGGGCTTCATCGGGCTCGAAGTGGCGGCCTCGCTTGCCGCGCGCGGCATCAGGACGCACATCGTCTCGCTCGACGCACGGCCGCTCGAGCGCGTGCTCGGTGCCGAACTCGGCGACTTCGTGCGCGCGCTGCACGAGCAGCACGGCGAGGTCTTCCACCTGGGCGCGTCGATCGCGGCCATCGAGCCCGGTTCCGTGACGCTGTCCACCGGCGAGAAGCTCGCCGCCGACCTGGTCGTGATCGGCGTGGGCGTGCGGCCGCGCCTGGCGCTGGCCGAAGCGGCAGGCCTGAAAGTCGAGCGGGGCATCCTCGTCGACGCGTTCCTGCAGAGCTCGAACCCGGACATCTATGCCGCGGGCGATGTGGCGAGCTGGCCCGGCGGCGAGGCCGGCGCGCCGATCCGCGTCGAGCACTGGGTCGTCGCCGAGCGGCAGGGGCAGGTCGCGGCCGCCAACATGCTCGGTGCGCGCGAGGCCTACCGCGACGCGCCCTTCTTCTGGAGCGCGCACCACGAGGTCATGATCCGCTACGTGGGCCACGCGCTGGCCTGGGACGAAATCCGCGTCGAGGGCAGCATCGCCGCGCACGACTGCGCGGTGCACTACATCAAGGGCGGGCGCACGATCGCGCTGGCGACGATAGGCCGCGACGTGCAGGCGCTCGAACAGGCACGCCTGCTGGCGCAGGCCTGAACCTGGGCGAGCGATTCCGACGGAAAGGTGGCCGACGAGACCGGGCTTGCAGAGGTGACCGGGCAGACGGCCTTCGTCTTCGCGGGAGGGGGAAGCCTGGGCGCCGTTCAGGTCGGGATGCTGCACGAGCTGCTGCTTGCGGGCGTGCAGCCGGGCTTCGTCGTCGGCTCTTCGGTCGGCGCGATCAATGCGGCCTATTTCGCCGCGTCGCCCGATCTCGAGTGCGTCGAGCGGCTCGAAGGCCTGTGGATGGGCCTCAGCCGGCGCGACGTCTTTCCGTTCACGCTCGGCAGCGCGCTGCGCATGCTGAGCGGCGGCGAGAACCTGATCGACCCCAGCCACCTGCGCGGTCTGCTCGAAGCGCACCTGGCGATCAGCCGGCTCGAGCAGGCGCGCATCGGGCTGCACGTGATGGCCACCGACCAGCAGGGCCTGGGCGTGCGCCTCTCGAGCGGCCCGGCGGTCGAAGCGGTGCTGGCCAGCGCAGCGATCCCGGGCATCTTCCCGCCGGTGCGCATCGACGGCGAGGACCTGATGGACGGCGCCATCGCCGCCAACACGCCGCTGCGGCTGGCGGTGGAGCTGGGCGCAAGCCGCATCGTCGTGCTGCCGACCGGCTATGCCTGCGCGCTCGAGCGCGCACCTCGCAACGCGATCGCCAAGGTGCTGCACGCGGTGACGCTGCTGATCGCCTGGCAGCTGATGCACGAGCTGGACACGGTGCCGGAGAACGTCCAGGTGCATCTGGCGCCGGCGCTGTGCCCGCTGGCGGTCTCGCCCTATGACTTCTCGGCCTCGCGCCAGCTCATCGAGCGTGCGCGCCACGACACGCGCAAGTGGATCGAGAGCGGCGGGCTCGAGCGCCGCGCGCGCTCACGCGAGCTGGCGGCGCACCACCACCGTCACCACCACGCCTGAGCCGCGGGGTGCTCCCGCGCGCGCATTCAGGCGCGCGCGTAGAGCGGCAGCACGGCGCCGCTGACTTCGGTGTTCGCGGTAGAGATCAGGTGCAGGATGGTCTCGGCCGCAGCGGCGGGCGCGAGCCACTGGCTGGCGTCGGCGCCCGGCATCGCACGGCGGTTGGCCGGCGTGTCCAGCGTCGAGGGCGCGATCGCGTTGACGAGGATGTGCCCGCCCTTCAACTCCTCGGCGAGCGCGATCGTCAGCGCCGCCACGGCCGCCTTGCTCGCGGTGTAGGCGGCCATCCCCGCGCCGCGGCGCGGCTCGAGTCCCGGGCGCGCAGCGACGTTGACGATGCGCCCGCCGTGGCCGGCGCGGCGCATGCCGCGCACCGCCGCGCGGCAGCAGAGGAAGGCCGTGAGCGTGTTCATCTCCAGTTGCTGCACGAAGTCGGCGCGCGTGGTCTCGGTGACGCCGGCCATCGCGAAACCGCCCGCCAGGTGCACCGAGGCCCAGAGCTGCGGAATCGCGTCGTAGAAGCGGTCGACGCCGGCCTCGTCGCTGAGGTCGACGCCGCCGACGATGTGCAGACGCTCGCTGCCGCCCTCCACGGGTTGCGCTTCGCGCGCCGGCACATGACAGGTGGCACCCGCGGCGAGCAGCCGCTCTACGACCACCTTCCCGAGCGCTCCCGCGCCCCCGCTGACGACGACCTCGCGTCCAGCCAACACCTGCTCCATCCCGCTTTCCTCTCGAAGTTGAGGCCGATACCCGTCCCCGGCCGGTTCGTGTGATCGTCGCGCGCTTTGGCCCCGTGCGCGCGTCGTGTTCCAGGGCTCCTTGCTCCGCGTTCGGCGCAGCGAGGACTCCCCTGTACGCAGCGCTCAGGATGCGGACGTCGGCATGGACGCCGGCACCGGAGGCGGCGCGCCATCGTGTTCGAGCGCGAGCAGCCAGCGCTTGCGCGCGATCCCGCCGCCGTAGCCGGTCAGGCTGCCGTCGCTGCCGATCACGCGATGACAGGGCACGACGAGGCTGATCTTGTTCTGGCCGTTGGCCGCGGCGACCGCGCGCGTTGCGGTCGGATGCCCGATCCGCGCGGCCTGCTGCGCGTAGCTGCGCGTCTGGCCGTAGGGAATCTCGAGCAGCGCCTGCCAGGCCTGGCGCTGGAACGGCGTGCCGACGAGGTCGAGCGCGACCTCGAAATGCTTGCGCCGGCCGGCGAAGTACTCGGCGAGTTCCTTGCCCAGTTGCCGCGTCCGCGCGTTCTCGCCATCCTGCGCGGCGCCGCCGCGGGCGGCCTCGACCTGCCGCAGCTCACGCTCCAGTCCCTTCGTCTCCTCGCCGAATTCGAGCAGGCACAGGCCCTGGTCGGAGAAGAGCGCGGTCATCTCGCCGAGCGGCGTCGCGTAGCGGTGACGGATCAGAGGCATGACGGGAGGCTAAGGGTTTCCGTGTTCGCGGGCGATCGGCGTGGTCTTCTCGTCTGACGCTCGCCTTCAGGCATGTGCCCGCCACCAGTTGCGCGCGTCGTCGACGTCGCGTGCGATGCCCGCGCGCAGGGCGTCCAGCGATTCGTAGCGGCGCTCGTCGTGCAGCTTGTGCAGGAGCTCGACGCGCAGCACGCGGCCATAGCCGCCCTCGGGCCCGAGCTTGCGCGGCCAGTGCAGGCAATGCACCTCGAGCAGCACTCGCTTGCTGTCCTCGACCGTGGGTCGCACGCCAAGGCTTGCGACGCCGGGCACCGGTGAAGTCGAGAGGCCGTGCACGCGCACGACGAAGATGCCCATCGCCGCCGGGCGCTCGTGCGGGAAGCGGATGTTCAGCGTGCGAAAGCCCAGTTCGCGCCCGAGCTTGCGGCCGTGGATCGCGTGGCCGCTGATCGTGTAGGGGCGGCCGAGCAGCGCCGCGGCCTCGGCCATCCTGCCTTCGCCCAGCGCGGCACGCACCGCGGAGCTCGAGACCCGCATCCCGTGCACCTCGTAGCTGAGCATGCGGGCGACATCGAAGCCCAGACGCGTGCCGGCCTCGTCGAGCAGCGCGTAGTTGCCGCTGCGCCCCGCGCCGAACTGGAAGTCGTCGCCGACGAGCACGTAGCGCGCGCCCAGCCCCTTGACCAGCATGTCCTCGATGAAGGCCTGCGCGCTGCGCGAGGCCAGGCGTTCATCGAAGCGGGCGACGACGACGCGGTCGATGCCGCAGCGCTGGAGTTCATCGAGCTTGTCGCGCAGCGTCGCGATGCGCGTCGGTGCGTGCTCCGGGCGACCCTGGCGACGGGCGAAGTAGTCGCGGGGGTGCGGCTCGAAGGTCAGCACGCAGCTGCGCAGGCTGCGGTTGCGCGCCTCGTTGGTCAGCAGCGCGAGCATCGCCTGATGGCCGCGATGCACGCCGTCGAAATTGCCGATGGTGAGCGCGCAGCCGCCTTCGGCCAGCGATATGGAGCGGGGCAAGCCGCGGTACACCTGCATGCGGCGATTATCGTGGGCGCTCGAACTCGCCGGGATCGACCCAGCGCCACTGGCCGGGTGACAGCTCCGGCGGCAGGCGGATCGACGCGAAGGCGCTGCGGTGCAGCGCCTCGACGCGGTTGCCGACCGCGGCGAGCATGCGCTTGACCTGGTGGTAGCGGCCCTCGGTGAGCACGAGGCGCAGCGCGCGCGGCCCGCGGGCTTGGACCTCCACCGCGCGCACCGGTGCCGGATCGTCATCGAGGACGACGCCCTGCCGCAGCCGCTCGAGCTGCTGCGCCGTGACCGGGTGGCGCGTGCTGACCTCGTAGACCTTCGGTGTGCGGTGCCGCGGGGAGGTCAGGCGGTGCAGCAGCGCGCCGTCGTCGGTGAGCAGCAGCAAGCCGGTGGTGTCGGCGTCGAGCCGGCCCACCGGCTGCACGCCGCGCGTGCGCAGCGGCGCCGGCAGCAGGCTCATCACGCTCGGGTGGTGCCGCGGGCGCTGCGAACACTCGTAGCCCGCCGGCTTGTGCAGCATCACGACGGCCCGCTCGTGATACGGCCAGCTCTGCCCCTCGACCTCGAAGACCAATCCGTCCGGATCGAGTTCGATTGCCGGATCTTCGATCACCTGCGCCGCGACGCGGACTCGGCCGGCGGCGATCAGCGCGGCGCACTCGCGCCGCGTGCCGAAACCCTGGCTGAAGAGGATCTGCGCAAGCCGCATCGGGGGATTCTCCCCTGCTGGCATTGCGGGACAGGGCACGCTAGCATGCCCCGCACCAGGGTCGATCCAGCGAGGAGGGCAAGGTGAAACGAATCTTCATGCAGGGCAGTGCGGTGGCCGTGGGCCTCTCGCTCGTCGCGCTCGCAGGTTGCGGGACCAGCGACTCGATCGAGGACAACGCCTGTCTTCAGTCGACACCGACCGGCGAGATCTACGACCCCGGCACGCCCGGGGAGCAGGGCGCGCCGGAAATCCCGACCGGCTTCGCGAGCAAGCGTGTCGCGACCGCGAAGAGCTACATGGTCGTGGCCGCGAACCCGCTGGCTTCGAAGGCCGGTTGCGAAGTGCTGCGCAAGGGCGGCTCGGCCGTCGACGCGGCGGTGGCCGTGCAGATGGTGCTGAACCTGGTCGAGCCGCAGTCCTCGGGCATCGGTGGCGGTGCGTTCATGCTTCACTATCGCGCGAAGGACGGCAGTGTCACCGCCTACGACGGCCGCGAGACGGCGCCGGCCGCAGCGACCGAGAACTACCTGCGCTGGGTCAGCGACGACGACCGCAGCACGCCCAAGCCGAACGCCAGGGCCTCGGGCCGCTCGATCGGCACGCCCGGGGTGTTGCACATGCTCGACGCCGCGTACCGCGACGCCGGGCGCCTGACCTGGAAGGAGCTGTTCGAGCCCGCGATCCGCATTGCCGACGAGGGTTTTCGCGTCAGTCCGCGCATGTCGAGTTCGATCGCGGCCTCGGCCAGCGGCCTTGCCCGCGACCCCGAAGCGCGCGCGTATTTCCTGCAGCCCGACGGCAGCGCCAAGCCCGAGGGCACGCTGCTGAAGAGCCCGGCGCTCGCCGCGACCTTCAGGACGCTGGCGTCGCAGGGCGTCGGCGCCTTCTACGACGGCACGCTCTCGCAGGACATCATCGACGAGATCGCCGACACGAACGGCGGCATCACCCCCGGGGTGACGACGCGCGCCGACCTGGCTGCGTATCGATCGAAGAAGCGCGAGGCGATCTGCACCAGCTACCGGAACACCTACGTCGTCTGCGGCATGCCGCCGCCGTCCTCGGGCGGGCTGGCGGTCGCCCAGGCGCTGGGCATCCTCGAGCACTTCGACCTCGCGGCGCACAAGCCGGCGGCGCTCGATGCCGACGGCGGCAAGCCCAGCGCGATGGGCGTGCACCTGGTCGCCGAGGCCGAGCGCCTGGCCTACGCCGACCGCGACAAGTACGTCGCGGACGCCGACTTCGTGCCGCTGCCCGGCGGCAGCCCGGCGATGATGCTCGATCCGGCCTATTTGCAGCAGCGTGCCTCGCTGATCAGCACGACGGCCAGCATGGGGACGGCGCAGCCGGGTGATCTGGGCCCGGTGCCGCTCGGCGTGGGCGCGCCGGTCGCGGAGAGGGGAACGACGCAGGTGACGATCGTCGACCGCTACGGTAACGTGGTCTCGATGACGACGACGGTCGAGTCCGCCTTCGGTTCCTTCCACATGACGCGGGGCGGCTACCTGCTCAACAACCAGCTGACCGACTTCTCCTCGGCACCGGTCGACGCCGCGGGCAATCCCGTGGCCAACCGGGTGGCCGCGGGCAAGCGCCCGCGCAGTTCGATGGCGCCCACGCTCGTGTTCCGCCGCAAGCCGGACGGCTCGCGCGGCGACTTCGTGATGGCCACCGGCTCGCCCGGCGGCGCGACGATCATCCAGTACGTCACGAAGACGCTCGTCGGCGTGCTCGACTGGGGCCTGGACGCGCAGCAGGCGACTTCGATGATCGACTTCGGCGCCGCCAACAGCATCAACACGAACGTCGGCAGCGAGCACCCGAACGTCAACCTGGCCAACGGCGGCAGCGACGACGCCCTGATCAGCGGCCTGCGGGCGCTGGGTCACACGGTCAACACCGCGGCGCAGAGCAGCGGCATCGCGACCATCGTCCGCCGCGCCGATGACAGCGGGGATGACGTCTACGACGGCGGCGCGGACCCGCGCCGGGAGGGGGTTGCGCTGGGCAACCTGATGCTCTTCAAGTAGACGAAGCTGCGGCCGAGGACGCGCGCACCGCATTGCGGATCGCGCGCGCCACCGCTTCGGCGGCCATCGCACCGAGGGCGCTCAGGTCGCCGCTGCGCGCGGTGCCGCCGGTGGCCAGCGCAAAGAGCGTGTCGCCGTCGTGCACGGTGATCGGGTCGATGGCGCGCGAGAGGCCGTGGTGCGCGAGCGCCGCGAGCTTGTTCGCCTGCGCCTTGGAGAGCAGCGCGTCGGTGGCGACGACGCCGATCGTCGTCGCCATCCCCGACATGATCTGCATCGGCCCCTCGCCGGCGAGCAGCCGCTCGCTGGTCCGCGCCAGTGAGCGACCGTCCGCACCGCGCGCCCCGGCCAGCACCTGCCCGTCCTCGCCGATCACGTCGCCGACCGCGTTCACGGCCACCAGCGCGGCAACCGTGAAGGCACCGAGCCGGATCGACGCGCTGCCGATGCCACCCTTCATCGCGCGTTCGGGGCCGAAGAGCTTGCCGACGGTTGCCCCCGCCCCGGCGCCGACGCGTCCCTGTGCCGGCGCCGCGGTGGAAGCAGCGATGCAGGCCGCGTAGCCGTCGTCGGCTCCGGGGCGGATGCGCGCATCGCCGACCCAGAGGTCGAAGAGCACCGCGGCCGGCACGATCGGCACGCGCGCGGGGCCGACGGCGATGCCGTGCCCGTGCTCGTCGAGCCAGCGCATCACGCCGCCGGCCGCATCCAGCCCGAAGGCGCTGCCGCCGGTGAGCAGCACCGCGTGCACGCGCTCGACGGTGTTCTCACTCTTGAGCAGATCGGTCTCGCGCGTGCCCGGCGCGCCGCCGCGCTGGTCGACCCCGCAGACCACGCCCTGCGGGCAGAGGACGACGCTGCAGCCCGTCGGACGATCGCTGCGCGTGTGGTGGCCGACCGAGAGGCCCGCGACGTCGGTCAGGCTGCCGGGGTGGGGGGCGTTCACTGGACGAGCTTTGGCGCTGAACGCCTGACGATGAGCACCCGGGAGCAGCTCGGCATGCTCATGCGAAGACACCCGCCGTGTCCTGCATGCGCGCCGAGACCTCGCCCAGGTGATGGAGCGTGTCGCCGAAGCTCATCTCGAGCATCGTCAGGCGCTTGAAGTAGTGGCTGCCCAGGTACTCGTCGGTGACGCCGATGCCGCCGTGCAGCTGCACGCACTGCTGGCCGACGAAGCGCATCGAGTGACCGAGCTGCACGCGCGCCTGGCTGACCGCGCGGCGGCGCGCCTCGCGCTCGCGGGCAAGCGTCAGCGTCGCGAAGTAGCTCATCGAGCGGCCGAGCTCGAGCTGCATCTTCACGTCCGCGATGCGGTGGCGCAGCGCCTGGAAGCTGGCGATCGGCACGCCGAACTGCTTGCGCGTGTTCATGTAGTCGACCGTGATCGCGGTGAGCTGCTCCATCAGCCCCACGGCTTCGGCGCATTGCGCGGCGATGCCGACGTCGACCGCGGCTTCGAGCGCCTCGAAGCCCTCGGCCGCGATCAGCGTCGCGGGGCTGTCCTGCAGCACGACTTCGGCCGCGCGCGCGCCATCCTGGGTCGGGTAGCCTCGGACCTTCGCTGCCGTCTTTTCGACGAGGAAAAGACCGATGCCCGCTTCCTCGGCCTCGTCGCCCGAAATGCGCGCCGGGACGATGAAGGCGTCGGCCTCGTCGCCCGCGGGGACGACCGACTTCGCGCCGGTGAGCTTCCAGGCGCTGCCGTCCTGCCGCGCGCGCGTCTGCACCTGCGCGAGCCGGTAGCGCGCGGCCGCTTCCTGGTGCGCGAGCACGACGAGGGCCGAACCGTCGGCGACCTTCGGCAGCCACGCTTGCTGCAGCTCGGGTGGAGCCGCCGCGAGCAGTGCCGGCGTGATCAGCGCGCCCTGCGCGTAGGGCGCGTTGACGAGGCCGCGGCCGAGCTCCTCCATCACCACCATCGCCTCGACCGCGTCAAAGCCCATGCCGCCATGCGCTTCGGGGACCGCGAGGCCGGTGAGCCCGAGGCCGGCCAGTTCGGTGTAGATGAGCCGCGTGGCGCCGCCGGCGCGCGCGATCGCGTGGCGGCGATCGAAGGGGAAACCCTTCTCGACCCAGCGCGCGACGGCTTCGCGCAGCGAGAGCTGTTCCGGCGTGAAATCGAAGTCCATGAGGTTCAGCTCCCGAGCACGGTCTGCGCGACGATGTTGCGCTGCACCTCGTTGGAGCCGCCGTAGATCGTCGTCTTGCGCATGTTGAAGTAGCTGCCGGCCAGCGGCATCAGCGTCATCGACCCGATCGGGTCGCCCTGCCAGCCGGCGTCCATCGCCTCGTAGATGAAGGCGCGCACGAGCGGCCCGCCGGCGAGCATCATCAGCTCGGTGTAGCGCTGCTGGATCTCGCTGCCCCGGATCTTCAGCAGGCCCGCGATGTCCAGGCTGCGCTTGCCGCTCTTCTCGGCCGAGAGCACGCGCAGCACCATCATCTCGAGCGCGACGATCTCGACCTCCAGCAGCGCGATCCGGTCGCGAAAGCGCAGGTCGTCCCACAGGCCCTGCGCGCGCGCGATGCGCTTCAGACGCTCCAGCTCGCGCTTGGCGCGGTTGACGTCGGCGATGTTGGTGCGCTCGTTGCCGAGCAGGAACTTGGCGTAGGTCCAGCCCTTGTTCTCCTCGCCGACGAGGTTCTCCACCGGCACCTCGACGTTGTCGAAGAAGACCTCGTTGACCTCGGGCTCGCCGTCCAGCAGCACGATCGGCCGCACGGTCACGCCGGGCGACTTCATGTCGATCAGCAGGAAGCTGATGCCGGTCTGCGGCTTGCCTTCGCTGCTCGTGCGCACGAGGCAGAAGATCCACTCGCCGTACTGGCCGAGCGTCGTCCAGGTCTTCTGGCCGTTGACGATGTACTTGTCGCCGCGGCGCTCGGCGCGCGTCTTCAGGCTCGCGAGGTCCGATCCCGAACCCGGTTCGCTGTAGCCCTGGCTCCACCAGACGTCGCCGCTCGCGATGCCCGGCAGGAAGCGCTGTTGCTGCTCCTTGCTGCCGAAGGCCATGATCACCGGCGCAACCATCACCGGGCCGAAGGGAACGACACGCGGCGCGCCGGCGAGTGCGCATTCCTCTTCGAACAGGTGGCGCTGCACGGCGTTCCAGCTCGGGCCGCCGAATTCCCTGGGCCAGTTCCAGCCGAGCCAGCCCCGGCGGCCGAGGATGCGCGCCCAGCCCTGCAGGTCACCGCGGGTGAGTCGCAACGAGTGGTGCACCTTGTGGCTGAGTTCGGCAGGCAGGTTCTCGGCCACCCATTGCCGGACTTCGGCACGGAAGGCCAGTTCCTCGTCGGTGAAGTTCAGATCCATCGGCAGGGTTCTCCGCTGTGTGCGTCTCGTCGCATTATCGACACTCGACGCCTCGCGCCTACGGGCCACCCCCGGCTGGCCGCCGGCCCGAGTCCGGCGGACTCAGCGCCGCAGCTCGAGCCGCATCACGTCGTTCTCGCGCCGCATCTGGAAGCGCGAGAGGAAGCTGTTGCCCAGCAGCACGTAGGGCATCGGCTGCGGCATCACGACCGCCGGGACATTGGCGACCTCGACCTCGCCGACGCGCACCCGCGTGAGTGTGACCAGCACGACCGGCACCTTGCCGTTGGCGGTGCTGCCGAGCGCGCGCCGGCCACCGCTCAGGTCCAGGCCCAGCCGCTGCGCTTCGGTCTGGCTTATTGCAACCGTCGTCGCGCCGGTGTCGACGAGGAAGCTGACGGCGCGGCCGTTGATCGCGCCCTGCGTGACGAAGTGGCCTCCGGGGCCGGCGGCGAGGACGATCTCCTGGGCGGCGGGCGCAGGCGCGCCGGAGGGCACCAGCGCCGCCGGGGACGCGCCGACGCGCAGCGTCATCCGCTGGCCGCCGAAGTCGATTTCCGCCGTGTCGCCCTGCAGCGCGAGCAGCCGGATGCCGGCCGCACTGGCGCCCACGCCCAGCATCTGGCGCTGGCCGTCGACGAGGAACAGCGCACGGCTGCCCATGACACCCACGAGCTGCACCTGCGGTGCCCCGATGCAAGGCAATGCCGGCAGGAGCGCCAGCAGCAGGGTCGTGAATGCGCGGCTGCAGCGTGGCGACGTGGGCATGGCGATGTGCAGTTGCCGAGCGGTCGCCTTGCCGCGCGTTCGTCTTGCGGATCGGATCAGTCGCGGAAGTTCGTGAAGGACAGCGGCAGGTCTGCGACGTCCTTGCGCAGCACGGCGATGATCGCCTGCAGGTCGTCGCGCTTGCCGCCGCTCACGCGCACGACATCGCCCTGGATCGCCGCCTGGACCTTGAGCTTGCTGCCCTTGACGAGGCCCTGGATCTTCTTCGCGGTCGCCGCGTCGACGCCGCACTTGAGCGGCAGGGTCTGGCGCATCTTGTCGCCGCCCATCTTCTGCGGCTTGGCCGAGAGGTCCAGGAAGCGCACGTCGACGGAGCGCTTGGCCAGCCGCGCCAGCAGCAGGTCGCGCACCTGGCCGAGCTGGAAGTCGCTGTCGGCGTCGAGCTGCAGATGCCGCTCCTTGGCGCTCTTGTCGATGAACTCGACCCGCGCGCTGCTGCCCTTGAAATCGAAGCGCGTGCCGATTTCCTTGTTGGCCTGGTCGACGGCGTTGCGCACCTCGACGAGGTCGGGTTCGAGGACGGTATCGAAACTGGGCATGCGGACGCGGTGCGAAGGAGGAAGTGCGAGGCATTCTGCCATCGCAGGCTTGCGGTCGCAGTGCGAGCCTGGGGGACAATGCCCGGCATGAACACGACCGGATCGAGCGTCGAGCGCCCGGCCCATGCGGCGGCCGGGCTCGCGATCGAGCGCGACGTGAGCCTGCGCGAGCTCAACAGCTTCGGCCTGCCCGCGGTCGCGCGCACGCTCGTGCGCGTGCGCAGCGAGGCCGACGTGCGCCGCGTGCTCGCCGACCCCGAATGCGGCGCCGCGCCCAAGCTCGTCCTGGGCGGCGGCAGCAACCTCGTCTTCAGCCGCGACCCGCAGGCGGTCGTGCTGCGCGTGGAGGTGAAGGGCAAGCGCCTCGTCGCCGAGCAGCCGGACGCCTGGATCGTCGAAGCCGGCGCGGGCGAGACCTGGCACGATTTCGTCGCCTGGACGCTCGACCAGGGCTGGCCGGGGCTCGAGAACCTCGCGCTGATCCCGGGCACGGTCGGCGCGGCACCGGTGCAGAACATCGGCGCCTACGGCCTGGAGCTGAAGGACCGCTTCGAGTCGCTCGATGCGGTCGACCTCGTCACCGGGCGCACCGTGACGCTGGACGCCCGCGCCTGCGCCTTCGGCTATCGCGACAGCGTCTTCAAGCGCGATGCGCGCGAAGGCGGGCTCGCCGGCAAGAGCCTGATCACGCGCGTGCGGCTGCGCCTGCCGCGGCCGTGGCAGCCGGTGCTCGGCTACCTGGACCTCGAGCGCAAGATCAGCGAGACCGGCAACACCGCGCCCGATGCGCGCACGATCTTCGAATGGGTGTGCGCGATCCGTCGCGCCAAGCTCCCCGACCCGGCGGTGATCGGCAACGCCGGCAGCTTCTTCAAGAACCCGGTCGTCAGCGCGGAGCAGTGCCGCGACATCATCGGCCGCGACCCGGAGATCGTGCACTACCCGATGCCCGACGGCAGCATGAAGCTGGCCGCGGGCTGGCTGATCGACGCCTGCGGCTGGAAGGGCAAGAGCGTCGGCCGTGCCGGCGTCTACGAGCGCCAGGCGCTGGTGCTGGTCAACCGCGGCGGCGCCACCGGGGCCGAGGTCGTGACGCTGGCGCGCGCGATCCAGGAGAGCGTCTACGGCCGCTTCGGCATCCGGCTCGAGCCCGAACCGGTGATCGTCTGAAAACTCGGTGCGCCGCGGCCCCGGTTGAGACCTTCAGTCGCCCGCGCTTTCGGTGGCCGGAAGCAGCGCCAGGCGTATCGCCGCCTCGCTGCTCGCCGCAAGCTGCTCCTCGAAGCGCTGCACCAGGCGCGCGATCTCGTGTGCGGGCAGGTGGGCTGCACCGTCCTCGAGCGCCTGCGCGGTGGCCGCGAGCCCGGCAAGGCCGAGTTCCAGCGCCGCCCCGCGCGCGGAGTGCGCCAGGCTGCGCAGCGCAGCCGGCTGGGCCTCGCGCACCGCAGCGCGCATCGAGCCCACCACCTCGACCGAGCGCTCCAGATGCTGCTGCAGGACCTGCGCGTAGCGCTGCGCACCGAGCAGCCTGGACGTGCGCGCGGCGACCTGGGTGTCGATCAATGCAGTCTCGGACGTCTCGCCGGCAGCGCATCCGCCGGCCGCCGCACATTCGCTCCTGCCCGCCGCAGAGACCTGCGCGCAAGCGCTGCCGAAGAGCTGGCGCAGCACCGCACCGAGCTTTTCGCGCCCCACGGGCTTGCTCAGGAAGCTGTTCATCCCGGCGACGAGGCAGCGTTCCCGCGTGTCGGTGAAGGCGTCTGCGGTCAGCGCAACGATCGGCAGCGTCGCCGCGCGCCGGTCGGGCAGGGCACGGATGCGCTGCGTCGCCTCGATGCCGTCGAGCTCGGGCATGTGCAGGTCCATCAGCACGAGGTCGAAAGCGCGCGTCTGAACCGCAGCCACCGCATCGGCGCCGTTGTCGACGAAGTGCGCGCGGTGGCCCAGGCTCTCGAGCATGCCGCCGATCACCTGCCGATTCACCGCGTGATCCTCCGCCACGAGCACGTCGAGCGCATCGGGGGAGTCGTGCTCGGGCGTGGCGAGGGGAGCGTCCGGAGCCTCGGCCTCGGGGGCAGGCTCGAGCGGCAGCAGCAAGCTGAAACGGCTGCCTTGTCCGGGCGTGCTGCTGGCTTGCAGCTCGCCGTCCATGCGCTCGGCCAGGCCGCGCGCAATGGCCAGACCGAGGCCGTTGCCCTCGACACGGGCAACCGCCGCGTCGCCCCGTTCGAAGCGGTCGAAGACGCGCGCGAGCGTTGCCGCATCCATTCCCGCACCTTGGTCGGTGACGGCGAACTCGAGGCCCGGGCGAGACGGATCCGCATCCTGCAGCCGCAGCTCGAGCAGGACGACCCCGCGGCCGGCGAACTTGATGGCGTTGGACACCAGGTTGAAGAGCACCTGCTTGACGCGCGTCTCGTCCAGCCTGACGCGGTCCGGAACGTCCTGCGCCACCTCGACCCGAAGCGCAAGCCCGCGGGCTTGGGCCTGGGGCTGCATCACCGTATCCACCTCGCGCAGCAGCCGGCGCAGCGAGACCGGCGTCGGATGAAGCTGCAGGTGACCGGCTTCGAGCTGGGAGAAGTCCAGAACCTCGGTCAGGACGGCCAGCAGATGGTCCGCCGATTCGGTGGCGGTGCGCAGATAGTCGACCTGCCTGGCTTCCAGCGGCGTGTCGCGCAGCAGGCGCAGCATGCCCAGCAGGCCTTGGAAGGGGGTCCGGATCTCGTGGCTCATGTTGGCCAGGAAGCGGCTCTTGGCACGGCTGCTGGACTCGGCCGCGTGCCGCGCTGCGGCGAGTTCCCCGGCCAGGGTCTCGGCGGCCGCCTGCCGCTTCCTGAGCAGGTGCATCTGGCGCAGCGCGAGGACAGCGAAGGCGGCCGCCATCAGCGCCAGCAGGACTGTTGCCGCCAATGCAATGCGGCTGTAGCGCGACAGGGTCCGGTCGTGCGCGACCTGCTCCTGCGCGGCATGGTGCGCAGCGCCCAACGGCAGCTCCCGCATCAGCGGGGCAAACCCGAGCAGCGCCGGTTGCAGCGAGGCGAGCGCGGTGCGCCGCCGGGCCGCTGTCATCGGCTCGTTGACGGCGGCATCGGCCGCGCGGGAAAAGCGGTCCACGGCGTCCAAGGTCTGGTCCAGATCCGGCCGCACCGACAGTGCCAGGCGGCGCAGCCCCGTGTCCTCGCGCAGCAGGTTCACGCGGCCCAGCCAGACCTCGTAACGCAGCGAGAGCGCAGCCTCGTCCAGCGGACGGCCCTCGTCCAGGGCGAGCGCCCATTGCTCGCGCAGCCGCAGGTACTCGGCGAGTTGGCGATGCATGTGCACGAGACGGGGAGCCTGCTCATCCTCGAGGACCTCGTTCAGGCGGCCGAGCTGCTGCAGCTGGAGCACGACCAGGAGCACGAGCACCACCCCCGAGATGGCGGCGATGGCGACCAGCGCCGACGCGCGCAGCCGCATCGGGTCCGGGCCCAGCGCCTGGCTCATCCGACCTCGATCACGCGACCTCGATCGATCGAAGCTGCCACGCCGAGCGATTGAAGTACACGGGGCTGCGCAGCTCGGGCAGCGAATCGAAGGGGTAGATCACGAACAGCGGCCCGCGGTTGCGCACGGGCATCGGCTCACGGTCCATCAGCCTGGCGAGGATGACGTCGTAGCGCTGCGCATCCTCGAGCGGGATGTCGACGACGTAGTCGTTGAGCGCGCGGGCGTGCAGCATGCTGCCATGGGCGCCAGCCGCGCGCAGCACGTCGCGCAGCAGCGGACCGGTGAACTGGCGGGGCTTCGAGAACCAGGGTGTGGCGGTCGTGAAGCTCGTCTGCGGCAGCTGCTGCAGCATCTCCATGTCGAACTGCGCCACCCGCCCCACGTTCGGATTGCGCACCTGGCCACTGATCGTGAGGACGACCGGTCCGGCGGGCGCGGGCAGCGCGTACGCCCAGCCGAACCAGCCCAGGAGGCCGATCGAGGCCGCCGCCTGTACGAGACTGCGCCGGGACGTCATTGCCGGCTCCCGTGGTGACACTGCCATGCGCGCGCGGACACCGCGATCTTCTGCATGTTCGGATTCCTCCCCGGGCGGGCCCGGATCCGCATTCTACGAGTGAGGTCGACAGCGGCGTAAGAATGTGTGACCGGACCTCCCGGCAGCCATCAGGTGGGCATGCTCGGCGACCCACGCTCGGGGCACCGCCGACGAGGTCGGCGATGCGCTGGCGCCGGGACGATGGTGCCCGATCGATTGGATCTATCGCGCCTATCAATTGATTTAATACTATGAATATGCTACACTTGATAGTATTCAAACAATCGATCAACCCCAACCAACCCCAACCGCAAGCAGGAGTGCATCCATGTCGATCATCAACACCACCGTCCAGCCCTTCAAGGCCAACGCGTTCCACAATGGCAAGTTCATCGAGGTCAGCGACGAAACCCTCAAGGGTCACTGGTCGGTGCTGATCTTCATGCCGGCGGCCTTCACCTTCAACTGCCCGACGGAGGTCGAGGACGCGGCCGAGCACTATGCCGAGTTCCAGAAGGCTCAGGCCGAGGTCTACGTCGTCACCACCGACACGCATTTCTCGCACAAGGTCTGGCACGAGACCTCCGAAGCGGTCGGAAAGGCCAAGTTCCCGCTGGTCGGCGACCCGACGCACGTGCTGACGAACATGTTCGGCGTGCACATCCCGGAAGAGGGTCTGGCGCTGCGCGGCACCTTCATCCTCGACCCGCAGGGCGCCGTGAAGACCGCCGAGGTGCACGACAACTCGATCGCACGCGACGTCAAGGAGACGCTGCGCAAGCTCAAGGCCGCGCAGTACGTGGCCAAGCACCCGGGCGAGGTCTGCCCGGCCAAATGGAACGAGGGTGCGAAGACGATCGCCCCGTCGATCGACCTCGTCGGCAAGATCTGAGTCTGAGCGCCTGCGCTCCCTGACTCCCTGAAGCCCGCGGAGCGCGGGCTCCCGACCCGCCTCCGCAGCCATCCCGGGTACGTCCCCGGGCCCCGTCGACAGCAACCCGGACTGGCCACATCCGGACTGCTGTCGACGAGGCCTGTCGCGCCCCGACGTCACCCTCGACGCCCACACGACACCCACTCGACTTGAAAAGGACCCGCCATGTTGGACGACAGCATCAAGGCCCAGCTTGCCAGCTACTTCGAGCGCATCACCCATCCGGTCGAGCTGATCGCGAGTCTCGACGATTCGACGGGTGCGGCGCAGATCCGCGAACTGATCACCGAGATCGCGGCGATCGCCCCGGACAAGATCAGCGCACGCACCGACGGCAGCTATGAGCGCCGACCGTCGTTCCAGATCACGCGTGCCGGCCAGGACATGGGCGTGCACTTCGCCGCGGTGCCGATGGGGCACGAGTTCAGCTCGCTGCTGCTGGCGCTGCTGTGGGCCGGCGGTCATCCGCCCAAGATCGAGCCGGCCGTGCTCGAGCAGGTGAAGGCGCTGCAGGGCGATTTCGCGTTCGAGACCTTCATGAGCCTGTCGTGCCACAACTGTCCGGACGTGGTGCAGGCGCTGCACCTGATGGCGGTGCTCAATCCGCGCGTGCGGGCGGTCGCGATCGACGGCGCGCTCTTCCAGGAGGAGGTCGAGCGTCGCCAGATCATGGCCGTGCCCGCGGTGATGCTCAACGGGCAGGACTTCGGCCACGGCCGCATGGAACTGGCCGAGATCCTCGCCAAAGTCGACACCGGCGCTGCCGAGCGCGCGGCGGCCGCGCTCTCGGAAAAGGCGCCGTTCGACGTGCTCATCATCGGCGGCGGACCGGCCGGCGCGACGGCAGCGGTCTACACCGCCCGCAAGGGCATCCGCACCGGGATCGTTGCCGAGCGCTTCGGCGGCCAGACGATGGACACCAACGGCATCGAGAACCTCATCTCGGTGCTCAAGACCGAAGGCCCGGCCTTCTCCGCGGCGATGCAGGAGCACGTGCGCCACTACGGCGTCGACGTGATCACGCTGCAGCGCGTGCAGCGCCTCGAACCCGCGGCGCAGCCGGGTGGCTACGCGACCGTGACGCTCGAGAGCGGTGCGGTGCTGAAGAGCCGCACGGTCATCCTGGCCACCGGTGCGCGCTGGCGCGACATCGGCGTGCCCGGCGAGTTCGAGTACCGGACCAAGGGCGTGGCCTACTGCCCGCACTGCGACGGCCCGCTCTTCAAGGGCAAGGACGTCGCGGTGATCGGCGGCGGCAATTCGGGCGTCGAGGCCGCGATCGACCTGGCCGGCGTGGTCGGCAGCGTGACGCTGCTCGAGTTCGCCGACAAGCTGCGCGCCGACCAGGTGCTGATCGACAAGCTGAAGAGCCTTCCCAACGTCAGCATCCACGTGAATGCGCAGACGACCGAGATCCTCGGCGACGGCCAGAAGATGACCGGCCTGCGCTACACGGACCGCGTCAGCGGCGCCGAGCACCAGCTCGACCTGGCGGGCGTGTTCGTGCAGATCGGGCTCGTGCCCAACACCGAGTTCCTGCACGACTCGGGGGTGGAGCGCAACCGTTTCGGCGAGATCATCGTCGATGCGCGCGGCGCGACCAGCGTCGCGGGCGTCTTCGCCGCCGGCGACGCGACGACGGTGCCCTACAAGCAGATCATCATCGCCGCCGGCGAGGGCGCCACTGCTGCGCTCTCCGCGTTCGACTACCTGATTCGCACGCCGGCGCCCGCGGCCTGAGCCTCCGCGGCGCTGGCCGGCGAGCCGCTGCGAAGGGCGCGGCGGCCCAGGGGCGTCCTGCGGTGCGCGGTCTCGGCATCGTGTCAAACTTGCCCGATGACCGAAGCCCCGCGCCCTGCCTACAGCGCTGCCGCCGAACGCAACCGCGGCCCGATCCTCGAGCAACTGCTACGCCTGCTGCCGGCAAGCGGCAGCGCGCTCGAGATCGCGGCCGGGACCGGCCAGCATGCGGCGCACTTCGCGGCCGCGCTGCCCGGCTGGACCTGGCAACCGACCGACGCCGACGCGAATGCGCTGACCTCGATCGAGGCCTGGTGCAGCGGCCTGCCCAACGTGCGGCCCGCGCGTCAGCTCGATGTGCTGGAGCCGTCCTGGCCTGGCGTCCCGACGGGACTTGACCTCATCTACGCCTCGAACCTGCTGCACATCGCGCCCTGGGCGGTGTGCACGGCGCTGATGAGAGGTGCTGCGCAGTACCTGGCGGCTGGCGGCCTGCTCGTGACCTATGGTGCGATCCTGATCGACGGGGTCCCGACCGTGGCGAGCAATCTTGCTTTCGACGCCGATCTGCGTGCGCGCAACCCGGCCTGGGGGCTGCGCCGCCTGGCCGATATCGAAACGCAGGCGCAGGAAGCCGGGCTTGTGCTGCGCGAAACGATCGCGCTGCCGGCCAACAACCATCTCCTCGTCTGGGCGCTCGCCTGAAACGCCAGCTCCGGTCCCGAGCACGGCGGAGCGTGCCCCTGCTGCAGGCCTCAGCGCAGCGAGAGCTTGAAGGCGATCATCGCGCGCAGCTTGTTCGGCAGAACCGGCTTGATGAGCAGGTGGAAGTCGTGCGCGAGCGCCTCTTCCTCGTGCCCACCGAGGCTGCTGCCGGTGACGACGATCGCCGGCAGGCCGCGGCCGCCAGGCTTCGGCCAGTGCGCACGCAGGCTCTGCAGCGCCTCCAGGCCGGTGTGTTCCTGCGGCAGGCGGTAGTCGACGATCGCGAGGTCCGGGCGTCTCGGAGGTGCCGCTGCCAACCAGGCCAGCAGGCTGCCGACCGAATCGAAGGCTTCTACCTGCGCACCCCAGGCCTGCAGCAACACGACGAGCCCCTCGCGCACCGCCGGTTCGTCCTCGACGACGACGATCAGCCGTCCCTGCAGCGTGAGCCCGAGCGTGCCGCGCTGCAGCGGGGAGCCTGCCGCTTGGTCGGGCGCGGGTCGGCCGCGCGGCAGCTCGAGCGTGAACACCGTGCCGTGGCCGGGGCGTGAACGAACCGTCAGCGGTGCCGCCATCAGGTCGGCCAGGCGCTTGACGATCGCCAGCCCCAGGCCCAAGCCCTTGCGGTGGTGCGGCATCAGCGCGCGCGTGCTGTTGACCTGGAAGAACTCCTCGAAGATGCGCGGCAGGCTGGCTTCGGAGATGCCGATGCCGGTGTCCCAGACCTGCACCCGCATCCGGCCCTGCCAGCGCCGGCAGCTCACGAGCACGCCGCCGTCGTCGGTGTAGCGGATCGCGTTGCTGACCAGGTTGCGCAGGATGCGTTCGAGCAGCACCGCGTCGACCTCGGCGACGTGATCGTCGCCGCGGAACGAGAGCATCAGTCCTTTCTCGAACGCGATCGGCTCGAAATGCAGGCGCAGGCGGTTGAAGAGCTCGCGCATGCGCAGCGGCGCCGCGTGCACTTCGACGCCGCCGGTGTCGATGCGCGTGATGTCCAGCAGCTCGCCGAACAGGCCCTCGAGTGCGTCGACCGATTCGTTGATGCTGTTCACGAGCGCGGCAACCTCGGGGTCGCGCACGCGCTGTCGCAGCGCCTCGGCGAACAGGCCCACGGCGTGCAGCGGCTGGCGCAGGTCGTGACTCGCCGCGGCGAAGAACTGCGTCTTGGCTCGGCTGGCGGCCTCGGCCGCACGCCGGGCGCTTTCGGCCACAGCCATCTCGTGGCGCAGGCGCGCGGCCAGTTCCTCGGTGCGCGCGCGCAGCGCGATCGACTGGGCGAGCGCGCCGGCGTGGCTGCGGCCCATCAGCACGGTGATGGCGAAGACGATGGTGAGCAGACCGGCGAGCTGCCAGTGCCAGGGGTGCGTGACATCGGTGGCCACGCGCACGATCAGGGGCACGAGCACGAGGACGATGAAGAGCAGAAAGTCGCGCCGCTGCGACGAGAGCATGTGCACCGAGACGAGGCAGTAGCTGTAGACGATGAAGATCAGGCCCAGGTCGTGATAGACCGTACCGCGATCCCAGAAGAGCCAGGCGCCGATCCCCCAGAGCGCCGCATGCACGGCGACGAGCACGCGCCAGCTGCGGCGCCAGCGCAGCATCGTTGCGGCACTCGCATCGGGTTGCTGCCGATAACGAACATAGTGCCCGAGCCGGATTCCCCAGGCCAGCAGGCTGGCTGTGCCCCAGGCCCCGAGCACCGCGGGCGGCGCCAGCGTGCGATAGATCAGCAGCACGATGAGGATGCCGGCGAGATTGCCCGACAGCGAGACCGGCGTCTGCTGCATCAGCGAGCGCAGGTGCTCGATGCCGCCAAGCCGCTGGCGATCGGACGCCGGAAGGTTCGTGTCGGCCAAGGGCGGCATGTCGCGCCCGTGCGCCTATCCGGGCGGGCGCCGCGAGCCGTCCTGCGTCATCTGGCTGACGGCCAGCACCGCCTGCGTGCGCGTGTGAACGCCCAACGTCCTCAGCACCGCCGCGACATGATCCTTGACGGTTTCGACCGAGAGCTTGAGTTCGCGCGCGATCAGCTTGTTGGGCAAGCCCTTGAGCAGGAGTGCGAGCACCTCGGCCTGCCGCGGTGTCAGGCCCAGCGATTCGAGGCTCATGGCCTGCTGATGGGGCTCGACCCTCGCAGCAGGCCCAAGCGGCGGTGGCTCGATCTGCATCACTCCCGGAACGGTGTCGCCCTCGGCCGGATCCGCGCCGGCGGTGGCGCCAAGAAGCATCGGCGGCACATAGAGCCCGCCGGACATCACCATCTGCAGCGCCTCGGTGAGCTGCGCGTGCGACGAGCGCTTCGGGACGAAACCCATTGCACCGAGGTCGATCGCGCGGATGACGTCGGACGCGCGTTCGGAGGCCGAGACCACGACCACCGGCAGCGCCGGGTAGGCCTGGCGCAGCTCCTGCAGCAGGTCGAAACCGTCGGCGTCACCCAGCGCCAGGTCCAGCAGCACGAGGTCGTAGTCCGGGTCCTCGGCCAGGCGGATGCGCGCCGCCGCGGCGCTGTCGACGCCGTCGACGACGGTGTCGCTGCCCAGACCGCTGATCACGCTTTGCAATGCAGTCAGGATGAGGGGATGGTCGTCGATGAGGAGGGCTTTCATCGCAGTCTCGGAGGGCCGGTGCGGCCGGCCACCGAGCCGGCGGCCGAGCTGCCGCCCCTTGTCGGTGCAGGCAGCGCCCATCGTATGCGAGGGCCATCGCCGCACGCCCCCTCCGAGGAGGGGAGGCCATACCCGCTCAAGCGGGTGCCTGGGTGTAACGGCGCGACACCGCTTCGGCGATGCAGACCGGCTTGTCGCCGCCTTCGGCCTCGATCGTCACTTCCATCGTCAGCTGGGCGCCGCCGGGCAGGGGATCGAAGGCCTGCAGCTTGAAGCGGCCGCGCACGCGCGTCCCGCTCCTCACCGGCGCCGGGAAGCGCACCTTGTTGAGCCCGTAGTTGATGCCCATGCGCACGTCCTCGATCTGCAGCGCCGCCTGGCCGAGCGCCGGCAGGAGGCTCAGGGTCAGGAAGCCGTGCGCGACCGTGCCGCCGTAGGGGCCCTTGGCGGCGCGTTCCGCGTCGACGTGGATCCACTGGTGGTCGCCGGTCGCGCGCGCGAAGAGGTCGATGCGCTCCTGGTCGATGAGGACCCAGTCGCTCGTTCCAAGCTCGCTGCCCACGAGCGCCTTCAGATCCTGCAGTCTTTCGTAGCGTTTCATCGGTCGAGCCACTCCTTCAGCGGTTGCCATTGTTCGAGATCGCGGGCGACGCGGCTGGGCGTCACGTCCCACAGCGTCAGGCCGTGCGCCGCCAGCTGCACGTAGTTCTGCGTGTCGCGCAGCCAGGCCAGCACCGGTACCGGCAATGTCGCCAGGTAGTCGCGCAGTTGCGCGTTGGCCAACGTGTGCTCCTTGATCCGCATGCCGACGAGGCCGAACTCGATCTGGTCGGCGCGCCGGTGCGCCTGCAGCATCTGCACGAAGGTGTGCGTGGCCTGGATGTCGAAGAGGCTGGGCTGCAGCGGCACCAGCACCCGGTCGGCAATCCCGAGCACCGTGTCGAGCTGCCAGCCGTGCAGCCCGGCGGGCGTGTCGAGCACGACGTGTGTGCTTCCCCGCGGTGGACGCACGATCGTGCCGCGCACGTCCCAGCCCTGGATGGGCGGCACCTGGGCGGGACGAAGCGCCAGCCATTGCCACGACGACTGCTGGCGATCGATGTCGCCGAGCATCACCGCGTGGCCCTCCCGCGCGTACAGGCCGGCGACGTTGGTGGCCAGGGTGCTCTTGCCGACGCCGCCCTTGGGGTTGGCGACCACAATGACCGGCATCGCTTCCCTCCTCGGATTTCCTCGGATGCCGATGTTAGCGGCGGTCCGTGACAGGGCGGCGGCCAAGCGCGCATCGAGCGGGCGTCCCGGATAGCATGCGCGCATGAGCCCTCCGATCGCACCCCCCGCCGCTGCCGCCACGGGCGGCGTCTCGCCCGCAGCCCTGGATTGGGCGCAGCGCCTGGTGCGCATGAGCACGATCAGCGACCAGTCGAACAAGACGTTGATCGAGACCGTCGCCGATCACCTGCGCGCGCTCTCGGTACCGCTGCGGCTCACCCACGACGAGGCCGGCGCCAAGTCCAACCTCTTCGCCACGCTCGGGGCCGGCAAACCCGGCGGCGTCGTTCTTTCCGGGCATACCGACACCGTGCCCTGGACCGGACAGGCCTGGACGGTGGATCCGCTGGGCGCCGAGGTCCGCGACGGGCGGCTCTACGGCCGCGGCAGCGCGGACATGAAGTCGTTCATCGGCCTGTGCGTCGCGCACGCGTCGGCCTTCCTCGACGCCGACCTGCCGTTCGCGGTGCATTTCGCGTTCAGCTACGACGAGGAAGTGGGTGGCTTCGGCGCCCGTCACCTGATCGCCGACCTCAAGGACGCGGGGCTTGCGCCGACGCACTGCATCGTCGGTGAGCCCACCGGCATGGTGCCGGCGCTGGCGCACAAGGGCGTGCACCGCTGGTGCTGCCGCGTGAAGGGCAAGGCGGCGCACTCCTCGCAGACGCCCAAGGCGGTCAACGCGATCGTGAACGCGGCGCGCGTGATCGCGCACCTGGCGGACATGGGCGAGCGCTTCCGCGCGCAGGGCCCGTTCCGGGAGGGCTTCGAGGCGCCGTTCACGACCGCGGCGGTCGGCGTGATCGAGGGCGGCATCGCCGACAACGTGATCCCGGAGGATTGCCGCTTCCACTACGAGTTCCGCGACGTTCCGGGGGCGGATGTCGACGCGCTGCAGGCCGAGGTGGTCGCGCGCGCCCGCGCGCTCGAGCCCGCGATGCACGCGGTCGATGCGGCGACGGGTTTTCGCTTCGAGACGCTGTGCTCGATGCCCTCGTTCAGCGCCGCGCCCGACGATCCGGCGGTGCAGCTCGTGCAGCGGCTGCTCGCGACGCGGCAGACGACGCTGGTCGGCTTCGGCACCGAGGCCGGGCTGTTCCAGCGTGCCGGCATCCCGACGGTCGTCTGCGGC
>Ga0209605_1000464_pt1 | contig 51063 bp, 32 predicted proteins | sample AD_UKC035_MetaG_FD_184408 | JGI IMG/M metagenome (GOLD analysis project Ga0209605, IMG submission 184408) | Active sludge microbial communities of municipal wastewater-treating anaerobic digesters from USA - AD_UKC035_MetaG (SPAdes) (version 2) | ecosystem: Engineered > Bioreactor > Anaerobic >...
GGTCAAAACGGCTGAACTCCTCCGGTTCCAGGCATTCTTTCAGGGTGTATTGGCCCACCCGCTCCCGTTCCAGAAAGTACAGGTAGGCCCCGCAGCCCATTTCATTTCCGATATCTTCGGCCAGCTGCCGGATGTATACCCCGCCCAGGCAGGTTACTCGAAGGGTCAGCAGGGGCCAGCGCCAGGCCACCATTTCCAGCCGGCGAATTTCGACCGGCTTGCTTTTTTCCACCGGCTGGCCGGCCCGGGCCAGACGGTAGAGGCGCTCTCCGCCCGATTGAGCGGCCGAATAGGCCGGAATTTTCTGCTCAAAACGGCCGGTGAATTTTTCCAGGATCGGGAGAATTTTTTTACGGCCGCCCCGGAAACTCCCGGCCGTTTCAACGGCGCTGATTGTTCCCTGGGGGTCGCCGGTCGAGGAGACCGCCCCCAGCCGCAGACCGGCCTGGTAGACCTTTTCCCAGGTCCGGATCTCCTCAAAGCGGCCGGTGGCCCGTTCCAGGAGGAGAAGGACCACGCCGGAGGCGAACGGGTCCAGCGTACCGCCGTGGCCGATCTTGCCCTGGAAGCCGGCGGCCCGTTTGAAGGCCCGGATCAGGTCGTAGGTGCTGCTGCCCGCCGGTTTGCGCACCGGCAGGATGAGGTCGAGGTCCGTGTTTTTCATGGTCGATTAGATTATATCCCCGGCGGGCCGGTCCGGCAAGCCCGCGGCTGTGCTATAATAAACGAAAAAAACACTTTTTTGAAAGGGGTCCGATGCTGATGAAGGGAGGCTGGTGGTCGGGGGTGTCCCGGAACGTCCGGGTGCTCGGGGTGGTGAGTCTCTTCAATGATATTGCCTCGGAGATGATTTACCCGGTGGTGCCGATCTTCCTGACCGCGGTCCTGGGTGCGCCGGTGGCGGTGGTGGGCCTGATCGAGGGGTTTGTCGAGGCGACCGCCAGCCTTCTCAAACTGGCCTCGGGCTGGTTTTCCGACCGCTTCCGCCGCCGCAAACCGTTCGTGGTGGGCGGGTACGCTTTTTCCACGTTCTCCAAGCTGCTGCTGGGGGTTGCCTATGTCTGGCCGATGGTGCTGGCGGCCAGGTTCATCGACCGGCTTGGAAAGGGCATTCGCACCTCGGCCCGAGACGCGCTCATCGTGGAGAGTACCGCCAACGGAAGCCGGGGCCTGGCCTTCGGCTTTCACCGGGCAATGGATTCGACCGGTGCGGTGATCGGGCCGTTGCTGGCCATCCTGCTCCTGAAAATATTCCGGGATAACCTGCGGACGGTCTTCCTGATCTCGGTCCTGCCGGCGGCCGTGGGCGTGCTGCTTCTTATTTTCCTGCTCCGTGAATCGGGGGTGCGGCTGGAGGGCCGGCCCGGCCGGTTCCGGTTAAGCTGGCGGGAACTCTCTCCGGAATTCAAGGTTTTTTTGCTGGTGAGCGTCCTCTTCGGCCTCGGCAACAGTTCCGATGTCTTCCTGATCCTGCGGGCCAAGGATCTGGGTTTGACCACCGTCCTGGCCATCTTTGCCTACGTTCTCTATAACCTGGGCTATGTGCTTTTTTCGATACCGGCCGGCGCGGTGGCCGACCGGATCGGCCCCCGAAAGGTGTTAACGGCCGGATTCCTGGTCTACGCGCTGGTTTATCTGGGATTCGGATTGACCGGGGATGCCCGGGCCGTCTGGATTCTCTTCCCGGTTTACGGGGTTTACATCGCCTTCACCGACGGAGTCGGCAAGGCCTATATTTCCAACCTGGTCGCCGGCGAAAAGATCGGTACCGCCTTCGGCATTTACCAGATGGCGACCGGCCTCTGCACTTTCCTGGCCTCCTTCATCGCCGGCCTGCTCTGGACCCGCCTGGGCGTGCGGACGCCCTTTTATTTCGGCAGCCTGATGGCTCTCCTGGCGGTGCTGGTTTTTGTGCTCCCGGGCCGGCGGACGCCGGCGGCCGTTGCCCGTTCCGGATGAGAGATCAGGCCCGCTTCTGAAAGGCGGCGGCCAGGAGGCTTTCCCGGCCCCGGCGCTTGAAGTCGGCCAGGGCCTCGACCAGGGCGGCCCGGACCAGGTCCGATTTCTTGATCCGCCGATTCTCGCGCCGGAGTTTCATCCAGGCCTCGTCGAGGTCGGAGAGCAGTTTCGGCGGAAAGTAAAAGGTCGCCTTCTCCTTCTCCTTCTCCTCGCCCGCCTCCCGCTTCGTTTCGTGCCCCGCCGCTGTCGGCCGGGTTGCCCGGCCGGCGGCCGGTTCCCCGGACAGGAAGATTTCGGCTCCCTTGCCCTTAAGGCTTGGTCGTTTCTTCATCTTTCAGCACCTCCAGTGCCAGATCGCGGTATGCCTGGGCCCCCTCCGAGCGTCCGGCGTAGGAGAGGATGGATTGCCCGGCCAGCGCGGCGTCGGCAAAACGGACCGTGCGCTTGATCACGGTCCGGTAGACTTCCTCGGGAAAGACCTTGGCCAGTTCTTCGACCACCTCCCGCGAATGCAGGGTCCGCGTGTCGTGCATGGTGCGCAGGATGCGGGCGCGGAGACGGTTATTGGCTTTCCGCTTGACCTTGGCGATGATGTCGTTCAGTTGCTTCAGACCTTTCAGGGCCAGGTATTCGCTCTGGACGGGTATGATGACCCGGTCGGCGGCGATCAGGGCATTGGTGGTCAGGACACCCAGGCTGGGCGGGCAGTCGATCAGGATGAAATCGTAACGATCCTGGATTGGAACCAGGAGTTCCTTCAGGGTTCGGTCCCAGCCGATTTCACCGATCAGTTCGCCCTCGGCTCCGGCCAGGTCGAGGTTGGCCGGGACCAGGTCCAGTCCGGTCGTCCGAACGGCCTGGATAACCTGGTCTATTTTCAGCGTATCGCCATTCAGGAGCAGGTCGTAAACGGTTCGTTCGAACTCATCCGGGTTGAAACCCAGCGAGGTGGTCAACCCGGCCTGGGGATCGAAGTCAACCAGCAGCACCCGCCGGCCCTGTTCGGCCAGCGCCGCGCCCAGGCAGAGGGAGGTGGTGGTTTTGCCCACCCCGCCTTTTTGGTTGGAAACGCTGTAGATGACGGCGCCCATGCTTCTCCCGTTCGTGAGTTTTTTGTCCTTTCCGCCCCGCCGGCGGATTCCTGACAATTATAACATTGAAATGTTATGCTGTCAAAAAATCATAATGGTATAAATGGGAGCATGTCCGGCCGGGCCGGTTGTCGGGTATAATGTAAAAGCCGTCGGTATCGTCCGGCGCCGGGCCGGACGGCGCGGTGCCGGACGAAAAGGAGAAAAGATGCTTAACCAGGAACAGCGGCGGTTTCTGCTCCAGGCGGCCCGCCGGTCGATCCTCAATTACCTGGAGAACGGATTAACCGGGGTGGCGGAGACGGCGGACCCGGTCCTGCTCGAGAAGCGCGGTGCCTTCGTTTCGTTGCGGTGGGACAAGGATTTGCGCGGCTGCATAGGGTTGATCGAGGGAAAGTATCCGCTCAACGAGACGGTCTGCCGGATGGCCATCGAGGCGGCCGTGGGTGATCCCCGCTTTCCCGGCCTGACGATCCGGGAACTGAAGGAAGTGATTATCGAAATTTCGGTCCTGACTACGCCGGAACGGGTGCGCGGGCCTCAGGATATCGTGATGCTCCGGGACGGGGTGATTGTCCGCCAGGGATACTGCCAGGGGGTCTTCCTGCCGCAGGTGGCCGAGGAACAGGGTTGGGACAAGGAACAGTTTCTCTCGTTTCTCTGCGAATACAAGGCCGGTTTGCCCAGGGAAGCCTGGAAGGAGAAGGAGACCGAGCTTTACACCTTTCAGGCCGAGGTTTTCTCCGAGGTTGATTTTCCGCCGAGTTCTCCCAGTAAATAGGCACCGATGCTCCGAGCCGGGTCAGGCCGGGCCAGCCCTCCGGCCGCCGCGGCCATGGCCGCCAGTCGGTCCGGGGCGCCGGCCAGTCCGGATACCTCCTCCGCCAGGTTTTTTCCGGTTAAATCCCCCTCTTCAATCACCCGGGCCGCCTTCCGTTCGGCCAACCAGCGGGCGTTGAGGCGCTGGTGATCTTCGGCGGCCGAGGGCAGCGGAATCAGAAGGGCCGGTTTTCCAAAGCGGATCAACTCGGCAATGGTGGTGGCCCCGGCCCGGCAGAGGACCAGGTCGGCGGCGCTGTAAGGGACTTCCATGGCCGATTGGAATGGAGCGGTGAAGGCCGACCAGCCGCCGGTCCGATAGGCCGCCTCCACCGCCGGGTGATCGGCCGGACCGGTCAGGTGGATGAATTGGACCTGCTCCCGGTTCAGCCCGGGGAGCGCCTCCAGCACTTTGAGGTTGATCCGGTGCGCCCCCTGGCTGCCGCCCAGGACCAGGAGCGTGAAGCGCCCTTCGTCCAGTCCCAGCTCCCGCCGGGCCGCCTTTCGGTCAACCGGTTTCAGGCTCGGGCGCAGGGGGTTGCCGAAGTTGAGCACCCGCTTTGATTGCAGGTAGCCGCTGCTTTCGGGGAAGGCGGTGAAGACGGCCTCGCTCCAGCGGCTGAAGAATCGGGTCACCTTGCCCGGCAGCAGATTCTGTTCGCAGAAGTAGAGGCGGATACCCAGGCAGCGGGCGGCCGCCGCCGGGGCGGCCGAGGCGTAGCCGCCCATGCCGATGACGGCCGCCGGGCGCCGGCGCGCCAGCAGGAAGGCGGCCGCCAGCCAGGCCCAGATCAGGCGGAAAGGCAGCCAGAGGTAACCGGCTTTCCGGCGGGGCAGACGGACGGCCGGCAGGTCAACCCAGGGGATTCCGGCCGCTTCGAATTCCCGCCGCAGCTGGGGAGTGATATGGCCGGCGGCCAGCGGCCGGGCCCCGGCCTCCTTCAAAGCCAGGGCCAGGGCCAGGGCCGGAAAGAGGTGCCCGCCGGTACCGCCGGCCGCGATGACCAACCTCATTGAACCGGTTCGTCCGGCGGCAGATCGCGGGCCAGGTTGACCAGCAGTCCGGTGCCGAGGAAGGTGAAGAGCAGGGAACTTCCGCCGTAACTGATGAAGGGCAGGGTCAGCCCCTTGTTGGGCAGCAGGGAGAGGACTACCCCCAGGTGGATCAGGGTCTGGAGGGCCAGCAGGCTGGTCAGACCGGTCCCGAGGTAGAACCGGAAAAGGTCGGCGGAGCGCCGGGCGGTCTCCAGCCCGAGGTGTATGAGCAGGAAGAAGGGGCTCAGGAACAGGAGGCTGCCGATCAGGCCCAGCTCTTCGGCGATGTTGGCGAAGATGAAATCGGTGTGCGGTTCGGGGAGGTAATCGTACTTCTGCTGCCCTTGGCCCAGGCCCCGCCCGAAGATTCCCCCGCTGCCGACCGCCAGCAGGGAACTGTTGATCTGGTAGCCGGCGCCCAGCGGGTCGGCCCCGGGATTCAGCCAGGTCTGCATTTTCTTCCGGTGATAGTCCGACTGGATTACAAAGAGGCCGCCCAGGACGGCCAGCACCAGGATGCCCAGGAAGAGCAGCCGCCGCGGGGCGCCGGCGATGAAATAGAGAATGAAGAGAAGGGCCAGGACCAGGGCGGCGGTGCCGTAGTCGGGTTCCTTGAGTATCAGGGCCCCGGCCAGCCCGACCAGCAGTCCGGTCGGCATGAAGATCCGGACGGGATTAGTGATCACCCGCTCCTTCCGGGCCAGGAAATCGGCCAGGTAGAAGATCACCGCCAGCTTGGCAAATTCCGAAGGCTGAAAGTTGAAGAAGCCCAGGCTGAACCAGCGTTTGGCGCCGTTGATCTCGCGGCCGATTACCAGCACCAGGAAGAGCAGGGCAATGGCCACCAGCAGGCTGATCCGGGCGTAACGGCGCCAGCGGTCGAGGTTGATCCGCAGGGCACCGAGGAAGCAGGCGAAGCCCAGCATGACCCAGAGCAACTGCCTCTTCAGAAAGAAATACTGGTCGTTGTATTTTTGCCCGGCCTGCAGGAAGGTGATGTCGTAGACCAACAACACCCCGAGCGCGGCCAGCAGTACGACCAGGAAGGAAAGTTTACGGTAAACCGGCCACGGCTTCTTTAAACGAATTTCCCCGTTGAGCATAGTCCTTGAACATGTCAAAACTGGAGCAGGCTGGAGAGAGGAGCACGGTGTCGCCGGGCCGGGCCCGACCGGCGGCCAGCCTGACCGCCCCGGCCAGGTCGGCCGTCCGGTGGATCGGAACGGTACCGGCCAGTTCGGCGCTGATGCGCTCGGCGGCCTCGCCGATCAGGATCACTTCGGCCGGCTGTCCGGACAGTGCCTCCCGGAGCGGCCGGTAGGAACCGCCCTTATCCTTGCCGCCCAGTATCAGGAGTACCCGGCCGCTGTCTTTCGGAAACGACTGGAGGGCGCGCAGGGTGGAATCGACATTGGTGGCCTTGGAGTCGTCTATGTACTGGACGCCCTGTTTCCTGGCCACCGGTTCGAGCCGGTGGGCCAGCGGCTGGAAATTCCTGATCGCCCCGGCCATCGCTTCCGAAGGCAGCCCGTAAAGCCGGGCCGCGGCACAGACGGCCAGGATATTCTCCTGGTTATGCACCCCCCAGAGGCGGCTGGGCGGAATTTCCAGGAACTTTTCTCCATCGGGAAGGAAGAGATGCCGACCGTCGCTGAAAAAACGCCCCTCCTTCTCGCGGCGGCTGTAAAAGAAGGTCCGGCCCTTGAATCCGGCGCCGGCCACCCGGCTCTCCGGGTCGTCGTAATTGAGCAGCGCGATATCGTCGCCGGCCTGGTTTTCGAAAATCCGGAGCTTGGCCTTCCGGTAAGAGCCGAAGTCCGGATAGCGGTCCAGGTGGTCGGCGGTGATGTTGAGCAGCAACGAGAGTTTCGGCCGGAAGCGCTCGATCCACTCCAGCTGGAAACTGCTCACCTCCAGGATCACCGTGTCGGTTGCGGTCAGGCGGTCAACTACCGAGATGAAGGCGGGCCGGATGTTGCCCGAGAGGACCACCGGCCGGCCGGCCGCTTTCAGCACGTCGCGCAGCAGGGTAACCACGGTACTCTTGCCGTTGGTCCCGGTGACCGCCAGGATCGGGGCCGGGCAGAAACGGTAGGCCAGTTCCAGTTCGCTCCAGACCGGGATGCCGCTTTGAAGGGCGGCCTGGATCGGCCGGCTCTCGGGCGGCACGCCGGGACTGGTCACCACCAGGTCCAGGCCTTCCAGGAACGCCTCCGAATGGCCGCCCAGTTCCACCCGGACGCCGGCGGCCTCCAGTTTGCCCCGTTCCGTTTCGAGGCCGGGGCCGCGGCGGTTCTCGGTCAGGCGGACCTCGGCCCCGCGTCCGGCCAGGAATAATCCGCAGGCCAGGCCGCTTTCACCGAGTCCGATTACCAGTATTTTTTTTCCGGCCAGTTCCATGAGTCGTCGATTTCCTTGATTTCTCTACAATCTTATCATGTCCCCCGCCGCCGTATCAACCGGCGGCGGGCCGGGGAGAGAGAGGGGGTGGAGCCCCTTCTCGCGGTCCGTGGTCGGGGAGGGGGAGTCAGGGGAGGGAAGCTCCTTCCCCTGAAAGCGAAGCTCCGCCGCCGTATCAACCGGCGGCGGGCCGGGGTGAGAGAGGGGGCGGAGCCCCTTTGTTGAGCCGTGTTTTTTGTTTTTCCCTTGAGCCGAGGGTCTGGAGTGAGACGAGTCGCGGAGCCGCGGCCTCGGGAAAGAAGCTTAAAAGCGGCAGCGCTCCGGCATATCATCCTCCCGCGGCTCCTGTCTGAGCCAGGCCGCGACGGCCGTCTTTCGGCCCCAAGCGGACAGCGAGTTAGCCGCGCGCCGGATTTAAGCGTACCTTTCCCCCGCGGCAAAGCGTCCGAGCCGAAGCCAGAGCCGAGGCTCCTGAAAGCGAAGCTCCGCCGCCGTATCAACCGGATTCGTCTGAAATTTTCAGAAACAATAGAGGGGGCCGTGAAGCAGAGCGAAGCACGCTTCACGGCGGTGAAGTGTGTTCCGAGCTTGTCGAGGGACTCTACTTCACCGGAGAGAGGGGGCGGAGCCCCTTCTCGCGGTTCGTGGTCGGGGAGGGGGAATCAGGGGAGGGAAGCTCCTTCAGGCCATGCGTTCCAGGTCCCGTTCGGTAACCGGATAGACCGGCGGCCGGCCGGAGAAAAAGTTCTCCAGTTCCCGCAGCGCGTATTTCCCGAGCCGTTTCATGTTGTCGGTCACGCCCCCGGCGATGTGCGGAGTCAGGATGACGTTGGGCAGTTTCCAGAGAGGCGGTTCCGGGACCGGCGGTTCCGGGTAACGGACATCCAGGCAGGCGGTCAGGCGGCCGGTCAGCAGTTCTTCGTAGAGGGCGGTTTCATCGATCAGGGCGCCGCGGGCGGTGTTGATGAGCAGGGCGCCGTCCTTGAAGAGTTTCAGGTTTTCCCGGTTGATCAGGTCGCGGGTTGAGGGCAGGGCCGGCGCGTGCAGGGAGAGGACGTCGACCTGGGGTATCAGCGCCTCCAGGCTGGCCGCCGGTTCGACCCCCAGCCGGACCGCTTCGGCCGGGTCCAGGTAGGGATCATAAAGCAGAATGCGCACCTCGAAGTTCTTCAGGAGACGGATGAAGTGGCGGCCGGCATGGCCGGCCCCGACCACGCCCACGGTAAGGCCGTAAATCTCGCGGATCTTTACCCGCTCTTCCTGGTGATACCAGCCGCCCTGATGCAGCAGTTCGTTGAAACGGCAGACCCGCTTGAGGGTGCTCAGCATCAGGCCCAGGGTATGCTCGGCCACGCCGATGGCGATGGCCGCCGAGGCGCTGGTGACCACGATGCCCCGCTTCCAGAGGGCTTCGGAAACAACGGGGCGTACGCTGCCGGCGGCGTAGACGACCAGTTTCAGGTCCGGCGCGGCGGTCAGGATCTCCTCGGTGAAACGGGGACTGCCCCAGCTGGTAAGACAGGCGACGGTTTCGGCCGGCAGGCGGGGCGGCTTTTCCGGGTCCGGTTCGATTTCATCGATCCGGGCCAGCCGATTCAGCCGTTCCCGGTCGGCCGGACTGAACAGCTGGGTCTGGAGCTCTTTTTTAATCAGGGAAACAACGGTCGGCTTTTTCACCCGGCCTCCTTTTCTGAATTATTAACCGGCCCGGTATTTTTCAGGGAGCCGGGTAACGGTCCCGGGAGATGATCTCGGAGAAGGCCTCCCGGCCGGCGCGGAAATAGTCGCGCCGGGTTACGGTATAAAACCAGCCGGCCCGTTTTTCGGGCGGACTGGCCTTCAATCTTATTTCCCATTCGGGGGTTTCCGTTCCATAGAAGCCGATGCTCAGAGCGGCCGCCTGGACCCGGGCCCGTATCTGGAGGGTTGCCGCCTGCCGGTTCCGGAACCGCAGGTCGGTCCACGCCTCGGTACTTACGGCCGCGTCCAGTCCCGGCGGCAGGTAACCGACCAGGGATGAGTGCGGGTGCCGTTCCTGGATCTGAAGGCCGGCGGCCAGGGCGGCGCAGTAGAGGGTGGAGGAGACCTGGCAGAGTCCGCCGCCGGGCGCGGGCCGGCGGCGGCCTTCCACCAGGGAGGAGGCGTAGCCCAGGGCACCGGGTTTCAGCTGCCGGGTAACCGTTTCCAGGAAGGAAAACTCCGTTTCCGGCCCCAGTCGGCAGCCGTCCAGTTTTTCCACCGCCAGGAGGATGTTGTGTTCGCGGGCGTCCAGGCCGGTTTGGAAGGAGGTGGTGCAGCTTCCCCAGCAGTGGACGAAATCTTCGGCGGCCGCCGGACCGCCGCCCAGGAGCAGCAGGCCGAGCAGGAGTAGTTTTTTCATTCTTCCCGCACCCGGAGATGGAATCCGTCGGACCGGCCGTTGACTTCCGGGAAGTACATCAGGGAGGCCCGGGCCGGCCGCACCTGGAAGTCGCCGGTCGTCTCCGGACGGAGGTGGTAAACCAGGGTCCGGGTGCCTTTCCCCTCGGCATCCAGTCCCCAGAAGGGGGTGAAGAAGACGATCCGCTCATCGTGCACTTCACGCCGGCAGTACCAGTTACCCCCCGCTTCGTTCTCCGGGGTCTCCACCACCTCAAAGCCGCTGGGCAGTGCGTCTTCAATGACGGCGAATTCGTAGAAGTCCCGGCCGGTGATCGTAAGCGTGACCCGGACCCGTTCTCCGACCTTCAGGGTGTCGCCGGCCGCGAACGGCTTCTCCTCAGGGTTTCCGGCCGCGTCCCCGGCCCCGGCTTGCAGGCGCCGGTACTCCCGCTTGACGGTGAAACCGCGGTCCTCCGGTTCCTGGAGCCGGCTGCGGTCAAGGTAATCCAGGGCGTGCGAGTAGTAAAGGTTCCCGGCCCCGGTTTTCTTAAGGGAAAGCGTATTTTCCTCTCCGGCCTTCAGGGTTCCGGGCGGCGCGGTGATTATGCGGACAAACTCCCGAAGCGAGTCACGGTCGAACTTTTCCCGGGCCAAAGGCTGGTTATTCACCGTCAATTCCGCCGTGAAGTCCGGGTTGAGCTCCGTCCCGCGGCGGAGGAAGTCGGTGAGGGCCGAGACGCAGACGGCGGTATCCTTGGTGGATCGCCAGCGGCCGAGCCGGCGGCTGGCCACCAGGTACCGGATGATCTTTGGTATCTCCGGGCTCTGCGGGGCCAGGGCCAGGACCGCCTTCAGGGCCCAGGCGCTGGCTTCGACGTCGCTGTCCACCCAGGAGTAGCGGTCCGGACGGTCCGCCTTCCAGAAGGAGATGTCCGGGGTCAGCGGTTTCAGGTCGGCCAGCAGTTCCTCCGCCACCTGGGCGGCCACCCGGCCGGCCGGATCGGCTTTGTGAAAGGAGAGCGCCAGCAGGGCCCGGCCGTAAGGATTGAGCCGGGAGCGTTCCTGGAAGAGTTTGGCCAGGGTTCCCTTCAGTCCGGACGGCACCGCCGGCTCCGCTTGGCTGAGGCTGAAGGCGGCATAGGCCCGGGCGTCCGGGTCCTCGAGGCTCTTGACTTGTTCCGCCAGGAAGCTTACGGCCCGGCGCCGGACCTCGGGATCGACCGGGTAGCCGCACTCTTCGGTCAGGGTGAGGCCGTAGAGGACCAGGGCGCTGGTGTAGGGATGCGAGGCGTCGGCCGCCCACCAGCCCCAGCCGCCGTCGGCGTGCTGGTAATCGTAAAGGCGGGCCAGGCCCCGGTTGACCATGGCCGGAAGTTCTTCCAGCATCTTCTGGAAGGCTTTCGGGTCGTCGCTCAGCAGCCGGAGATCGGAGACGCCCAGCTCCCGAACCGCCCGGGCCACCTGGAGCGTGGGCAGGAAGCGGTTCAAGGTCTGTTCCACGCACCCGTAGGGATACCCGGCCAGGTAATCCAGGGAACGGAAGAGGCCGGAGGCCAGCGAAGGATAGAGGTAGCTGGTCAGTTTCGGGCTGGCGGCCGCCGCCGGCAGCTTGAAACTGTTCAGGGCCGACTCCCGGCACTCTCCGGAACGGACCTCCAGGACCGCCGTGGCGTAAGGAAGCACCGGAATCTTCGTTTCCAGGCCGTCGGAGTAATCGCGGTTGCCGGCCCGCAAAGCCAGCTCGGCTTCGGGTGCCTCGCCGGCGACGGCCAGCCACTGGCAGCGGATCGAACCGCCGGCCGGGATGGTGGCCTCTTGCGGCGCCGTTTCCAGCAGGCGGAGGCCCCGCGCTTCCAGGATGACCGTCACCGGCTGGTCGGCGCCGGTGTAGTTGTGGATCACGGCCGAAAGGGTAAAACGGTCGCCTTCGACCAGGAAGCGGGGGGCGGCCAGGCGGGCCAGCAGCGGCTTGGAGACCAGTATCTCCCGCCGGGCGCCGCCCACCCGGGTTTCGGGCGTAACCGCCCGGGCGGTCGCCCGCCAGGTGGTGAGGTTATCGGGCAGCGCCACTTCCAGGGAGGCCCGCCCCTCGCGGTCGGTCCAGAGCGCCGGGATCCAGAAGGCGGTGTCCTTGAAATTCCGGCGCAGACCGGTTTCGGCCAGGTCCTTGGCGCCGCCGTACTCCCAGGTGTAGAAGGAGTAGCCGGTCGAGACGCGGTTGGGTTTGCGGCCGTAAAAGAAACGGTCCGGGTCGAGCGTCGTCTCCGGCGCGATGGCATAGATGGCCTTGTCCACCAGTCCAAGGGAGACCTCCGCCGGGGTGCCGGCCCCGGCGCTGTCCAGGGTGCGGATGGCGAACCGGCTGATCTCCCCGGGGCGGTATTCTTTTCGGTCCGGAGTGATTTCAACCGTGAGAAAGCGGTTCGGTTCGACCACCGGCAGGGTCCGTTCCGCCTGGTGCAGTTCCCGGTTGCGGACCGCGGTCAGGCCGAGGGTGAAATTCGGGATGTGTTCGGCCGTTACGGGGAATTCCAGCAGGCTGGTCTGTGCCTCCGGCTGCAGGATCCGGCTTTCGTGGAGGCGGGTTCCCTCGACGGTGAGGAGGATCGGCTGACCGGGGAAGGCCGTCGTGATCAGCACCCGGGCCGTATCGCCCGGCCGGTAACTTTTTTGGTCGGTCACGATCTCCAGTTCCCGGCTCGAAGACCAGGCGGAGGTGTATTCGCGGCCGGCCACCCAGATGTAGCGGAGGCCGTTGACCAGGTTTTTGTATTCATCTGAGGCCTGGGCGTAAACCTTCAGGTAGCCGGAACGGCCGGGTTTCAGGTTCAGGGAGGTGCGCCCCTCCGGCCCGGTGACGGCGGTTTCGGCCTGCAGCTCCGTCCAGGTGTAGCGGTTTTTCTCGTAACGTTCCAGGGCGACGAAGACCTTGATCGGAAGTCCGGCCACCGGCCGGTCATCCCAGGTTCGGACCGTTATTTCCAGGGGGACGGCCTCGCCTGGATAATAGACGTAGCGCGGAGTGACGAGCCCGATTCGAAAGGCGCCCGGGACTGCGTCCGCCGAGGCCCGTCCGATCACCTCCCGCTGGCTGCGGTCGACGACCCGGGCCTCCAGGGTGAAACGGGTTTCGTTTTCGTAGGCGCCCCGGCCCGGGAGTTCGACCAGGCAGGTTCCGTCCGGCCCGGTCTGGGCTTCTCCCTGCCGGAGCAGTTTTCCATACCCCCAGCCCGGGCCCCCGTTTTCATTTTCGTACTCTTCGTAATCATAATCCGCCCACCAGCCGGATCGTTCGTAAACCAGGTAGTTAACCCGGGCGTTGGCCACCGGCTGTCCGAAATAGTAACTGGCCCGGAGCCGGAATCGGATCTTCTCGCCGGGCAGGTAGCGGTCGCGGTCGGCCTCGACCTCGACCTGGTACTCGGGCTTGCGGTATTCCAGGACCTGAAAACCGGAGGTTCCGGAGGCGGCGATTGCTTGATCCGGATGGATTGAAAGCGTGTAGTTGCCCAGCCGCGGCTCGGCGGCCAGTTCCAGCGAGCCGGCCAGGGAGCCGTTTTCACTCACCGGCAGCCAGGTGTCGGAGACCAGCCGATCCTCCGGGTCACGGACCTGGACCCGGGCCTTCCGCGCCGGCGGCACCTCGTAACGGTTGCCGTGGTCAAGGCGCAGGAAACCCTTGAAGTAGACGGTCTGGCCGGGCCGGTAAACGGGCCTTTCCGTGTAAAGGTAGGCGATGGTCGGGTCGCTGCGGACGTTCGACGGCCGGGCGGTCGGCAGGTTCAGCAGGGCCAGCGAGGTTCCCGCTTCGGCCAGCGCCAGGCCACCGCCGTTCGTCTCCAGCCGGCCGGAAGCGTCGGTCCGGCCCAGCAGCCGCGGCGCACCGGGGCCGCCGAGGGTCCAGATGAGCGTTTCGGGCCGCGGCCGGCCGTCGGCCAGGCCGCAGGCGAAGAGCAGGTTCTGCTCCGGGGCCGACTTGCGGACCAGGGCCAGGTCGGTTACCAGGCAGTAGAACCTGTCTTCCCCGCCGGGCCGGTCGGGAACCTCCTCCGGAGAAGTCAGCCGGACCAGGTAGAGGCCGGCCGGCAGGCTCTTCAGGGTGACGGACCGGTCGTAGAGGTCGCTGAGCGGCTGGGGATAGCGGACCGTGAAGAGGAGGCTGGCCGCCGGCGGCCGGCCGGATAGATCGGCCTGGCGGATCATCCATTCCAGGGTGTGCGGATTTAATTGCTGACCCAGGATCTTTTCCGCCTCGGCGCGCGGGTTGAACGGATAGAGTTCCAGGCGGAGTTTGGTTACCCGGAAGGCATTGTACCTGATCTGGACGCTCTCCCCGGGCTGGAAGATATAGTTGCGCCTATTCAGGCTGAAGCTCTTGGGCCGGAGCTGGAGGCGTATTTCGCCCGGCAGCCGGGTGGTCTGGCCCGGCCGGACCTCCAGGTTGGCGGCGCTTCCCTCCCGGTACCCCTGGGTGTAAACGGATATCTTGTAAGTGCCGGCCGCCAGGCCGTCCAGGAGCAGGTTGCCGTCGGAATCGGTCTGGGCCGAAAGGTAGGTCGGTCCCTCGGTGTTGACCCAGGCCCGGGCGATCGGCCGCCCGGTTTCGGCGGCGATGACCCGGCCGGAGAGACGGCCGCCCGGCTCCAGGTTGAAATTGACGCCGCCGGTCTCCTCCCCCTCCTTGACCGGGACGCTTTCCCGGTACTGGCGTACGAAGCCTGGAGCCTGGGCGTTCAGGTAGGCGGGACCCGGAGACAGGTTCTTCAGGAGGTAGAAACCGCGGCCATCGCAGGGAGTGTTGTTTACCCGGCCGCCGGCCAGCGGCCGGCCGGATTTATCGTAAACGAAGCCGCTGATTGAGCCGGGCCGCCGGAGCGTCAGCCGCTGAATGACCTCTCCGTACTTGGCCTGGTTGATCTCCAGGGAACGGAGGTTTTCGGCCAGGTAGCCGGCGGCCTCGGCCCGGATGCGGTAGTAGCCGGGGCCGGAGACGGCGGCCTCGGCCCGGCCGGTCCGGTCGGTGGTCGCGGCGGCGGTTTCCTTCGCGTGCAGGCGGGTTACGGTTAACCGGGCGCCGGCCACCGGCTGGCCGTCGGAACGGTCAACCTGGAAGGAAATGGTATCGGCCCGCAGGTTTTCGGCCAGCCAGAGCGAACCGGCCAGCAGCAGAAACAGCGCCACTTTTCGACTCGTCTTCATTTCGTCTCCCGATACTGAATGGCCTGGAACCGGTATAACTGCGGCCGGGCTTCCGGCGGCAGGCCGGCATTGCGCAGGCATTTTCTGAAGGCGTACTCGACCGTCCGGGCCTCGCCGGGCAGAACGACCCCGGAGCGGCCGGACTGGCGGACCACCAGCCCGTCCCGGTCGGGCCGGTAGCGGTCGAGCGAGTCGATGGCTTCCAGGTCCTGGGGAAAGGTCAGGATGATGGTTATCCCGGCCGCCTCCTCCGGACCGACGGGCCGGTAGCGCGGGTCCTGCCAGGCGGCCACCCGGGTGAAGTGGGCGATCTCCTGCCGCAGGTCGGGAAAGAGGGATTCGAAGGAGCCGGCGCAGCCGCGGACCCGGCCGTTCCGGAGCAGGGTTACGAAGACGGCCCCCGGCCGGTTCAATTCGGCGGGCGGCTTCCCGGGGAGAGGGTTGGAAGTCGGGGTGGACCAGCCGTGATTGAGGGCCTGCCGGGCCTCAGCCAGGGCCATTTTCCCGGGAATCGGATCCGGGAAAGCCGGCCCGGCGGCGACTATCAGCAGGAATAGCGACAGCCAGCCGATCCGCATGGCCTTTTGAGGGATCATTTCACCTCGATACGCTTGTAAACCCTGGTGCCGCCGTAGATTTCCTCAAGGTAGCGGACCATCAGGTAGGGGTCCTTGCCGTGGATTCTTTCGAAGAGGTGTCCCTTGCCCTTTGATAATTTCCGGTCCTTGGGCAGGCCGTTGGGCAGCAGGTTTTCGGTTTTGATCAGGTCCAGCGAGGCGGTTTCGATGGCCGTGATATCCTCGGCGGCCAGGATGCCGATATCCGGCACCAGGCTGGGCGTGGACATGCCCCAGCAATCGCAGAAGATGGTGATATTCATCAGGAAGTTTATGAAGAGCAGGTTCTCCGGCGCGAACTTCTTCAGGAAGGCCGAAGTGACCAGGGCCAGGCCCCGGGAAAAGTCTTCGAAACGGCGATTTTCCATGCGGATGGCCTTCTTCGGACAGGCCAGCACGCAGTGCTGGCAGTAGGTGCAGTTGTGAAAGAAGAAACCGATTTTCTTCTTCTCCCGGTTGATGGTGATGGCCCCGTTGGGACAGGCCCGGTGGCACTTCAGGCAGAAGATACACTTATCGGCATCGTAGACGAGGCCGCCCTCCAGCCCGTGGATTTTGCGCCGTGTCTCCGAGGGGACGATTCCCATGGCGATATTCTTGATTGCGCCGCCGAAACCGCAGTCGCCGTGACCCTTAAGGTGGGCCAGGTCAATGAAGAAATCGCTGTCCAGCGCCTCGCCGGAGAGGAGCGCCTCGTCCAGGCCCCGGAATCCGATCGGTTCTCGGTAGTAATACCGGCCGGACTGGCCGAAACAGGGGATCACCGGGCAGCCCAGCACCTCGTGGGTGTAGCCGCGCATGAAGGCGGTCTTGGCCGAGTTGTCCATGACCTTCAGATCCTTGGCGCCGGCCGTCTTGAGGGCCTCGACCAGCAGGCGGACAAAGAGGGGGTGGATGGTGGTGTAACCCAGGTGGCCGCCCAGGTGCATCTTGATGGTGACGCTCTTTTCCTTGACCCGTTTTTCCAGGGCGAGCTTTTCCAGCATCCGCTTGAACTTGGCCGGCAGGGTCCGGTCCGGTTCGGCGCTTTCATAGGCGATATCGGCAAAGTAAATCCGGGCCGGCGCGGATTGGGGGCCCCTGGAAGAGGCTGGTTTCTTGCTTCTGGTCATGTTCGGTCTCCGGAAAGATCTTGAGGGTGATTTAATGAAGGCCAGGCAAAATATCTTACAGAAAAAACGGCCGCGATGTCAAATTTTACAAGGGATTCGGGGGACTGGTCACCGGGTGTGTTTAAGGAGGTAACCGATGGCCGCCGGCAATTCCTCCAACAGGTCGGAGGCCGCCAGGGAGGCCTCCCCGGTGCCGCGTGCCGCCAGGTCGGCCGCCAGGCCGTGCAGGCAGACGCCGAGCCGGGCGGCGGTGAAGGCCTCCAGACCCTGAACGACCAGCCCGGCGATGATTCCGGCCAGCACATCCCCGGTCCCGGCGGTGGCCAGCCCGGGATTGCCTCCCAAGTTGAGGCAATGGCGGCCATCGGGAGCCGCGATCACGGTCTGGTGCCCTTTCAGGACCGTTGTCACCCGGAACTTTCGGCTGAATCGCTGGGCCGTTTCCAGGCGCCGGGCCTGGATATCGGCGACCGGGAGGCCGGTCAGACGGGCGAATTCGCCCGGGTGCGGGGTGATGATAACCGGGCCCGGAATGGTCTTGAGAAACTCGGGGGTTCCGGCCAGGGCGTTAAGGGCGTCGGCATCCAGGATCAGCGGTTGCTGGCAGAGGGGCAGGAAACGGTGGAGGAGTTTTGCAACGGCCTTTTCGGATCCGAGTCCGGGACCGGCCAGGACCGCTTCAACCCGCGGCAGGAAGCCCTTGAGTTCTTCCAGGGCGGCCGCGGTGGCAATCGTATCTTCCCTTTCCGGGAGCGGCAGGAACATCGTTTCGGTAAGTCCGGACTGCAGTCCCGGCACCAGGCTTTTCCCGGTGGCCAGGGTAACCAGGCCGGCGCCGGTCCGGAGGGCGGCCGCCGCCGCCAGGGCGGGGGCTCCCCGGAATCGGGGCGAGCCGGCCAGGATCAGCAGGTGGCCAAAGTCCCCCTTGTGGGAATCCCGGGGGCGGGTCCGCAGAATCTGCGTTCCTTCCATCAGCACGGGCCTCGTTACTTTTCGATCAGGCAGAAGGCGACCGCGAAACCGTCGGAGTGGGAAAGCGAAAGGAGGACCTTTCCGCCTGCCTCAGCCAGGGCGGCCCCGGCCGGGCCGGAGATCCGGTAGTACGGCTGGCCGCCCGGAGTGTTCAGGACTTCAATATCCCGCCAGCCGATGCCGCGGCGTTCCTCACGGCCCAGGGCCTTCAGGAAGGCCTCCTTGGCGGCGAATTTTCCGGCATAGTGCGTTGCCGGAGAAGGCCGTTGTTCGCAGAGCGCCTGCTCCGGCGGGGTGAAGACGCGGTTGCGGAAACGGGCCTGCCGGGAGAGTGCCCGGGCGACTTTCTCGACCGAGATTATGTCGATCCCGATTCCGCGGATCATCAGGCCGTCTGGATTTCCACCACGCGCTGGCCGCGCCGGCTGGCGAAGGTAACCTTGCCGGCCGCCAGGGCGAAGAGAGTGTAATCCTTGCCCATCGAAACGTTGGCGCCGGGTTTGAACTGGGTCCCGCGCTGCCGCAGGATGATTTCACCGGCCGATACCTGCTGGCCGCCGTAACGCTTGACGCCCAGCCGCTTGCCGGAGCTGTCCCGCCCGTTTTTGCAGGAACCCTGTCCTTTTTTGTGAGCCATGAAGCCTCCTTTTGGTTGAAAAGTATTTTGTCCGCTTCTGAGCGTCGAACCGACCGGCCGCTTCCGGTTCGATCGGGTGGGCGAGACAGGACTTGAACCTGTGACCTTTCGGATGTAAGCCGAATGCTCCGCCAGCTGAGCTACTCGCCCCAAATGATATATTTTACTCCAACCCCGGCCTCAAGAACAAGAAGAACCCGGGGTTTTTCAGGCGAGCAGGCGTCGAAGCCGGCCGGTTATCAGCCGTTCGATTTCGTCGCGGCGGCCGGCGGTCCTGGCCTCGAACCTCAGGACCAGCGCCGGTTGGGTATTGGAGGCCCGGACCAGCCCCCAGCCATCCGGGAAGACGACCCGTACGCCATCGATGGTTGAAACCTGGAACTCGGCGGCCAGTTCCCGCTCCAGGTCCCGGACCAGGTCGAACTTGCGTTCCTCGGGGACCTCCAGGCGGATTTCCGGCGTGGCCAGGTAGGTGTTGAGCGGCTCCGCCAGCCGGGAAAGAGGCGTCTGGCTTTCGCTCAGGTAGGCGAGGAAACGGGCCGAGGCGTAGATGGCGTCATCGAAGCCGAACCAGCGGTCGGCAAAGTAAAGGTGGCCCGAGAGTTCCCCGGCGGCCGGCGATCCCACCTCGTGCATCTTCTGCTCGATCAGCGAGTGGCCGGTCTTCCACATCAACGGCCGGCCGCCCAGGCGCCGGATCTCTTCCTCCAAGGCCAGGGTGCACTTCACGTCATACACGATCGGGGCGCCCGGCCGGGCGCGCAGCGCCGTTTCGATCAGGAGGCCCAGGATTTTGTCTCCCCACATCATTTCGCCCCGCTCGTCGCAGACCCCGATGCGGTCGCCGTCACCGTCGATTCCGATGCCGGCCTCGGCTCCGGTCTCCCTGACCCGGGCGGCCAGGTCCTTGAGGTTGGCGGGCACGAGCGGGTCCGGCAGGTGGTGGGGAAAGGTCGGATCGCTGTCGCAATAGAGCGGGATGACCTCGGCCCCCAGGCTTTGCAGGGCCGGCAGCGCCACCGGTCCGGCCGTGCCGTTGCCGCAGTCCAGGACCACCCGGACCGGCCGTTTCAGGGCGGTCCGTTCCCGGAGCGCGGCCAGGTAGTTTTCCAGCACGGTCTCCTGGCGGAAGGAACCCCGGCCGGACGGGAAACGGTCCATTGCCAGGATCCGGCCGATCTCCTGGATCTGCGGTCCGTAAAGACTGTGCTGGTTGACGACCAGTTTGAAGCCGTTGTAAGCCGGCGGGTTGTGGCTGGCGGTCACCATGATCCCGGCCGCCGTCTTCTGCGCCTGGTTGGCGAAGTAGAAGACCGGCGTCGGCACCTGGCCGAGGCCGATTACCTCGGTCCCGGCCGCCATCAATCCCTCGACAAGCTCGGCGGTCAGGCCGGGCGAGGTCAGCCGGTTATCGTGGCCGACCACGACCCGCTTCGGAACGGCCCCGGCTTCGAGATAACCGGCAAAGGCCCGTCCCAGGCCGCGGGCGAAACCCGGCTTGAGATCGGTTGCCGCCAGGCCGCGCAGGTCGTATTCCCGGAAAATGGTCGGATTGAATTCCATGTTGTCTCTTTCGGGCGGTTTGCTTAATAGGCCTTCCGGTAGATTTCGGCCAGTTCGGCCACGTTCATCGGCCGGGGCGTGTTGGCGATCGGTACGGCGACCTGGCTGGCTTCGGCGGCCATCGCTTCGAGTTCCTCGGCTCTGACGCCCAGGTCGCGCAGCCGGTGTTTGAATCCGAGCCGGGCTTCAAATTCAAAGATGAAATCGGCGGTCCGGACGGCCCGCTCGGAGACGGAGGCGCCGGGTGCCACGCCCAGCCGGTCGGCCACCTTCGCCAGTTTTTCGGCGGCTTCGGGCAGGCAGGCGCGCACCACGTAAGGAAGCATGATCCCGTTGGCCAGGCCGTGGCCGATGCCGTGCCGGGCCCCCAGCGGGTAGGAGAGCGAGTGGTTGGCGATCACCCCGGCGCTGGCCAGGGTGATGCCGGCCAAAAGACTGCCCAGAAGGTTGTCGGTCCGGGCCGGGAGGTCGCCGGGCGCGGCCAGCGCCGCCGGCAGACCGCGGACCAGCAGTTCCAGGGCCTGGAGCGAAAGGGGTTCGCTGAAAGGGGTGCTGCGGACCGAGAGGTATGATTCCAGGGCGTGACAGAAGGCGTCCAGCCCGCTGGCGACGGTAACCGGGGCCGGCAGGTCCAGGGTCAGTTCCGGGTCCAGCAGGGCGGTTTCGGGTATCAGGTCCGGGCTGTTGATGCCGCCCTTGCGGCCGCCGCCGATCAGCACCGCGGTGGGCGATATTTCGCTGCCGGTGCCGGCGGTGGTCGGAACCATGATCTTGGGTCGGCAGGGTTTCTTGAGCCGGTCCTGGCCGCGATACTCCTCGCTGCTGCCCGGGTTTTCGATGAGGGCCGCCAGCGCCTTGGCGAAGTCCATGGCGCTGCCGCCGCCGATGCCGATTACCAGTTCCGGGTTGACCGCCCGCGCGGTCTCCGCGGCCCGGTCCACCGCCTCCACGGTCGGTTCCCCGGCCGGGATCTCCAGGTTTACCGCCCGGCCGGCCAGGGCGGTTTTTTCGATCCGGGGCCAGAGAACGGGCCGGACGGCCGGATCCAGGACGCAAAGAACCTTGCCCGAAGCCGCGAGGAGATTGGCCTCCTCGGCCAGGGTTTCGAAACGGCCGGCGCCGAAGCTGATCTTCTTGGGCAGACGCAGGGTGAAATCGATCTTCATCCGAAGAACTCCTTGACCTGTTCGATCACGTAATCCTGTTCCGCCTCGGTCAGAAGCGGATCGATCGGCAGGGAGAGCACCTCCCGGCTGGTGGCCTCGGATTGCTCAAGTGATCCGGCGATCCGGGCCGTTTTCCGGAAGAGTTCCTGCTGGTGGAGGGCGAAGGGATAATAGATCGCGGTACCGACCTTGCGCTCGGCCAGGAACTTCTGGAGCCGGTCGCGCTGGCCGGTGCGGACGGTGTACTGGTTGTAAGTGTGGTAGCTGCCCTCGGGTTCGGCCGGCAGCCGCAGGTCGCCAACTCCCGCCAGCCGGCGGTTGTATCCGGCGGCCAGCCGGCGCCGGTTGCGGTTCCACTCGTCGAGGTAGCGCAGCTTCACCAGCAGCACGGCCGCCTGGAGGGTGTCCAGCCGGCTGTTGTGGCCGAGCATGACGACGTTGTACTTATCCCGGCCGCCGTGTTCGCTCAGGATGCGGACCGTTTCCGCCCGCCGGCTGTCGGCGGTGGTGACCAGGCCGCCGTCGCCGAAGCCGCCCAGGTTCTTGGAAGGAAAGAAGCTGAAGGCGCCGCCGACGCCGAAGGTCCCGACCTTGCGGCCGCGGTAGGCGGCCCCGAAGGCCTGGGCGCAGTCCTCCATGACCCAGAGACGGTTTTTTTCGGCCCAGGCCAGGATCGGGTCCAGGTCGGCGGCCAGGCCGAAGAGGTGGACCGGCACCACCCCGCGGGTCTTTTCGGTCCGGGCCGCTTCCAGGCGGTTCGGATCGAGGTTGAAGGTGGCCGGGTCAATGTCCACGAAGACCGGCGTGGCGCCGGCCCGCAGGATGGTTTCGGCGGTGGCCACGAAGGTGAAGGGCGTGGTGATGACCTCGTCGCCGGGTTTCAGGTCGAGCGCCTCCAGGAGCAGCAGGAGCGCGTCGGTTCCGGAGGCGACGCCCACCGCGTGGGCTATTCCGTGGTAGTCGGCCACGGCCGATTCCAGTTCCTTGAGTTCCGGTCCGCGGATGAAACGCTGGCTTTCGAAGACCGCTGCCAGGGCCTTCTCCAATTCCGGCCGGAGTTGCTGATACTGCCGTTTAAGGTTGAGTAGTGGGGTTTCCATGGCCTTTATGTTAACACAAAAGCGGCTTCAGGAGAAAGGTGGAAAGGAAGAATGCCGGGATATCCTGCTTCGCCTGGAAGGGCCGGAATTTCCAGGGCCGGCCTTCCGGCTCTTGCCTAACGGCTGACTGCGGTTGCCGGTTCGGAGAGGCGCCGCAGCACCGCTTCCGGCGGGATGCTTTCCAGGCAGCGCGGCCGGGGACAGTCACGGCGGTAGCAGGGCTGGCATTCCAGGCCGGCTTCCAGGACGGTCACGCCGGGGGGCGCGTGGCGTTTGCCGGCGGTGGGGCCGTAGAGGCCGATCGTCCGGATGCCGGCGGCGGCGGCCAGGAACAAGGGGCCGCTGTCGTTGGAGACGAAGGCCCGGCAGAGCTTGATCAGGGCCGACAGCTCCTCCAGGTTCGTCCGTCCGGCCAGGGTGAGGGCCCGGGTCCCGGTTTGGGCCAGGATGCGGTCGGTCTCGGCGGCCGCAGCCCGGTCGCCCAGGAAGAGCGGCCGCCAGCCGCGTTTTTCGATGGCCGAACTCAAGCGCGCCCAGTAGTTGGCCGGCCAGCGCTTGGCCGGCCACTCCCGGCTGGAACCGGGATGCAGTCCGATCAGGGGCTCGCCCTTCCAGCCGGCCCGGCTTAACTTTTCCCGGCCGGCCGCCTCGGTTTCCGGACGAAGATAGAGTTCCAGGTGGGCGGCCGCCGGCGCCCCGGCCCGGGCCAGCACCCGGTTCAGGTTCTCCAGGGCATTTGCGGCCGGCGCGTAACGGACCGGCCGGTTCAACAGCCCCAGGCCGAGCCCTTTCTGAAAGCCGGCCCGTACCGGCGCTCCGGTCAACCGGGCCAGCAGGCCGGCCTTGAAGTTGTTCTGGAGGTTGACCGCCAGGTCGAAGCCGCCGCCGGCCAGTTCTCGGCGGAGCCGGAAGGCCTCCGGTAGAAAGGGGCGGTCTCGATCAAAGAGGCGGATGGCGGCGAAATGCGGGCAGGCCCGCATCAGCGGCAGGTAGGCGGGCGTGGTCAGCAGGGTCAGTTCGGCCGTCGGGAAGCCTTTCCGCAGGGCGGCGAAGGCGGCGCTGGCCAGGACCAGGTCCCCCAGGGCGCCCAGCTTGATGACCAGTATCCTGCGGACCATGGTCAGGCGGTCAGTTCCCGATAGACGGCCAGGGTCTTCTCCACCATGGCCTCCAGCGAAAAGTGTTCCAGGGCCGTCCGCCGGCCCCGTTCGGCCAGAGCGGCCGCCTCTTCCGGGTGACGATAGAGGTATTCGATTCCCCGGGCCAGGCCGGTCGCTTCACCGGCCGCCGCGAACAGGCAGGCGTCACCCACTTCAAATTGGCCCGGGGCCAGTTCGCGCAGGGTGGTCAGCACCGGCCGGCCGGCCACCTGGGCTTCGGCCGCCGCCCGCCCCGGCCAGTAGGGGCCGTCAACCGGCCGGCCTTCCGGCTCCAGGTGCGGAGCGGCCAGCGCCTGGAAGGAGGCCAGGTGTTCGGCCGGCTGGCCGGCGGCGAACTTTACCCGGTCGGCGACACCGAGCCGCCGGGCCAGTTCCCGCAGTCGGCCGCCTTCCGGTCCTTCGCCGATGATGGTGGCCGAGAGGCCCGGGCAAGGTTTCTTCAGGAGTGCGACTGCCTCGATGATGTAGCGGTATCCCTTGACCTCGGTTAACCGTCCGACGGCGCCGATCACAAAGGAGTTTTTTTCCGTTTTTTCCCCGGCCGGGACCGGGTTGATTTTCAGAAAGGGTTCCGGATCAAAACCGTTGTAGACCACCCGGATGAGTTGCGGGTCGGCGCCCAGGAATTCCGCGGTGTACTTTTTGAGTCCCTGGCTGACCACGATCACCCGTTCGCCGCGGCCCATGATCCGGCTGTACCAGCGGGTATGATGGAAGCCATGGATGCTGGTGACGAAGTGGCCGGCGGGCGGCCGCCGGCCGCCGGCCAGGTAGGCGATCCAGGCCGGCAGGCGGCTGCGGGCATGAATGATATCGGGTCGCTCCGACCGGAGGATTTTAGAGACCCGCCTCAGGGCGGCCGTGAATTCAACCGGGTTCTTCCGCTCCATCGGGACCAGGTAATGCCTGACGCCGGCGGCCTCGAGGCGCGGCAGGAACCGGCCCGGCCCGGATATTACCAGGGCCTGGTGGCCCCGGCGGACGAACCCGGCCGCCAGGTCGTAGGTGCCCTGTTCCACCCCGCCGGTATCCATGGCCGGCACCAGGAGCGCGATTTTCATCAGGTTGTAGCCATAACGGCGTCTTGTTTCAGGTCAGCATTTCCCGCAGGGCGGCCGCCGGGTCCGGACGGCTCAGGAGGGATTCGCCGATCAGGAAGGCCCGGGCTCCCAGCCGGAGGAACTCACCGATCTTCTCCCGGGTCTTGAGGCCGCTTTCGATTATCGCGGTGCGGTCGGGCGGTATCAGGGAGAGCAGCCGCCGGCCGGTCTCCAGGTTGACCTCGAGGCTCTTCAGGTTCCGGTTATTGATCCCGATCAGTTCGGCACCGAGCGCCAGGGCGGTCTCCAGTTCCCGCTCGTCGTGTACCTCAACCAGCGGGGCCAGGCCCAGATCCCGGCTGAGCCGGTAAAGCCCGGCCAGCCGGTCGGCCGGCAGGATGGCGGTTATGAGCAGGATGGCGTCGGCGCCGGCCGCCCGCCCCTCAAAGATCTGGTACTCTTCCAGGATGAACTCCTTCTGGAGAACCGGCAGGCTGACCGCCGTCTTGACCGCGGCCAGGTCGGCCAGGGAACCTCGGAAGAAGCCGCTTTCCGTGAGGACCGAGATGGCCGCCGCACCGGCCTCCTGGTACCCGCGGGCGGTTCCGACCGGGTCAAGTCCGGGCCGGATCGGTCCCCGGGATGGAGAGGCTCTCTTTATTTCAGCGATGATCCGGGGCGGCCGGCTCCCGGTCAGGGCGGCCCGGAAGTCGCGGGGGACAGGGCTGAGGGCGGCCCGCCGCTCCAGTTCCGGCCGGCCCAGCCGGCCGGCCCGTTCGGCGGTCCGGGAGCGCACTCCGTCGAGGATCTCTTCCAGCTTCAAATTTCGATCACGGCCTTGATGACGCCGTCCCCGTAACCGGCGACCAGTTTTAACCCCCTGGCCAGTTCTTCAAGCCGGAACCGGTGGGTGACCAGGCCGGCGGCTTTCAGCCGGCCGGATTCCATCAGTCGGATGATCTTTTCGGCGCAGAAGGCGGAGCGCCGGATGTTAAGCAGGTCCAGCTCCTTGCGCCGGGCCAGGTGGCTGGGGATCTGCCAGTCATCCTCGGCCGGGATGCCGACCATGACCACCCGGCCGCCCAGGGCGGCCGTTTCAATGGCCTGGCGCAGGGCGGTCGGCTGGCCGGCCGCCTCGAAGGCCGCGTCCACGCCCCGGCCGCCGGTCTCCTTCATGATTTCGGCCACCGGATCGGTTTGCTGCGGATCGAAGACCCGGTCGGCTCCGATACCTAGGGCGAAAGCCCGGCGGGCCGGCAGGGGTTCGGCGGCCAGCACGACGGCCCCGGCCAGCCGGGCGGCCAGTATCAGCGAGAGGCCGATCGGTCCGCATCCGAAGACGGCCACCGTCTCGCCCGGGCTGATCCGGGCCCGGTTAACCGCGTAGAGTCCTACCGCCAGGGGTTCGGCCAGGGCCCCTTCTTCCAGGCTCAGTCCTTTGGGAAGGGGAAAGAGGTTGGCGGCCGGCATGACCAGGTACTCCCGGTAGGCGCCTTCGATCGGCGGGGTGCCCAGGAAGCGCACCCCGGCACAGAGATTCGGCCGGCCGCGCTGGCAGACCTCGCACTGGCCGCAGGCGATGGCCGGTTCGATGGCCACCGGCTGTCCGGCCTCCAGGCCGGTCACCCCGGTTCCGAGCTTTGCTACTTCGCCGGCGGCCTCGTGGCCGATGGTGAACGGCGGTATGATTACCTGGTCGCCGATTCTGCCCGACTTGAAGTAGTGGACGTCCGAACCGCAGATGCCGACGGTTCTGACCCGAACCAGGACCTCGCCCGGACCCGGTTCGGGCGCCGGGCGCTCCAGGATGGTTACTTTTTCAATGCCGGCAAGACAGGCGGCCTTCATAAGCTTCTCCCCGGGAAACGGCGGCGTTCGTGAAAAGAGAAGGGGCGGTTTTCTTTGGTTAATTATAGCACACCGGAAGAACCGAATCCGGATTCATTCCGTTCGCTTTCCGGCAGTTCTTCGGAGGGCAGGAGGCGGGCTTCCAGGCAGGGGATGACTATCAGCTGGGCGATCCGGTCACCGGCCTTGATGCGGCAGGCGCGGCGGCCGAGGTTGATCAGCAGGACCTTGACTTCACCGCGGTAATTGCTGTCGATGACCCCGGCCAGGGTGTGCAGGCCGTGTTTGAAGGCCAGGCCGCTGCGGTCCTTGATGATGCCGGCGGTGCCGGCGGGCAGGGCCAGGCGCAGGCCGGTCGGTATCAGGCGGCGTTCTCCCGGTTTCAGCCGGACCGCTTCCCGGGCGCGCAGGTCAAGCCCCGCGTCGCCCGGGTGCTGGTAAGCCGGCAGGGGGAGGTCAGCGCTGCTTGTCTTTGCCGGGACCGGAACGGAAGGCACGGTGGGTCAGCTTGGGTTGCGGCCGGCCGGACTGGCGGCCAGAGAAATCCGAACGTTCGCGGCGCGGTCCCCGGGCCTGCTGGGCCGAGCTGTTCTCCTTATCCAGGCCGGGCGGCACCTCCATCAGGGCCTTTCGGCTCAGGTTGACCCGGTGCTGGTCGTCGATGCCCACGATCTTGACGTCCATGGTGTCGCCGACCTTGGCGATATCCTCGACCTTGCTCACGTAGCGGTGGTCGAGCTCCGAAACGTGCACCAGGCCTTCCTGGCCGGGCAGGTACTCGACCATGGCCCCGAAGGAAAGGATCCGGCTCACCTTGACGTTCCGGTAGATCTGGCCGACCTGCGGCTCCTCGGTCATGCCGCGGATGATCAGGATCGCCTTTTCCCGCGAGGCGTCGTCCTTGGAGATGATCTGGACGCTGCCGTCGTCATCGATCTCGATCTGGGCGCCGGTATCCTCGGTGATCCGGCGGATGTTCTTGCCGCCCGGACCGATCACCGCCCCGATCTTGTCGACCGGGATCTTCAGGGTTTCAATGCGCGGCGCGTAGGGGGAGAGCTGGGGCCGGTGGGTCGGCAGGGTGGCCGTCATCACGTCCAGTATCTGGCCGCGGGCATCCCGGCTCTGCAGGAAGGCCTGGCGCAGCATTTCGTAGGACAGCTGGGTCGTCTTCACGTCCATCTGGATGCTGGTGATGCCGTTGCGGGTACCGGCAATCTTAAGGTCCATGTCCCCGTAATGATCCTCCTCGCCGGCGATGTCGGTCAGGATCAGGTAATCCTCCCCCTCCTTGATCATGCCGAGGGCAACGCCGCCCATGGCCTCCTTGACCGGCACTCCGGCATCCATCATGCCCAGCGAACCGGCGCAGACGGAGGCCATCGAGGAAGAGCCGTGCGATTCCAGGATGTCGGAGACGATCCGGATCGTGTAGGGGAATTCCGCCTCATCCGGCAGCGAGTAATTCAACGCCCGTTCGGCCATGGCTCCGTGTCCGATTTCCCGGCGTCCGGGACCGCGCATCGGGCGGGTTTCGCCGACGCTGAAGGGCGGGAAGTTGTAGTGCAGGGTAAAGCGTTTCCGGGTCTCCTCCAGCAGTCCTTCGATCCGCTGTTCATCCGCCCAGGTTCCCAGCGTGATCAGTGCCAGCGCCTGGGTTTCGCCGCGCCGGAAGAGGGCCGAACCGTGCACCCGCGGCAGGATGCCGACCTGGCAGGAGATCGGTCTCAGCTGGGTGGCCTGGCGTCCGTCCATCCGGACCCGGCTGGTCAGGATCTGGCGGCGCACCCGCGTCCGCAGTTCCCTTTCGAAGACGCCCTGGACTTCCTTGGGGGCCACTTCGGGACCCACCGCGGCCAGGACCTCCTGCCGGATTCCCTCGAAGAAGGCGGCCCGTTCAACCTTCTGGGCGTACCTGGTGACCTCGCCGAAGCGGCTGTCCAGGATTGAAATAACCGTGTCTTCCCAGGGCTGTTTCTCGGGTTCGGGCAGCGCCGACTTCTCCGGCATGAATTCGTCCTTGAAGAACTGGACGATCTTCCGCGCCTCCTGTTCGCCGAAGCCAACCGCCTCCAGAACTCGGTCTTCGGGCAGGTTGCGGGCAGACCCTTCCAGCATCAGCAGCGATTCGGTCCCGGCCATCACCACCAGGGAAAGCTCGCTCTTCTGGAGATCGGTGACCGAGGGGTTGACGACCAGTTGCCCGTCAACCAGGCCGACCCGGACCCCGGCCACTACATCTTTGGCCTTGATGGGGCCAAGGGTGACCGCGGCCGAGGCGCCCAGGACGGCCAGCATGTCCGGTTCGACCTCGGGATTAAAGGAAAAGACGAAGGAGCAGACCTGGATTTCCCGGTTCAGGGTCTTGGGGAAGAGCGGCCGGATGGTCCGGTCGATGAGCCGGCAGGTAAGCACTTCCTTCTCGGTCGGCCGGCCCTCCCGCTTGAAGAATCCGCCCGGGAACTTGCCGGCAGCCGAAATGTGCTCCCGGTACTCCACGGTCAGGGGCAGGAAGTCCTGCCGATTCTCGAGCTCCTTGCCGAAGACCAGGGTGGTCAGGACCATGGTCTCGCCGGAGCGGACCATTACCGAGGCGGTCGCCTGCTGGGCGAACGTCTCGGTATCAAAGCTGATTGTCTTTCCGCCAATTTCAATTTCCTTCTTCATTTCCATTCCTTTGCTTGAATTGCTTCCGCCGGACAAACAGCCGATAGGTCCGTTCTGGGCGGGAGAAACACCAGTCAAAAATTATCTATAACGCTCAAACAGAATGAGCTCAGGAGTGCGCTTTTTTAAAAGAGGGGTATTTTTCCGATCAAAATGCGATTTGGTGAAAAATGCGGCCTTCTTTTTCTTTTTCCCGTCTTTTTCCTGTTTTATCCTGCCCGTGATTACTTGCGCAGGCCAAGCTTGGAGATTACCTTGTCGTAAGTGGAGGGATTCAACCTTTTCAGGTAGCTGAGCAGTTTTCGCCTCTGGCCGATCATGACCAGGAGTCCGCGCCGCGAGTTGTGATCCTTGGCGTGGGTCCGGAAATGATCTCCCAGCCGGTTGATCCGTTCGGTCAAGAGGGAGATCTGGACCTCCGGGCTGCCGGTGTCCTTGCCGTGCCGGTGAAACGAACTGATCAGGTTGGTTTTTTCTTCTGCGGTAAGCATTTTACCCGTGAGATTCGCGTTCTTCTGGCTTCCGATTTTCGGAGAAAGTATAACCCGGGTTCGCTTTCGTTGTCAAATTGGGGTATAATTCTTCATAAATTCTTTTTCGCCAATCCCCGGTTCCGCCAGATTCCGACAGAGTATGAACTACACCTTCTTCATCGCCCGGCGTTATTTCCGCCGCAGCCGGGGCGGCTATCTCTTCCTGACCAGCCTTTTCGCCATTATCAGCGTGGCGGTCGGGGTGGCCTGCCTGATCCTGGTCCTGGGCGTGATGAACGGTTTCGACCGCGACCTCAAGCGCAAGATCATCGGGGTCCAGCCGGCGGTGACGATCCAGCTTCCGGCCGGGTCCGGCGAGCTGGCGGCCCTGGAGCGTCGGCTGCAGGCAGTTCCGGAGGTGCTGGCCGTCTCCCCCTTTTCCGAGACGCAGGCCATCCTGCGTTCGCGGGAATACATGATCGCGGTCCTGGTCCGGGCGGTTGATTTCAAGCGGGAGGACGCCGTGACCGGCTTCGGCAAGTATCTCGATCCGGCCCGGCCCGATCCCGGCCTCGTCCTGGGGGCTGAACTGGCCCGGAGCCTGAGGGCCGGCCCCGGCGACCAGCTCCAGGTGATAACCGGGTTCGGCATGCTGCCCGGGCGCCTGCCGGTGACCGGGCGCTTCCAGACCGGGCTCTACCATTTTGACGCCAGCCTGGCCTACCTGCCCCTGGAGCGGGGCGGCGCCCTCTTTCCGCGCGGGAGCCGGCCGGAGGCCCTCGGAGTCAAGGTGGCCGACATCTACGCGGCCAGCGAAACGGCCCGCCGGATCAGCCGGGAGCTCGGGCCGGAGTACAAGGTGGAGTCCTGGATAGACCGCAACCAGGCCCTCTTCGGGGCCCTGGCCCTGGAACGGCGCGCCATGGCGGCCATCCTGATCCTGATTGTCATGGTCGCCGGATTCAACATCGCCACCAGCTTGATGATGACGGTCTGGCGCAAGAGCCGCGAAATCGGGACGCTCCGTTCCCTGGGCGTCAGCCGCGGCGGCATCCGGGCGATCTTCCTCTGGATGGGTTTCCTGACCGGTCTTTGGGGAATCCTGGGCGGTCTCGGGGTGGGCCTTTCGCTGGCCTATCTGGGAGACCGCTACCGTCTCATCAAGCTGCCCGGCTACGTTTACGACCTCTCCTACCTGCCGATCCAGGTCCGGGGAACCGACGTTCTCTGGATCGTGCTGTCCGCCTTTTCGATCGCCCTGCTGGCCTCCATCTTTCCGGCCCAGGAGGCCTCCCGGGTGGCCCCGGCGGTAACCCTTCGCTCCGAGTAGCCCCATGGAACTGACCGGAATCGGACTGCAGAAGATATTCGGCGACGGCCAGAGCCGGGTCAGGGCCCTGGACGGGGTGGATATCAGCCTGCGCCCGGGGGAGATCACGCTCCTGCTCGGCCCCTCCGGCAGCGGCAAGACCACCCTGCTTAACCTGCTGAGCGGTCTGGATGAGCCGACCGGCGGCCAGGTCCGGTTTGACGGCCGCCCTCTTTCCGGCCTTTCCGACCGGGAGAAATCGCTCCTGCGCAACCGCCATTTCGGGTTCGTCTTCCAGTTCTTCAACCTGCTGCCGGAGTTCACCCTGCTGGAAAACGTGATGCTGGCCGGCCTGATCGGCGGCCGGAGCCGGAATTCGGCCGAGGCCCGCTTGCGCGCGGTTAACCTGATGGAGAGACTCGGCCTGGCCGACCGCCTGGATGCCCGTCCTTCGGAACTTTCCGGCGGCGAACAGCAGCGGGTGGCCATCGGGCGCGCCCTGGTGAACCGGCCCGACTTTGTCTTCGCCGACGAACCGACCGGCAACCTGGACCGCCAGAATGCCGAGAACTGCCTCCAGCTCTTCCGCGATCTTAACCGGGAACACGGCACCGCCTTCATCATCGCCACCCACAACCCGGAAATCGCCGCGCTTCTTTCATCTCGCGTCATTTCCCTGAAAAATGGTAAAATTACATAGGTATTCTTCAGTTAAGGAACGCAACATCACCGGCGGCGGCCCGGTTCGGCCCCCGCAGCCCGGCTTCAGGCCGGGTTTTTAAATCACCCGAGGCAGGGGAAGGTAACATGGGACTTCTGATCTACCTTGACGGCAAGATGCTTCCGGAATCGGAGGCGAAGGTTTCCGTTTTTGACCACGGTCTCCTGTATGGGGACGGTGTCTTCGAGGGCATCCGGGCCTATCATGGCCTGGTCTTCAAGTTGGACGAGCACGTCCGGCGCCTTTACCGGTCGGCCGCGACCATCCTGCTGAAGATCCCGATTCCGCCCGAGGAGATGGCGCTCCGGATCCTGGAGACGCTGCGGGCCAACAATCTCCGCGACGCCTACATCCGGGTGGTCGTCACCCGGGGCAAGGGCGACCTGGGCCTGGATCCGAACAAGTGCGCCCGGGCCACCTACTTCATCATCGCCAGCCGGATTCAGCTTTACCCCCCGGAATTTTATGAAAAGGGGATCGAAATCATCACGGTGCCGACCCGGCGCAACGGGGTCGAGGCTCTGAATCCGGCCATCAAGTCGCTGAATTACCTCAACAACATCCTGGCCAAGATCGAGGGCCTCAACGCCGGGGTTCACGAAGCCCTGATGCTGAACCAGGAGGGATTGGTTCTGGAATGCACCGGCGACAACATATTCCTGGTGCGTGGCCGTGACCTGGTTACCCCGCCCATCTACCTGGGCGTTCTGGATGGCATCACCCGCCAGGTGGTGCTGGGTCTGGCCGACGCGGCCGGGTTGCAGCCCCGGGAGACTCCCTTTACCCGGCACGAGCTTTTTAACGCCGACGAGGTCTTCATGACCGGGACTGCGGCCGAGATAGTCGCGGTCTCCAAGATTGACGGCCGGGTTATCGGTTCCGGCCGCCCCGGGCCGATGACCCAGAAACTCCTGGATCGCTTCCGGGAGCTTACCCGGAAAGAGGGGACGCCTATTCATGAATGAACAAGAAGTCCGGGTCAAGGGTGTGCCGAGGGTGGCGGTGGTCGGGGCCGGATACTGGGGCAAGAACCTGGTTCGGGTCTTTCATGAGCTGGGCGCCCTGGGCGCTATCTGCGAGATAAACCCGGCCTTGCGGGCCAAGTTCGCCGACGCCTATCCCGAACCGATCCTGGATAATTTCGAGGCCGTCCTGGCCGATCCGTCCCTGTCGGCGGTGGTTATCGCCGCCCCGGCGGTGACCCATTACCAGCTGGCCCGGACCGCCCTGCTTCGCGACAAGGACGTCTTCGTGGAGAAGCCGCTGGCCCTCAAGGTCGAGGAAGGCGAGGAACTGGTGCGCCTGGCCGGCGAACGGGGCCGGGTTTTGATGATCGGCCATATTCTGAATTACCACCCGGCCGTCATCAAGCTCAAGGAGTTGATCAACCAGGGGGTCCTGGGCCGGATCAACTACCTTTACTCCAACCGGCTCAATTTCGGCCGCATCCGGACCGAGGAGAACATCCTCTGGTCCTTTGCCCCCCACGACATCTCGGTCATGCTCGCCCTGCTCAACGAGGAGCCGACCCAGGTCACCTGCCGCGGGGCGGCTTACCTGCAGCCCGAGATCTTCGACCTCACCCTGACCCACTTCACCTTTCAAAGCGGCGCCCAGGCTCACATCTTCGTATCCTGGCTCCATCCCTACAAGGAACAGAAGCTGGTGGTGGCCGGCAGCGAGAAGATGGCCCTCTTTGATGACGCCACCGAGGAGAAACTTTTCCTTTACCATCACCGGGTCGCCTGGGAAGACCGGATCCCGACCGCCCTCAAGGCCTCGGCCGAACCGGTGCCGCTCGAGATGACCGAACCGCTGCGCTGCGAGGCGGAACACTTTCTGCAGCGCCTGGCGGACCGGCAGCCGCCCCGCACCGATGGCCGGGAGGGCCTCCGGGTGCTCCGGATCCTGGACCGCTGCCAGTCGGCCCTGACCGCGCCCCCGGCCCCCGCGGCCGAGATGAAAACCGTCCGGCCTTATACCGTGCACCCCTCGGCCTATGTTGACGAGGGAGTCGAGGTTGGCGCCGGCACGGTCATCTGGCATTTTTCCCACCTGATCCGGGGTTCCCGGGTCGGCCGCAACTGCCGGATCGGCCAGAACGTGGTCATCGGCCCCAACGCCAACGTGGGCGACCGGGTCAAGATACAGAACAACGTGTCCGTTTACGAAGGAGTGGAACTCGAGGATTATGTTTTCTGCGGTCCCTCGATGGTCTTCACCAACGTGCTCAACCCGCGCAGCGCCATCCCCCGGATGAACGAGCTGCGCCGAACGCTGGTCCGGCGCGGGGCCAGCCTCGGAGCCAACTGCACGGTGGTCTGCGGCCACACCATCGGTCGCTACGCCTTCGTGGGCGCCGGGGCGGTGGTGACCCGGGACGTGCCCGATTACGCCCTGGTCACCGGGGTTCCGGCGAAGGTGACGGGTTGGATGTGCGAATGCGGTCTGAAGCTTGATTTCCGCGGCAAGCGGACCGCCGCCTGTTCCTGCGGCTTGAAGTACCGGAAAACCGGTCAAAGCGTGGAGCCGCTGGGTTGACCGGGGCCCGGACCGGGATCGCCCCGTTGAGGCCTCGGAAATCGCATCGCTATCGGTCATGGGTCCGGACAAGGCTTGGGTTGCCTCGGCGATCGCTCACCGGGAAACGGAAGCGGTTCCCTACTACTTCGATTTCACCCCGCCGGCGCGCCGCCGGGCCGAGTCAATCTACGGGTCTCCCCTGGAAGAGAGGCTGTGCCTGCCGCTCCGGATGGGCAGCTGCCGGAAGCTGAAACCCCTCTATGCCGACCCGTCCGAATTCGGCCCCACCGCCCGGGACGAATTCGGGGTCACCTGGAGCACCAGCCCGGTTGATCGGGGCGCACCCATCCGGCCGGCGCTCTCCGGCCCGGATCTCTCCGGTTACCGTTTTCCCGACCCGGCCGCGGCCTGGCGTTTTGAAGATATCGGTGCCTGGTCCCGGCGCCGCCGTTCCCAGTTTACCATTCTCTGGCTGGGCGACCTCTGGGAACGGGCCGCCTTCATGCGCGGCCTGGAGGACCTTCTGCTCGACCTGGCCCTCCACCCCGGTTTTGTCGAGGAGTTGTTGGACGGGATAACCGGTTACCTGCTGGACACCCTGGGAATTCTGCTGGAACGTTTTGAATTCGACGGTGTGGCTTTGAGCGACGATTACGGCACCCAGCGTTCGCTTCTGATCTCGCCGGAATCCTGGCGCCGCTTTATCACACCCCGGCTGGACTTGATTTATCGGCCGGCCCGGGCCGCCGGCAAGATTATCTTTCACCATTCCGACGGAAATATCTGGCCGATCATTCCCGACCTGATCGAGCTGGGCTGCGACATTCTTCACCCGGTTCAACCGGAAGCGATGGACGTTCTGCGCCTGAAACGGGAGTTCGGCCGGGATCTGACCTTCTGCGGCGGCTTTCCCACCCAGGACCTGCTGGTCCATGGCCGCCCCGGCCAGGTGCGGGACGAGGCCCGGCGGCTGATGGACCTCCTGGGCCGCGGCGGCGGGTATATATTCAGCAACGGCATAACCATTCAGTCGGACGTGCCGGCCGACAACCTGGCCGCCCTGATTGATTCGGCACTCCAGGGGCGGTCGTCGTCGGCCTGAAGTGAAAACGCCAAACAAGCCCTTTCCCCAATTATGGAGAAGCGATGACCCTTAAAGAAAAAATTAAAAGCCGGAAAGCGCGGATTGGTGTTATCGGCATGGGTTACGTCGGCCTTCCGCTGGCGGTTAACTTTCTCCGGGCCGGTTTTCCGGTCACCGGTTTCGATACCGACGCCGAAAAGGTGGCCCGGCTTTGCGAAGGGAAGACTTATATCAAGCACATCCCAGCTACGCTCTGGACTCCTTATGCCGGCAAATTTTCGGCCACCGTTGATATGAAACGGCTTCGGGAAATCGACGCGGTCGTCATCTGCGTGCCGACCCCCCTGACCGCCAACCGGGAACCGGACATAAGTTACGTGGAGCGGGCCGGCCGGTATATAGCCGATAGCCTGGATTCGGTGAAACTGGTCTCCCTGGAATCGACTACCTACCCGGGCACCACCGACGAGGTCCTCAGGCCGATCCTGGAGGCGGGCGGCCGCCGGGTCGGCCGTAATTTCTACCTGGTTTACTCTCCGGAACGGGAGGATCCCGGCAATGACGCCTTCAGCGTCCGCAACATACCCAAGGTGGTGGGCGGCGTGACCCCGGCCTGCCGGGAGCACGGTCTGCGGCTTTACTCCGCCATCGTCGAACGGACCGTTCCGGTCTCCTCCACCCGGGTGGCCGAGGCGACCAAGCTGCTCGAGAACATCTACCGGTCCGTCAACATCGCGCTGGTCAACGAAATGAAAATGCTTTTTGATCGGATGGGCATTAACGTCTGGGAGGTGATCGAGGCCTCCCGGACCAAGCCCTTCGGCTTCCAGGCCTTTTATCCGGGGCCGGGCCTGGGCGGACACTGCATACCGATCGACCCCTTCTACCTTACCTGGAAGGCGCGCCAGTACGATTTTGTCACCCGTTTTATCGAGCTGGCCGGCGAGATCAACACCGGGATGCCCTACTACGTGATCGAACGCACCTGCGAGGAGTTAAACCGCCGCGGCCGCTCGTTGCACAAGGCCCGGGTTCTCATCCTGGGGGTGGCCTACAAGAAGGACGTCGATGACATGCGGGAATCGCCGGCCCTGAAGATCATCAGGCTTTTCCAGGAACGCGGCGCCCGGGTTTCATACAACGATCCCTATATTCCCCGCATCAGCAACCTTCGCCACTACGATTTCAACCTCAGGTCCCGTTCCCTCACGCCGCGGACGCTCCGGGAGAGTGACGCGGTGGTGATCGTCACCAACCACAGCCGGTATGATTACCATGATATCCTGCGCCACAGCCGGTTGGTGGTGGATACCCGCAACGCCATTCCGGGGCGGGCTCCCAACCTGGTCAAGGCTTGACATTGCCATTGCCGCCGGGTAGAATTACAGTTAGAGATGCTCTTTGGAACTTGACATTTATCTGTTTGCCGGGTAGAATTCAATACAGAGATTATCAATATTTGCCTTCGCGGTTGCAATGCTTCTTCGGATCGGGGGAATTGTGCCAGGAAGCGGCGCATTAATCATTCCGGGGGGAACCTGCTTACCGTTCATTCTTCATTCCGACGGTTGTTGTCCTTCCTCAATCGTCTCATTTCGCCGGTTCGGAAGTCCAAACTTTACCGCTCGCTGTCTTCCAGAGACCTCAATGGTTTCGTTGCTTTTTTTGCCCTGAGCTTTCATTTTAATTATTTAAAAAAGGATAGGGAGGCGCCATGCGTTTTTGTGAGAGGCAACCCGGATTAGTAATGGTTCTGGCCGTATTTTGCGTAACGGTTCTGCTGGCCGGTCAGGCGTATGGTGCGCCGCCGTCTGGTGATGCGGTGCGCCAGGAGCTTGAGAGCGTGCCGATGCTGTTGAGTCCGACTCCGGAGGAGCCGTTGTCGGTGGACCTGCCGTACCGTGGTCCGATGGAGGTGAAGGACGGTCAGAAGATCAAGGTAAGCCGGATTGTGCTTCGTGGCAACACGGTTTTTGGCAGCACGCCGCTTGGGGCGCTGGTTTCTTCGTGCGAGGGCCGTGAGGTGACGCTGGCGGAGTTAACCGAAGCGGCCAACCGGATCACGGCTTACTATCAGAACGCTGGTTATTACTTTGCGCGGGCGTACGTGCCGGCGCAGGAGATCAAGGACGGGGTGGTGCAGATTGACGTACTCGAGGGGTTTCTTGGAGAGATTTTCATCAACGGTAACGAGAAGTACACCGACTGTTACGTTTTGCGGCACCTGTGCCAGCTTCGCAAGGAGGGTGCGATCCGCTACCCGACGCTGGAGCGGAGCCTGCTGCTGCTGAATGACAATCTTGGCCTGAAGAGCAAGGCGGTCTTGAAGGCCGGCAAGGAGTTGGGGACGACGGACCTGTATCTTGAGCTGGCGGAGTCCGACCCGCTTTTGAAGGGGTACTTTGACTACAACAATTTCGGGTCGCGCTACTCGAGCCAGCACCGGTTTGGTTTCCAGGTAGATTTTGGGAACCTGACCAAGCACGGTGATGTGCTGTCGCTGCGTGGGATTGTGGGTTCGCCGATTGACCAGTTATTTTACGGCAAGATCAACTACGCGCTTCCGGTGGGTTGTTACGGCACGAAGGCGGGTGTGGGTTTCACGACGATGCGTTACGAGGTAGGGAAGGAGTTCAAGGTTCTTGACATGTCGGGCGAGACGACGATTTACACTTTATACGCGACACATCCGCTGTTGCGCAGCCAGTCGCGCAACCTGAACCTTGAGGCGTCGTTTGACCACAAGTCGGTGCGCAACTATGTTTTCAGTGATTTCAAGACGGGCGATGACACCTTGTCGGTCTTCAAGGTGGGCGCCAACTACGATGAGCTGCGCTGGGGCGGCCGCAACTATGTATCGGGATTTCTGCACCAGGGGGTGCCGGACTTTCTGGGTAGCCTTGATTCGCGGGACCCGGAATCGAGCCGGGGCGCTTCGGGTGCGGGCGGGGACTTCACGAAGCTGACGCTTGACCTTGGCCATTTGCGGAAGATCAAGGATTTCGCGTACCTGCTGGTCCGGGCGGGTGCGCAGGTAACCAGCGACGACCTGGTGATTGCCGAGCAGTTTTCGATTGGCGGACCGGACAGCGTGCGTGGATATCCGATGTCGGAGTACCAGGGGGACAAGGGCTACACCTTGAGTGCGGAGCTGCGTGTACCGGTTTTCCAGAGTTATTGGAAAGATCGGGTTCAGGTGGTTGGATTTCTTGATTACGGAGAAGCGTCGTTGCTGACGCCGCTGGTGGGAGAGGATGACAAGGTATGTTTATTTGGCGGTGGGGTGGGTTTGCGCCTGTCGCTGCCCTGGGAGACCAACGTGCGGGTAGACCTTGGATTTCCTCTGAACAGTTACGAGCCCTCGACGGGCGACAGTGCGACCTGGTACTTCCAGGTGGTGAAATTTTTCTGACAATGAGAGGTTAACGGTTAAGAAGTGTCCTCTGGTTTGAGGGTGGAGGCGAAGACAGGGGCGATGATGGTCCCTGTGGTTGCCTCTGCTCTCAATGACGAGGGTAGCAAGAGATGAAAAGATTGCCATTTTCAGATTTCAGCTATCGACATTACAAAGGAGGGGCTCGATGGAACGCCTGATTAAGAATCTTCGGCTGGTAAATTTTCTGCTGGTAATAGGGTTAACTCTTTTTGGTGTGCCGTTACCGATTTTCGCTTTACCGGAAGGCGGGCAGGTGGTGAGCGGCCAGGCGTCGATTAATGTTGATGGGAGTAATCTGACCGTAACCCAGGGCAGCAATCGGGCGATTGTGAACTGGGAGAGTTTTTCGATAGGCGAGGCGGAATTGGTGCAGATACTCCAGCCGGGTAGTTCCTCGGCACATTTGAGCCGGGTGGTTGGTGGTGATCCGTCATCGATTCTGGGCCAGTTGTTGTCCAACGGCCAGGTATTCCTGATCAACCCCAACGGAATCGTTTTTGGGACGAATTCGAAGGTTAACGTGGCGAGTTTGTTTGCCTCGACCCTGGACATTGCGGACCAGGATTTTCTGAGCGGCAAGTACCGGTTTTTACAGGACCCGGGCAAGGCGCTGTCTTTTATTGTTAACCGTGGCGAGATCCGGGTGGCTGATGGCGGGTACGTGGTGATTGCCGCGCCGCTGGTGAATAACGAGGGCGTGATCATCGCCAACCTTGGTCAGGTGAAGCTGGCCGGTACCAGCGAGCTGGGTCTGGATATCTCGGGGACGGGCCTGATCAACATTTCGGTGGGCAAGGTGGTTAACCCTGGGACGGTGGAGTTGCCGACTGACCTGGCGACGGCGTTGATCAAGGCGGTGGTGAACACGGAAGGATTGGTACCGGCTGGCGATGTGGTGGAGTCAGGCGGCGTGACGCGCCTGGTTGGTGCGGAAGGCGTGGCGGTTAACGCCGGCAGCGTGTATGCATCTGGCGGGGATATTCTTTTGCAGGGTGGCCAGGCGGTGGTGAATGCGGGCGTGCTTGACACGCGCACCGGTGCGGCGGAAGGCAATTACGGGAAGGTGGAGATCAGCGGGAGCAACTTCCAGCTGTTGCCGGGGCAGCAGGTGCGGACCGGCTCTTTTGTGCTTGACCCGTTAAATGTTTTTATTGCCGAGGGGGCCGGCTCAGAGGCGAATACATATTATGAAGATGATATAGAGATGCTGCTTGACGCCGGGACTGATGTCACTATTTCGGCCGACAACAGCATTACCATTTTGAATTTTACGACGCTCGGCGACGAGGGGATCAATGTCACTGGAAGCGGAAACCTTACGCTCTTGATTGATGATAGTGAACCTCCGCTTGGAGATGGGGTCGGGACGATCAGTTTTGCTAACCACGAAAATTTTATCAGGATGGGTACCGGCAATCTGGTGCTGGACGCTCAGACCAATGCCAATACCCTTGGCGGTACCCTGCAGAACATCGGCGCATTGAGTTCCGATGGCGGTGATATTACCCTGTTGGCCGGTGGCAACATTGAGTTGCTGAATGATGTAAGTGTTACCGGCGGTGGTCAGATACGGATCGACTCTACCCTGGGCGCTTTGACCTTGGGAGCCAATGTAGACATCAGCTCTGCAACTACTGATATTCTCATCGCGGCGAATAATTTCACTCAGGTTGCTGGCGGTACGATTGATAGCAACGGCAACCAGATTGACATTACGGCTAAGAATGTCAATATTGGCGGCACCATTCTCTCTGATGGCGGCCAGGTCAACTTCAATGGCCTGGAAGATGGGTTTGTAATTGCGGCCACCGGCGAAGTGGATGCCGGTACTGGCGATGTTGTTTTGGGCACGGTTGCTGGCGCCACGGTGGACCTTGGCTTCACCGGAACCGGCTCGCTCCAGATCTCGGATAACACCCTGGATGGAATCACCACCAGCGGTGTTATTTACATTGGTGACGCCGGCACCGGGGATATTGCAATTGGTGCGGTATCCCTCCCCGGCAGCGCGGTGGAGATTACCAGCGGCGGGGTTATTCTGGATGACGGCACCCTAAACACCGGCATTACTGCTGCTTCGGTGAGCCTGGTGGCCGGTTCGATCGGCACTGAGGCTGCGCCGGTAGGCATTAACACCGGGGGTGGCGTTATTAACGCCGATACCAGCGGTGGCGCCGGGAGCGGAGAGATCAACCTGGTTGAAACCTCCGGGGACCTGCTTTTAAGCCAGGTAGGCATTAATACCGACCCAGGCTTGCAGGATGTGCGGTTGACCGCCCTTACCGGCGCTATTGACCTGGACGCCTCGGTTTCTTTTGCCGACAACCTGACCTTAACCGCTGATGTGATTAACCTGGATGACGGTGGCGGTAACAGCCTTGACCTGGGCTCAGGACACCTGCTTATAAAACCTTATAGTAATAATCAACCCATTAACCTGGGCACCAAGCAGTTAGGAGCGCTCTCCCTGACTGATGCGGAGTTGGATAATATAGACAACGCCGCTTCGATCACCATAGGCAGTACCCGTTCCGGTGCGCTGACAATTTCGGCGGCCATCTCCCCGGCCGGTACCAGTACCTTGATGCTGATTGCCGGGGATACCGCCGCCGAAGGTATTGGCGGCTCCGGCAGCATCACAGTGGATAACCTGGCCCTGGATGCGGCTGGCGCTATCGGCTCGGCCGGGGACTACCTGGATGTGGCGGTGGACAACTTGGCTGCCCGAAGCCGGGTGAGTGGCGATATCTACCTGGTTGAGAGCGATGACCTGGTTATTACTGGCGTTACTGCCAATGCCAATACGCTTGCAGGTGTAAGTACCACGGCCTCCGATATTGATATCCGAACTGCAGACGGTACCATTACCGTTGAGAGTGATGTGGTGGCCGGTAATGATGGCAACATAATTCTCCTGGCCGGCTCCACCGGTTCCACGGCTGATGTGGTTGTCAACGCCAATGTTTATTCCAATACGGCCGGCGATGTGATGATTCAGGCTGCCAACGCCATCAGCACCGATGGTAGCGGTTATGTGGGTGGCAATACCGTGGCGCTGGTGGCCGCCGATGGTTCCATTGGCGATGCCGTCAACCCAATTCTTACGCGGGCGGCGATTCTGGGCGCCCAGGCCTCTGAAGTAACCGCGGCCGCTGATATTTATGTAACCGAGGAAGCCGGGGGTGGTGACCTGGAGATCGGGCAGGCGACCGATCTTATCACCGGTGGCGGTGCCACCATTGATGGAGTAACCACCACTGGCGGTGACGGTGACCTGGTGATTGCCACGGAAAACGGTGACCTGCTGGTAAGCCAGAATGTTATTGCTGTTAATGATGGCAGCATTGAATTGATTGCGGGTGGAGCTGAAAGTTCCTTCACCAATAGTGGCGGTGTCATTGACACCGATGATGCGGCCATTACCATTACCGCTGATAATTTCAACCTGGTGGCTGGTTCGATTGGCAGCAACAACGAAGAGGTTACCTTACAGCCTTTCACTGGAGGGCGAGGCATCACGCTTGGCGCTGACCTGGCTGGTTCCCTCAGTCTTGAACAGTCGGAATTGGATACCATTGGCGTATCTGGCGGCAGTGGTATTTTGAATATCGGGGCTGTTGACCAGAGCAGCGGCGCCATTGCGGTGAATGGCGATATTGACCTGAGCGGCATATCTGATCTGTTGCACCTGTGGTCTGGCGCCGGGGTTGTCGGCATCGGCACGGTAACCGTTGGAGACCTGGCAGTCAGCGCTGGTGGGGCGGTTACTCTTAACACCCTGGTTACCAACCTGGCGATTGCAACTGATGGCGATGTGACGGTGGTTGAGCAGGCCGCGGATATTGATGGCTTAACGATTGAGTTGTTGGATGGGGTCAATGGCGTTGATGCCGGAAGCGGTGATATTGTGATTACGCTTGATAGCCCTGATTCGACGGCTGATTTGATCGTCAACGCGCCGATTCTTACCACCGGCACAGGAAGCATTGAACTGGTGGTCAGCAACGAGAATAACCTCGTTCTTCAGGCTCCAATTTCGACGACGGGTGGCGACGTTTCTTTGAGGGCGGGTGGCAATATCGATTTTAATGCTGGTGCCAGCCTTTTGACGCACGATGGAGCCGGTGGCGATGCCGGAGCAGTGCTTGTTTACGCAGATACCGACGATGGCGGCAACGGAAGCGTGACTACTGTTTTGGGCGCTGACATTGACACGGATTCCATCGGTGGTCTTGATGCCAATATTACCCTGGTGGCTGCTGACCTGATCCTGGCCGGAAACATTGCGGCTGGAGATGCGGTTGTCAGTTTTGTGCCGACGGCTGGTAACTCGATAAATCTGGGCTCGGGCGCAGCCAATTTTGGCTTGAGCAATGCGGAGCTGGGGCTGGTAACCAGCGCTGGTCGAATTGAGGTTGGCAGCGATGGCGTCAACACCGCCAGTGGCGATATCCTGCTGGATGGTGACATTAACTCTCTCAATGCTGCAACCCTGGTTTTAACCACCACCGGAGAAATTCTTGATGATGACGCGGGTCTTGGTTGGGTGGTCGCGGTTGATAACCTGGCTTTAATCGCCGGCACCGGCGTGGCGGTCAGCTCTGCTAACTATTTGAACATCAATGTTGATAACCTGGCCGGGGTTGTTACAGCGGCTGGTAATATTTATATTATTGAACAGGACGAAGTGACAATCGGTGAATTGATGACCAATGCCGGGGTTGTTACCGGTCTGACCACCTTTGATGGTTCTATTGAACTTAATACCCTGGATGGAAGCATAACTGTTGACCAACCGGTGGTTGCCGGTGATGACAGCCATCTTGGTTGGCATGTTTCTCTTAGCGCTGCTGCTGGCGGTAACAATGCTGATATCCTGGTTAACAGCGAAATCACTGCTGACTTTGGCGATGTGGAACTCTTTGCCGATAACGAGATTCTTTTGAACGGCTCGATTAACAGCGGAAACGATGTTTATTTAACCGCCGGTATTGGCGGGATAAGCGGCGCCATCAGTTGGACCGACGGCCTGATTACGGCTGTCGGCTTGGTGAAATTGGACGCCCTGGACGGCATCGGGGCAGTGGGCGCCTCGATCAAGACCGAAGCGGCTATTTTGACCGCCCACACTACTAATAATGATATTTATATCACCGAGGCCAGCGGCGTTGATGTAGGTAGCGGCGTTAACTATAACGGCATTACTGCTGGTGGTGGGGACATTTACCTGGAAAACATCACTGGCGACCTGACCGTTTCAGAATCAGTAACCACCCTTGGCCCTGGTTCGATCACTCTCTCGGTTCTGGGTGCCGGGGACTCCTTTATCCTTAATACGGTCGGATTAATTGATAATGTGGATGGCGTTATCAATATTATTGCCGATGACATGGTTCTGACCGCCGGCGCTATTGGTGACAACAATGAAACTGTTATCCTCAGGCCGCAGGACCTTGCCCGTGAAATCAGCCTGGGTGCTGATGTGGCTGGCCAGTTGAGCCTGGAGAACGCTGAACTTGCTTTGGTGAATGTCATGGGTGGCACCGGTACCCTGATTATCGGCCAGGCTGATGGCGGCAATATAGACATCAACGGGGACATTGACCTGAGTGGAAGCGCCGATATTCTGCATTTGATCAGTGGCTACGATATTGCTGGTGCCAGTACCATTACTGCCAATGACCTGGCCCTGACTTCCACAATTGAGGGTGATATTGATGTCATGACTGCGGTCGCCACCGTAGCCGCTGAAACTCTTGACGGCGATATTCGTATCGCCCAGCAGGGCTCTAATGACCTCACCGTTGGCTCGGTTGATGGAGTGGTTGGTCTTAGCGCTGGTGGCAGCGATGTTGTTGTCACCACTGCTGATGGCGATTTAACCGTGGACGATGATATTTTTGCGGCGGGTACCGGCAGTATCACTCTGACCGCTGGCGATGGTGACGATGATGACGGCTTTGTCCGAACTTTCACCAATAACGCCGTTATTAATGCCGCCGGCGGAGATGTCATTATTACCGCTGACAACATGACTTTGGATGGTACTCTTGATTCTCAGATCATTGCCGGTGGCGATGAAGTGGTTTTGAAGATGTACCAGACTTCGGCCAATTCCAACGCTCTCATTCGGCTTGACGCCGCTGATGCCTTCGCCGCCGGCCCCTCTCCGGATGGAGTGGCGCTTGGCTTGAGTGATTCCGAACTTGGCACCATTACTGCTGCCCGGCTGACCATCGGTGCTTCTAACGGACCGGGGATCGATGTCCAGGGTAGCGTGGGCTCGTACAATATTGACACCCTGCAGTTGGTCTCGGGGCTGGATATTTCCAACACCACCGGCGCCGGTGCGGTGATTACCGTTGGTTCACTGGCTCTGCTTGCTGAAACCGGTATTGGTTCGGGCGGACTTACGATTTATACCAATGTTGATGAACTGGCGGCGATCAACAACACCAACGGTGACATTGACATTAGCGAAGCCGACGCCTTGACCATTGGCCAGGTGGCTGGCGTGGTTGGTGTCACCAATAACGCTGGCAATGTTACCATCGTTGCCGCTGGCGGTGATATTTCCGTTAATGAGAATGTGTCGGCGGCCGGGGCCGGTAGCGATGCCATCCTTGCCGCTGGCGGCGACATCGCATTGGCCGCTGAGGTCTCAGCGGCTGATGATGTCCAGTTGCAGGCGGTCGGTGAGATTATCCAGTTGTCTGGCGGCAAGGTTGTGGGTGATCAGGTCTTCCTGGACGCGACCGATGGGATTGGCACCGTTACTGATCCGATCTTTGTCAATGCCAATACCCTCGGCGCTCAGGTTACCGCTCCTGGCGGTGGGATTTATATTGACGAGGAGGATGCAGTAACCATCGGTCAGGTTTGGGACCTCTTGGGTGGTCCGGTTGCTTTCGACGGTATTGCCACCAATGCTGGTGATGTGCAGATACGCCTGACCCAGGCTGATCACGCTTTGACCGTGGTGGATAACTTGTCCGCCGCGACGGTGCGAACCTCTGGCGGTGACATTACTCTGGTGGCTGACGCTATGGTCTTCAATACTGCTGGCGCCCAGGCGGTGGCTGACGCCGGAGCCGGCGATATCTTGCTCCAGACCTTTGATGCGGCCACTATCATCGGACTGGGTAGCGCTGACAGTGCAACGGTCCTGGGCTTGACCGCGGCAGAACTTCTTAAACTGACCAGTTCCGGCACAGTGGTTATTGGTGATGCCAGCAATACCGGCGGCATTCGCATTGCTGCCAACCTTGACCTGAGTGCCGCCAACTTTGACAACCTGGCTTTGATTACCGGTGATACCGGCGCTGGCACCATCGGTATCAACGACCTCACTGCTGGCGCTGGTGGTAATCTCCTCACCCTGTCGGCATCCAGCACGCTAACCTTGATTGCCGAGCAGTCAATTGATGTTTCTACGGCCGTCTCTACCCTGACGGCTTCCTCCACCAGCGGAGATATCTGGGTTGAAGAAGCCGATGCACTTGATATTGGGGCTGGTTACGGTATTGATGGAATTAGCGGGGCCGGGGCCATCTATGTGGCTACCGCCAATGGTGATCTGAATACGGTCAATGGCGCTGGTGGTATTGAAACCACAGGCCTGAGTGAAACGATCGCTTTGATTGCCGGGGGCGAAAACGACCTTACTATTAACGATTATATTCGGAGTAACGGCGGCACCATTACGCTGACTGCCGGCCGTGATGTTGCTCTTAACAATGCCGCCGCGCAGGTGCGCAGCCACGACGGATTGGGTGGCGACGCCGGGCTCATAGATGTCAATGCTGACAGTAACGGCGACGGCGCCGGCGAGTTGATCATGGTTGCCGGTTCCGCCCTTGATGCCAACTCGGTTGATGGAACTGATGCTGACATACATATCTCAGCGGCTGATTTTGCGGCCACCGGGGCAACGATAGATGCCGGTTCCGGTCGGATTTACATCAACCCGTCGACTTCGACGGCAGTCGGCATTGGGACTGAGGCGGCTGGTTTTGACATGGTTGAGGGTGATTTTACCGCCCTGAATGCCGACGGCGGTGTCATCCTTGGCTATGATCCCGTTGCGGGCATCAACGCCTCCAGCATTAACATGACCGCTGATGTTGATGCTGGTTCTGATCCGCTGACCCTGGTGACCACCGGCAACATTGACGGTGGTAATTTTACCTTGTCGGTATCCAACACGCTTACCCTGGATGCGAACACCGGCATTGGCGGTACTAGTGGCTTCTTTGGCGATGCTTTTGCTATTGACGCTCTATCCCTGGCGGCTAGGACTCGGACCTCCGGCGATATAATAATTTATGACATATCTGGTTTCACGGTAACCTCTGCTGTTAATGTCTTAGCTCCCTTTGACGGGGTTTACACTGGCCCTGGCAGCAATGGCAATATTTACCTTGATACTGACACCGGCGACCTGGTAGTGGATCAGCCGATTGTTGCTGATGGTACTGGAGATATCTGGCTTGCCGCTTCCGCTGCCGATGTTGATATCAACAACCCGATCTCCTCGACTGCCGGTCAGATCAGCATTATCGGGGATAACGTCTTTATTTCCGATGATGTCACCACCGGGGGCGGCACTTATGGGTTAGGGATTCCGGGCATCTTTATCGGCAGCCGCCCGTCTGGAGACATCATTCAGGATGCTGGCAGCATCTCCACCACGGGCATCGGCGGTGGCATCGAGATCGACGCTGGCCGGGATTTCGTCCAGACCTCACCTGCTTTGATCAATTCGGCTGATTACCTGACCATTGCCGCTGGCCGGGACATTGTGATAGACCCGGCCACTGCCGAGACCTTTATTGACCTGCGGGCGGTGGATGACATTATCATCACCGGTGATCTGACCGCCACCAACAGTCACATTTACCTGCGGGCCAACAACGATGGTATCTTGGGTAATGATGGCGATGCGGGTATTTATGCGGGTGGCAATGTAATCTTTGACGGCACCGGTGGTCCGATCACCATCACCGCCAGTGATGCGGATTCTGATGGTGACGGGGTGGTGCTGATTCTGGGTGAGAACATCTACGGGCTGGGAACAGCGGCCGGGGACATCACCTTCAATGTTAGTGGCAGCCTGCCGGCCGGTGATGGCGACTTGATACCATTTGAGTTCGCCCTGGCCTTGCTGGCCGAGGAGAATATCGGCTCGGCGACAGATCCGGTTCTGCTCACCGCCAACCTGGGCACCGGCAGTTTCATTACCATTGCCGACGCTGACCTGAGCCTGATCGACACCGTGGCTGACACTTTCAGCCACGATCCGGATGTTGTGGCGGCCGGCCACCTTGATTTTGCCGTTGGTGTTGTTCCTGATGGCACCGGCCAGGTTTACATGGATGCCAACTCCATCATCAACTCGATGGACATCGTGATCATCGCACCGGAATCGATAGTGCTGGACGAGGCGGTTTATTCAGCCCTGGGTGATATCCTGGTCTGGTCGACGGCCAACTCGATCACCGTCAACAGCGGGGTAAGCCTGGAGGCCGGCCTTGACGGCAACCCGGCCACCAGTGGCAGCATCACTCTGCTCGGCCAGACCGGGGTTACTATTCTGGCCGGGACTGCTTTAACCCCGACCAGCATCATTGCCGAGGATGCGGTAACCATTACGGCTGTTACCGGCGATGTCTTGATTGGCGAGTATACTACAATTCATTCCGGTCATATTATGGTAGGGGATCCTCAGAGTCAGGATACCACCATAACCGCTACGGCCGGTTCGATCTACTTCACCGGGACCAACGGCAACATTGACATCGATTCCTACGGCAATGTCTTCTTATCAGCTCTTAACGATATAACTCCGCAGACTTCCGGTGATCTTGGTGCCGGCAACATCCGGGCTCGTTTTGGCAATGTCAGCGCGATCGCGACGACCGGTGACGTGGATCTGGATCAGTTTATGGTTCTCGCGAGTATTGGTGATGTCGTACTACACGCCGGTGGTTCGGTATCTACCGACGGAACGATCTCGGTTAATTCTGGCTATCTTGACGTCCAGGCCGGGACCGACCTGGCCGGTGGTGACGGGGCCTTCATCCAGGGTCCGAACGGGATATTGAATCTTTCCGGTAACCTGGTTGTTGGTCCGAACGTGGCTGGCAACAACATTGCGATCTTCGACTCGGTTGGCGCCGGCAGTGATGTAGTCACCTTCAACGGAACCGTTACGGCCGGCCACATCACGATAAACCTTGACGCGGCCAACATTCCCGGCAACATCGTAATTGGCGGTTACCTGGAGTCTGGCGGCAATGTATACATAGCGACTGATAATGGTGCATCCAACGGCATCATTGGCGGCGGCAACATTCTGGCGGACCAGATTACCTTGCGCGCGCCGGGTTCGGGGGCGGATGATGGTTTGGCCTCGATAGATATTGGGAACTTGGATGCCCGGCAGTGGCTGCACTTGACAGCGGCTGATGATGTGACGACCGGGTCCTTGACGGCCGGGGCGAACAATGCCGGTTATGCGATCCGGATCGACGCCAATGACGACCTTGGTGCGGTTGGCAGCGTGACGGTGAATGGCCTGACAACAGCCAATGCGCATCCGGGGCTGAATGTTTTGATCGACCCGGTGCAGGTGGGCATCAATGGAAACGTGAGCGTATCGGGTAACTACCAGGTATGGGCAACCGGGGACATCAACCTGAATGCGAACATCAACGCGGTTGGGAATGTAGATCTTTATGCGGATTCGACGAGCCTGGGCGTGGCGGATCCCGATGTAAGCAGCGGTGATGATTTCACGCAGTTGACGGGCACCTATATCCAGGCCGGAGGTACGATCAGCATTACTGGTGACAACCTGACCTTGCAGACCTTGACGGCTGGTGTTTCGATCAACGGAATTTCCAATTATGACAATACTGGCGCGGCTGGGAACATCAGTCTGGGCGGTAATCTGAAAGCGCCGGCGGTGAGTTTGCAGGACAATGGTGGGAGTTTGAACCTTGACCTGCTCAATAATGTATTGATCCAGACGACGAACACGCCGCTGGTGCTGAACACGGCGAGCCTGGACGGCAACTACGGGTTGACCTTGCAGACCGGCAGCGGTGCGGTGACCCTGGGTACTGTTGGGTCGGTTACGCCGCTGAACAACCTGACGGTAAACACGACCGGCCAGACGGACTTCAACGGTAACATCACGGTGGTCAATGACCTTGATTTTGGCAGTGCGACTGGTGGTTACAACCTGGCCGGGGCGTCGGTCTTGACATCCAACAGCGGGGATATTGACCTGGGCGGCGGAGATATTTTTGGTGCCAATACACTTGGCCTGTCGGCTCTGAATGGGCTGTTGACCTTAAGCACGGTGGGTGCGGGCGTTCATCCGACCGGCCTGGTGGTGAGTGGTGCTGCGGCGTTGCTCCGGGGTGACATCGTTGTTGATGGCGATGTTAACTTTGGTGGTGTGGGCGTGACAACCCTTGGCGGTGACCGGATAATTGACGCCAGCGGCGGTGCGGCCTCGACGCTCACGTTGGGGCCGGTCCAGGGTGCCTATGATCTGACCCTGATTCAGGGTGCTGATGACAGCGTGGTTTTGAACGGAATCAGTCAATTGACCGGACTGTACATCAATGATGGGCTCGGTTCCGGTCCGGCCACGATTGCTTTCAACGGTGCGGCCACCCTGTCCGGGGATGTTATGGCCGAGGCGGTTGACAGCATCAGCGTCAATGCTCCGATCACCAGCACCGGTGGCCTGATCGGTCTGTATGTTGACAACAACAACGCCAACGCCGGGACGATCAACGTCAATGCCAACCTGATCGGCAGCGACGTTACCCTGCAGGCGCTTGATACTGCTGCTGGTGCTTCGGTTATTAACATTGGTGCGGACCTGAGCAACCCCCGGGGTGGTTATGCGATTGACGTTGGTGACGGGACGCTGAACATTCTGAACGACATTTCAGCCCTGACCTTTATTGATATAAACAACTCTAACGGTATTACGAACCTGGGTGCTGACCTACTGGCGGCGGGTCCGGTGACTTTGAACGACGCGGTGAACCTGACCGGGCCGGTGACGGTGACCAGCTTGGCCTCCAACGTTTACTTCGGCGGGGATGTCAGCGGTGCCAGCACCCTGACGGCCAACGCGGCCAGCGGGACGGTGACCTTCAACTCGACCATCGGTGCGGGTACCGACCCGACCGGGTTGACGGTGACCGCCCAGGATGCGGTCTTCAACAACGGTGGCAGCATCGATGGCAACATCGGCGTGACGGTGCTGGACGACATCAGCGTAACCGGTGTGCTGGGCAGTACCAATGCGGCCGGTACGGTGACGCTGGCGGCCGGAGATGACATCAACGTTGGTACCGGCGGCGGTGACGGCGCGGTGACGGCCATTAACGGTGACATTACCCTGATTGGCGCCGATCTCTACCTGGGTGACGCGGGCAACATGAACGCGGGCCAGCTGATCACCAGCGGTACCGGCAACATCAAGGTTGATATTTCGGGTAACGTGGTGATGAACGCCAACACCCTTTACGGTGTGGGCGGTTTGGGCACGATCATTTCCTCGGGCGGTTGGATTGACATTGATCCGATCAACGTGTTGATCAACGGTTCTGGCCTGACGGCGGTGGGTGATATTGACGTGACGGCTGACAACATGATCACGGTGCTGGCGGATGTGACGGCGGACAACGACGCTGACGATGCTGGTGACGTGACGATGACCGCCGGCGGAGTGATCAACGCCGGTTC
>Ga0209605_1000470_pt1 | contig 50846 bp, 42 predicted proteins | sample AD_UKC035_MetaG_FD_184408 | JGI IMG/M metagenome (GOLD analysis project Ga0209605, IMG submission 184408) | Active sludge microbial communities of municipal wastewater-treating anaerobic digesters from USA - AD_UKC035_MetaG (SPAdes) (version 2) | ecosystem: Engineered > Bioreactor > Anaerobic >...
GCTGGAGATGGTCAGATCGCGCAGCGTGGGGGATGCGCCGCCGCGCACCCACACCCCACCGCCCGACTGGCCGCCGCCGGCCGTGACGCTCAGCTTCTCCACCACGGTGTTCCGCGCGATGGCGCCGTCCGCGGCTGTGATCACCGGCTGGTTCCCGCTGCCGCTGATGATGGTTGACCCGGCGCCGGCGCCCAGCAGGCTGATGCGTGGGCGCAGGGTGATGCTCTCGCGATAGGTGCCTGGGGCGATGCGCAGCGTGGCGCCGGGCGCGGAGGCGTTGATGCCCTGTTGAATGGTGCTATAGCGGCAGCCGCTGGGACAGATATCAAACGCTTCTTCCTGCGCCAGACCAGACTGCGGCAGCAGGGTAAAGAAGAGGGCGGAAGCGACTATCAGCGACAGAAGACGCACCGGGGCGCGACTGAGCAAGCGACCACGAACAAACATATCGATACTCCGATGGGTGGATTGTCATACGATAGGCGATAGGCCACTCCAGTATAAGGGGCCGATTCGGGCGAGTCAATAGGAAATTAGTACTATGCGAGGCATGGGAAGCTGCCATTCAGGGGGAAAAACGGGCCAACGGTCGGGCGCCTGGATGCGACGCGCCGACGATCCAGCCTTGGCGGCAAGGGCCCTTGGGCGCTCCAAGAGGCGATCAACGCTGGATCGCCTCTTGGATAAAACGCCCGGAATGTCAGGGAACCGGGGTGAAATTCGGATCAGCGGTGGGCTGGTCAGCCGGCGCGGGCGGCAGCGGCAGCGGCTGGGTGATCTGGTTGGAGGGCTGAATTGTGTCGCCGGCGTTGCTGTTGCTGGGCAGGCCGGGAACCAAAGGCGGCCAGGGGGCAAAGGGCTCCCCTCGCTCATATTGGCCGGCCAGATGGTCGCGGATGGCGCTGAGCAGGTCCAGCAGGCCGGCGCTGGTCTCTCCCGGCCAGTTGACCGGATCGCTGAGCTGCCAGAAGGCTGCCCAGCCCTCATCGCGCCGGCCGCTGGCGTCGTAGGCCAGCAGCACAGTCAGCGCCTGGCCGATGGGGTCCTGGCTGGCCAGCGGCTGGCCGTAGCTTGCCTGCACCGCCTCGCTCGCGCGCTGAATCTGGCCGTCGAATGTGCCGGGGCTCCAGCGCGACGCGTCGGAAAAGCGGTTGCCGTCCCAGATCAGGGGGCGAATGAAACGGGGCGAGTACTCCCGAAAGAGGCCAAAGGCGAACTCGAAGCTGCCGTCCAGCGCCTCGACAGCCGCCACCCCGTCGCCGTCGTAGTCGGTCAGCCGTTTGGGAATGATGGGGTTTTGCGCCAGGTTGATGAAGGGCAGCGCACCGGTCAGCTCGCGCACCTGCCAGCGGGTCTCCGCTTCCGGGCGGCTGGCGTCGTCCACCGGCTCAAGCTGCAAGATGTAGATGCGGGTGCAGGCAAAGCAGAAGCCGCCGTTGGCCGCCCAGATCGGCAGCTCCAACAGCCCATCGCCGGTGATATCACGCCAGCCCACCGGCGTCTCCCAGCGCTGGCCGTAGCCGGCGAACTGGATCACCTCGTCGCTCCCCTCATCCTCGAAGATCAGCTCGGCCGGGCGGCCGGGGGACAGATGATAGATCAGCAATCGGGGCAACTGCACCCCCAGGGCAGCGCTCTGCTGCTCCGGCGGGTTGAGGATGACGGTCAGGAATCGGTCGGCTCCCTGCCGGATGCTCTGCTGTTCGGCGATGGTGTAGCCCTCTGCGTCCAACCGCTCCAGGCGGCGTTCATGCACGCCCAGCGCGCGCGCCAGGGGGCCGGGCGTGGCGGTGGGCGTGGCGGTGGGTGTGGCGGTGGGCGCTGGGGTGCGGGTGGGGGTCGCCGTGGCGGTGGGTGTGGCGGTGGGGGGCGGCGTGGTTGTGTCGCTGGGGCGCGGGCCCAGGGCAACGGCCAGATGCGGCGTGGGCAGGGTGGGGGTGTTGGTCGGCAGGGTGGCCAGCGCGCTGCGGTCGGGCGTGGGCAGCGCCATGGACGCGCAGCCGGCCAGGCTCATTGCCAGCAAGGCATAGACCAACCATGAAAGGAGACCAACAAGGACGCCCCCTGGCTGCCGGGGGGCGCATTGGTACGTCAATCGCATGAGCGCCATTGTAACATTCGGCTCATGCCCTGTCAAAACCTCGTTGTGCCGCGCCGGCCGCGGCTCAGGCCTCCAGCTCCATGTCGAAATCGTCCAGATCCTCCTCCTCATCCGTCTCCGGTTCGATGACGATCTTGGGTGTCTTGGCTGCGGCGCTGGCCTTGCCGGCGCCCTTGGCCGCGGGCGCCGCCTTGCTGGGCGCGTCGCCGCCAGGAGGCTGCGCGCGGGCCAGGCCGGCCCGCTCCCGCAACACGCCGTCGATCTCGACGAAGAGCTGCGGCGAGTCCTGCAAGAAAGCCTTGGCATTCTCGCGGCCCTGGCCCAGGCGTGTGTCGCCGTAGCTGTAGAACGCGCCCCGTTTCTGGATGACCTCCTGCTCCACGGCCAGGTCCAACAGGTCGCCTGTGCGGCTGATCCCTTCGTTGTACATGATGTCGAACTCAGCCTGGCGGAAGGGGGGCGCCACCTTGTTCTTCTTGACGCTGACCCGCGTGCGGGAGCCGATGACATGCCCCTGGTGCTTGATGCTTTCGATGCGGCGCACGTCCAGGCGCACTGAGGCGTAGAACTTGAGCGCCATGCCGCCGGTGGTGGTCTCCGGGTTGCCGAACATCACGCCGATCTTCTGGCGCAGTTGGTTGGTGAAGATCATGCAGGTGTTGCTTTGGGCGATGGCGCCGGAGAGCTTGCGCAGCGCCTGCGACATCAGGCGGGCCTGCAGGCCCATGTGGCTGTCGCCCATCTCCCCTTCGATCTCGGCCCGCGGCACCAGCGCGGCCACCGAGTCGACCACCACCACATCCATCGCGCCGGAACGCACCAGCGCCTCGGCGATCTCCAGCGCCTGTTCGCCGGTGTCCGGCTGCGACACGTAGAGATCATCCACCTGGACGCCGATGCGCTGGGCGTAGTCTGGATCCAGCGCATGTTCCACGTCCACGAAGGCGCAGGTGCCGCCCATGCGCTGCGCCTCGGCGATGACGTGCAGACAGATGGTCGTCTTGCCGGAGCTCTCAGGGCCGTAGATCTCGGTCACCCGGCCGCGCGGCAGGCCGCCGACGCCCAGGGCCAGATCCAGCGACAGCGCGCCGGTGGGGATGGCCTCCACCCGCATGTCCGCCGCCTCGCCCAGTTTCATGATGGCGCCCTCGCCATAGCGCTTCTTAAGATTCGCCATGGTGGTTTCCAGCGCCTTATTTTTGCCGTCGCCTTTCATTTCTGTGTCTCCTTCCAGAGTTTCTGTGCCCGTCTCCTCGGGCGCACGGCTATCACGCCGCCCCGGCCACTAAGCCTGGGGATAGGGCAAAGTTTAGCACGGATGTTCGCAACTGTCAAATCTGCCGCGTCCTTGCCGGCGAATTGTCACCCCTTGCCTACACGTGCTATAATGCGCCGCCATGGCCGCGCCCGCGGCCGCCCGATCGACGTCGATTCTAACCTGGCCATGCCCACAGTGACAGCCTCTCAGCGTTCAGCCCCTATCGACAAACTGCAGGTAAGCATGATGCAGGTGGTGCGCACCGTGCCTCTCTTCGCGTCCTTGCACGAAAACGACTGGGATGAGGTGGCGGAGAAGCTGGTCGGCCTTTGCTACGCGCGCGATGCCTACATCTTCTTCGAAGGCGACCGGCCCGATCACCTCTATCTGATCTGGATGGGCCGGGTCAAGTTGGTGCGCCATTCGATCGATGGCCGCGATGTGGTGCTGGACGTGCTGGGGCCGGGGCGCCTGTTCGGCGAGGTGGCCGTCTTCGAGGATGCCCCCTACAGCCAGACGGCCCAGGCCATGGAGGAGGTGGCGGTGATCGCCATCGCCCGCCGTGACTATCTGGACCTGCTGCAACGTTTTCCCACCCTGTCGCTGGCGGTGATCAACGAGCTGGGCCGCCGGCTGCGGGTGGTCAATGATCTGGTGCAGAGCCTGGCCGTGGACCGGGTCGAGCGACGCATTGCCCGCGCTTTGCTGCGTCTGGCGCTTTACAACGGCGCGCCGACGCGCGACGGCACCATGATCCAGATGCGGTTGACGCGTCAGGATCTGGCTGACATGACCGGCACCACCGTCGAGACCGCGATTCGCGTCATGAGCCGCTTCCGCAAGTCTGGCTGGATCACCACCCAGCGGGGGCGGGTAGTGATCAAACAGCCCGATCAACTGAATCTCGTGGCCAACCAGAACTGAGCGCGCCCCCTGGTTCGGCCGGAGAACGATTGTCCACAGCCTTCCGCCGAAGCCTGTGCGATTGCGGGGAACGCGAGGACGTTCCATGACCCCCACTGCGGTGCTGACAGAACGGACAGAGCTGGGCCAGGGCCTCTTGCTGCGCGTCCAGGCGCGGCCGGAGCTGCTGGCCTGCCGCCCGGGCCAGTTCTTGCTGCTGCGCTGCGGCCACGCCTGGACCCCCTACCTGCGCCGCGCGCTCTTCCCCGTGGACGTTGGCCACGACAGCCTGGCCTTCTGGATCGATTCGCTGGCCGATGAAGGGATCGCCTGGCTCAGCCGGCGTCAGGTGGGCGATGTGCTGGACCTGATCGGCCCGCTGGGCAAGGGCTTTGCGCTGCAAGCTCAGCAGCGCCGCCTGTTGCTGGTGGGCGAGGCGGCGCAGGTCGCGCCGCTGCTGGCGCTGATGCAGGTGCAGCTCAGCCGCCAGGGCAGCGTGGTGCTCCTCTTGCAGGCGCCCACGGCCGCGGCCCTGTTGCCCCCCGGCGCGCTGCCCCCGTCGGTGGAGTACTACACTGCCACCGACGATGGCACGGCCGGCAGCGCCGATGCGCTGGACAGCCTGCTGGCAGAGGTGATGCCCTGGGCCGATGCGCTGGCCGCGGCCGGCTCGCCAGCCTTTTTGCGCCGCGTCCAGCGACGCGTGGCCGCGGCGCGGCCGGAGCCCTTCCGCGGCTTTGCCCAGGCCATGGCCCCCGTCCCCTTGCCCTGCGGCAGCGGCGCCTGCCTGGCCTGCCTGGGGACACCGGCCGCGGGCATCACCGCGCCTGCCAGCGTGGCCCCGTCTTCGATCTGACGGAGTTGGCGCTGTGAGCGCGGCCCAGCGACGCGCGGCCGATGCCGGCGCAGCTCCCTTGGTCAACCTGGCCCCGCGCCACAAGCTCGGCTTGACCCTGGCCAACCCGGTGCTGCTGGCGGCCGGCATGGTCGGCTATGGCGACGCCGCGTTGCCCGGCCTGACGCTGGGGCGGCTGGGCGGCTTCGTGACCGCGCCGGTGACGCGCCGGCCCTGGCGCGGTCCCTTGCCCCAGGTGACCGAGACTACCGGCGGCCTGCTCTGGCAGCGCGGGCTGTGGAACCCTGGGGTGCGGGTGGTGGTGCGTGATTACGGCCCCCTGTGGCGACGTAGCCGCGCCCCCGTCATCGTCCACCTGGCCGGGGATGACCCCGACGAGCTGGCCGCGGTCGCGACCACGCTGGAGCAGACGCCCGGCGTCGTTGGCCTGGAGCTGGACCTGTTGACCCCCTACCAGGATGAGGAGGGCGAGCTGGAAGCGGCCGAGGAGCAGGTGCAGGCCGTGCGCGCGGCCGCCGATCTGCCGCTGCTGGCCCGCATTCCCCTTTCCACCTCCGATGAGGCGGTGCAGGTGCTGGTCGAGCGTGAGCTGATCGATGCCCTGGTGCTGGCCCAGCCGCCGCAGGGGCTGCGCTACCGGCCGGCCGACGGCGGCTCCTGCACCGGCCAACTGCATGGCCGCGGCCTGGCGCCGCTGCTGGCGGCCCGCATCGCCGAGTTGGCCGGCTGGGTCGGGTTGCCTCTGGTCGCCTGCGGCGGGATCCACACGCTGGAGGAGGCGCTGGCCTGCCTGGCCGTGGGCGCGGCCGCGGTGCAGATCGGCACGGCGGTATGGGTCGATCCGCTGCTGCCGGAGCGGGTTGTTGAGGCGCTGGGTGGATGAGCAGTTGGTGAATGGTGAATTGGTGAATGGTGAATGCGGAAGGTAGGCGACGATGCGAGCGGTTGTGCAACGTGTGAGTGAGGCGTCGGTGAGCGTCGATGGCCAGGTGATCGGCGCGATCGGCCGCGGCCTGCTGGTGCTGCTGGGCGTCACCCACAGCGACGGCCAGGCCGAAGCTGCCAGTCTGGCGCGCAAGGTCGCCGGCCTGCGCATCTTCGAGGACGCAGCCGGCAAGTTCAACCTGGCCCTGGCCGATGTGGGCGGCGCGGTGCTGGTGGTCAGCCAGTTCACCCTCTACGGCGACGCGGCCAGGGGCCGCCGGCCCAGCTTTACGGCCGCGGCCCGCCCTGAGCAGGCCGAGCCGCTGTGCCAGGCTTTCATCCAGGCGCTGATCGGTCAGGGGCTGGAGGTGCAGACCGGCCGCTTCGGCGCCAGCATGGCGGTGCGGCTGGTCAACGACGGCCCGGTGACGCTGTGGCTGGACACGGCGGAGCTGGGCCGATGAAGAGTGCGACGCCTGGCGAGCAGTCGGTGGTGGTCAAGGCCGCCGCGCCGGCCGCTGATGGCTGGGCGCCCCGCTTGAGGAGACAATCATGGATCAACAACAGATCGATACGACGCTGGCCATCACACAGGCGATGGTCGATGAACTGACCGATTACCTGATGGGCGACTCCCTCTATCGGCAGTTGATGGTGAAAACCGCTGGCGGCGTCCGCCAGCCGAAGATGACCCTGGGCGCTTTGCTGGAGAACATGCAGAGCCTGGAGGATGAACAGGTTCGCCTGAGCGCCGAGCAGCGGCGTCAGACGGCGGCCATGGGGGAGCGGATCGCGGTCGCCCGCGCCTCCTTTGCCAGCCAGTGGGACGCGCTCTTGCGCCGTGAGCTGAAGGCGCTGCTGGACTCGTGGCGCTGGTATCTGGACGACGCCGCCCGCGACGATGCCGCCCGCGAGCGCTATCCCCAGGAAGCGCATATCCGCACCCGCATCGAGCTCGTGCAGGCTGAGCTGGCGGATGATCCGCTGGCCGCCGAGCGGCGGCGCGAGCTGAGCCAACTGGACGCGACGCTGCGCCCCATGCTGCATGGCAGCGGCTACGTCGGCCCGCGCGGCAGTGAAAATCGCTACCCCGCCGGCCGCGCCTGGTGGCTCTACGGCCGGCCGGGCAACGGCGCCTCGAAATAGGGCCGCAGCTCCCCCTTCAGCGCCTCATCCTCCACCAACTGCTCGAAATCGATCCAGTCCAGCGCGGGCGCCAGGTCGGTCTTCCGCCGCGCGCGGGAGAACGTCGTGGCCAGCTTGATGTTGGCCAGCGCGGCCTGCCCATCGCCGTGCATGGCCCAGGCCAAGGCCAGCGTCAGCGCCGTTACGTACTCCATGTCGCGCCGGATGGCCGCGTCCGCCAGCAGCAAGCTCAGGGCCCTGTCCTCTTGACGCAGCCAGCAGTAGGCCAGGGCGACCACGACCGCGTGTTCTCGCTTTTCGGCGAGACTTGACTCGGTGAGCTTGCGCCACAGGTAGCGGGCCCGCACCTGATCGCCGCGCTGGTTGGCAACCCAGGCGCGGTAGTGCATGGCGCCCATCCCGCTAGGCGATTGGTCATCCACCTTATCCAACAGGTCGAGCGCGTTGTCATAGAGGCCAGCGCTGAGGTACATGCGAACGATCGTCTCTCTCACATCTTCCAGCGTGTCATCATACTGGCATGCGGTGCGCCAGGCATCCTCCGCCTGACGCCACTCGCCCTGACCCTGGAAGATGGAAAAGCGGTACATGTATAGCCCGCCGATCAACTCCAGGTCCTCACCCCCGTCGATCAGGTTTAGGGCATTGTCGCTGGCCACCAGCGCCGTTTCGAAGTCCGATACTTTCAGCGCGGCCAGCATCAATGAGCTCCAAAAAATGAAGTTGTCGGGTTGGGATTCGGTCAGGGCCTTCAAACCACGAAACCCTTCCTGGGGATCGCCATGCTCGACCCGCAGATTCAAGGGCTCGGCCAGCCAATGGTTTGCTCGCTCCGGCTGCAGCACCTGCGCCCGCGCACACAGCTCTTCGACGGCTGCCCAGTTGCCCTGTTGAGCGTAGATATCGGCCAGCAGGATGACGGTGTCCATCTGCACCAGGTGGAGTTCGCTATTGCTGGTGCGGCGACGCGCTGGGATCCGGCTGAGCCGCTCGAACATCCGTTGACAGATGGCGGCGGCTTGATCCAGTTCCCCTTGCTGCGCCAGCAGGATGGCCTCCTGGATGCGTGCTTCATTGCTGCCCGGCAGGGCTTCGGGGGTGAGGGTGGGTGTTGATCTCATGGCAGGTTGGTTCTCTGTGCCGCGGGCGGCGCGGTTGGCGATGGAAGGGCGGGCACGGTCGGAGATCGGCCCGAGCGGTTGGCGGAAAGGGCGGACACGGTCGGAGACCGGCCCGAGCGATGGTGGAGCAAGGGCGGGCACGGTCGGAGACCGGCCCGAGCGATGGTGGAGCAAGGGCGGGCACGGTCGGAGACCGGCCCGAGCGATGGTGGAGCAAGGGCGGGCACGGTCGGAGACCGGCCCGAGCGGCGGCGGGCGCGGTTGGGGACCGGCCGGCCATTCGGTGTTGGCGTTGGTTTAGTCGGCGACGCTGGCGGGCGGGGGCAGATGGCGGTGACGGCTGGGCAGCTTGCCCGGCGGGAAGCGCTCCTGGTTGATGGCCAGCTTGGCCAGCACAGCCTGGGCCGCGTCGATGCCGGCCACGTTGGCCAGCGCCAGGCAGTAGATCAGCACGTCCGCCAGCTCGCCGGCCAGCGCGTCGTTGACGTCAGGCGCCAGCGCGACCTGACGCGAGGAGTCGTTGCCGTGCCACTGAAAAAGCTCCATCAGCTCGGCCGCCTCGATGGCGATGGACATGCTCAGGCTCTTGGGGGTGTGATAGACCTGCCAGGCGCGCTCGGTCACGAAATGGGCGACGGCGGCCTGCAGCTCAGCGACGGTTGTTGCAGTCATGGTGCATGGTGTGTGATGAGTGACGAACCCGTCTCCCGATTCATCGCCCATCGCGCTTCGTTCTGACTTCCGAGATGACCATGCCGGCCACGATCAGGGCGCTGCCGGCCAGTTGGCGGGGGCCCAGCAGCTCGCCGATCAACAGGAAGCTGAAGAGACCGGCAAAGATCGGCTCGCTGGCGAAGATCAGTGCGGTGTGGGTGGGCGAGGTGGCCTGCTGGGCGCGACTCTGCGCGAAGAAAGCCAGGGCCGTGGCCAGCAGGCCGGTGAAGGCGGCCGCGAACCAGACGCCGCCGGCCGGCCGGCCGATGGGCTGCTCCAGCAGCAACGCCGCCGCCGCGCTGAGCAGCGCCACCGTCACAATCTGCACGAAGGCCAAACGCAGCGGCTGCCAGTCGGGCGCATAGCGGCCCATCAGCAGGATGTGGGCGGCGAAGGCCATGGCGCAGGCCAGCACCAGCAGATCGCCGCGGCTGAGCGTCAGGTCAGCTTGCAGGCTGAGCAGCGCCAGGCCGATGGCCGCCAGCGCCACGCCGATGAGCGAGTTGCGCCGCGGCGGCCGGCGCAGGAAGATGGCCTGGCCCAGCGGAACCAGCACCACCGACATGCCGGTGATGAAGCCCGCCTTGGCCGGCGTCGTCTCGCGCAGCCCGAAGGTCTGAAAGGCGTAGCCTGCGAAAAGGGCTGCGCCGATCAGAATGCCCGGCAGCGCGGCCGCCAGCCGGGTCGAGGCCGCGGGGCGGGGTACTGGGGCCGGCGGCGCCGGGCGACTGCGCAGCAGAAAAGGGAGCAGCGCCAGGCTGGCCAGGCTGAAGCGCATGGCCAGGAAGGCAAAGACGGGAAAGCCCGTCACCGCATCCTGCACCATGACAAAAGTCGCGCCCCAGATCGCCGCAACGAAAAGCAGCGCGGCATCAGCGGTCAGTTGATCACGTCGCATGGGCAAGGACTGGCGGCTGGAAGCAGGACTCGTAATGCGTGATGCGTAATGCGTAACCGGAATGGTGGTAGAGGTTTTTTTGGATGAGGGTTGTGCGTAACCCGTAACTCGTAACTCGGAGCTCGTAATCCGTAACTCGTAACTCGGAGCTCGTAATCCGTGAAACAATTACCGTTCACCGATCACCGTTCACCGATTACCGTTCACCGTTAACCGTTAACCGTTCACCGTTCACCGTTCACCGATTACCGTTCACCCTTCACCCTTCACTGCCCCGCCGCCAGCCGCAGCCCATCCTGCACTGTGCGCACCAGGCTTTCGGCCGCCAGCTCTGGCAGGCAGAAACAGGGCGCTCCCATGGCGTCGGCCAGGGCGTTGGCCAGCCCGCGGTCGAAGGCGGCGTGCTCCATGTTGACCACCACGCTGTTGAAGTTGGCCTGATGCAGCAGGCGGGCGATGTGCATGGCTTCCTCCTGGGCCGGCATGCCGGTCATGCTGACATTGCCCGCGCCGTCGGTGAGCAGAATGATCAGCGGCCGCACCTCGGCATCGCGGCGCCTGGCCCCCTCGCAGATGCGGTAGGCCAGCAGCAGCCCGCTGCTCAGCGGCGTCTTCCCTCCCACCGGAATCTCGCGCAGGGCGCGGCTGGCCAGATCGACGCTGGATGTGGGGGGCAGCACCAGCCGCGCCCGCTCCTTCTGAAAAACCACCAGCCCCACCTGGTCGCGGCGCTGATAGGCGTCCATCAAGAGGCTCATGATCGCGCCCTTGGTGGCCTCCATGCGCTCGGCCGCGGCCATGGACCAACTGGCATCCACCACGAAGAGGATCAGGTTGTTGGCCCGGCGCACCCGCACCTTGCGCTGCAAGTCGTGCTTGCGCAGCTCCAGGGCCATGGTCGCCTCGCCGCGCTCCTGGGCGTCGGCGTGGCGCTGGCGTTGATGAATGGCCGCCTCGCGCATGGTGGCGTCGAAGGCGATATCCTGCGGCTTCTGGCCCGCGGGCCGGCTCTTGATGTAGCGGCCCCGCTTGCGGTCGGTGCGGGTCACGCTGCGCCGGCCAGCCTGACGGCGCGCCAGCTTGTCCAGCGGCGTGTCAAGGCGTTTGGACTGGAAGGTCTGGCCGACGACGATCGGCTTGTCCTTGCCTTTTTGTTCCCCTGGCCGGTCAGACTGCGGCGCGGGGTCGGAGGACTGGGGTCCGGGTTGACTGTCGTAGTCTACCGATTCGGACCCCTCGGCGCTTTTTTTGCGGGATCCGCCATCTCGGTCATGCTGGCCGTTTCGCTCATCTCGGCGCGCGCCTGTTCCTGGGCCTGGCGCAGCTTCTGCTCCAGTTGGCCCTGGTCCAGCACAGCCTCCTGGAAGGGCTGGCGCTTCATGCGGTGCGGCAGGGCCAGCTCGGCGGCCAGCAGAATATCGCGGTCGCTGATGGCCATGCGGCCCTCGTAGGCGGCATGGGCCCGGGCAGCCTTGAGGATCACGATGTCCGCGCGGTGGCCGTCCACCTTGAAGTCGCCGGTCAGCGCGGCGATGGCGTAGAGGTCCCGATCGGTGTACGACACCAGCGGCAACAGATCGCGCGCCTGCTGGATGCGGCTGCTCAGCTCATGCTCCCGCGGCTCCCACTCGCCGCGGAAGCTGTCGGGGTCCTGCTCGTAGGCGATGCGGCGCTTGACGATCTCGACCCGCAGCTTGGGATCGTGGATGCCGGCCATGTCTACGGCCAGGCCGAAGCGATCCAGCAGCTGCGGCCGCAGGTCGCCCTCCTCGGGGTTCATGGTGCCCACCAGGATGAACTCGGCCGGGTGGCTGAAGCTGATGCCCTCGCGCTCCACCACGTTGACGCCCATGGCGGCCGAGTCCAGCAACAGATCCACCACATGATCGTCCAGCAGGTTAACTTCATCGACATAAAGCAGGCCGCGGTTGGCCGAGGCCAGCACGCCTGGCTCGAAGTGACGCTCGCCCCGCTGGATTGCCTTTTCGATGTCCAGCGTGCCGACGACGCGGTCCTCGGTGGCGCTGACCGGCAGATCGACGAAGCCGGTGCGGCGGGTGGTCACCGGCAGCACCTCGCCAGCCTCGACGCGGACGCGGCATTCGTCGCAATAGGTGGCAGGGAGGTCAGGATCGCAGCCGAAGTGGCAATCGGCCACCACGTCGATCTCAGGGAGCAGAAATGCCAGGGCGCGGGCGGCCGTGCTCTTGGCCGTGCCGCGTTCGCCGCGGATCAGCACGCCGCCGATCTGCGGATGGATGGCATTGAGGATCAGGGCGCGCTTCATGCGCTCCTGGCCAACGATAGCGGTGAAGGGGAAGATACGTGACATGAGGTGGATATGCTCCGATGCGGGAGATCAGCCGGTGGATTACACCCGCTGTAGCAGTTCAAAATAGCGGTCACGGCTTATGCCTGCCGTGCGTAAATTGGTCATGATATGGGTGACTGGCACATCTCTGGGGCTGGTTTTGATCACGACAGGACGGCTTATCCCTGATTTAGTCAGGATTAGATGATCTCCCTTCTGTCGCATCACGGTAAATCCATCCAGTTCGAAGACCTTGACCAGTCGAAGGTAATGAATTGGCGTTATTTTCTGCGAGTCCAACACCGGTCTCAACCGATTGGAAGCAATTCGGCTGTGATGGGCTGACGGGCCAGCCAACTACCGTTGCGGCGGGCAAAGCCAGCCTCTTCAAGCACTTGTTCTAATGTCCCCAGCGCTTCACATGTCTCCAGGAAGCCCTCCAAAGCCTCGTGCAGCGACAACTTAGCTTGTTCAGGTGTATCGCCGAAGCTGGATACATCCAGATCAGGACAAAGCGCGACATATGTGTCGTCTTCCCTGAAGATCTCGACTCGGGTCACAACGATACGGTTCATTCTCATCTTACTCCAAATGATGTGGGAAAAAGGCCCATGCTCGTCAGTCAATACCGGTCTCCAGGTGCAGCTCGTTTCAAAGATCAGGCGCCGTGGTCTGTCCTGTCTGAGCGGCGCAACTGCTGCAACTGGTGATCAGACAAGCGCTTGTGGATCACGGTGCGTAGTGAAGCCTCGCTCCGCTGGCGCATCTGAAGCATCTTGGCTTCAGCCATGAATTGGTCCAGGTCGTTGGGAGGCAATTGCGCGATTGCCCGCAACAAGCCTGACGCCGTGATTTGAACTGGCAAGTCCACACTTTGCATCACTCTGATCTCCATGGGACAGACATCACACCATCGCCAACTCGGCCACCGTCCACTGACGGATTATATCCACCCTGTGACTATCGCGGAAAATCCGTTGCGAGGCTGGCAGCAAGTCCGATCATCGCGGCCTCCAATCTGGAGTCGAGCCTTCAGGCGGGGCGGCGCGCGCAGACCCGGCTAAAGCCTCGACTCCTGGACGGCAACTGCTGCCATCGCGGCCTCCAATCTGGAGTCGAGCCTTCAGGCGGGGCGGCGCGCGCAGACCCGGCTAAAGTCTCGACTCCTGGACGGCAACTGCTGCCATCGCGGCCGCCAATCTGGAGTCGAGCCTTCAGGCGGGGCGGCGCGCGCAGACCCGGCTAAAGCCTCGACTCCTCTTCAGGCCGCAAATTCAGCCAGCGTACCTTGGTTGCTACTCAGCTATCAGCGCCGGGCGCTTGATCTTGCTTGAGCGGTGGCCCTTGCCGGGTCACGCCAGGCAGATCGCCGAGTGAAGATGCCCGGCGTCCAAGCAGCAACGAACCCTGAAGGTCTGGTCGCGCCATGGCCAGGAAGACCGGGCCGGCCGCCCGGGCAACGCCCGAGGCGATCGGTTGGCCCCTGCCTGGCCGAGCTCCGTCACTGGCTCTCCCCCTGCCCCACAGTTCGCACATAGCTCAGCACCCGTTCCAACACCATGCGCGTCGCGGGCGTGGGGTTGTAGGCGTCCAGGTAGTGGGTGGTGTCTTGGTAGAGCAGGAGCTCGTGCGCCGCGCCGGCGGCCTCCAGCGCGGCCGCCAGCGCCTCAGCCTGGTTGTGGGGGATCACCTCGTCATTGGTGGTGTGGATGATGAAGATGGGCGGCAGCCGGTCGGCATAGAAGACCGGCGAAAAGCCGTAGAAGAAGGCCGGGTCGCGGTCGGGCCGGCCCAATGCGGCCACGGCGCTGTCATAGGGCGCGGGAATGGCCAGGTTCGCATCGTACAGCGCCTGGATGCCCAGAAACGCGTCGCTGATGCCCCCCACATCGACGATAGCCGGCGGCATGGCCGGCAGATCTTGCAGCGCCTTGAACATGATCAGCGAGCTGAAGCTGCCGGATAGCGCCGCCCAGCGGTCGTCAGGCTGGCCCAGCGGCGTGAGCTCTCCCCCTTGCCAGAGCTGCAAGGCCGCGCGGTAGTTGCGCGCATGCTGGTCGATATCCAGCCCGGCGCTGCTGTGCGGCCCCAGCGCCAGCACCGGGTTGCCCGCCCCCGTCAGCGCCACCGAGGCCGCGTTCCAGTTCAGCGGGTGGCTGGGATAGATGATAACCAGGGTAGAAACTCCGCTCAGGCCGGTCTCCGACCGAGCCTGCCCAGCCTCACCACTGCTCAGGCCGGTCTCCGACCGAGCCTGCTCACCCTCACCACTGCTCAGGCCGGTCTCCGACCGAGCCTGCCCAGCCTCGCCACTGCTCAGGCCGGTCTCCGACCGAGCCCGCTCACCCTCACCACTGCTCAGGCCGGTCTCCGACCGAGCCTGCTCAGCCGGCAGGTAGATTTGCCCATTGTCGATGCGCACACCGTCCAGGGTGAAGGTGAAGGGGATGCGCGTGGCGATCATTGGCTCGGGGAACTGCGAGCTCTCCTGCACCGGCCGGCCGATCACCAGCGCGGCCGGCTGGACCGGCTGCGGCCGGCGCGTGGGCAGAACGAAGTCCACGCCATCCTGCTGCTGAGCGGGGCTGAGGCGCCGCGTCGCGCCATTCACCGCGTCGAAGCCCCAGGCGCCGGCCATGGGGGTAACGCGGCCGGGCGTGATCCCCTCCAGCCGGTAGCGGCCCCCTGCGTCGCTGCGGGTGTGCACCTCATCGCCGCGCACCGTGGAGACCAGCACCACCGCGCCGGCGATAGGCTGGCCGTCCTCATCGACCACCGTCCCGCTCAGGCTGGCCGGCGCGGGCGGCTGGCGATAGACCAGCAGCGGCGGGAACCTCTTGCGGACCTGATACCCCGCCACATTGCTCATGGTCCGCGCATCGACCGCGCCGCAGGCGGAGAGAATGGCCGCACACGCCGCCAATGTCAGAAGCAGGACGGTACGATAGAATCGCAGATAGCCCGACATAGTCCTTGATCCCTTCATCTTGATTATAGCCATTGCATGCCAGTGGGCAACCATGCGTTCACGATTGCCATCTTTTCCAAAAAGATGGCAATTCTGGTATCATAGCACCCGTCGCTTCATCATTCATACGGTCTTGAACATCGCCGCTCGGGCCGGTCTCCTGACCGAGCCCGCCGTTCTCATCAACGGTTGGGCGCCCAGCGCATGGATATCTCGCCCATCTTGTTCTTCTGCGCTCTCCATGATCACCATCCATCCTCTCACCACCCACCATGAGCTCCTGGCCGTCGAGCAGCTCCAGCGCGATGCTTGGGGCGTGCCGGAGGTCGATGTCGTCCCGCTGCACATGCTGATCACGCCGCCGCGCCACGGTGGACTGCTGCTCGGCGCGTTCGACGGCGACCGCATGGCCGGCTTTGTCTTCGGCTTTCTGGGCCTGACGTCCGACGGCCGCCTCAAGCATTGCTCGCATATGGCCGGCGTCCACCCCGACTATCGCGGCCAGAGCGTCGGCTATCATCTCAAGCTGGCCCAGCGCCAGCATGTCCTGGCCCAGGGGCTGGACCTGATCACCTGGACCTTCGATCCGCTGGAGGCGCGCAACGCCTGGCTGAACTTCCACAAGCTGGGCGTGGTCTGTTCCACCTACATCCGCAACCTTTACGGCGCGATGCGCGCGGCCATCAATGTCGGCCTGCCCAGCGACCGCTTCGAGGTGGCCTGGTGGATTCGCAGTGAGCGGGTGGAGGAGCGACTGCGCACGCGCGCTCTCGCCCCCAACCCCTCCCGCGGCGGCGGGGGGCCGGGCGACACCTCTGGCTCCATTTCCCCCAACGAGGGGGGCGCGGCCAGAGGCGATCAGCTCCTGATCGAAATCCCCGCCAACTTCCAGAGCATCAAAGCCACCGACATGGAGCTGGCCCTGCGCTGGCGGCTCGAAACCCGTCAGCGCTTCGAGGAAGCCTTCGCCCAAGGCTACGTCGTCGACGACCTGATCAGCCGTGACGGTGTTTTGACGTATGTGTTGGAGGCGGACTCGTGATGTGTGATGCGTGATGCGTAATGCGTGATGCGTGATGCGTGATGCGTGTTGCGTGATGCGTGATGCGTGATGTGTGATGCGTGATGCGTAATGCGTAATGCGTAATGCGTAATGCGTAATGCGTAATGCGTAGCCCGTAACTCGTAGCCCGTATTCCGTGACCCGTAGCCCGTAACCTGTAATCCGTAGCCTGTAATCCGTGACCTGTAATCCGTGACCCGTGGCCTGTAATCCGTGACCCGTAACTCCTCCGCCGTGATCCGTGACTAAGAAACGACTCCCGCGATCTCCGGGTTACGCATTACGCATTACGCATTACGAATCCCCCTCGAGGCCCTATGCGCATTCAACAGATCCATCTTCACCACATCCGCCTGCCCTACGTTCATCCTTTCGAGACCAGCTTTGGCCGTGAGCTGAGCCGCGAGGCCATTTTGGTGGCGGTCGAGAGCGACGACCTCACCGGCTGGGGGGAGTGCGTGTCCGGCAGCGGGCCCTGGTACTCCTACGAGACCATCGGCACGGCCTGGCATGTGCTGGCGGATTTTCTGGCGCCGGCCCTGCTGGGCCAGGAGATCAGCCAGCCTGAGCAGGTCGCGCCACGTTTCAGCCGGGTGCGCGGCCACGCCATGGCCCGCGCGGCGCTGGAAAACGCGGTCTGGGACCTGCTGGGCCGGGCGCAGGGGGTGTCGCTGGCGACCATGCTGGGCGGCGCGCGCAACGCCGTGCCGGTCGGCGTCAGCGTGGGCATCGAGCCGACGCTGGACGAGCTGCTGGCCCAGGTGGAAGGCTACGTGGCGGCCGGCTATGCCCGCGTCAAGCTCAAGATCAAGCCGGGCTGGGATGTGCAGGTGGTGCGGGCGGTGCGGGAACGCTGGCCCCAGCTCGCCTTGCAGGTGGACGCCAACTCGGCCTACACCCTGGCCGACGCGGCGCGGCTGGCTGAGCTGGACGCCTTCGACCTGCTGCTGATCGAGCAGCCGCTGCACCACGACGACATGGTGGATCACGCGGTCTTGCAGCGCCGCCTGCGCACCCCCATCTGCCTGGACGAGAGCATCCACTCGCCGGAGCACGCGCGCTGGGCGCTGGACATCGGCGCCTGCCAGATCATCAACATCAAGGTGGGCCGGGTGGGCGGCTTCACGGCCGCCAAGGCGATTCACGACCTGTGCATGGCGCGCGGCGCGCCGGTCTGGTGCGGCGGCATGTTGGAAACCAACATCGGCCGCGCGGGCAACCTGGCCCTGGCCGCCCTGGCCAATTTCACGCTGCCGGGCGACATCTCGGCCTCGGCCCGCTACTTTCACCATGACGTCGCCGCGCCCGACTTCACATTGAACGCGGATTCGACCATCAGCGTGCCAGAGGGGCCCGGCGCCGGGGTGGAGATCTTGCCAGAGCGGCTGGCCGCGGCCCGGCTGCGCCATCTGGCGTTGGGGTGAGGCTCTCAAGGTTGGCGATTTTCCGGCTGTTGGCAACCCTGCGCAGCCGGCAACCTTGCGACAGTTGGCAACTTTGCGAAACCGGCGCAATGGGATACAATGGCCGCGCGAATACAGGTCGCTCAGGCAGCGCCAGGTGGAGGCGCTGTCACATTTTCCCTTGACGAACAGGCTATCTTGACGAATTCTTCGGACCTCGCCGCCCGTCCTGCCGAGGATGGCGGTTTTGCGCCAATTGAACAGCCCCCCCAGCATCGGGTGATCTTCCAGCCCGCCGGCCGGCAGGGCCTGATCGACGCCGGCGTGACCCTGTTGGACGCCGCACGCCAGCTCGGCGTCGAGATCGAATCGATCTGCGGCGGCCGCCAGACCTGCTCCAAGTGCCAGGTGCGGGTGGAGGAGGGCTTCTTCCCCCGTCACGGCATCACCTCCTCCGCCAGCCATGTGACCGGCGAAGGCGCGCGCGAGGCCCACTACCGCGCCGAAAAAGGGCTGTTGCCCGACTGCCGCATGAGCTGCGACGCCCGGCTGTTGGGCGATGTGCTGGTCACCGTGCCGGAGGAGAGCCGCGCCCGCAAGCAGGTGGTGCGCAAGGCCGCCAGCGCGCGGCCGGTGGTGCTCGACCCGGCCGTGCGACTCTGCTATGTGGAGCTGCCGCCGGCCAGCCTGGAGGATGAGCGCAGCGACTGGGCGCGCCTGGCCGATGAGTTGGCGGCGCGTTTTGGGCTCGATCGGCAGCGCCTGCACATCGACCCGGCCATCCTGCCCAGCCTGCAGCCTGCCCTGCGCCAGGGCCGCCTGCGCCTGGCCGATTCTGGCGATGGGGACGACCGTTCGCTGGGCCAGATCGTGCATGGCGTCACGGCCGCGCTCTGGCAGGGCCGCGAGGTGATCCGCCTGGAGCCGGGCTATCACGAGCGGGTCTACGGCGTAGCGGTGGATGTGGGCACCACCACCATGGCCGCGCATCTGGTCGAGCTGCTCAGCGGCGAGGTGCTGGCCACCGAAAGCTGCATGAACCCGCAGATCAGCTATGGAGAGGACCTGCTGGCGCGCGTCTCCTACGTCATGGAGCACGACGACGGGCTGGAGACGCTGCACCGCGCGCTGATCGGGGCGCTCAACGACCTGATCGCACAGGCCACGGCCGCGGTCGGCCTGGCCAGCGCCGATGTCAGCGATCTGGTGGTGGTGGGCAACACCATCATGCACCACATCTTTTTGGGCATCGACCCGCGCGAGCTGGGCGGCGCGCCCTTTGCGCCGGCCACCAAGGACGCGGTGGATGTCAAGGCGCGCGACCTGGGACTGCGCACCGGCCGCGGCGCCTATGTCCACGTGCCGCCGGTGGAGGCTGGCTACGTGGGCGCGGACAACGTGGCGGCCATCGTGGCCGAGACGCTGCACCACCGCGAGGAGATCACCCTGCTGATCGACGTGGGCACCAACGGCGAGCTGGTGCTGGGCAACCGCCAGCGCCTGCTGGCGGCGTCCTCCCCCACCGGCCCCGCCTTCGAGGGCGCGCAGGTGCGCCACGGCATGCGGGCCGCGCCCGGCGCCATCGAGCGGGTGCGCATCGACCCCGCCACGCTGGCGGTGCAGTATCGGGTGATCGGCTGTGAACAGTGGATCACCAGTGCGCCGCGGGCAGGACAAGGTATGCCGGTGGATGAGGAGCACGGGCAGGGGCTGAGCGCCAAGGAGGCCCGGGAGCTGCGCCAGCGGCGGCGGGCCGAGGAGCAGGCCATGCTCCGGCCCTCCGGCATCTGCGGCTCCGGGGTCATCGAGGCCATCGCCGAGTTGTTCAAGGCCGGCCTGCTGGATGGCTCGGGGCGTTTCGTGGCCGATGCGCCCACGCCGCGGCTGGGCTTCGAGGGCGCCAAGGGCTATGTCGTTCTGGCCTGGCCCCACGAGACCAGCACCGGCCGCGCCATCGCCCTCTACGCCGACGACGTGCGCGCGATCCAACTGGCCAAGGCGGCGCTCTATGCCGGCGCCAAGCTGCTGATGCGCCACTACGGGCTGGCCCAGGTCGACCGCATCGTGCTGGCCGGCGCGTTCGGCTCCTACATCGATCCGGAACATGCCATGGTGCTGGGGATGATCCCCGACTGCGACCTGGCCCATGTCACGGCGGTGGGCAATGCGGCCGGCGACGGCGCGCTGCTGATGCTGCTCAACCGCGACAAGCGGCTGGAGGCGGTCGAGCTGGCAGCCGCCGTGGGCCACATCCAGACCGCCACCGATCCCTTTTTTCAGGATGAATTCGTCGCCGCGCTGCACATCCCGCATGCCCGCGATCCATTTCCTCATCTGGCGCCGGTTCTGGCTGAGGCCGAGGCCAGGCGCATCATTCAGCCGGCCGCGGCCAGCGACGGCCAGGCAGCGTCCGCTACGCAGCGTAACCTGCGCAGGGCCGAGCGCCAGGAGCGGCGCCGGCAACGATAGCTCAGGCAGCGCATCAGAAACCGGGCCTTCGTCTGGACGAGACGGGCCGGTTCTGGATCACCGCTGAGCCGCGACAACACAGGAAGGATAGCCATGGACACCGACAGCTTCGACAGTCTGCCTGAAGTCTTGCAGGAACTCTACATAAACATGCAGGACGATCTCTACGATGGCCTGAAGGACGAGGTGGCTGATGCCACGACCGAGGCGCTGGAGCAATGGGGCCAGACGCCGGGCCAGATCTTGCAGCGCGGCCTGGTGGCCGGCATGGACATCGTGGGCCAGGATTTCCGCGATGGCATCCTCTTCGTGCCAGAGGTGCTGCTGGCAGCCAAGGCCATGAAGGGCGCCATGGAGATCCTGCGGCCGCTGTTGACCGACGCCAAGGATGTGCAACGCCAGGGCACCGTGGTCATCGGCACCGTCAAGGGCGACATCCATGACATCGGCAAGAATCTGGTGGGCATGATGCTGGAGGGCGCCGGCTTCGAGGTGATCAACCTGGGCATCAACGTGGACGCCGAGCAGTTTCTGGCCGCGCTGCGGGAGTACAACGCCGACATTCTCGGCATGTCAGCCCTGCTGACCACCACCATGCCCTACATGCGCACGGTCATCCAGCGGCTGAACGAGGAGGGCATGCGGGAGCAGACCGTCGTCCTGGTGGGCGGCGCGCCGCTGACCGAAGCCTTCGCCGAGGACATCGGCGCCGACCGCTACTGCGAAGACGCGGCCGTGGCCGTGGAAGCGGCCAAGGTGTTCATGGAGATGAAGAAGCGTGACTCGTAATCCGTAGCCCGTAACCGTAACCCGGAGCGTGCGGGAGTTGTTTCTGGGCGGCGCTGATGGCTCGGCACGCGCCACAAGATCCTGCCGCCGGCGCGCTCCTGGGTCACAGGATTGCGGACGGAACACGGAGATCCCGCCGCCGGCATATTTTCGATCAGGCATCACGAATCAGGACGTTATCATGACCGACCGACTACTCGACCTGCTCCAACGCAAGGGGCTGCTGCTGGGCGACGGCGCCATGGGCACCATGCTGCAGCGCGCCGGGCTGACCGACGGCGGCTCGCCGGAGCTGTGGAATGTGGACCATGCCGACGCGGTGCGGGCCATCTACCAGGGCTACGCGGACGCGGGCAGCGATATCATCACCACCAACACCTTTGGCGGCACCCGCTATCGCCTCAAGCTGCACCACCTGCAAGGCCGCGTCTTCGAGCTGAACCAGGCCGGCGCGGCGTTGGCGCGGGAGGTGGCCGGCGACGAGCGGCTGGTGGCCGGCTCCATGGGGCCGACCGGCGAGCTGATGGAGCCGCTGGGACCGTTGACCATCGCGGAGGCGGCCGCGGCCTTCGCCGAGCAGGTTGCCGGCCTGGCCGCGGGCGGCGCCGATTTCCTTCTGGTGGAGACCATGAGCTCGCTGGACGAGGTGCAGGCCGCGGTCGAGGGCGCACGCCAGGCCAGCACGCTGCCGGTGGTGGTCACCATGACCTTCGACACCAACTATCGCACCATGATGGGCGTGACGCCGGCCCAGGCTGTGCAGACCCTGCACAGTTGGGGCGTGACGGTGATCGGCGCCAACTGCGGCAACGGCCCGGCCGAGATCGAGCGCATCATGTGGGAGATGGCCCAGGCCCGGCCTGAGGGCGCGGTGTTGATGGCGCAGTCGAACGCCGGTCTGCCCCGCTGGCATGAGGGCGAGATCTCCTACGACGGCACGCCTGAGGTGATGGCCGGCTACGCCCAACGGATGCGCGCCCTGGGCGTTCAGGTGATCGGCGCCTGCTGCGGCAGCACGCCGGAGCACCTGGCTGCCATGCGCCGCGCGCTGGACGGGCCGCCGCTGATGGGTTACGAGCCGGCCTTCGCGGCCGACGCGTCTGCGCCGCAGAGCGCGCCGGCCGGCGACGGCGCGGCCCGCCGCGCGGCCCGCCGCGCCCAGCGGACGGCTGAGTAAGTCGCCGGCTGGCAAGAGCGCAGAAGAATCTGGATTTCCGGGCCACATTGCGCAGTTGCCGCCACGCTTTCTGCCCTTTGCGGTCTTTGCGTCTTGGCGTGAGACGCGGATTGCGCAGTTGCCGCCATGCTTTCTGCCCTTTCTGCCGTTTGCGTCTTGGCGTGAGACGCGGTTCGTGACGGGCTGAGATTGCAGCTTGAACGAGGATTGACTATGGAAAACCTGACGGCCCGTTTGCAGCGCAAAGATTTTCTGCTGCGCCTGGCGCTGTTGGCCGGGGCGTTGGTCGCGGCCCTGCTGCTGGCCAATGTGGCCGCGTCGTTGCTGGAGATCTGGCGCCTGGACCCCGGCGCGACCGTGCCGGGCCCGTGGAGCGATCTGTTCAACACCGCCCGCGCCTCGCAGCGCAGCGACACGCTGGCGCTGCTGAGCCTGGCGCTCTTCGGCGGCGCGGCCCTGGCCTGCCTGGTCTTCGTTCTGGAGCAGGTCATCCGCTGGCTATGGACCTGGCTGCAGGATCTGCTGCGCAAATAATGCCTGTTGGTTGAGTAGGCCGCCGTATCGAAACCAACGCCCCGTGTCTGTTGGTTGAGTAGGCCGCCGTATCGAAACCAACGCTCCAAGTCTGTTGGTTGAGTAGGCCGCCGTACCGAAACCAACGCCCCAAGTCTGTTGGTTGAGTAGGCCGCCGTATCGAAACCAACGCCCTGGATTGATCGAGGTGACGCATGGATGGCGCGTTCCCCTGGCGCTACAGCCGTTGGGAGTCAGGCCAGAGCACCCCAGTCGATGGCGCAGTGATCGACGAGGGCCTGGTGCGCATCCATGTCAACGGCCAGGAGCTGACTCCGCTCATGGCCACGCCGCGCGACCTGGACCTGCTGGCGCTGGGCTTTCTGCGCTCCGAGGGCATCATCCAGAGCCGCGCGGATGTGCAACTGGTGCAGGTGCGCCCCAACCAGATGTGCGTGGACGTGTGGCTGCGCGATCTGACGGTGGAACTGCCATCCAAGCCGATCCTCACCTCAGGCTGTGGCGGCGGCGTCACCTTCGACGATCTCAGCCAACGCGCGCCGCCGGTGGCCTCCGATCGCCAGGTGACGCCGCAGCAGGTGGTGGATGGCATCCATCAACTGGCCGGTGCGGCGACCCTGTATCGGGAGACGCGCGGCGTTCACACCTCGGCCCTCAGCGACGGCCAGCAGTTGTTGGCCGTGGCCGAGGACGTGGGCCGGCACAACACGGTCGATAAGCTGTGGGGCTACTGCCTGCAGCGGGACCTCGACCCGGCCGGCCAGATGCTGCTGGCCACCGGCCGCGTCAGCTCCGAGATGCTCAACAAGGCGGCCAAGATGGGCGTGCCGGTGGTGGCCAGCCGGACTTCGCCCACCAGTTTGAGTGTGCGTCTGGCCCAGGAATGGAACATTTTGCTGATCGGCTATGTGCGCGGTCGCAGCTTCAACAGCTATGCCAGTCAATGGCGGCTAATTCTCTAGATGGCGATGGTAACCCTATGTCTGAACACAGCAACCGGCAACAGCTTTTCGAGGACCTGACCAATGCGCGGCGGGAATTGATGCGCTCGCTGCTCTTTTTGAGCGAGCCTGAGGCCGTGGCCTACGAGGGGGGCAACGATTGGTGTGTGCGGGATGTGATCAGCCACGTCACGGCGCGGGAGTGCCGAGCGCTGGCCGCGGCCCAGCACCTGGTGGAAGAGGGCGATCCCCACTTCCCTGGCCCGCTGGAGGAGCGCGAGTTCCGCAAAGCGGCTGCGCGCCGGCGGCGTGAGTTCGCGCTCGCCGAGGTGATCGACGAGCTGGAAGGCGCGCGCCGCCAGGTGCTGCGCTACACGCGCAAGATGCACAACAACGAACTATACGGCGCCTATCCCGTGCGCGTCACCGGGGAGAGCAAGAGCGTCGCCGACGTGCTGCACCGGCTGGTGGAGCACGACTACCGGCATGCGGCCGAGATTTGGCGGCAGCGCACGGAGAATGGCATGCTGCACCGGCTGGAGTTTCGTTTCATCGTCAACGACGAGCGGCATCGCTTCCTGAACGCGCTGAACAACATGTCGGAGCAGGAGATGCTCTCGGCCGAGGTGTGCGGATACTGGACGGCGAAGGATGTCATGGCGCATCTGTTGAGCTGGGACGAAGAGACGCTGCGCACGGTGGAGGAGTGGACCGGAGAGCGCGCGTGGCAGCAGGGCGCCCACTACGACGATGAATGGAACGAGTACGAGGTTCAACAGCGGGCTGGCATGGAGCTCAGCGAACTGATCGATGGGCTGAGCACCAGTCAGCGCAAGCTGGTCAACCTGATGGACCAGTTGACCGATCAGGAGTTGACAGCCATGGCGGCCGCGCCGTGGGGCGAGCGGATGTCGCTGCTCAGCTTCCTGTACGAGATGGCGCAGCACGTCGCAACGCACCGAGCCAACCTGGAGACGCTGCACCCGCCCGTGCGGCGCAGCCGCAAGAAGCGGTAGCGCGCGCGGTTGCATGTCCGGCTATCAGCCGGACATGTGCATTTTACAGCCGGAGGGTATACCGTGCGCCAATCGAGAGATCTCGTCGAGATATTCGGCTTTGCAGCGGACGACACTACAGAGTCTGCTAGAATGTTTTGGCGGCGCGTTGGGCTTCTTGCTTGACCAGACTTGGTCTGAGGAGGAAATCAGGAAGGCCTGGCGCGATCTGTTGGGCTAAGGACTCGCGTCGCCCTCTTCGGTCGCGTTGCTCTCCATCGCTGCGGCCTCCTCTGCTGACGACACCGCCGGCTCCGGCAGCGCAGCCAGCCCGGCGTTGGCCTGCAGGGCCGGCTCCAGCGCCAGCCGCCGGCCATAGATCGCGGCCAGCGTCGGGCCGGTGTGCTCCAGCGGCATGGCCGAACGCAGCGGCGCCTGGTCAGCCTGCCATTGCTGGTGCAGCGCCCCGAAGCTCCACTCGGCCGTGATCAGCCCCTCGGCGCTGTCCGCGCCCATATCCACCATCACGCCGCTGTAGCGCGGGGTCATGCTGGCCGGCGCGGCGATCAACGAACGCCCCACGTAAGGCTCCTCGTCGCCGCTGGTGAAGGGGTTGTAGCCCACGGCAAAGCTCAGCGCGCCGTAGACCTGATTGTCCTCCACCCGGGAGAGCAGCCCCAACCGCTGGCGGTGATACTGCACCGGCTGCGCGGTCGCGGCGACGCCGACCAACATCTCCGCCCCGCCATAGGCCAGGATGCGCCCCGCTTCGGGGTAGAACATGTCGTCGCCGATCAGCACCCCCAGCCGGCCAAGCGGGGTCTGGATCGCCTGCCAGGTGGGCGCGGCCTCGATCATGGGGTGCTCGTCGCGGGCCAGCGCCACGGCCCCTTGCTTGCCCAGCAGGCTGCCATCAGGCCCGAAGACCAGCGCCAGGTGACGCATCACGCGGTCGCTGGGGTCCTCAAGATAGCCGGCGCCGGCGACCACCACCATGCCGTGATGGCGCGCCAGATCGCTGAAGAGGGAGGCGGTGCTCTCCCACAGCAGGTCAGGCTGCTGGAGCAGCATCCCCTCCAGGGCGCGTCCGAAGTCAGCGCCCAGGACGCCGGCCGCGCCGCCGGCCAGCTTGGCCTGGGCGCGCGTCCAGAAGGAGGCGTTGGTGCGCCGGGCGCGGTCTGCCTGCCGCAGCAGCCCGGCGCCGCGCCCCTTGATCACCGGCGCGGCGGCCATCAGGCCGGTGAACTGGGGAAAGACCAGCAGCCTGGTTCGCTTGGTCTGGGCCAGGCGGACGAAGCGCACCAGGTGCTGCTCCAGCTCCTCCCGGTCCTGGGGCAGACGAATGCGCAGTTGCACGACGCCGACGACGAATTCTTCCATGTTTGGTATTCTCGGGTGGTGAACGGTGAACGGTGAACGGTGGACGGTTAACGGTGAACGGTGAACGGTGAACGGTGAACGGTGGACGGTGAACGGTGAACGGTGGACGGTGGACGGTGGACGGTGAACGGTGAACGGTGAACGGTGGACGGTGAACGGTGAACGGTGAACGGTGAACGGTGAACGGTTAACGGTGAACGGTGAACGGTGAACGGTGAACGGTGGACGGTGAACGGTGAACGGTGAACGGTGGACGGTGGACGGTGGACGGTGGACGGTGAACGGTGAACGGTGAACGGTGAACGGTTAATGGTTAACAGTGGACGGTGAACGGTGAACGGTGAACGGTGAACGGTGAACGGTGAACGGTCGTGTCCGATCACCGTATACCGTTTACCGTATACCGTATACCGTATACCGTATACCGTTCACCGATTACCGTTCCCCGATCGCCCGTTCCGCCGCGGCCAGGCGGGCCACGGTTCGCTGGCGACCGAGGATGACGATGGTCTCGAAGAGGGGTGGCGAGACCTTGGCGCCGGTGACGGCGACGCGCACTGTGTGCAGCAACTGGCGAATCTTCAGCCCCAGTTGGTCGCTCAGTTGGCGCAGGCTGGCCTCGACGCTCTCCCGCGTGAAGTCGGGCAGGGCGGCCAGCGTGGCCGCGCTTTCGTGCAGCGCCTCAACCGTCTGAGCCGCGCTCATCTTCTCGCCGATCAGCGTCTGGGGATCGGCAATCTCCAGCGGGCCGTCCACGAAGAAGAAATCGAGCATGGGCGCGGCCTCGGCCAGCGTCTTGATGCGCTCCTTGATCAGCGGCGCGGCCAGGCGCAGCTCGGGACGCGCGTCCAGGCTCTCGACGCTCATGCCCAGCGCCTGGGCCACGAAGGGCAGCAGCCGCCGGTAGAGATCGTCATCCTCCAACTGGCGGATGTAGACGCCGTTCAGCCAGACCAGCTTGTCGTAGGGGAAGGCGGCCGGCGCGGGGTTGATGTCGGCGATGGCGAAGGCGGCGATGGCCTGCTCCGGCGTGAAGACCTCGGTGCTGCCATCCAGACTCCAGCCGATATTGGCCAGAAAATTGCTCATGGCCTCGGGCAGGTAGCCGCCGGCGATGTACTCCTTGAGCAACACGGGGATGCTCTTGCCATCGGCGCCGACCGCGTGGCGCTTGCTCATCTTGCCCTTGCCGTTGGGGTTGAGGATCACCGGCAGATGCGCCCATACCGGCGGCTCCCAGCCAAAGGCTTTGTAGAGCAAAACGCCCAGCGGCGCGCTGTTCAGCCACTCGTCGCTGCGCATGATGTGGCTGATCTCCATCAGGTGATCATCCACCACGGCCGCCAGGTGGTAGGTGGGCCAGCCGTCCGACTTGAGCAACACCGCGTCTTGCAGCAAGCTGTGCTCGAAGGTGATCTCGCCGCGGATCGCGTCGTGGAAGGTAGTGCTGCCGGTCAGCGGCTCGATGGCCAGGCGGATGACGTGGGACGCGCCGGCGGCCTCATAGCTGGCCCGCTGCTCCGGCGTCAGATAGCGGCAGTGCCGGTCGTAGCCGGTCTGTTCCTTGCGCTCGGTCTGTTGTTGACGCACCTGCTCCAGCCGCTCTTCGCTGCAGTAGCAGCGGTAGGCGTGGCCCTGCTCCACCAGCCAGTCGGCCCATTGGCGGTAGATGGGCAGGCGCTGGCTCTGGCTGTAGGGGCCATGCTCGCCGCCGACCAGCGGCCCCTCGTCCCATTGGCAGCCCAGCCAGCGCAGGCCGGCCGTGAAATCATCCAGCGCATCGGCCACCAGCCGCTTCTGGTCGGTGTCCTCGATGCGCAGAATGAACTGACCGCCGTGGCGGCGGGCAAAGAGCCAGTTGAACAGCGCCGAGCGGGCCGAGCCGATGTGCAGGTAGCCGGTCGGGCTGGGCGCAAAACGTACGCGAACGGGTCGGTCGGACATGGTTTTTCTCGTGTTTTTGGGTGGCGGGTGGTCGGTGAACGGTGAACGGTGGTCGGTGGTCGGACGTTGGGAGATCACGCCGCGGTTTGGCCGCTTACGGTTTGTCGTTCACCGCTGCCAGCAGGCCGCGCAGCGCTGCCAGCACGGCGGCCTCCCGCGTGCGGGCCAGTGCGAGATCGCCGGCGGCCAGGATGCAGTGGCGCAGCTCGATGGCCAGGTCGGTGGGAAAGTCAGGGCGCTGGGCCAGCCGTTCGGTCACCAGTTGGTCGCTCAAGGCGGCGCTGCCCAGGCGGGCAATGGCCTTCCCGCCGCGCACCTGGGTCAAGGCCGCGGTGGCGCCGATGCCGTGCAGCACAATGGCCGCGCTCAGCAGGTCGTGGTTCAGGTCAGGCGCCAGGCCAGCCAGCGGCGCGGCCAGCTCCAGCAGCGCCACGATGGTCTCCAGCAGCTCGCCCGGTCGATGCGGCGGCGTCATGCTCAGCGCGCTGAGGAAATCGCCGTCGCCCAGAAAGCTGGCCAGCAGATCGGCCAACGGCTGCTGACTGATGCGGCTCACCGCCGCATGGATGGCCGCCAGCGCCTCGCCGATGTCGCCCACCGGCGCCGGCAGCAGGTCGGCCAGATCCATGCTGGCCGGGTCGGCTGGCGCGATGCTGTCCACACGCAGGCGGATGCGCCCTTCGTAGAGCTTGGCGCGGCCGCTGGCCTGGACGATATCGCCCGGCGCCAGCCAGCCGGCCGCCTCGTCCGCCTCTTCCCACAGCCGGCCCTCGACCTGGCCCGTGCGGTCGGTCAGCAGCAGGTGCATGTAGCGCCCCTTGCGGCCGTCGCGGTAGGGCGCCAGCCGCGCCTCTGCCACGCGAAAGAGACCGGATACCTGGTCGTCGGGCTTGATGGCGGCGATGGGGGTGGGGTTCATTGCTTCTGTTGCACCTTCGTCCACTCATCTTTCAGCGCCACGGTGCGGTTGAAGACCAGGCGCTGGGGCGTGGAGTCGGGATCGACGCAGAAGTAGGCCAGGCGCTCGAACTGGTAGCGGCTGCCGGGAGCCGCGCCGGCCAGGCTGGGCTCGACATAACAGTGACGCGTTTCCAGCGAGTTGGGGTTGATGTTGTCCATCCAATCCCCCCCGTCGGGCGCGTCGTCCGGGTTCTCGGTCAGGAAGAGCCGGTCGTAGAGCCGCGCCTCGGCGGGCAGCGCGTGGGCAGCCGACACCCAGTGGATGGTGCTCTTGACTTTGCGACCGTCGGGGGCGTTGCCGCCGCGGGTCTCCGGGTCGTAGGTGCAGAGCAGCTCGACCACATTGCCCGCATCATCCTTGACCACATCCACGCACTTGATGAAGTAGCCGTAGCGCAGCCGCACCTCGCGGCCCACGGTCAGGCGGAAGTACTTGGGCGGCGGCGTCTCGCGAAAATCGTCCTGCTCGATCCATAGCTGGCGGCTGAAGGGAACCTGGCGCACGCCGGCGTCCGGATCCTCCGGGTTGTTGACCGCGTCCAGCCACTCCACCTGGTCCTCGGGGTAGTTGATCAGCGTCACCTTGAGCGGATCCAGCACGCCCATCACCCGCAGCGCGTGCCGGTTCAGGTCCTGGCGCACGGAGTATTCGAAAAGCGCCAGGTCCACCACGCTGTTGTTCTTGGCCACGCCGATGCGCTCGTTGAAATCGCGCAGCGCGGCCGGCGTCACCCCGCGGCGACGCAATCCGCTGAGCGTCGGCATGCGCGGGTCGTCCCAGCCGTTGACGATCCCCTCGTTGACCAGCTTAAGCAGGCGGCGCTTGCTCATCAGCGTGTAGGTCAGGTTCAGGCGGGCGAACTCGATCTGCTGCGGCGCGTGGATGCCCAGCGCCCGGATGAACCAGTCGTAGAGGGGCCGGTGATCCTCGAACTCCAGCGTGCAGATGGAATGGGTGATCCCCTCGATGCTGTCCGACTGGCCATGGGCCCAGTCGTAGGTCGGGTAGATGCACCAGGCGTCGCCGGTGCGCGGGTGCTCGGCGTGCAGGATGCGCACCATCACCGGGTCGCGCAGGTTCAGGTTGGGGGAGGCCATGTCGATCTTGGCGCGCAGGGTGCGGCTGCCGTCGGGGAACTCGCCGGCCTTCATGCGCTCGAACAGGTCCAGGTTCTCCGCCGTCGTGCGGTCGCGGTAAGGGCTGGCGCGGCCCGGCTCGGTCAGCGTGCCGCGGTACTCCCGCACCTCGTCCGCGCTCAGGTCGCAGATGTAGGCCTGGCCCTGTTTGATCAACTGCACAGCCCAGTCGTAGAACTGCTGGAAATAGTCGGAGGCGTAGAAGAGCCGGTCTTCCCAGTCCGCGCCCAGCCAGCGCACATCGGCGATGATCGAGTCGATGTACTCCTGCTCCTCTTTGGTCGGGTTGGTGTCGTCGAAGCGCAGGTTGAACTTGCCGCCATACTGCCGGGCCAGTCCGTAGTTGAGCATGATCGACTTGGAGTGGCCGATGTGCAGATAGCCGTTGGGCTCCGGCGGGAAGCGGGTGTGCACGCGGCCGGCAAAGCGGCCCGTTTGATTGTGGCCGTCGATGATGTCGGTGATGAAGTTGGATTGCGTTGGGGTCTCGCCGTTGCTCATGTTTTTCTGTTCCTGGTGGTGAAGTCAGATTGGCCCAATCTGTCAGACTGGGCCAATCTTGCCAGCGGGCATTTTATCACAAGACGGCCATCCGCGCCAGACAAGTATGGAGGTAACTGTTCAGCCGGCGGTTGCGAACACGTTGATTGAGTAGGCCGCCGTATCGAAATCAACGTTTGGCCCGCCGGCTGAGCAGTTACGCATGGAGAACTGCTGCAAGCTGGCCCGCGGGCGTTGATCCTGACTTCTCTCTCTTTCTTGCTGCTGTGATATAATCACCCCATGGTTGACGCCAGTGTTCGCCGATCTTTGTTGCTTTGTGCGTGGTTCGCCCTGTTGCTGACAGCCTGCGGTCAGGTGGTCACGCGTCCCACCGCCCAGGCCGCGGCCACCCGCACCCCCACGGCCACCCTGGCCCCGCCCGGCATCACCCCCACGGCCACGCCCGACACCTACATCCCGCCCCCCACGGCCACGCCGACCGCCACGCCGGAACCGATCATCCACAGCATCCAGCCGGGTGAGAATCTCTACATTATCGCCGCCCGCTATGACGTTGCGCACGATCTGCTGCGCGATGTCAACGGCATCGAAAACGAGCGCGCCTTGCAGGTCGGCCAGCAGTTGCTGATCCCCGTGGCCGGCTGGGGCGGCCCGGCCGAGCCCACGCCCACCGTCACCCCCACCCCCTGGCCGGCGCAGGTGGAGAACGTCTATTTCCATCCCAGCCCGCTGGGCGAGCTGACCGTGCTGGGCGAGGTGGTCAACGCCAGCGCCAGCGACCTGGAGCAGGTGGTGGTGCAGATTGCCCTCTACGACGACGCGGACCGCCTGCTGGCCAGCCAGTCGACGACTGTGGCGCTGGATGTGCTGGCGCCCGGCCAACGATCGCCCTTCGCCGTGCTCTTCACCCAGGCGCCGGAGCGCTACGCCAGCTACCAGGCCACGGTGCTGTCGGCCGTGCCGGCCTACTTGGGCACCAGGCAGCGCCAGTTGGAGCCGGTCGATGTGACGCTGGATCAGAGCACGACCGGCATGGCGCGGCTGTCGGGGCGACTGCGCAACAACGGCGCCGTGGAGGCTTTCGATGTGAGTGTGGTGGCCACCCTCTACGATCCCCTGGGGCGGGTGGTGGGCACCCGCAGCATGGCCGCCGATCCGCCGGTGATCGCCTTCGGCGGCGGCGAGGCCACGTTTCAGATCGAGCTCGTCCCGGCCGGGCCGGTCTCCAGCTACACGGTGCAGGTTCAAGCGCGCCGTCTACCATGAGCAAGGACTTGATGAACCACGCCAATCGTCCCAAACTCCCCGCGCGGGTCAGATTCCTGCGCCACCTCGCCTGGCTGATCCTGCGGCTGTTCACCCGCCTTGAAGTGCATGGCGTCGAGAATTTCCCCGTCACCGGCAGCGCCCTGATGATCATGAACCATCTGCACTGGCTGGATCCGGTGATCGGGGTGGCCATCATCGAGCGCCCCACCGTGATGTTCACCGCCGAGAAGTGGGAACACAGGCCGGTGATCGGCGACGTGCTGCGCTGGTCGCGTCGGGCCATCTTCGTGGTGCGCGGCGAGCTGGATCGGCGCGCGCTGAACGAGGCGTTGGCGGTGATCCAGCGGGGCGACGTGTTGGCCCTGGCCCCCGAAGGCACGCGCAGCAAGACCGGCGCTTTGCAGCAGGCGCGCGACGGCGCGGCCTATCTGGTCAGCCGCACCGGCGCGGTGGTTGTGCCGGTGGTGGCCTATGGCCAGGAACAGGCCGAGCGCCAGTGGAAGCGGCTGCGCCGGCCGCACATCGTCGTGCGCGTGGGGGAGCCCTTTCGCTTCGAGGACACCCCCAACAAGGCCCGCAGCCGCGATCTGCCCCCTTACACCGAGGTGATGATGCAGCGCCTGGCGGAGCTGCTGCCGCCCAGCTACCGCGGCGTCTACGGCGACCAGTCTGGCCCGCCGCCGACCCCCTGACGCCAGGCCTGGGCCAGCCGCACCCATTCGGCCAGCTCCAGCGTCTCAGCCCGGCGCTGGCCGTCGATCCCCGCCTGGTGCAGCATGGCATCGATCCGCTCCTGGGGGAGCCCCAGATTGGCCCGCAATGAGTTTCTGAGCTGCTTGCGGCGCTGGCCAAAGCCCGCCCGCGCCAGCGTGAAGAACGCCTCTTCATCGGAGGGGGCCACGGGCGGTTGACTCCAGGGCCGCAGCCGCAGAATCGCCGAATCGACCTTGGGCGGGGGGTAGAAGGCGCCGGCCGGAATACGCGCCATGATCTCCGGCTGGGCGAAAACCTGCACACTGACAGCCAGCAGGCTCATCTCCGGCGGCCGGGCGATGATGCGCTGCGCCACCTCGCGCTGGACGGTGAGCACGGTCAGGGCTGGCGGCGGCGTGGCCGTGAGCAGATGGCGGATGGCTGCGGAGGTGATGTAGTAGGGCAGGTTGGCGACGACCTTATAAGGCGCGGTGGCCGAGGGCGGCTGGTGATTGGGGACTGCGTCGCAGGGGCCGTCCGGCGCGGCGGGCGGGAGGCGCATGGCCAACGCGGCGGGATCGAGCTGCAGGATATCGCCCTGGACGACGGCGACGTTGTCGTGGCCGGCCAGGGTCTCTTGCAGCGCCGGCAGCAGGCTGGCGTCCAGTTCCACAGCCACGACGCGGCCGGCCTGGCTGGCCAGCCGCGCGGTCAGCGTGCCCACCCCCGGCCCCACCTCGAGCACCGTATCCGCGCGGCTCAGCTCCGCCGCGGCCACGATGCGATCCAGGTGTACCGGGTCGGCCAGGAAGTTCTGGCCCAGGCGCTTCTTCAGATGCAGGCCATGGCGCCGGAGCAGTTCCGCCAGGCGGAGCGGGGTGTCGTTCATGGGTGAAACCGGGTTGGGCTCTCAGTCCTCGTCCAGTTGCAGCACCGACATGAACGCCTCTTGGGGGATTTCCACGGCGCCGACCATCTTCATCCGCTTCTTGCCCTTCTTTTGCTTCTCCAGCAGTTTGCGCTTGCGGGTGATGTCGCCGCCATAGCATTTGGCCAGCACGTCCTTGCGCATCGCCTGCACGTTGGCCCGGCTGATGACTTTGTTGCCGACCGCGGCCTGGATGGGAACCACGAACATCTGCCTGGGAATCACCTCTTTCATCTTGGTGACCAGGCGCTGCCCCTTGCGATAGGCATCGTCGCGGTGGACGATGATGCTCAGCGCGTCCACCGGCTGCTCGTTGACCAGCACATCCAGCTTGACCATGTCGGCCGGCCGGTATTCGTCGAAGTGATAGTCCAGGCTGGCATAGCCGCGCGTGCGGGCCTTGAGCTCGTTGTAGAACTCGGTGAGGATCTCGGTCAGCGGAATCTTATAGCTGAGCAGCACGCGGCGCTGATCCAGATACTCCTGCGCCACGAACTCGCCCCTTCGGCTGGTGACCATGTCCATCACCGCGCCGATGTACTCCGTGGGGGTGAAGACCTCGATGCGCACCCAGGGCTCGCGGATCTCGGTGATGTGGTTCGGCTCCGGCAGCTCGGCCGGGCTGTCCACCACGATCTCCGTGCCGTCGGTCTTGGTCACCTCATACTCCACGCTGGGCGCGGTGAAGATCATGTCCAGGTCATATTCACGCTCCAGCCGCTCCTGGATGATCTCCATGTGGAAGAGCCCCAGAAAGCCACAGCGGAAGCCAAAGCCCAGCGCCTGGCTGGTCTCCGGCTCGTAGACCAGCGACGCATCGTTCAGTTGCAGCTTCTCCAGCGCATCGCGCAGCAACCCATAGTCTTCGGCCGCGCTGGGATAGAGGCCGGCAAAGACCATCGGCTTCATCGGTTGATAGCCGGGCAGCGGCTGGCTGGCTGGCTCGTCATGCCAGGTGATGGTGTCGCCCACGGCCAGGTCGCGCACCGTCTTCAGCCCGGTGGCCACGTAGCCCACTTCGCCAGCCTCCAGCCGGCCGATGGGGCTCATGCGCGGGGCAAAGACGCCGATCTCCAGCGGCTCCAGCCGCGCGCTGGTGGACATCAGCCGCAGCGGCCGCGTGTTGTCAAGCACGCCGTCCACCACGCGCAGATAGGCGATCACCCCCTTGTAGGAGTCGTAATGGCTGTCGAAGATCAGGGCGCGCAGCGGCTGGCGGCGGCTGCCGTGCGGCGGCGGCACATGCTTGACCACCGCCTCCAGCACATCGTGGATGTTGGTGCCCTCCTTGGCCGAAACCCGTGCGATATCCTCGGCCGGCGTGCCGATCAGATCCTCCAGCTCCTGGGCCACATCGTCCGGCTGGGCCGAGATCAGGTCGATCTTGTTGACCACCGGGATGATCTCCAGGTCGGCGCCCATGGCCAGGTAGAGATTGGCCAGGGTCTGGGCCTCGATGCCCTGGGTGGCGTCCACCACCAACAGCGCGCCCTCGCAGGCCTGCAAGGCGCGGCTGACCTCGTAGGAGAAATCCACATGGCCGGGGGTGTCGATCAGGTTGATCTCATAGGTCTGGCCATCCTGGGCGCGATAGCTCATGCGCACGGCTGACGCCTTGATCGTCACTCCCTTTTCGCGCTCCAAATCCATCGAGTCCAGCACCTGATCCTTCATCTCCCGGTCGGAGATGGTGCCGGTGGCCTGGAGCAGGCGGTCGGCCAGCGTGCTCTTGCCGTGGTCGATGTGGGCGATGATGCAGAAATTGCGTATGTGTTCTTGGTCCATAGAATCCGATGGGTCTTCTGGCGAAACGTTTCGGGCCTCTGACAGGTGGAGATTTGGGCAACCCTGAGCTTGACAGTGAATGCTGCGCGCCAGATTATACTACAGGCGGTAGAAAAGCCCGAATGCCCGCGTCCGATTCTCAATGGCTGTAGGTTGTTTCTGACGCTTGTATCTGGCGCGATAGTGTGCTAGAATTGCGTTCGTCAGATGGTATTCGTCGTCTCATCCCAGTCGCCGGAGGATTGTCCTATGTCAAAAGAGAGCATCGTCGACGCCAGCGTTCCCAGCGCTGGACGAGTCTATGATTACCTGCTGGGCGGCCACCACAATTTTGAGGTGGATCGCCGGGCAGGGGATTACATCGCCAACCTCGCTCCTTTCGTTACGAAATTTGTGCGCTTGCAGCGATGGTGCCTGCAGGATGTCGCCCATGAGTTGACCACGGTGCGCGGTTTCGATGTCATCATCGATTTTGCTTCCGGGCTGCCCACGCAGGACAATCTGCACGTGGTCGCCCCCAAGGGAACCACGATCATCTACTCCGACTATGATCCGGTGGTGGTGCAATACGCCCGGGAGATTCTGGGCGACACCCCCAACGTCTACTATTTCGAGGCCGACGCCCGGCGACCGGAGGCGCTTCTCAATCACCCCGATGTGTTGGAGATTCTCAATGGCCGCCGCAGAGTAGCTGTCGTCTCCTGGGGCTTGGGACTCTTCATCAGCGATGATGATCTCCGCCATGTCGCCCAATATCTGTATGAATGGACCGACAGCCAGGGATGCTGGGCCTTCAACCTGCAAGGCGCCGGTCTCAGTCGCAGCCATCCGGCCGGCGCTTTGATTCTCGATACCTACGCCAAGATGGGCTCACCCGCCTTTGTGCGCAGCAAAGAGGAATACCTGGAGATTCTGAAGCCGTGGCATGTAGATGACAAGGGCCTGATCGCCCTGCTGGATTGGCATGGCCTGGATGCCAGCGAGATGTCCGACATCGATGTCGATCAGTTCGGCTCGGCCGGAGCGGGCTACGGCGCCTACCTGATCAAATAATGGCCGGACCCGCGGCTGATCGATGATCCTTGGGTCAGGCCGGCCCTTCGACGGCCCACGGCAGGAGCCCGATCTGCGTATATCCGCCCATCCCCACGACCGTATTCTATGGCCGATCATACCCTCAACGACGAACAAGCCATTGAGTTGACAGCGCTTCTCCTGAAGAATCTGCGAGAAGCGCTGTTTGATAGCCGAGCCTATTTGCGCCCGGCTGATTTGCAGCGGGTCGCCGATGCCCAGGCCCAGATCTTCCTGACCTACCTGGACAGCCGCGACGCTGAGGCGGTGCGCCGTCATGGCGCCTACCTCTGCACCGTCGGCGTGGGCGAACAGGCGGTCCTGCGCATCAATCGCACCTTGCAGCGTTTTGGGCTTCAGCGCCTGACAGGGGAGGAGTTGGCCGGCTTCTTGGAGCAGGTGGATGAGTATCAGCGCCGCGTGGTGGAGGGCTACATCGCGCAGAATACGACCCAGATCCTGGAGGAGCAGGAGCGCATCCGGTCGGCCTTGCAGCAAAATCTGCAACGCTACACCTTGCAGCTGGAGACTGCGGCCGAGCTGGCCAGAACCGCGATTTCCACCCTGGAGTTGGGCAGCCTGCTCACCTCCACCGTCGATCTGATCGGTGCACGCTTTGGCCTGGACTACGTCGCCATCTACCTGCTGGACGAAGATGACCGCTACGCCGAGCTGTGGGCCGCCACCGGCGCCGAAGGCCGGATCCGCCTCTCTGCCCGCCACAAGCTCCGGGCCAACAGCGGCAACAGCGTGGGCAAGTGCCTGGCCTCCCGGCAGCACATCCTCCAGGTGTTGCGCAGCGAGGAGCAATGCCCCCCCAGCCCATCCTGGCTTGAGGACACCCGGGCGGAGATGGTCTTGCCGTTGATCACCCACGGGCGGGTGATCGGCGCCCTCAGCGCGCAGAGCACCCGGGCGGGCGCGTTCTCCTCTCAGGATGTCATCGGTTTCCAGATCATGTGCGATCAGTTGGCCAATGCCATCGAGAATTCCCGCCTCTATGCCGATGCCCAGCGCCGCGCGGAGGATCTGGCCCACGCCTACGACCAGCTCAAGGAGCTGGAGACGCTCAAAGACCAGTTCATGCAGAACATCTCCCATGAGCTGCGCACGCCGCTGACCATGATCCGGGGCTATGCCGAGTTCATGCTCGGCGGACAACTGGGCGAAGTCGATGACTTCCAGCGGGACGCCTTGCAGGTCATCCTGCGCAACTCAGAGGCGCTCAGCGATATGGTGACCGACATTCTGGCCATGCTGGAGCTCAGCGCCACCAAGGTCGCCTTGAGCGCGCTCTCCATGCAGGATGCCGTGCAGGACAGCGTGACCGGCTTCCAGATCGTCGCTGCCACCAACGGCGTGGCCCTGAGCGCAGACCTGGCCCCCGGCAACGGCGCCTGTCCCGTCATGGCGCGGCCTGACCATCTGCGCCGCATCATCGACAACCTGCTGGGCAACGCGCTCAAGTTCACCCCTGCCGGCGGGCAGGTGCATGTCCGGCTGTGGGAACGGGAGCAGCGCGTCTATCTGGAAGTCTCCGACACCGGCATCGGCATCCCGGTTCATTTCCAGGAACGCATCTTCGAGCGCTTCTTCCAGGTGGACAGCTCCCAGCGGCGATCCCGCGGCGGCGCCGGCCTGGGGCTGGCCCTGGTGCGGGAGCTGGTTCAGAGCTACGGGGGCAGCGTCAGCGCCGCCAGCCCAGGAGTCGGGCAGGGCAGCACCTTCACCGCCATCCTGCCGCGGGCGCCCCTCTGACCGGCGCCTGCTTCCACCTCAAAGCAACCCCAACCGTTGGCGAAAATCGGCCACCGTGGAGGCCAGCCCCTGCTCCAGCGGCGTTGCCGGCGTCCAGCCGCCCAGCACCCGCTGGGCTTTGCTGATGTCGGGCCGCCTCTGCTGGGGATCGTCCACCGGCAGCGGCCGGCGCACGATGCCGGCCGGATTGCCGGTCAGCCTGTTGATGGTCTCGGCGAACTGCAAGATGGTCATCTCCGCAGGGTTGCCGATGTTCACCGGCTCCGGCTCCTCCGAGTGCAGCAGACGCACCACCCCCTCCACCAGGTCGCTGACATAGCAGAAGCTGCGGGTTTGGCTGCCATCGCCGTAGACGGTCAGCGGCTGGCTGTGCAGCGCCTGATAGATGAAGTTGGGCACCACCCGGCCATCGTTGATGCGCATGCGCGGGCCGTAGGTGTTGAAGATGCGCACAATGCGCGTCTCCAGGCCGTGCGTGCGCTGGTAGGCCAGGGTCAGCGCCTCGGCGAAGCGCTTGGCCTCGTCATACACCCCGCGCGGGCCGATAGGGTTGACGTTGCCCCAGTAGTCCTCGGTCTGGGGATGCACCAGCGGATCGCCGTAGACCTCCGAGGTGGAGGCCAGCAGGAAGCGGGCGGCCTTGGCCTTGGCCAGTCCCAGCGCCTTGTGGGTGCCCAGCGCGCCCACCTTCAGCGTCTGGATCGGATAGTTGAGATAATCCACCGGGCTGGCCGGCGAGGCGAAGTGCAGCACCGCATCCAGCGGCCCCTCCACGTAGATGTACTGGGTCACATCGTGGAAGATGAAGCTGAAGCGGCGATCTCCCGCCAGGTGGGCGATGTTGTCGGTGTTGCCGGTGATCAGGTTGTCCATGGCGATGACCGTGTGGCCATCGGCCAACAGCCGGTCGCACAGATGCGAGCCAATGAATCCGGCGCCGCCGGTGATCAGAATGCGCAAGGGTCGTGCTCCTTTCGTGGGGAACTCAGGGGGATCGGAGTTCCTCCGGCGCCTTTTCGGCGCCGGTCAGCCGTGTCATCAATCCTAGGGTTAACATAAACAGCAGCATCAGATCGACGAGAAACAGCGAATTGTCGATCAGGCCGTGCGCCAGGGCGGCGACCAGCGAGGCCAGCAGCCCCAGCAGCAGCGCCCGGCGGTCGCCGCTGGCCCGCTTGAAGGCCGGCCAGCCCTGCCAGAAGGCGGCCGTGAACAGCCAAACGCCCACCAGCAGGCCCAAAAAGCCCAGCCGCGTCCAGAAATCCAGCGCCACATTGTGCGGGTGGCTCAGGTTCAGCTCCTGCCAGGCCGTGGGCAGGGCGTAGCGCGTGCGATAGGCATAAAGGAAATTGTCCAGCCCGACGCCCAGCCAGGGGTGATCCAGCGCCATGTTCAGCGCGCCGCGCCAGAGCTGCACCCGCTGGAAGCTGGTGCCTCCTTGCAGGTCGAACAGCCCGGCGAAGCGCTCGGTGGCAAAGAGGGGCAGGAGCGCCAGCGCGCCCACGGCCAACGCGCCCAGCGCGATCCAGCGCCAGCGCCCGCCGGCCGCGAAGCCGATGAACAGCACGGCCGCGGGCAGCGCCAGCAGCAGCCCCCCTTTGCTGAAGGTCAGCACCAGGCCCAGCAGAATCAGCAGGCTCAACAGACCGGCCGCCAGCCGGCGTCGCCGATCGCGGCCAAAGGCCGCCACTGCCAGCATGATTGGCAGGGCATGGCCCAGGTAGAGCGCCAGGTTGTTGGGGGAGCCGAAGGGGCCGCGCACCCGCCAAACCCCCTCGGCGCCGATCAGACCGACGCCGCCCACGGCCTGGACGAGGCCCCAGCCGGCCACCGCGGCCGCGCCCAGGCCGATGCCCCAGACCAGCGGCCACGGGTCGAAACGTTCCTGCCCATCGGCCGGCGCCAGTCGCACCAGCCCGTAGGCCAGCACGCCGGTCACGATGACGGTGCGCAGCTCCCGCAGCGCCACGCCCAGGTGGTCGGCCGCGACCAGCGAGACCAGCGCCGTCGCCAGCAGCGCCAACACCGGCCAGTCCAGCCCACTGAGGCGCAGGGGCGGCAGGGTCGCACGGACGGCCTCCCATCTCCGCCCGCGCCCGCCCGCGGCCGCTTCGCTGGCCAGCCGCGCGGCCAGCGCCGCCGCCAACAGCCAGGCCGTGACCTCCACCGGGCTGAACGACCACCCCAGCAGCGGCAACGGCGCCAGGAAGAGCGGCGCGGCGGCCGCCAGCAGCGCCAGTCCGGTGGCCGGGAAGAGGACAAAGAGCGCCCAGAGCAGCCCCAGCCCGGCCAGTTGCAGGGGCGCAGGGCCGAGGGCCACGGCGAGGCAGAGCACAGCCAGCAGGATGAAGCGCAGCGCGGTCGGGACGCGCTGCGCCGGCGCGAAGACCGAAGGCGCAGCGGCCGCGGGTTGCGTCGTTGCCCGGCGTCGTTCCAGTCCCCACAGCCCCGCGCCCGTCAGCGCGACGCCGCCCAGCCCCAGCGCCCACACCGGCCAGCCGGGCCAGCGTCCGGCGTCCTGGTTGTCCACATGCACGGCCAGCAGCGGCCACTGCTCCCAGCCGCCGCTGGCGCTGATCTCGGCCAGATGCGGCCCCGGCGCGAGGCCGCGCGCGACGATGACGGTGGCTTGTTGCCCCAGCGGATCGTGCAGCAGCAGGTTGGCCCGGCGGGCGGCGTCGCTGGGCAGGGCATTGGCCGGCGCGCCGTCGATGGCCACCTCCAGAAAGCCCCAGTAAGGGCCCCGTTGCACCGTCAGCGCCAGGGTGGCGCCCTCGAAGGGCAGGCGCAAGCGGTTGTTGTGCAGCGTCGCGCCGTGGGGCGGATCCGCGGCCAGCGCCCTCTGCCGCCAGCCGCCCTCGGTCTCGATGATCGGCCAGTCCACCGGCCAGTTGCCCGGCCCTAGGGGGTGGTCGGACTGCGCCCAGCCGCTCAGCGCGGCCAGCGTCAAGGTGGGCTGGCCGTCGGGGCTGACCAGGGCAAAGCCCCAGCGCGGGTCGTCGGCCGGCTGGGCTGGCTGCCACGCGGCCCAGGCGCTGCCCCCCTGCCACTCCCAGTGCCGCCGCGCCCATTCCAACGCCTCCACGGCCCAGGCGGCTTGCGTGGTCCGCTCGACGCCGGGCCAGACTTCGGCCTGCGACGCTGGCGAAGATGGTTCGGCGGCCCCCGCGTCGTCGCTGCGCCAGCCAAAGGACGCCAGCCAGAGGGGTTTGGCCGCGTCGCCCCGGCGCACCATCACTGAGCGCAGCAGCTCGGCGCGCCGGAAATTCAGCGTCCCGGCCGCGGGCGGCTCGTCGGGCGGGCGCTCGAAGCCGTAGGGCTGGGCCGCGGCCGCGTCGAACCAGGGGGCAGCGCCGGCCGCATAGAGCGCATCCAGAAAGGCCACGTCGCTCTGGTTCAGCCCGCCGGCCTCCACCGTGGGGGCCAGGGCCGCCAACAGCACCACGGCGTCGGCGTCGGCGCTGCGCACCTGCACCGCGCCCTCCCGCAGCAGGGCGCCGTAGTCAGCGGCATCGACATAACGATGACCCCAGTGCGGGGCGATGTTGGGCTCATCCCAGATCTGGTAGTAGCGCAGGGTGGCGCCGTAGCGTTGGGCCAGCGCGGCGGCAAAGCGGCCAAAATCGGCGCGGCTGGCCGGCGGGGCCAACGGGTTGGCGGCGTCTTCCTCCGACCGCGCCCAGGCGGGGGAGCCGTCCAGCACCGCGACCAGATCCAGCCCGCGCGCGTCCACCGCGGCCACCAGCTCGTCCCAGCTTTCCCAGGCAAAGGCCCCCTGTTCCGGTTCGATTTGATCCCAGGGGAAGCGTTGGCGCACCCAGCCGAAGCCGGCGGCGGCGATGGCGTCCAGCGCGGCGTTCCGCTCCTGGGCGCTGGCCTTCTCCAGCGCGATGTTGACCCCCAGATTGCGCGTCAAATGGACGGCGGCGGGCGGCGCCAGGTCGGGGTGAACCGCGGCCGGTTGCTGCGCCAACGCCAGCCCGGTGGCGCCGGCCAGCATTGCCAGCCCTGCCAGAAGAATTACCAACCACTTGCTCATGGGGAGAGAATCCTACCACAGGCCGCGGCGTTTTGACGAATCAGGCGACTTGGGCTAGAATAGCCGAACTGGCCCGCGCCCTGGTGTTCAGATGGCAGCGGGCCAGCCGCGCTGGACAGCGGCGCGCATCAAATAAGATCACAGGACGCGTCTATTCTGGACTCCGCCGGGACCGGTCTCTGCCCGAGGCGGGCCACGGAGCTGCCAGACGCGTTCGGAAGCCCTTGCTGCACGGCGGCCGGGCGCGAAGACTAAAACGAGAGGTTATTCAGATGACGGATTTTTCGCTGCAAGTTGAGAAGCGAAGCGGCGCCGGCGGCAAGGGCCGACACCTGCGCGCGGCGGGCCTGGTTCCGGCTGTCGTCTACGGCGGCAATGGCGGGACGCAGACGATTCAGTTGGGCGCGCGCGAGCTGGATCGCACGCTGGATAAGGGCGGCGCGACCAGCCTGCTCTACCTGGTTGGTCCTGATTTCCCCAAGACCCGTGTCCTGATTCGCGAGTTGCAGCGCCATCCCGTGCGCCGCAACGTGCTGCATGTGGACTTCGTGCGCGTCGCGGCCGGCCAAAAGATCACCATGGCGGTGCCGCTGCACGTGGTGGGTCACGCGCCGGCCACCGAGCTTGGCGCGGTGCTCTTGCAGAATGTGGACAGCCTGGAGATCACCTGTCTCCCCGACGACCTGCCGCACGCGATCGAGATCGACGTTTCCGGCATGGCCGAGGTCAATGACCGCATCTTCGCCCGCGATCTGGCGCTGCCCGCCGGTGTGACCTTGGCCCACGACTTCGGCGATGAGCCGTTGGTGGCCATGAACCTGTCACGCGCGGCTGCCCACGCCGACGATGAAGAGGATGAGACGCCGGCTGAGGTGGAAATTATCAGCGAACGGCGCAAGGAAGCCGAATAACCGGCAGCCTCCCTGGCGTCCGACAGATACCCCACAGGCCACGCGCTGCGCGTGGCCTGTTTTTTTGTTCAGCCCAGACAGATCCCCAGCTCTAGGGCGGTCAGCACCAGATCGCAGGTAAGGGGCACGGTGCGGGGGACGCGCGCCACGCGCGCCAGGGGCAGATCGGCCAGCGTCGTGCCGCGCAGCGCGACCATCCGCCCCAGCCGCCCGCGCGCGATCAGTCGCACGGCCGCCGCGCCCAGGCGGGTGGCCAGCACGCGGTCGTTGCTGCTGGGCGCGCCGCCCCGCTGCACATGGCCCAGCACCGTCACGCGGATATCCCATTCCAGCTCTGAGCTGCCCACCAGATCGTCGCTCTGCCGTTCTTGCAGCAACTGCGCCAGGTGTTCGCCGATGCCGCCCAGGCGCAGCTTGTCCTGGCTGCCGGCGCGGTGGCGGAAGACCGGGCTGCCGCCGCGCACATGCGCGCCCTCGGCCACCACCACGATGGCCGAGCGCTGCACCGCGGCGAAGCTGTGGGTCAGCCGGTCGTAGACCGCCTCCAGCTCGAAGGGGCGTTCAGGGATCAGCACCACGTCGGCGCCGCCGGCCACCCCGCTGTGCAGCGCGATCCAGCCAGCCTGCCGGCCCATGACTTCGACGATCATGGCCCGATGATGGCTTTCGGCCGTGGTGCGCAGCCGGTCGATGGCCTCGGTGGCCACGCTGACGGCCGTGTCGAAGCCGAAGGTGTAGTCGGTGCCCTCCACGTCGTTGTCGATGGTCTTGGGCACCCCCACCAGCGGCGCGCCCATCTCGTGCAGCTCCCGGGCGATGCGCATGGTCCCATCGCCGCCGATCACCACCACCGCGTCCAGGCCCAGCGCTTCGATCCGCTCCAGCACGCGCGGAGTCACGTCCAGCGAGATGCGGCTGCCCTGTTGGCGCTTGGTGTAGAGGAAGGGGTTGGCCCGGCTGGCCGCGCCCAGGATGGTGCCGCCGCGGGCCAGGATGCCATAGACCGTTTCGTTGGTCAGCGGCGTGATGGCATCGTCGCCGCTGATCAGCCCCTCGAAGCCGTTGCGAATGCCGAGCACCTGCCAGCCATGCCCTTGCACGGCTGACTTAACCACCGCTCGAATGACCGCGTTGAGGCCGGGACAGTCGCCGCCGGCTGTCAGCACACCGATGCGTCGGACCTTGCTGGCTGTTTTGCCAGGGAGAAAGGATGGCATAGGACACCTCTCGCCGCTTGGTCAGGGAAATCGGGTGGTAAGCCACTGCATGGGGTCCACGGCAAAGCCGTTGACCCGCAGCTCCCAGTGCAGGTGATTGCCGGTGCTGAGGCCGGTGGTGCCCACGTGGCCGAGCAGATCGCCCGGCTGCACCTCCTGGCCGGCGCTGACGGCAATGTCGGTCAGATGCCAGTAGCCGCTGAAGACGCTGCCGCCGTGGTCGATCAGCACCGCGTTGCCGCGCACCTGGAGCGGCTCGGCCAGCGCCACCGTGCCCGGCGCCGGCGCGTAGATCGGCGTGCCCTGCGGCGCGGGGAAATCCTGGCCGGCGTGGAAGCCACTGACCGGGCCGCCGTTGTAGGAGCGCCGCTGACCGAAGGGCGCGCTGGTCAGGAATTCCTCGGCCAGCGGGCGCTGGAAGAACCGGCGCCAGCGGATCGGCGTGGGCGGCGCGTTCCAAAGCGCCATCATGCGCTCCAGCTCAGCCTGCACGAGCTCCGGCGCCAACAGCTCGCCCTTGTCATCGGGCAGCACGATGTCGAAGGTGGGGTAGGCGGCGTCCACCACCTGGATCGGCCAGGTTCGGCTGATGGTCTCGCCCGCGGCCTGCCAGGTCAGATCCAGCCAGACGAAGCCCGGCTCGGTCAGGGCATGGACGGCCGCCAGGCCCACCAGCGCATCGGCGCCGGCCGGCCGCAGGGGGATCTGCTGCGGCGCCAGCGCCAGGGTCACGCTGGCCGGCTGGCTGGCGTCCAGCTCGATCCGCACGGCCACCGTCTCACCCTGGCGCACGACGGCCGGGCTGGTGGTGATGGCGCGGATCGGGCCGGGGGGCAGGGCGGGCGATGGCTGGTCGGGCCGCGCCGGCAACAGCAGATCCTGGCCGGGCGCCAGCCGCTGGCCGGGCGCCAACTGGTTGATGGCCTGCAGGTCGGCCAGCTTCACGCCATGGCGCTGGGCCAGGCTGGCCAGCGTGTCGCGCGGCTGGGCTTCGATGGGCAGCAGCGGCTGGGCCGCGGCCGGCGCGATCAGCGTCTGGCCGACGGCGATGGGCGTCTGAGCGGTCAGCCCGTTGGCGGCTATCAGGGCCTCGACGGTGCTGCCGTACTGCCGGGCCAGGCTGGCCAGCGTGTCGCCCGGCTGGACCACATGGCGCGCCGGCGGCAGCGGCGCGGCCCGCGCGGCCGGGGCCGTGGCCAGCATGAACGCGCCGATCAACGCCAGCAGCGCGAGGGTCGCCGCGCCGCGGCGTGGAGGGGCGGCGGGCGGGCGGGCGGCCGGCCGATTCACCCGGTCGCCCGATAGCCTGAGTTCATTCATCGCTCATCGTTTCGGCCCCGGCCCAAGCGGGTCTACTCGTAGATCTCCGGCTTGAGCACGCCGATGAAGGGCAGTTGGCGGTAGTACTCGCCATAGTCCAGGCCATAGCCCACCACGAAGGCGTCTGGCACTTCGAAGCCCACGTAGTCGATGGGCACATCGATCTCGCGGCGGTCGCGCTTGTCCAGCAGGGTGCAGACGTGCAGCGTGGCCGGGTGGCGCTGGCGCAACATGCGCAGCAGATAGTCCAGCGTGCGGCCGGAGTCAACGATGTCCTCGACGATGATCACGTTGCGGTGCTCGATGGACTCGTCCAAGTCCTTCAGGATGCGCACGACGCCGCTGCTCTGGGTGCCGGCGCCATAGCTGGAGACGGCCAGGAAGTCCACAGCCAGCGGCAGATCGACGTGGCGCATCAGGTCGGCCAGGAAGAGCAACGCGCCCTTGAGCACGGCGATGATCAGGACCTGCTCGCCGGCAAAGTCCCTGTTGATGGCCGCGCCTAGCTCGGCGACCCGCTGCCTGATCTGTGCTTCGGTGATCAGAACCTCGGCGATGTCGTTGTAGAGACTGGGGGTGGTGGGCGTGCTGGTGGGCAAGGAGGCCTCCGGGGTGGGCAATGGCAGCGACCTTACTCGATTGTGACCCCTCGCCAGTCGCTGCTGGTGGCGGAGTCGACCACAGGGACTTGTTGCAGGGCGGCGGCCGGGCCGATGGGCTGCACCCACTGGCCGCTGACCCAGGCACGTTGGCGCTCGACGCAGCACACCTGCCACCAACTGCCGTCGGCCAGCCGGCTCAGCGCGCGCCAAATGCTGCCCGCGGTGGTCTGGCCAAGCAGGGAGGCCGTGGTGTCCGGCGCGCTGCGCAGGTTGAGAACCGCGGTATCGACGCGCAGCGCCGCAAAGCTGGGCGTGGGCGCGGGGGTTGGCGTCGGCGCGGGGGTTGACGTGGGCGCAGGGGGGGCGCTGGCCGCGGGCGCCGCGGGCGCGGCGTAGACCTGCCCCTCGCCGCTTTTGTAGCGACCGGCCCATTCGGCGGTCAGGCCCAGATAGCGGTCGCCATAGGCCTGGCTGGGTTCGATGTAGGTGCCCTCAGGCCATTCGTTGAAGGAGGTGATGATCACCCAGTCGGGGTTGCTGGCGATGGCTGCCTGCCAGGTCTGGACATAATACGCGCCATCCTCGCGGCCGCGGGCAAAGGCGTTGCCGCGGCCGGTGCGGGTGTCGTTGTAGCCCGGCATGACGGTGGCCACCCAGTAGCGATAGCTGCCGTAGCGCTCGCGCGCGGCCTGCACCCAGCGGCTGAACTTGCTGGCAGTGTAGGCCACGTCGCTGGGCGGGTTCCAGGTCACCGAGTAGAGGTGGTGGCCGTCGAACACCGCCTGATAGCTCATGTCGATCCCCTCGGCGATCCAGATGCTGTTGCGGCCGGGGTCAACCTGGTCGCGGATGGCCTGCCAGGTGTCCACGCCGAAGCGTTGCTGGCGCCAGAAGAAGAAGACCGGCTTGCCGTCGACCCGCAGATAGGCCGGGTGGTTGGCGTGGGTGGCCAGGGCGTGGCGCAGCATCTCGGCCACGCCCGCCGAGCCGGCGCCGGCAAAGGGGCTGGTGGCCTCCACATCCAGCGCCAGCTTGAAGCCGCGCGCCGCGGCCAGGTCCAGCATGGTCGCGAAGTTGCCCTCGGTCTGGTTGCCGCCGCCGGGACCATACCAGCTCACCACGAAGGCGTCGATGCCCGCGGCCTGCGCCTGGGCGATGTGGCGCTCCATGGCGGCCGGGTCGCGGCTGGCGTAGGTTTGGGCGGGGAAATCGGGCACCTTGGCCGGGGTCCAGGTGTTCTCGTCGAACCAGTTGTAGTAGAAGGCCAGAACCAGGCGGGGGCCCTGGGCGTGTGACGGGCCGGCAGGCAGCAATGCGCTGGCCGTGACGGCAACGAGCACCATGGCCATCAACAGTCGCCAGTGATTTTTGACGCAACGCGGCATGTGTGAAGTCATGGCCCGATTATACCAGAGAGAACCGCGGAAAGGCAAAGGTGAGATGCCCGAAAAGGTCCCGCGACAGGGCAACACAAAGGAACGGCCCTCCCGATTTGGCAGCTCGGAAGGGCCGTCGTCTGTTTTGCAAGACCGGAAGGGCCGTTGTCTGTCAGTTGTGCGGCCGCCGGCAGCAGGCTATCCCACGATGGTCACGCCATAGCCTGGCGGCGCCACCTGGAACCAGGTCTGGCCCGGCTTGAGGGGAATGGGGTTGCCGTCGGCGTCCACCAGCTCCAGCCCGCTGAAGGCATCCTGCGCACGCCAGCGGCCCTGAATGGCCACCCCATCGCGGATGACGGTGGCCGGCCCCTCCCGGCCGGCGATGTAGGTGCGCACGCTGTAGCTGTTGACCACATCTTCCACCAGGTCGGTTTGATCGTGCTGCACCTCCATGATGACCACGTTGGAGGCGGTGACCTGCTGGCCGGTGTTGCCGTCCAGCAGCGGGTTGCGACCCGAGCCGGAGAAGCGGGCATAGCGGCCGCTGGCCGGGTCGTAGCGCCACTCCACCTCGTAGAAACCGCGGTTGATGTAGGGGATCACCACCCGGCTGGCGGCCTGGCCGCCGCTGGGCGCGGCGTCGCTGAAGGTGAACGGCTTGATCTTGACGCCGGTGTTCAGGCCGTTGTTCTGCATGAAGCTGCGCAGGTTGGCGCTGCTGGTCAGCACCCGGTTCTGGTAGCCGCCGCCGTTGGGGTTGTTGAAGTAGGGGCCGGAATAGCAGTGCTCATCCAGGTCCTCGATGCCGGCCTGGTAGGCGAAAACCTGGTTCGACCCCTCCGCGCCGCTGCTGGCCATGGGCGCATCGAAGATCTGCGCCAACTGGATGGTGGTGCTGCGGAAGGAGCGCAGCGGCCCGATCTGCGGCGCATCGCCCCCCAGCCAGACCGAGGTGAAGCGGGTGGTGTTCAGGTCGTCCATCAGCTCCTCGAACACCAGGTCGGCCGCGCCGATGCCAAAGGAGGCGCGCACGGCCGGCTCGTTGCCATAGCGGGCGATGAAGATGCGCTCGTTCAGCCGCGCCGGGTCGATGGGCAGGCCGGTCAGGGGGTTGATGTCGCCGCTGACCTGGGTGCGTCCCGCGGGCGGCTGCTGGCGCACAGGGCGGTTGACCCGCAGGTTGCAGAGACCGAAATATTTGCCCGGCGGCGCGGTGTCCACCGCGGGCTCCACGTTGCCGATGTAGACGAAGCCGGTGCGGCCGCCTGACCCGCCCGACGTGCTGGCCACCGGCGCGGAGTCGGCCTGGGTCTCGGCGGTGAGGGCAGGCGCCTCCACCACGGGGATGGCCGCCGTGCTGTCGCTGAGCTGGGCAAACTGGCTGGAGATCCAGGCCTCCTGGCCGTTGACGCAGCAGATCTTGTACCAGCCGCCGTCGGCGCTCTTGCCGTAGACGCCCAGGGTGTCGGCCTTGGTCACCTGGCCGATCTTGCCGTAGGTGACGCCGGGGCCTTTGCGGGTGTTGACGTCGTCCTGGGTGGGCTGAAGGAAGGCCACAGGCGTCGGCGTCGGCGCGGGGGTGGGCGTCCCCTCCGGCGTCGCGGTGGCCGTGGGCTCCGGCGTGTCGGTGGGGGTGGGGGTGTCGGTGGGCGGGCCTGGCGTGACCGTCGGCGTGTCGGTGGGCGCCGCGGCCACGGGGAGGGACGTCTTGGTGGGCGTCGGCGTGGGCAGCGGGTCAGCGCCGCCGCAGCCAGCCAGCGCCAGCGTCAGAAGCAACAATGTGGCGAGAAAGGCTGTTTTTTTCCAGTGACTTGGCATATGTGTAACCTCGGTTCAGTGACTGGCCCATAGTAAAAGCGGAAAGCAGGAAATTGGCAAATTCCCCTGTCACCCTGTCACCCGGCAGATCAGCCCTTTCAGATATTCGCCCTCGGGAAAGCTCAGCAGCACCGGATGATCCGTTCCCTGGCTGAGACGTTCGATCACCTGCACCTCCCGCCCGGCGTCCACCGACGCGCCGAAGACGATCTTCTGAAACAGGTCGGCGCTGACCAGGCCGGAGCAGGAGAAGGTGGCCAGCAGGCCGCCGGGGGGCAGCAACTGCATGGCCAGCAGGTTGATGTCCTTGTAGGCGCGGGCGGCCCGATCGACCTGCTGCTGGCTGTGGGCGAACTTGGGCGGGTCCAGGATGATCACGTCGAAACGCTCCTCCGCCGCGCGCCAGCCGCGCAGCACCTGGAACACGTCGCCGACCACCCCCTCGGCCTGTGCGTCGGGGTCGAAGCCGTTGAGCGCCAGGTTGCGCTCGCCCAGCTCCAGCGCCTCCAGCGAGGAGTCCAGGTTGGTCACGCGTTGCGCGCCGGCGGCCAGCGCATGAACGGCAAAGCCGCCGCTGTAGCTGAAGGCGTTGAGCACGCGGGCGCCCTGGCAATAGCTGGCCACCCGCTGCCGGTTTTGGCGCTGATCCAGGTAGAAGCCGGTCTTTTGCCCGCCCAGCAGGTCCACCAGGAAGCGCTGGCCATGCTCCATGATCTCCACCGGGCCGGCCGGCGCTGCCCCGTGCGCCATGCCGACCACCGGCCGCAGCCCTTCCTTCCCGCGCACATCCACGTCGGAGCGTTCGACGATGCCGGCCGGCTGGCAGAGCTCGACCAACAGCCGCGCCAGCAGCGGCTTGACCCGCTCGATGCCCAGCGTCAGGCACTGCATCACCAGCCAGTCGCCGTAGCGGTCCACCACCAGGCCGGGCAGGCCGTCGCTCTCGGCGTGGACCAGACGGAAGGCGTTGGTGGACGGATCGGCGGCGAGAGCGGCGCGGCCGGCGATGGCGCGCTGCAAGCGGCGCCGCCAGAAGGCCTCGTCGATGGTCTCGCTCTCCTGCCAGCTCAACAGGCGCACCTGGATCTGCGAGCGGCGGTTGAGGTAGCCGCGGGCCAGCCATTGGCCCGTGTTGCTATACGCATCGACCGTGTCGCCGTCCCGCGCGGCCGCGTCGATCTGCTGAATGGCGCCGGAGAAGAGCCAGGGGTGGCGGTTGCGCACCGATTTCTCGCGGCCCGCTTTGAGGGTGATGGTGGACATGGGGCTTCCTGATGGGTCTCGGCGTCTGTCCCGCGCGGCCGGAGGTGGGCCCTCCCGGCGGCGCTTGACGGGCTATTGGGCGGCGTTTTCATCCTCGGCCACGGGGCGTTCGAAGCCGTAGTCGTCCAGTTGCAGGACGCGGCGGCCCTCGCCTTCGCCGATGGTGAGCAGCAGCGTGGTTTGCGCGTAGCGAAAAGGCTGCACGGCGCCGTCGGGGCCGGCCAGCGCGCCCCAGATCTCGTCCGTGCTGCGGCCGGCGATGCGCAGCTTCTGTTGGTGGTGAATGGCCCAGTG
>Ga0209605_1000471_pt1 | contig 50739 bp, 39 predicted proteins | sample AD_UKC035_MetaG_FD_184408 | JGI IMG/M metagenome (GOLD analysis project Ga0209605, IMG submission 184408) | Active sludge microbial communities of municipal wastewater-treating anaerobic digesters from USA - AD_UKC035_MetaG (SPAdes) (version 2) | ecosystem: Engineered > Bioreactor > Anaerobic >...
CTTTGGGTTGGTTGGCAAAACGCCGCAGCATTGCCACCCGCTGGTGCAAGAAATCAGAAAACTGGCTCGCATTTGTTCACATGGCCTGTGCCCAGGTCTTGCTAAAAATAATTTTCGGATAGATACTTAGTGGACAGAGCGTTGGCATCCAGAGCCAAAGAGCAAGATTCGAGTTCCTGCAGGGGCGCTAAGTTTGAATTGTCAGTATGTTACTGCAAAAGAGGCTGATCGATTGAACTGGTCAGCCTCTTTCTGTTTAAGAGAAAATTATGGGCCCACCGGTACCGGCGGCGGGGTTGGCAAACTGCCTTCCGGCTCCAGGATCGCTGTCACAGGCAAACCAATCGTGGTCTGCAAGGTGTAGCTCGCGGTATTTACCGCTTTCGCGTCGCTATACACGTACACATAGTACTGCTGAGCCCGTACGGGTGTATGCGATATCAAAAACGGATCGGCGGCATCCTGCTCGATGAGTTCCAAGGCATCATCTTGCCAAACATACAGCAGCAGTTGTACGCCATCCAGGTCACTTGTATTCAACGACAGTAGCAATGGCTTATCCGTTTCCATACAGAACAAATCGCCAGTACCTCCTGTACCATCATGAGACCCTGTCACAAAGCGTCCAGGGCACAACCAATTGGCATCATTAACTTGGTTGTTCGGCTCGCGTTCTGCCGAGATGGAACCGCAGAAGTCTCGCAGGGATAAAGGCAGATAAATACGACCACCCCATGGAACAGGCGCTCCCATGGATGCATCCCAGAACCCGCCCGATAAAGAATAATCGCCTCCGATCAATATCCCAGCATCCACCTGTCCAATAGTACCATCTACAGAAAAACTACCATTAGCGCTCAAACCACCGCCATTATCCACCGTCCACCAGGCAATATCAAAGGCGTCACCCACCTCCTGGGCTAACGCCGGTGCAACGTTCAGCAACAACACTAAACACACCACTAGAAGGAACAACAAGAGCACCTTGCTATGTACTTGCAGATGTGCTTTCATCTCGCCTCCTAATGGCCCGTGATAATCCAGGTATCGTCGCCGTCCGATGTGATTTCTATAAACGACCATTGTAACGAAAGGGCAAAGGTTGGCGCTCCGTCAATAACTTGAGCACCATAGGGATCAATCGTAACGGCATTGGTTCCATCTACCTTTTTGATGAGAAAAGTACACCCCCGGCACTGTGTCAAATCGGGCAGGTCGATAGTTACATTGCCATCAGCAGTGCTGACAACCACGATTCGATCATCTTGCGTGACGGTGTAATTCGTAACGCCAGATACTTCGCGCAAGCGGAGTTGCTCGGACGCGCCCACTTGAGCATAGTCATATGCCCCCGAAAGGTACTGCTCCGGTTCGCTGTATGCCCCCACCACGCGCACACGCGCGTTTGTGCCGTCGTTGCGCACCAGCATCGAGGTATACAGGGGGTCGTAGGATTGAATGTTGCTGAACGACACATCGGTGGCCCCATTGCGTACCTCGAATACGCCCCGATCAACCGCTGCACCTGACGCGTATACCGTGACATTCGATATGTTCACGGATTCAACCGTTCCTGCAATCTGATCAACCACCACGGCCGAGTGGGATGGGTTATAAAGGGTGATATTAGAGATATTGACAAACCTGGCAGAGGTCCCGGCATGGTATGACTGCACATCGATGAGATTGCCTGCACTGTATGCGCCCGTGTTGTATGCGATCACGTTAGAGATGTTAACGTTTTCAGCATCGCCCGTTTCAGTGGCAGATTTGACAATGATAGAAGTGACCCTGCAATCCTCAGTATAAATATTGGAGATGTTGACGTAAGAGCCACGCACCGCAATGCCATGGGCCATCCGGTAGACGCGCACATTGTCGATTTGCAGATGGCTGCCACCTTGAATACGAATACCGTGGTATGACGATGATTTTCCACTGCCCAGAATTGTGACGTTATTGATACTTTGCTCTAATCGGTGTTGCTCATTTGGAACATTACTGCCGGTATCGATTCCATCCACCAAATACGAATGCACATCCACCCCCAGGTTGGAAATGCTCGATCCATATGAGTCGGCCATATGGATCTCGCCCCGGATAATCGTACCGCCTACCAACTGCCCACTGATCGGGTCAAATTCACCTGCCCCGCTGCCAATGATATGGATATTATCTTGGGCTATGGGTACGTAGCCGCTATACACGCCGGGCATAACCAAGATTGTTGTCCCCTCTGGCGCTGCGGCCACTGCCTCTGCTAGGCTAGTGTAGTGCCCTTTGCCGCCAGCATCCACTATGACCAGATTGGTCAAGCCGAAACTGAATTGTGTATCCGTGAGCACTAGACCCGCGCCCGCGGTATAGGTTGTATCAACACCTACATCATCAACCCCATCAGCAAAATCCACCGGAATGCCAGTCAGCCCGTTCCAGGGCGAGCCACCGGCATACACAGCATAAGGTGAACTAGTCAGCGCCTGGCGGGGGATTAGAGTAATATACATTCCACTCCCAGATGGACAACTCACGGCGATCTGCAACCAACGGAGACCATCGATAAACACGCCGCTTCCGAAATCAAGCGAAACGGTAAATAGGCCATCTACTACCGCCACGCCGTTCTGGGTGAGCGTGCTGCCGACCTGATCACCTGCACTCAAGGCATTGTAAAGGCTAAATTGCATATCACACGTACCATTGTACAATTCGCCGGATTGGCGTAGATGGCCCTGGTATGTGAAAGCCGTTGATACGGCATCTGAGGCCAGCGGTTTTCCAGCAAACACTGTTCCTGTACTGGTAAGCACCAATACCAGGGCCAAGATAGCAGAAAAGAAGGTTTGGGGTTTCATAATGTTTCGTTCTCCTTAATATTTTTGATAATTACAACTTCATGGTAGTTTATTTTCCAACCGATCATCTCTCCGCAACATCACCGTCACCACCTCATGCCCGCCCGCCTGCAAGCGCACCGCCCCATCCTCGTCCACCGAGATGGGGGCGAGTATTTCTTCGGCCAGGTTCACCCGCTCTGCCCTCGCAAACCGCCTCCAGGGCCGCAGGCACACTTCCAGCGGGCGGCCGGTGATGTTATACCCGCGCACCAGCCAGCCGCCGCCATCTTCCGCCTCCTTGACCGCGCTGAGCACAAACTCGGCCGGCGTGTGGGCCACAAACGACCCACTGGCGGGCAGTTCCCCGGCGTGCAGACCAGCCGGGACGGCCCGCAGGGGCGCCGCGAAGGCATAGGCCTGTTGGGCAGCCGCCTGCCAGTCGCCGGCGTGCGGGATCAGCGCGTAATCGAAGGTCCAGCGCCCTCGCATCTGCGCCCCTGGCGTCTCGCTGCCTGGCCCGGCATGCCCGCGCCGGGTAGACAGGTCATCCCGCGACAGCCACCCCACGCAGCGCAGCAAGGTTAAGGCTGCCTCGCTGCCACCCTGTAACGGCTTTACCTCAATTTCCGGCAGGCCGCGGTTGGCGATCATCAAGCCCACCCGCCCGTCTGACACATCCGTGAAAGCGCCCTGGTGCGTCTCTGGACGGGGGGCCTCCACCCAGCCATCCCCATTTTCAGGCACGCCCAACCCGCGGCGCACCACCCCAAAATGCCCATCGTGATCCGCCTCTGCCGCAGCAACCGGAACCGGGAAGTGCACCCGCAGGCGGTGGTCAGCCGCCGTATTTTCCACTTCGGTGCAGATATCCACCCGCGCCACGCCCGGCGCCAGGGAGATGTGGCTGGTGACCGGGATTTTGACCCGCGCCTCACACCTTCCCGCGCGGTCGTCCGTCAGGCCCGCTGGCAAGTCCAACCGGTAAGTGATCTCCAGGGTCTGGACCAGCTTGTCGCGCCAGGCCTTGATCGAAACCACCTCGGCAGTATATTCGGCATCCCGCGCCGGCGGCGAATAATTGTATTCGTCCCCGGCGTCGCCGCCGTCTACAAAGCGGTTCAGGCCCGGGTAGGCCGCCCCCGTCTGTTTATCGGTCACACTCAGCGTACCGTCCTGCCGGTTGGCCTCCACCCGCAAGAACGCATTCTCAATCACAAACGGCGGCTTGAGTTCCTTCCGCCGCGCCAGGCGCGCCAAGACCCGGCTGCCCCACCGTGAACCGGCCAGGCGCAGGGCCAGCGGCAGCAGCGGCTTGAGCAGCGGGCTGATCGAAGCCGGGGCCGCAGGCACCGCCGCTGCAGCAGGCCGCACCCACACCGTCCCCCAACCCAGGGCCGGCATCTCAGGGCTCACAAAGCGCACCTGCGCAGCCCGCCGCGTGCGTGCCCGCACGTGGAAATGGGTCACCACCGGGTCGGCCTCCAGCCGCGCAATCGCCTGCTCGGCATCCTTCCAGCCTTCCACGTCCGGCTGGTCATGTTCAGAGACCACCGCCTCGATGCTGACAGTGGGCGCTGGCGGCCCCACGCTGATTTGCACGATCGCCATGCCCGCCACCCGCCCATCGTGTATGCCGCCGAACATCTCGCGCAGGCTGCTTTTTTCAATCACCAGGTTGGCAAACTCTCCCGCTGCGCTGCCCACCAGCTCGTGCGGCACCACCCTGCCCGCTGCATCCACCAGCTCAAAAGCAGGCATCTCTTCTGGCACCGCCAGCTCCACCTGCACCAGGTCGCGCCGCGCTGCGCCGGTAGGGTTGAACAGCACCACCGCCGACAGCCTCCCCTCAGCCTGGGTATTCACAGCGCCGGCCAGGGCGACCAGGCTCTGGCGCACCAGCTCCTCCCCCATCTGTTCCACCTGGTCAAAGCGCACGCCCATCTCGGCATGCACCTGGTCAATCGAACACCCACAGATCGAATCGTGGGGATGGTTTTCCATTAGCAAACGCCAGGCCTGGCGGATCAGCGGGGCCTGGTTGGCCAGACGCCCGCCTTCTTGCTGCAAGCATGATTTTAACGGCGCACACCGGGCAGCAAACACGCCAAACGGTTCTACCCACTTTTCTAACAATGTCTCGCAGGCCGCGTTGCGCTGCTTGATCCACATGCGCGTTGAGAGCACACCCGGTAAGAGCGGCGAGCGGCTGCACGCCCTCAACTCGCCGGTGAGAACCGGTAGATCATCTTCCTTAAGCTGCGGCAAAAGCGCATCCAGGTAAGCGGGCAGTGTCGAATGCACTACACGCCCATTCCCCAGGTGTTCGTTTGCATATGCGATCGCCGCCGCAGTATCCGGCGGCGGCTCCATGTGGTCGGTGCCGTACATCACCAACAGATCCCGCCCTGCTGAGCGCCCCGCCAAAGATGCTTGGATTTGCGCCAACTGCGCCGTAAACTGGGCCGGGTCGCCTGCCGGCAGGCTGGCGCCGTTGCTGTAGCTGTCGCGCAGGAAAGCCATCAACACCCGCGAGCCATCTGGCGCCTGCCACCAAAATTCGCACGGCATATCGCCGATGCCCCGCCACACTGCCGCCGCCTGGATGCCAAAACCGCGCAAGATCTGCGGGATCTGCCCCGGGTGGCCAAAAGGATCCGGGATATACCCCACCTGCATCTTGAGGCCAAACCGCCTGGCCGTGCGCGCCCCTTGCAGCAGGTTGCGGATGTGCGCCTCTGGGCCCACCAGGAACATATCTGGCAAGATATGCCACGGCCCGATCAATACCCGCCCGCTCTGCACGTGCCCGCGCAAGACCGCCTCCTGTTCGGGGCGCATGTGCAGGTAATCCTCCAGCACAATCGTCTGCCCATCCAGCATAAAATGCTTGAAGTCCGGGTCCTTCTCCAGTATCTCCAACAAGCCATCCACCAGGTGCACCAGCTTGAGCCGGAACTGCTGGAAGGTCAGGTACCACTCGCGGTCCCAGTGCGTATGCGAAACGATGTGCAAGGTATCCATCACAACTTCACTTTTTCCGCAGTCAATTCTTGGGCTTGCAGCATCGCCGCCTGGCGAATACTGATCGGGAAGCGGTTGTGCAGCGGGCTGAGGCGCGCTCCCAGGTCGGTCGATTTCCAGATCAACCACACCACCGGGCGCATAAAGCCGGTCAGCGCCGCCGCCTGGTGCAGTTCTTCCAGGGTATCATCATCCCAGCCGCCGGCCAGGCCGTATAAGAACATATACACCGGAAACGATGGCAAGATACCAATCAAGAAGATCAACACGCTTGTCACCGCCTCACCTTGCCAGATCAGCCCCGTCAGCCAGCGCAAGAGCGCAAAATGCAGGCCCGCCGCCAGCAAAGGCGCCGCCAATGACTGCCAGAAATAGAAGCGCTGGGGGTAACACAGCCGGTGATTGACAAAATACGCCGCGATCCCCTTGCTGAACAGGCCCACGAAATACGCAATGATCAGGGCATTGATTTGGAAATGTTCCAACAAGATCAGGGCCAAAACCACCCGCACTACCTGTTCGCTAAACACCAGCAGCGATTTCAGGTACGGCCGGTTCGAGCCCAATTGAACGTTATCGCCCACCCATGAAGGGAACTGGAAGGCCCCCCAAATGGTCAGCGGCACCACATAGCGGGCGGCGCGCACAAACTCAGGGCCCGATGCCCCCAGGATGAAACGATCTGCCACCGCCAGCAAGACCGCCCCCAAGAAGAAACTGGCCAGCCCATTCCATTTATACAGCATCACGCTGTAATATTGGCTCAGCACCTTTTTCCCGTGCGAGATGGCCTCTGAGATCGCTGGCATAGCGCCATCGTTGAGCGTCTGGGTCACATTGAACGCAAAAATGAAGTTTTGCGCCAGCCCCCAATTGCCCCAGATCTCAGCGTAATTGATCAGCCTGGCCTGAGTGATCCAAATTTCAGATGCCTGCCCTACGGCCCAGGCTGCTGAGCCCAGCATCTCAAAAACCCCAAAGCGAAAACTGGTCTTAACGATTTCCCAGTCGAAATGCGCCAGGAAAAGCACCTTGGGGTTATAGCCCACCCGCCGGTACAGCCATAAACCCAGCAAAAAGGTCAGCAGCTCAGCCGCGTAAGCCGCCAATCCCATCCCCAACAGCCCGCCCATCGCCCCGCCGAACTGCGGATGCCCCCGCCCCCAAAAATACGCCAGGCTCACAAAGAGCGGCTGCACCAGCATGGGGAAAATCATATTGAGCCCCATTTCTAGGTAGCGGGCATAATCCTGGCGTTGAAAACCGTTCAAGCTGTGGCGCATCACCTGGAAAAAGCCCGGAAGCTGGATAAAGGCATGCGAGATCACACTCCACGCATACAGCGCATAAGCCGATTTGGGCGCCCAGGTGCTGGCCAACCCAACCACCAGCGCCACTTGCACAGCACCCGAAAGCGCCTGCCACCATACAAAGACCTGGCCATATTGAATCCCTTTGCGCGGGTCATTAACTCGGTATTGCGAAAGGAATTTAATGAAAGCCACGCTGGTGCCCATATCGAAGAACAACCAGGCCAGCGAAAAGAACTGCGTCACCCGCCCCCAAATACCAAGCGCCTGTGCCGAAGGCAAGATGTACACCGGCAAGATCAGGTTTTGATAAATGATTAAGGGAATGAACAGGATCAGACCAATTGAAAGCGCCACCAAAAAGCCGCTCAACGGCCGGTGAAAGCCCACATCTTCCCACTCTGTGTTTGCCTCGTGCGACTCAAATTTCCCCCGGTCGGCCACGATCTGATCCAATGCCTCAGGATGCTGCCGGCTGTAGCGCCTCACCCAGGTAAAAACGCCAATGGTGGTGATCAACAAGAGGCCCAACACCAACCACAGCACATTCCGCTCGGCCGCGTGCGGCACCGGCGAGCCCGGGTAATCGGCAAATGACATGGGCGTTTGCCCCGCCGCCCGGCTCACCAAGTGGTAAACCAGGTAATTGTAATAAGCCCATTGTTGTATTTGCGGATTGGTGGCATCATTTTCCAGAACCGCATTGACCACGAAGACGCCAGGGCGGGCCTGCCACAAGACCCAATCCCCACTTTCATACGTCACCACCAGCGGCTGGACCGAGGAGAGCGGCGTCAGGGTCGAGTATCGCTCGCGCACCTGGGGCGCACTGTTCCAAAGGATTTCGGTCGCCAGCGCATCGCTGATCTTGATCTCAACCAGGCTGGCAGGTTCCTCATTTTGCTCGAGAGCCACCGAAAAACCCAGTACTGTCTCGACATCTACCGCCGCAGTCTGCTCCCCCAAGATCAGCACCAGGCCAGTCCCAGCTTTTACACGCTCGGCCAGCTCACTCGCTGCCGGGATCACACCGTTGAGCAAGATCACATCCGCCTGGGCCGGGTCCTCCACCCGGGTAAAACCCGCCAGGTCAATCGCTCGCACCACGCTAGAATCAGCTTCGCCGGCATAATACACCAGCAAAGCATCTCCCGCGGCCATCGCCGGGGATGCAAATGCAAATAAGATAATGAAGACGAGCAAGAGCAAAGCGAGACGACGAAGCATATACGAGCCTCCCATATTGAGTTAATAGCCAGAAACACAACCTGCTTAACGAGAGATCGTGACCTGTTTTTCCATCGTTCTAATACACGGCACGTTCATGCCTCTTGATCCCAGGTGCGCCGGTAATTTCGTTCCAATTTTTTCAAGATCGCTTCTTCAAGGTCAATCCCCGCCAGGCTGGCAATCTGCAGCAGATACAGAGCCACATCGGCCAATTCTCCAGCCAGTTCTTCGCCGTTCGCCGCTTCTTCTCCCCATTGGAAATGCTCCAACACTTCCGCCGCCTCCAGGTCTAGCGAGATCGCCAGGTTGCGCAAAGTCTGCGGCCGCTTACTGTTTGCCTCGTACCACCCCATACTGCGAACAAAACGATGCATTTCTTGAGTTAATTCTTTGATGTCCATGTCGTTATTGTATCGCAGAAGTCCTGAAAACGCCCCCTGCAAGCCGTACACATTCCCAGGCTGCAAAGCCCACCGCGCACAACAAAACTTGGGTTACAATAAGTGTAATAGGAATTTCAACCATGCGCCTCATCATCACCCACGAACAGGCTGATTTCGACGCCCTGGCCTCCATGCTGGGGGCTTATCTCTTAGACGACACGGCCATCCCCGTTCTGCCGCGCCGCATGAATCGCAATGTCCGCGCCTTTGTGACTCTCTACGGCACAGAAATGCCCTTCATCGAAGCCCGCGACCTCCCGGCAGAGCCGGTCGAGTGCATCTACCTGGTCGATACCCAATCCATGGCCACCGTGCGCGGCGTCAGCGAGACGACCCCCGTCTACGTGGTCGATCACCATGCCCGCCGCCCCGACCTCCCCCCTCACTGGACCATCTCGACCGAAGAAGTGGGCGCAACGGCCACGATCTTTGCCGAGCAACTGCGCGAGCACAATGGCGGCCTGAGCATGGCCCAGGCTACCTTACTGCTCTTGGGTATTTATGAAGACACCGGCTCGCTCACCTACTCTCGCACCAACGTGCGCGATCTGCGCGCCGCATCTTACTTGCTAGAACAAGGCGCTAACCTGAGCATCGCCGCCGATTTTCTCAATCACCCCCTCTCACTGCACCAGCAAGCCTTGTACGACCAGTTGCGCGCCGCGGCCCAAAGCCACATCGTGCATGGCTACACCGTCATCATTGCCTGCGGCGACGCCCAGGATGTCGATGAAGAGCTGTCTACCGTGGCCCACCGCCTGCGCGACTGGCTCGATCCAGACGCCATCTTTGTCTTGGTCACCACGCGCGGTGGTGTGCAGTTGATTGGGCGCTCCACCACCGATCATATCGACGTGGCCCAGGTCGCTGCACATTTTGGCGGCGGTGGGCACTCGCGTGCTGCCGCCTGCCTCATCAAAGGCAGCGACCTGCCTGCTGTGCAGGCTGAGTTGGTGAGCGTCTTGCCCGAACATGTCCACCCGGCGATTACCGTTGCCCAGATCATGTCACACGGCCCCCAGGTGCTCGCCCCCGAAACCTCTGCCCAGAGTGCTGCCGAGCGCATGCAGCGTTACGGCTATGAAGGCTACCCCGTAGTCAAAGATGGCCGCGTGGTAGGCCTGCTCACCCGCCGGGCAGTGGATCGCGCCATCGCCCACAAGCTGAATTTAACTGCCGCCAGCTTAATGGACTCGGGCCAGGTCACCGTCTTACCCGACAGTTCGGTTGAATATTTACAACGCCTGATGACCGATACCGGTTGGGGGCAGGTGCCAGTCGTCCACCCCCAAAGCGGTGAGATCATTGGCATCGTCACCCGTACAGATCTATTGAAAACATTGACCGCTCGCCTGGAGCATCCAGGGCTGCTGAATCTGGCAGACCGCTTAGAGGTTGCCATGCCCGCCGCACGACTGGCCTTGCTCAAAGCCGCCGCCGGCATTTCATCCGAACAGCATGCCGCCATGTATATCGTGGGCGGTTTTGTGCGCGACCTGCTCCTGGACCGTCCCGGCCTGGATTTCGACCTGGTGTTAGAAGGCGATGCCATTGCCCTGGGCCAGGTTTTGTGCAGCCGCTATGGGGGCCGGCTGACCACCCATACCCGCTTTGGCACCGCCAAATGGCTGATTGCAGATATCCGCCCCCACCTGGCCTCTGCCCTCGGCTGCCCAGGTGGCGCCGCCGACCTGCCCGAATTCTTGGATATCATTACCGCCCGCACAGAATTCTACACGCATCCTACCGCCCTTCCCACCGTTGAACGCGGCAGCATCAAATTGGATCTGCACCGCCGCGACTTTACCATTAACACCCTGGCCCTGCGCCTGGATGGCCACCACTATGGCGAGCTCCATGACCACTGGGGAGGCCTGAATGACCTCCGCGACGGCCGGGTGCGCGTCCTGCACTCCATCTCCTTCATCGATGACCCTACTCGCATGCTGCGCGCTGTGCGCTTCGAGCAGCGCTTTGGATTTCAAATCGAAGGCCGCACGCTAGAGCTACTGCGCGAGGCTCTCTCGCTGATCGGGCGTATCTCAGGCGACCGCCTGCGCCACGAGCTGAATCACATACTGGATGAAGAACAGCGCGTGCCCATGCTAGAACGCCTGCACAACCTGGGGTTGTTATCTGCCATACACCCCTGCTTGCCCTGGGACGAATGGGCCAGCGCACGGCTGGGCCAATTGGATGGCTTAGTCGCCCTGGGGCTTGACCCTACCCCCGGTGAAATCGATCCCCCAGCCGCCCGCCAACTGGCATACTGCGTATGGCTGCTGCGCCTGCCGCCCGAAGAGCTCCGATCGGTGGTCTCCCGTTTACGCATCTCTGCCGTCCACGCCAGGGAATTAGAGGCCGCCTGCCGCCTGTGGCAAAGCCTGCCCACCCTGCTGGATGCCTCCCCCAGCCAGGCTGTGGCGCTTCTGGATGAAATCCCGCTCACAGCCATTTATGCCAATTGCCTCGCCGCCCAAGATGAGCGCCTGTGCGCCGTACTACAGGCTTACCTCACCGATTGGCGCACCCGCATGCCCACCATCACCGGCCACGATCTGCTGGCCAGGGGCATGTCGCCCGGCCCAGAGTATCGCCGCATTTTGGGGGCCCTGCGCGGCGCCTGGCTGGATGGCAAAATCACCACCATTGAACAAGAACGCACTCTGCTAGAGAATCTGATCTCAGACTCACATGGAGACCATTGAGCTTGAAGTGAACATCCGTCCCGGCGTGCGCGGCGATCTACCGGCTCTCGAATGGGACGGTGAATACCGGCATTTCCGGCGCTTATATGCCGACACCTACTTCATGGTAGAAAAGGGCCAGGCCGTCATTTGGATAGCCGAGGCCGCAAATGAGGGCGTGGTTGGGCAGGTTTTTGTTTCACTCTCTGGCGCCCGGTCAGAACTATCAGATGGATTGACTCGCGCTTACATTTACGGCTTCCGCGTTCGCCCCATGTACCGCAGCAAAGGCATCGGGACACGCCTGCTGCATACGCTCGAAGACGACTTGGTTCAGCGCAACTTTCTCTTGGCCAATCTAAACGTCGGCCGAGACAATCATGGTGCCATTCGCTTCTACGAGCGCATGGGCTATCATATTGTCGCCGCCGAGCCAGGCCGTTGGTCCTACATCGATGACAAAGGCCGGCGCTGCGATGTCTGTGAACCAGCCTGGCGCATGGAAAAAGCCCTCCTGCGCACCCGCCAAAGAGAGGACTAATCGCCAAAACTTTGTGACAATTATCACAGTCGCTTTTGCGTAGAGTATGGTAAACTAAGGCGCTGACTAGAACTGCGTATTTGGCGCGCTAGGCACACAGCCCGCTTGCGGGCTGTATCATAATAGCAATACAAAGGAAGCATGAACGAAGCTTATGAAACTTGATGATGTGATCCGGCTGGTTGAAGGGCAAGTACTCAATTCAAAAAGCAACCTGGATTGGGAGATTCGCGGCGCATGTGGGGCCGATCTGATGAGCGATGTTCTCGCCGCTATCCAGCCTGATGCGATTTTACTGACCGGTCTTTGCAACCCCCAGGTTGTTCGCACTGCGCAGATTGCAGACGTGCGGGCGATCATCTTTGTGCGCGGCAAACGACCCAGCTCCGAAACCATCGAATTGGCTAAAGAAGAAGGCATCCCCCTCATTTCCAGCCCCTATGGCATGTTCGAACTGTGTGGGCGACTCTACCAGGCTGGGCTGCCGAGCCTGGAGTGTAATTTAGACTGCGCAGGCTAATTCATGACCACCGACCAGGAACTATACGGCCGCCGCGGGCGTATCGTCACCGATCAAGACGCGAAAGATATCACGCGCGTTGAGGAACTGGCTTACGACCTTAAGATCCAGGACGTGATGACGCGCGATGTCAGCACGGTTTCGCCCGAGATGCCTATGCGCAACGTATTGGATATGCTGCGCAAACGGCGCATCTCGGGCGCCCCTGTGTTGGATAACGAGAACCTGGTTGGGATCATCAGCATGGAAGACCTGGTGCGCGCCATGTCTATGAATGACCTGAACGCCCCAGTGGCCAAGTATATGACCACAAACCTGATCACGGTCTTTGGCTTCGATTCGCTGATCAAAGCGCTAGAAAAGTTGATCCAGGTCAATGTAGGCCGCCTGCCGGTGCTGGACGAAAACAATAAGCTCGTCGGGATGATTACCAAAGGCGATATTACCCGCGGTATTCTGATCGCCATTCAGAAGGATTATCAAGAAGAAGAGGTACGCCGCTATCGCGCCAGCCACCTGTTTGAAGATATCAAGTCTGACCGTACTACCCTGGTAATGCGCTACCATATCAAGAAGGGTGACTTTATCAACGGCGGGAATGCTTCATCAAATATCAAACGCGCTTTAGTGCGTCTGGGAGCCAGCCCCCAGATTGCCCGCCGCTGCGGCATCGCCATCTATGAAGCCGAGATGAACCTGATCATCCATACCAACAATGGCGGCCGGATCAAAGTGGAGATCGAACCCCAAAAAATCACCATGCTGGTCACCGACGATGGTCCCGGCATCGAGAACATCGAGAATGCTATGAAACCGGGTTATTCCACCGCCACCAACACAGTGCGCGAAATGGGCTTTGGCGCCGGCATGGGGCTGTTCAATATCAAACGTATCGTCGATAACATGGAACTGACATCTGCGCCCGGCCTGGGGACACGCCTTTGGATGTCAATCATCATGGAAGATGATGAAAGTTTGCGCGAGGCAGATTCCAGTACAGATATTCAAGGAGAAACTACTCAATGAATTTGCAAGAAATTGTAAAAGAACTCGAGCTTACCTGCCTGACCCAGCCTCAAGACCTGTCAGTCGTCGTCCCCACCAGCGGCTATGCCTCAGATCTGTTGAGCTGCGTTATGGCGGGCGCTAAGAAAGATGGTCTTTGGATCACCTTGCAGGCTCACCTGAATATTATTGCCGTTGCTGCCCTGCTAGAGTTGAGTGCCATCATCGTAACAGAAAACGCGCCGGTCGAACAACCCGTGATCGACAAAGCCAACGACCAGGGCGTGATCCTTCTGGCCACTCCCCTGCCTACCTATGCAGTGGTGGGCAAGCTATGGGAAATGGGCCTGCACGGCGTCTAAGCCGTCGATATTAAAACCCGAGGCGCCATGCAAACTCTGCGCGCGGAGCTCCACGTTCACACGGTGCTCTCACCCTGTGCTGAAGTGGAAATGATTCCGCCACTGATCGTCCAAGAAGCCCTTGAGCACGGCATTACCCTGATTGCCATCACCGACCACAATGCCAGTGCCAACATCGCCGCCGTGCAAACAGCCGCCCAGGGCACTGCTCTCAACGTTCTACCCGGCATGGAACTGCAAACGCAAGAAGAAGTGCATGTACTCTGCCTGTTTGAAACCTTAACAACCTTGCTCGCCTGGCAAACGATCGTAGATCAGCATATGCCAGACCTAAAAAATGACCCCGATCTATTTGGCGAACAATTTGTCGTTGATCCCACCGGCGACTTCATCCGCCGAGAAGAGCGGCTCTTGTTGACTTCAAGCACCATCACCATTGATCATGCTTTCGAACAGGTGCACGCCATGGGCGGCCTGGTGATCCCTGCCCACGTAGATCGGAAAGCCTTTGGCCTGCTGGCCAACCTGGGTTTTGTTTCGCCCAGTTGGCCGGTAGAAGTGCTGGAACTCTCCCGCCACCTGCCTCCTGCCGAAGCCGCACAGCGCTACCCCCAATTGGCCGGTTACCAATTCATCCAAAGCGGCGATGTCCACCGCCTGGATGAATTTTTAGGAGCAAACGAATTCACCATCGCCTCCCCCACCCTGGCAGAATTACGCCTTGCCTTTCACAGCCAGGCCGGGCGTAATTATCGACATACCAGGCGCTGACAACTTACAAGCAGTAAGATGACATCCTTCCATGCCGCTTCGCTGTGAAATGTATTACAATGCTTGCAGTAGTAAAATAAAACACGTATCAATCAATTGGAGTTGCTATGTACAATACCACCACACGTGAAATACCCGCGAACGACCCAACGCTTGCACCAGATCAAAAAGCGATTATCGATCAGGTCATTGCCAGCCATAAAACCCGCGATGGCGCGACCATGATCGTGCTCAACGAATTACAAGCCAAGATCGGCTACGTTTCAGAGCCGATGGAACAATACATCGCCAAGCATTTAGAGGTGCCGGTAAGCGCTGTTCACGGTGTAGTCACTTTTTACTCATTCTTTACCAACAGACCGCGCGGCAAACATACCATCAAATTCTGCATGGGCACAGCCTGCTATGTAGGCGGCACCCAGCAGTTGATCGATAAAGCCGAGCAGCTCCTGGGCATCAAAGTGGGCGAAACCACATCTGATGGTCAGGTCACCCTTGAGGTCTGCCGCTGCGTCGGTGCATGCAGCCAGGCCCCTGTTGTGGTGATCGACGAAGAAGTTCAGGGACGCCTGCGCCCGAACAAATTCCCCCAGGTGATCAATAAGGTCATTAAACCGCAAGAGTAGCCAATTCCAGGCCTTAGAACATGCGCGAGATTGCCCTACACCTGCTTGATATTGCCGAAAACAGCGTGGCTGCCAAAGCCAGCGAGATTTCGGTTTCGGTAGTTGAAGATCTTGCGCTCGACCGCCTGAAAGCATCAATTGTCGATAATGGCAAAGGCATGGACGCCGAGACGGTGCAGCGCGTGGTGGATCCTTTCGTCACCAGCCGCACCACCCGCAAAGTGGGTTTGGGCATCCCCCTGCTCAAAGCTGCCGCCGAGATGTGCAACGGTGGCCTTGAAATCAGCTCTGAGGTGGGGCGCGGCACCAGCCTGGCTGTTGAGTTTCAACGCAGCCACATCGACCGCATGCCTCTGGGCGACCTGGCTGGCACAATGCTCACGTTGGTTGTGGCCTACCCAAACATCCATTGGCTGCTTGAGTATTCGGCCCGGCTGCCCGGCGACAACGGCACATCTACCTCCCCTCGCTTCTGCTTTGACGATCTTCCCATCAAAGAAGCCCTTGGGGTCGAGCCTGGCAAAATAGATGCAGAACAGGCAGCCATCTTCTGTGAGCCCGAAGTATTGGCATTTATCCGTAATCAATTAGAAGATGGTATATCAACCATTCAAAGCACCATTCAGAATATTTCTGTGCAATAAGGAGAAGCTATGAGCACCATTAAATCCCTCGATGACTTACGCCGCATCCGCGAAGAAGCTCTGGAAAAGCGCCAGGTCAAGACCGCTTCTGGTGCCGCCCAGGTGATTGTTGGTATGGGCACCTGCGGGATTGCCGCCGGAGCACGCGAAACGATGAAAAGCATCTTGAAATACATCGAAACAAATAACCTCACCGGCATCAGCATCACACAAACCGGCTGCATTGGCCTGTGCGAAAAAGAACCCATCATTCAGGTTGTGATTGGCGATGCACCCAAAATCACGTATGGCAAAGTCACCCCTGAAGTTGCCGAGCGCATTATCCACGAGCACGTGGTGTTTGGCAAACCGGTCAAAGATCACATTCTCGAGGTCTAAAAGGTAATCACATGGCACTATTCCGCTCTCACGTTCTGGTCTGTGTCGACCCAGAATGCCTGGCTAAGGGCGCCCATTCAGTGATGGATGCCTTGCAAGATGAGTTGGTGTCCCAGGGCTTGATCGAAGAAATCCAGGTCTTAGAAACTTCACGCATCGGCAGTTGCGCCGATGGGCCTGAATTAATGGTCTACCCCGAAGGCGTTCACTACGTCGGCATGACGGAAGACGATGTACCCTACCTGGTGGAAGAACACTTCCTAAAAGGCCGCGTGGTCGATAAATTCCGCAAGCAGATTACGGTTGCCAAAGACGAAGAACTTGGCCCACCCAAGCCCAAAGAAGTACGCGTGGTTTTGCGCAACTGCGGTCAAATCGACCCCGAAAACATCGAAGATTACATCGCCGAAGATGGCTACGCCGCATTGGCCAAAGTCCTTGGCGAAATGCAGCCCCAAGAAGTGATTGATGAAATCATGCGCTCGGGCTTGCGCGGACGCGGCGGCGCGGGCTTTGCCACCGCCAAGAAATGGCAGTTCTGCCGCAACACCCCCGATTCGCCCAAGTATATTGTCTGCAACGCTGACGAAGGCGACCCCGGTGCGTTCATGAACCGCCGCGTGCTCGAAGGCGATCCCCACTCGGTGCTCGAAGGTATGATCATCGCCGGGTACGCCATTGGCGCCAACATGGGTTACGTCTACTGCCGGGCCGAATACCCTCTGGCAGTCAGCACCCTCAACCTCGCCATTAAACAGGCCCGTGCCATGGGCCTTCTGGGCGACGACATCATGGGCTCTGGCTTTTCCTTCGATCTGGAAGTGCGCATGGGCGCTGGCGCCTTTGTGTGCGGCGAGGAAACAGCCCTGATCGCATCCATCGAAGGCAAGCGCGGCGAGCCTCGCTCCCGCCCGCCCTTCCCAGCCGTCAAAGGCGTTTGGGGCAAACCCACCAATAACAACAACGTCGAAACCTATGCCAACGTCCCGCAGATCATTCTCAAAGGCGCCGACTGGTTCGCCAGCATGGGCACCGAGAAGAGCAAAGGCACCAAAACCTTTGCCATCGGCGGCGATGTCAACCACACCGGCCTGATCGAAGTGCCGTTAGGCATCACCCTGCGCGAGATCATTTACGATGTCGCCGGCGGCATCAAAGACAACAAAGGTTTCAAAGCCGTACAAATCGGCGGCCCTATGGGCGGCTGCTTGCCGGCCAAATACCTGGACGAGAAGATCGACTATGAAAACCTGAACGCTGCCGGCGCCATGATGGGCTCAGGCGGCATGATCATCATGGACGAAGAAACCTGCATGGTCGACATTGCCCGTTTCTTCATGGAGTTCACCCAAGATGAGAGCTGCGGCAAGTGTACTCCCTGCCGCGTGGGCACGCGCCGCCTGCTCGAGATATTGCAAAACATTTGCAATGGCGATGGAGAAGCTGGCGACATCGAAGACTTAGAGCACCTGTGCAAACAGGTCCAACTCACCAGCCTGTGTGGCCTGGGCCAGGGCGCCCCCAATCCGGTCGTCTCGACTCTCAAGCATTTCCGAGACGAATACGAAGCCCACATCTTCGAAAAACGCTGCCCCGCTAAGGTATGCCGCTCGCTCATCTCGTACACAATCATCGAGAGTGCCTGCACCGGCTGCACGGTTTGCGCTCGCAACTGCCCCGTCAACGCCATCTCGGGCGAACGCCGCCAGCCTCACCTCATCGATCCATCCATCTGCATCCGCTGCGGAATTTGTAAACAAGTGTGCAACTTCAACGCCATATTGGTGGAGTAAGCAACAACTAACGACAAAGATCAACAAGAAACGGAGAAATGCAGTATGGCCGATACCTTAGCACCAGAAACACCCCAAGCCACGAAAGACCAGCTTGAAAACCGTGACATCCCCAAGATCGTGGATGCCGCAATCAAGAAACATGGCCGCGGCAAGGATGCATTGATCCCGATTTTTAGCGAAATCAACGCTGCGCTAGGCTACATCCCTGCCCAAGCAATCACCGAGGTCCGCCGCCAGGTTCACGACCCGGCCAACCAGGTACTGGTCAGCGACAATAAGTTGTTCTCGATGGTCAGTTTCTATCACATGTTCTCCACCAAGCCGCGTGGTCGTCACGTGATCAAATTCTGCGAAAGCGCCCCCTGCCATGTCGTTGGAGGCCGCCAGGTTTGGCAAGCATTGTGCGATGAATTGAAGATCCAGAATGGCGAGACCACCCCTGATAACAAATGGTCGCTGGTGACCACAAGCTGCCTGGGGATTTGCAGTGTAGGCCCGGTGATCTTGGTAGACGATGATGTCTATGGCAACGTAACCCCGGCCGATGTTGCTCAGATTTTGGCAAAATACGACTAAGGAATGGAAGCAAAGAGCCAAATATGAAAACAATTCGTTCAATGATCCTGGTATCAGAAGATGAAAAAAGCAACCGCTTAGGAGGGCGCGAACTGTTCCAAAGCCTACAAGCCGCGCTCCAAGAGTTTGATCTCCAAGAAGAAGTGGCCATCTCCACCATCACCGATCTTGGCCGGCAAGACGCTCTCCCCATGGTCGTGGTCTACCCCGATGCGGTGATCTATGGCCCTGTCACCCCGGCTGACGCTCACTTTTTAGTAGAAGAGCACCTCTACAAAGGCCGCATTGTCGAACGCCTCCTGGCTCCAGCACCCGAAACGAGCGATAATGCCTCATGGCTGAGCGCTCGCAAAGGGGCCTTGCCAGCCGAACAGCGCATTGTACTCCAACGCGCCGGGCGGATTGACCCCGAAAGCATCGACGAATACATCGTCAACGATGGTTATGCCGCCCTGGGCAAGGCCCTGACTGAGATGTCTCCGGCTGACGTGATTGCCGAGGTAGAAAAAGCCGGATTACAAGGCCGCGGCGGCGCCGGTTTCCCGGTCGGACGCAAATGGGGCTTTGTTGCCGGTGCGCCGGGCAACCCCAAATATATCGTTTGCAATGCCGACGAATCAGAACCCGGAACCTTCAAAGACCGGCTGATCATGGAAGGCGACCCATTTGCCCTGGTTGAAGCAATCACCCTGGCTGGGTATGCCATCGGCGCCCAAGAAGGTTACATCTACATTCGCGGCGAATACGGCCTGGCCTATCAACGCCTGAAGAATGCTATCGAACAAGCCCACGCCTACGGCATGCTTGGCAAAAACATTTTTAACAGCCAATTTTCGTTTGACCTGCACGTCCATGCAGGCGCAGGCGCCTATATCTGCGGTGAAGAAACAGCCCTACTCGAATCTTTAGAAGGCAAGCGCGGCGAACCCCGCTCGCGCCCGCCTTACCCCACCACCCATGGCCTGTGGGGCAAGCCCACCCTGGTCAACAACGTTGAAAGCCTGGCCAATGTTCCTCCAATCATACGCAATGGCGCTCGCTGGTACCGCACCTACGGCACCCCCAGCAGCCCTGGCACCAAGGTCTACACCATCATGGGGCAGATCAACACCCCCGGCGTGATTGAAGTCCCCATGGGCATCACCCTGCGCGAGGTCATCGCGATCTATGGCCATGGCATGAAGCCCGGCAGCACATTCAAGCTGGCCCAGACCGGCGGCTCCAGCGGCTCGATCATCCCGGCCGCGCTCCAAGACATCCCCATGGATTTTGAGAGCTTCCGCAAAGCCGGGGTATCCCTTGGTTCAGGCGCACTGCTGATCTGCGATCAGACCACTTGTATCGTAGATTTAGCCAAGGTGCTATTGCAGTTCTTCCGCTTTGAAAGCTGCGGCAAATGCACCCCCTGCCGCATCGGCACACAATGGGCTTACGAGACCCTGGTTCACATCACCCAGGGCCAGGGCCAATTGAGCGACCTGGACTCTTTGCCCAAGCTTGCCTCGCAAATGGAAATGATCTCGCACTGCGGCCTGGGGCAAACTGCCGGCGTGCCAATGCGCGATATGGTCAAGAATTTCCGCGCTGAAGTCGAGGCGCACATTGTCCAAGGTACCTGTCCGGCTGGGGTATGCCCCATGAAAGCCCCCAAGGGTGCCGCAAAGAAATCCAAGCGCGCCGCAGAACACCAGGCGGCACAACAACCTGCAGGCTAGAACACAGGCTCAGCTTTAACAGAAAATACTACTGCTTTCGTTAGATCAGTAAATTACTTTGGGAGACTCCGTTATGGATAAAAAGATATACATCGATGGAAAAGAACTGTTCTATGAAGGGAATAAAACCGTACTCGAAATCGCACGCGAGAATAACGTATATATTCCAACGCTCTGCTACCACCCCAAGCTCGGCCCAGCCAGCAACTGCCGTGTTTGTGTGGTAGAAGTAGAAGGCATGCGTGGTTTACAAGCATCTTGTGCTCTGGCGGCAATGGATGGCATGAAGGTTAAAACCGATACACCGCTGGTGTTCGAAGCCCGCAAGATGGTTGTCAACATGCTTCTTTCGAACGGAAATCACGACTGCCTTGCTTGCGAAGTGAACGGCGATTGCGAGCTTCAGGATGCCGCTTACAACCTTGGTATCGAAGTTCCGTCCTTCATCATTGAGCAGAAAGAACCCCGCGATTATTCAGCCGCCTTCATCATGCGCGACCCCAATAAATGCATCTTGTGCGGGCGCTGTATCGAAGGGTGTAATGAACTGGTTGTGAACGAAGTGCTCTCCTTCGGATATCGAGGCTGGAACAAGAAAGTGGTCTGCGATACCGATCTCCCCATGGGCCAGTCAACCTGCGTTCAATGCGGCGAATGTGTCCAGCTTTGCCCGGTCGGAGCCCTGATCGATAAAAAGGGCATTGGGAAAGCCCGTGCCTGGGATGTAAAAAAGGTCCGCACCACCTGCCCTTACTGCGGGGTTGGCTGCCAGCTTTATCTGCATGTCAAAGGCGATAAGATCATCCGCGTTACCGGCGTAGACGATGCTGAGCCCAACAAGGGCCACTTGTGCGTCAAGGGCCGCTACGGCTACGACTTCATCTACTCATCCGATCGCCTCACCACCCCTCTCATCCGCCAGGGAGATGGCTTCCGCGAAGCTACCTGGGATGAAGCGCTCGATCTGGTTGCCGATAAGTTCAAGCAAATCATCAAAGAATCTGGCCCAGATGCCATTGCCGGCGTATCCTGCTCAAGAAGCCTCAATGAAAATTCATACGCCATGCAAAAACTGCTGAGGGGGGCCATTGGCACGAATAACGTCGACAACTGCGCCCGTACCTGACACGCCCCCACTGTTGCCGGTCTGGCAACCTCCTTTGGCTCGGGCGCAATGACCAATTCGTTCAACGAAATCAAAGATGCCAAGCTGCTCTTCCTCATCGGTACCAACACGGTCGAGGCGCATCCTGTAGCAGCTTACTTTATGAAGCAAGCCGTGAAAAACGGTACCAAGCTGATCGTGGCCGATCCCAGAAAGCACGCCATGGCGAAGAGAGCCCAGATCTTTGCACAGATCAAGGTTGGCTCTGATATAGCTTTCTTGAATGGGCTGATGCACGTGTTGATCAGCGAGGACCTTTACGACAAAGAATTTGTTGCCGCAAACTGTGATAATTTCGAAGCTCTCAAGGCTTCAGTCACGAACTACCCCCCCGAAAAGGCCTCAGAGATCTCGGGCGTTCCTGTTGAGACGATCCATGAGATCGCCCGCACCCTCGCATCTGTCAAGCCGGCGATGATCTTCTACACCCTCGGCATCACAGAACACACCTGCGGCACCAACAACGTCATGTCGGTCGCCAACCTCCAAATGCTGCTCGGCAATATCGGCATGGAGCATGGCGGCGTCAACCCCCTGCGCGGCCAGAACAATGTTCAGGGCGCATGCGACATGGGCGCCTTACCCGGCACTTATGTCGGCTACCAGAGCGTTGCCAATCCTGAGAGCCGGGCCAAGTTTGCCCAGGCCTGGGGCGTGGATGCCAACAAGCTCTCTGACAAGTTTGGGTTGATGATGCCAGACATGATGGATGGCCTCCCCTCCAAGAAGATCAGAGCCTTCTACATTTACGGTGAAAACCTCGCCAACTCTGAACCAAACATCGCCCATGTTGAGCACCAGCTTGGCTCTGCCGAGTTCATCGTGGTCAACGAAATCTTCCTCAATGAGACCACCCGTTTTGCCCACGTTGTTTTACCCACCGCAGCCTGGGGCGAAGACGATGGCACCTTCACCAACAGCGAACGCCGTGTGAATCGCGTGCGCAAGATCAAGAATACCCCGGGCCAGGCCAAGCCTAGCTGGTGGATCTTCAAAGAACTTGCCAAGCGCATGGGCATGCCAGAATGGCAGTCGAACAGCGCCCAAGAAATTTGGGATAACGAAATCTCGGTGCTTGCGCCTGCCTATGCCGGGATCAAGTTCTCACGCATCGAAGGCGATGGCCTGCAGTGGCCCTGCCCCAACACCGAGCACCCCGGTACACAGTTCCTCCACAAAGCCGGAAAATTCGCCCGCGGCCATGGCCTGTTCCAGGCAATCGACTGGACACCCCCGGCAGAAATTGCCGATGAAGAGTATCCCTTCGTGCTCAGCACCGGACGGCGACTGTTCCACTATCACACCCGTACCCAAACGGGCCGGACTGGTCTTGACCAGATGCTGTCGGAAGAACTTGCCGATATCTCTCCCGCCGATGCAGAAGAGCTTGGCATCGCCAATCAAGAGTACATTACCGTCAGCTCACGCCGTGGCTCTGTCAAGATCAAAGCCCGTGTGACTGAAGAGGTTCCCCCCGGCATGGTGTGGATGTCATTCCACTTCCGCGACGGAAATGCGAACTGGCTTACCAACAATGTCTTCGATCCCATCTCCAAAACAGCCGAGTACAAGGCCTGCGCGGTAAAGATCGAAAAGATCAAGTAACACAACCTCCTCCGGTTCCCAGGCCGATGGCAAGCTGCCGCCAGCCTGGGAACCGGTTTCCAAAAATCCCAAAAAGTCTCAAACGCCAACCAGGCATCCTTGGTTGGCGTTCATACACATCACCTGGTAGTAATGCCCACCTTCATGGCCTCACTGACACCCGAAACGATCGAACGTGACAAGAACTTCCCCTTCAACCTGAGCGTCAGCATCCTTGACGCCGGTTTCTTCGGTTTCGGCACGGGCTTTGCATCCTTCGTCACCATCCTGCCCCTCTTTGTCAGCTCACTGACCGACTCAGCCATCCTGATTGGTCTCATCCCTGCCCTGCACGTCTTGTGCTGGCAGTTCCCGCAGCTCTTCACCGCGCGCTCGGTCTCGCGCTTGCGCCGTTATAAGCCAACCGTTATGACCATGACCATTCAAGAGCGCCTGCCCTACCTGGGGTTAGCCGCCATCGCCTGGTTTGTGCCCACCCTGGGCAATCAAGTCGCCCTGGTGCTGACTTTTCTGATGCTCATCTGGCAAGGCGTGGGCGGCGGCCTGACGGCTACCGCCTGGCAAAGCATGATCGGCAAGATCATCCCCGGAGATCGCTGGGGGATTTTTTATGGCCTCCAGGCATCCTCCTCCAACCTGTTAGCCAGCGTCAGCGCGGTATTGGCCGGCATCCTCTTAGAGCGCAGCCCCTACCCTTTGGATTTCACCCTCTGCTTCCTGGTGACCAGCGCAGCCATGATCGTATCATGGGTTTTCTTAGCCCAAACACGCGAGCCAGATAGCCAGCCCATCGCATCGCGGCTTGAACAAGGCTCTTTGTGGACCGACATGAAAACCATCCTGCGACGAGATGTCAACTTTCGCTGGTTTGTGATCGTCCGCATCCTGTACCAATTTGCCCTCATGTCATTTGCCTTCTACACCGTCTATGCAGTGCGCTCGTATGGCATGAGCGAAAGCCTGGCCGGCATCATGACCGGCGTATTGACCGCCGTGCAGATGGCAGCCAACCCACTGCTGGGCTGGCTGGGCGATCGCTGGAGCCATCGCGGCATCATGGCCATTGGCGCCATCTCTGGGGCGTTAAGCGCCTGGCTGGCCTGGAAAGCCCCCGCTGTTGAAGCCTTCTACCTGGTCTTTGTGTTGGCCGGCATTTCCAACGTTGCTTTCTGGACCATCGGTCTCGCCATGACCCTCCAGTTCGGCAAAGATTCTGAACGTCCCGTCTATATCGGCCTCGCCAACACCCTGGTCGCCCCCGCGGCCTTCCTGGTGCCGCTGTTTGGCGGCTGGCTGGCCGACACCTCCGGCTACGCTGCCACTTTCATCGCCTCGATTGCCGGCGGCGCAGTGACCGCATTGATCCTCGCCTTCATGTTCCGCGATCAAAAGAGACTACCCGCACATGCAGCCAAAAACTGATCCCAAATGGTGGGTCCTGCTGGCCATCGGCGTCGGCACCTTTATGACCGCCCTGGATACTTCCGTGGTCAACACCCTCTTGCCGGTGATCACCAAAGAATTCAGCACCGGGGCCAGCACCAGCAGCCAGGTTGCCAGCAGCGAATGGGTTGTGACAATCTACCTCCTGGTCTTGAGCGGCTTGCTGCTCAGTTTTGGCCGCCTCGGAGATCTGCGCGGCCATAAAACCTTTTACCTTTCTGGATTCGTGGTTTTTGTGCTCACATCCATGCTGTGCGGCATGGCCCCCTCCATCCACCTTTTGATCTTGTTCCGGGGCTTACAAGCGTTGGGCGCCGCCATGATCGCCGCCAATTCGCCCGCCATCTTGACAAAGAACTTCCCCGCCGAACAGCGCGGCCGGGCCCTGGGCTTGCAAGCCACCATGACTTACCTGGGGCTGACAGCCGGGCCTTCCTTTGGAGGCTGGCTGGCAAGCCAATTGGGCTGGCGGGCAGTTTTTTACATCAACATCCCGGTCGGCGCCCTGGCCATCTGGCTCAGCTTGCGCCACATCCCCAATGATGCCGTCCGCAAACCGCAAGAAGGCTTCGACATTCCCGGCGCTGCCGCCTTCATGGCTGGGCTGAGCATCTTGCTGCTGGCCCTGAACCAGGGGCATGCCTGGGGCTGGGGCTCTCTGCTGACCCTGGGATTATTGGCGCTGGCCATCTTCTTGCTGGCCTGTTTCATATGGGTCGAACAACACGCTCGCGCCCCTCTGCTCGACCTGAGCATGTTCCGCCAGCCAGGGTTTGCCCTGCCGGTTGCCAGTGCGGTGCTGAACTACATTGGCGTTTACAGCGTGATCTTCCTCATGCCCTATTACCTGATCCAGGGCCGCGGGCTGACTTCTGCGCAGGCCGGTTTGCTGTTAACCGCCCAGCCAATTATGATGGCCATCATCGCCCCCATCAGCGGAGCGCTTTCAGATCGGGTTGGCACGCGCCTGCCGGGAACCATTGGCATGCTCTTGATGGCGGCTGGCATCTTCCTGGTTTCGCAGTTGGGACCCGAGTCTTCGTGGCTGCAGGTGGGCTTGAGCCTGGCTGTGGTGGGGCTGGGAACGGGAGCCTTCATCTCTCCCAACAACAGTGCCCTGATGGGCGCCGCCCCGCGCCAGCGCCAGGGCATTGCCGCAGGGGTCTTGGCCACCGCGCGCAACTTTGGCATGGTCTTAGGGGTTGGTCTGGCAGGGGCCATTTTTACCACCGTACTGGCGCAGAGTTCCACTGGGGCTTCTCAAACTTCCACCATATTCCCTGCTGTGCAAACCAGTCTCCTGGCCGCCGTTGGCATGGTGCTCTTAGGAGCCATCACCTCATCCCTAAACGGTAAAAAAGCCTCTCCTGCCCTTGATGGATAGGCGGTTATTTGCTATGATTGTCCTTACACAGTGACACCCGCAACCGTAGAGAGGCAGCCATGATTGAACTTGAACTATCGGTTATGCTGGGCAGCGCAGATGAGCTTAAGGAACTTCAGGGTCTATTAGATAAGTTTACAGCCAGTAGACACATTCCGGTACGATTAACTTTGTTAGAATGGACCGCGGCCTGGGGAGAAATTGTCCAGGCCGCCATTCATAACAGCGGACCGGATATCTCTGAAATCGGCGTCTCTTGGTTGGCTGACCTGGTAGGGATGAATGCGCTCCTGCCATTGCCGGGCCCTATGGTTTCTCAGCTTGGCACGTCTTCCCAGTATCTAAAAGGCTCCTGGAATGCCTGCACATTGCAGAATGATCCCAATATGTGGGCCGTGCCCTGGTTTGCAGGGACCCGTGTGCTGTATTACCGGCGCGATTGGCTTGAAAAGGCCGGCCTGGATCCAAAGTCTGCCTTTTCATCAGCCGCCGCACTGGATGCCTCCCTGCAAAAGCTTCAAGATAGCGGCGTCGAACGCCCCTGGGTTGTCAATACACAGCGTTCTACCAGCACCGTCCATCACATCACCTGTTGGGTATGGGGAGCCGGTGGCAGTTTCCTCTCTGCCGATGGCAAAGCGGTCATGTTTGCCGAAAAAGAGGCCCTGGATGGTATGGAAGCCTTCTTCCGCCTGGGCCGCTTGATGGGGTCGAATCCTGCCGTAATTGACGATCGATTGGCAAACCATCTTTTTTGGAGCGGGCAGGCTGGTGCCACCCTGGATGGACAATGGCAGTATGCAACCCAAATGCGCACCATCGATCCCACGCTGGCGCAAAACATCGCCGTTGCCATGGTGCCTGGGGTGCCTTTTGTTGGCGGCTCAAACCTGGTCGTCTGGAAGCACACCCGCCGGCCCGAGGCCGCCTGGGATTTATTAAATTTCCTCACGGGCGAGAATGCAACCAGCATGTACAGCAAAAATACCAACCTGCTGCCCACCCGCTGGGATCTGCTCAACAACAGCGAAGTAGGCCAGGATCCGGCTTACCAATTGTTTGCCCAGGCGGTCGATGTCGGGCGCTGCTGGCCCGCCCTGCCCTTCAGTGCCCTGATAGAAAACCGGCTGCGTGACACCCTGGCTTTGGTCTGGCAAGAAGTGCTTGCCGCTCCAGAGGCTAATGTGCGTGAAATCCTGGTCCAACATCTCGTACCCTTACAACGCCGTTTGCAAATGAGCATCGCCTGACATCCGAGCCAGGTCATATGAAATCAAAGAGCATCCGCACAAAGCTCTACCTGGTCACAATACTGGCCCTGATCCTGACCACTTTATCGATTTCGGTGGTCAACATCGCCAAGTTTCAGAGCGCCTATCGTGCCGCCCTCGAACAGCGCTCGGTCACCGTCGCCCACAACGTCAGAGAAACCGTTTATAAAAATTTGCTTTTCTTCCCCCTGGATGATTTTCCGGGTATGTTCAGCTACCTGGGCGAAGTGCTCAAGACCAATGCCGGCATCAGTTATGCATACATCACCGATGACCTGGGCCAAACACTCTATGAAAGCGCCGCCTGGGAAGGCGAAAATCCCCTGCAGATTCCCTACCTGCAAGAAAATTCTCTATCGCGGCAAAATACCTGGGCCGATTCGGACGCCGCCGTTACCTTTTCCACCGGGAGATTCTACGAATCGGTCATTCCCATATTTCAACCCGGTGTGCCAGAACCAACCCTCATCGGCACAGTACATATTGGCGTTGAAAAACATGTTATCGACACAGTGGTCAGCCAAATGCTCTTGCAAAGCGTGGCCATCCTGGCCCTGGCTCTTTTGGCCTCCAGTCTCTTGCTCTATTGGCTGATCAATCGTTATATCGCCGCTCCCCTGGGCAGCCTGACACAAGCAGCCCATCAATTTGCATCTGGCAACCTGGATCAGCGCGTACCCGTCAAGCGCGAGGACGAGATCGGCGTCTTAGGCCACACCTTTAACCAAATGGCCGGTCAATTACGCGGCCTCTACGACACCCTGCGTATCAGCGAATCTCACTTTCGTTCTCTGATCGAAAATGCATCGGATATCATCACCGTGCTTACTCCCGATGGCAACGTAACCTACGGCAGCCCTTCGGTTGAACGCGTGCTGGGTTATGCACCAGATGATGTTATCGGTCACAGCATATTCCCAATCATCCATCCCGAAGATATCCCCGCCACGCAAGCTATCTTGCGAACCATCACCCGTAAGACCATACAGCTTCCCTCAGACCAGCGCGTAGAATTTCGCATCCGCCATCATGATAAAACCTGGCACGTGCTCGAAGCGACCAGCCAGCAATTGGTGCGCGACGATGGTACGGTTGAAGTGGTTGTAAATTCGCGCGACATCACCGAGCGCAAACGCCGCGAGCGTGAGCACGAAGCCCTGATTGCTGTAGCCGCATCTGCTCGCGCCGCCTCAAACCGTGCCAGCTTGCTGCTGTTGGTGCTGGAAGAGGTGATGAACGTTTTAGACGCCGAGGGAGCCATGCTGGGTGTCCGTGATCCGATCACAGGCGAAACGCTGATCGAACAAGGGCTGGGCGAGTGGATCTCTGCAACAGGTGTGCGCCTGGAGACAGGCGCAGGCATCAGCGGGTGGGTTTTGTCCACCGGGCAGTCTTATTCAAACGCCGATATCCGCACAGACGAGCGTCACATCAGCCGAGAATTGTTCAGCCACCTGTTTGCCGTCGCTTGCGTGCCGCTCATCGCCCAAGAACAGCCCAATGGCGTGTTGTGGGTTGGCAGAACCCATCCATTTGCACCCGCAGATATCAGCTTGCTCTCCCCCATCGCCGATATTGTCGCCAATGCCATCTATCGCGTGAGCTTGTTTGAGCAAACCGAACAGCGCCTCCACCAGTTGGATGCCCTGCGCAAGATTGACCAGGCCATTACCGCAAGCTTCGATGTGCAGATCAGCCTGGATGTTATACTCGACCAGGTCAAGAGCCAGCTCAAAGCAGATGCCAGCGACATCCTGCTTTTGAACATGTCTGCCCAAATGCTCCACTACGCCGCCGGTTACGGCTTCCGCAGCCAGGCCGTCCAACAAACCCATCTGCGCATCGGCGAAGGGCATGCCGGGTATATAGCCCTTGAGCGCCGACCCAAATATTTGCCCGAAACCCACGATGCCGAAAACTCATCCCGCAGCCCCCTGCTGGCCGGCGAGGGTTTCATTGCCTATTACGGTGTTCCCCTGGTTGCCAAGGGACGTGTCAAAGGCGTGCTCGAGATATTCCACCGCTCGCCGCTCAAGACCAACCACGATTGGGTTGACTTCTTAGAAACGCTGGCTGGGCAGGCCGCAATTGCCATTGACAACGCTGAATTGTTCAATGATTTGCAGCGCTCGAACCTTGAACTGTCATTGGCTTACGATACCACGCTGGAAGGCTGGTCGCGTGCCCTTGACCTGCGCGACCGCGAAACCGAGGGACACACCCAACGCGTCACCGAGCTCACCGAGCGGCTGGCCCGCCTGGTTGGCATTCCAGATTCCGAACTGATACACGTGCGGCGCGGGGCTCTCTTACACGATATTGGCAAGATGGGCATTCCAGATCAAATCCTGCTCAAACCCGGCCCACTGACGGACGAAGAATGGGTGATCATGCGCCGGCACCCCCAATATGCCTACGAGATGCTCTCGCCCATCGCCTTTCTGCGCCTCGCCATTGATATCCCCTACTGTCATCACGAACGTTGGGATGGCACCGGCTACCCCCGCCGGCTAAAAGGCGAACAGATCCCGTTGGCAGCACGCTTGTTCAGCGTGGTAGATGTGTGGGATGCGCTCACCTCCAATCGCCCCTACCGCTCTGCCTGGGATAAGGAAAAAACAGGCCAATACATCCTCAACCTATCTGGAAAAGCCTTTGACCCTCAGGTGGTTGAAGCTTTCTTTCGCTGCCTGACCTGATCTTTTAAGAGATGCATCATGCCGGGTACTGCCGTTAACCATAAATCCTTCGATACACACAGCCAGGCAGCCAGGACGCTGGCGCTGCTGGTCATAGTCTGTTTCACTCTAGGGGCTTGCACCGGCCCCAATATGGCCAATATCCAGGCCACTACCAGCCCTGGTCCCTACCGCGCGCCGTTTTTGCCAACCCCATCCATTGAAAGCCCACCCGACCTATCCGACCTGATTGCGGCAGCTCAGGCCGAGGGCCGCCTGGTGACGATGGCCCTGCCAAACGATTGGTGTAATTATGGCGAGATCCTGCGCAACTTCAAAATGGAATACGGCATTGATGTCCAAATATTGAGCCCTTACGCCAGTTCAGGGGATGAATTGGATGCAATCCGCTCCTTTCGAGATTTAGAAACCGGAGACGCCCCCGATGTCGTCGATATTGGGCACGCCTTTGGCCCCCAGGCCCAAGCCGAGGGCCTACTGTCGCCCTACAAAGTGAGCAACTGGGCCTCCATACCCTTTTCACTGAAAGACCCAGATGGCTACTGGTACGGCGGCTATTACGGCGTCTTGGCTTTCGAAGTCAATACCAACTTCGTCGTCCAGCCCCCTCAAGATTGGGCCGACCTGCTGCGACCCGAATACCACCAGCAAGTGGCCTTAGCTGGCGACCCACGCAGTTCGAGCCAGGCCATCCTTTCAGTCTATGCCGCCGGGCTTTCCAGCGGAGGTACCCTTGAAAACGCCGTGCCGGGGCTGGAATTCTTCAGCACTTTACACACCCGGGGCAACCTGGTCCCGATCATCGCCAACGTTGAACAGGTGATCAGCGGCGAAACGCCCATTGTGATCCGCTGGGATTACCTGGCCTTGGGCGATCGCGATGCCAACCCCAACGCCCAAATTGAGATCATCCTGCCAAAGTCTGGCATATTGGGCGGCTTGTATGTTCAGGCCATCAGCGCCTATGCCCAGCATCCCAACGCAGCGCGTTTATGGATGGAGTACCTGTACTCAGATAAAGGCCAGATTCTGTGGTTGAAGGGTTACTGCCATCCAATCCGCTTCAACGATCTCATGGCGCGCCAGGTCATCCCATCAAATCTGATCGGGCTCCTCCCCCCTGCCGAATTTTATAACCAGGCGGTCTTTCCCACCCTCGACCAGCAAAACGCTGCCCAGCTTTTGATCAGCACCCAGTGGGATACCAATGTCGGCGTCGATATCACCCGCCCATAAACCCGAAAACAAGAAGGAAACAGCATTATGACTACACGCATCACCGTCTTTGGCGGTTCGCTCCCTAAGCCCGGCGATCCCGCTTACATCGAAGCCTTTCAACTGGGCCAGATGCTTGGAAGCGCAGGCTACACCGTGCTGACAGGCGGCTACATCGGCACCATGGAAGCCGTCTCGCGCGGCGCTGCCGAAGCCGGCGGGCATGTCATTGGTGTCACCTGTAATGAAATTGAGGCCTGGCGCGCCGTAAAGCCCAACGCCTGGGTGCATGAAGAAATGCGCTATGCCACCATCCACCAACGTCTTTTGGCCCTGATTGAAAACTGTGATGCCGCCCTGGCCCTGCCGGGGGGCATCGGCACCCTGACCGAAGTTTCCCTCATGTGGAACCAATTGGTCATTAACGCCATCGCACCCCGCCCACTGATCGCCATTGGCCCTGGGTGGCAGGCCACCTTTGAACAATTCTTCAATTCCCTTCCCAGCTACATCCCCCTCACCCAGCGGCGCTGGCTGACCCTCGCGCCCGGGATAAATTCCGCCTTCCAACAATTGCAAGAAATGTTAAGCAGTGGTAAAGTATAGGGCGTTTGTAACAGCACAACTATATTCGTTTAAGGGAACAGAACATGCCTACCGATAAATTGCCGACCCGCCAAGAGAATTTTGCCGAATGGTACAACCAGCTCGTTTTAAAAGCCGACCTGGCCGATTACGCCCCCGTCCGCGGTTGCATGGTTGTCAAACCTTATGGCTGGGCCTTGTGGGAGAATATCCAACAATCCCTCGATCGGCGTTTCAAAGCCACCGGGCACGTCAACGCCGCTTTTCCGCTTTTCATCCCCATGTCCTTCCTAGAAAAAGAGAAGGAACATGTCGAGGGCTTCTCTCCTGAGCTGGCTGTGGTTACCATTGGCGGCGGCGAGAAACTCGAAGAACCCCTGGTGGTTCGCCCCACCTCCGAAACCATCATTGGCACCATGTATGCCAAGTGGATCAAGTCGTACCGCGATCTGCCTGTGCTGATCAACCAATGGGGCAATGTGGTGCGTTGGGAAATGCGCACCAAGCTCTTCTTGCGTACCCTTGAATTCTACTGGCAAGAGGGCCATACCGCCCACGCCACAGCCGAAGAAGCTGAAGAAGAAACCCGCCGCATGCTAGATGTGTACACTGACTTTGCCTTCAACGATGCCTCTGTGCCGGTGGTACGCGGCCGCAAGAGCAGCACCGAAAAGTTTGCCGGCGCTAACCGTTCTTACTCCATCGAGGCCATGATGGGCGATACCCGCGCCCTGCAAGCAGGCACCTCTCACAACCTGGGCCAAAACTTCGCCAAGGCCTTTGATATCAAATTCCTGGACCAGAACAACGAGCTACAGTACGTCTGGACCACCTCGTGGGGCCTCTCCACCCGCTTCATCGGCGCCATCATCATGACCCATGGCGACGACCAGGGCCTGGTACTGCCCCCCAAGCTGGCCCCCATCCAGATCGTGATTGTGCCCATTTACAAGAATGACGCCGAAAAAGCCAAGGTTCTTGAAGTGGTTGCCCAGGTCGAAGCCGAGTTAAAAGGCTTCCGCATTAAAATTGACGATCGCGAAGAGGTCACTCCCGGGTTCAAGTTTAACGATTGGGAAATGCGCGGCGTGCCCCTGCGCATCGAAGTCGGGCCCAAAGACGTAGAAAAAGGCACCGTTGCCATTGCCCGCCGCGATATCCTCGGCCGCGAAGGCAAATCCTTTGTTCCTCGCCAACAGCTCGAGGGCCAGGTTGCCGAAATACTCCAAACCATCCAGGCCTCCCTTTACGACAAAGCCCTGGCCTTCCGCCAGGCCAACACCCACGACCCCAAAGATTATGCCGAACTGCAAGAAGTGGTGCAGAATGGTTGGGCTAATTCCTGGTGGTGCGGCAGCACTGAGTGCGAATCCAAGGTCAAAGAAGATACCAAGGCCACCACGCGCTGCCTGCCTATAGACCAGCCCGCTGGGCAAGGCACTTGCATCGTCTGCGGCAAGCCCGCCCAAGAGAAAGTGATCTTTGGAAAGGCATACTAGCCACAACGTCTCATCATGCCCGCCATCCAACCTGCACGCCTGAAACAACAATCTGCCCGGCTGGTGGAACAGTTCTCCCAGCCGGGTGTTTTTGTGCGCCAACTGCGCACCTTGTTTGAGTTGTATGCCGATCACACTCACCGCCCAGGCCAGGCCGGTGACCCCCCAGCGCTTTTAGCCGCCTACAAAACACCCCCGCCCGTAATGCGCCAGGTTAACCAAGACCTGCGCCCACTGGCAAATTCTGAGCCCACCGCCGCGCTGGCACTCTGCGATCAGCTCTGGCAAGAACCCTTCCTCGAAATGCGCCTGTTAGCCATCTGGCTGCTTGGGCAGATTCCCATCTCCCACATCGAGCCGGTTCTCCACCGGCTCAATGCCTGGGGTTGCTCAGGCGCAGAGGAAAGGTTGGTGGCAGCTTTGCTTGAGCATGGCACCGCCTGCATCCGCCAGGAAGCCCCTGCCCGCCTGCTTGAGCTGTCTAAAGATTGGCTGCAAACCCCTCAAATCACCGTCCAACAACTTGGCCTGCGTATCTTGATTCCGCTCATCGCCGACCCGAATTTTGAGGCCCTGCCCACCATCTTCCAGATCATAACCCCTTACCTGCGCCTTGCACCGCCCCGCCTGCGCACCGATATCGTAGAAGTGCTCGACGCCCTGGCACTCCGCACCCCACAAGAGACGGCTTACATCCTCAAACAGAACCTCACCTCTCCCGAAAACATCGATACCGCCTGGCTGGCGCGCCAGGTGTTAAAAAGCTTTCCACCTGCCACACAAGATGGCTTACGCGCCGCGCTCAAGGCCATTGGAGTATAATCATCACGCCATGAACATTCTTTACATTACACACTTGCTCAACGGTCTGCTGATGATTGCCCTGCCCATCGGGCTGGGAATCTACCTGACCCGTAAATTTCGCCTGGGCTGGAGGCTCTGGTGGATCGGCGCGGCTACTTTTGTGCTGTCGCAAGTGGCCCACATCCCTTTCAATTCCCTGGTATTAAATCCCTTCTTACAGGGGCCAACGCTGTTTTCGTTGGGCTCAAAAGTTGAGCAGTTGGTCACGGCCGTAGCGCTCGGGCTCAGCGCAGGGCTGTTTGAAGAGCTGGCGCGCTATGCCATGTACCGCTGGTGGGCCAAAGATGCTCGTTCCTGGCACACCGGGCTTCTGGCAGGTGCCGGGCATGGTGGCATCGAAGCCCTGCTCTTAGGATTGATCGTGCTGTACAGCTACATCCAGATCCTGATCATTCAAAACGTCGGCATCGAGAATATTGTCCCAGCAGAATCCTTGGAGCTGGCACAACAGCAGGTTGCCCAATATTGGTCTCTCCCTTGGTACGACACCTTGCTGGGCGCTTTAGAACGCGCCTTCACCATCCCCTTCCACATTGCCGCCTCCCTGCTGGTGTTACAGGTTTTCACCCGCCGGCAGTTGCGCTGGCTTTGGCTGGCTGTGGCCTGGCATACCATTGTAGACGGCCTGGCTGTTTACAGCGTCAGCAATTGGGGCATGTACCTCACAGAGGTGCTCATTGGCGTCTGTGCGGTTGCCAGCATCGTCATCATCTTTGCCCTGCGCCGTCCAGAGCCAGAGCCGGCCCCACCCATCATCGAGCCTCTTCCGCCGCCGGTTTCCTTGGAAGAGATCAAACCCGTTGACGAGACCTCCGAAACCCTGAACAATACCCGTTACCAACCCTGAACCCATCTCGCTTCACATTGGATTGACTATGATCCACACCGATAATTTAACCAAGCAGTTCCAGTCCACGCTGGCGGTAGATCGCCTCACCCTGGATATCCCAGAGGGCGAAGTGTTTGGCTTCTTAGGCCCCAACGGTGCAGGCAAAACGACCACCGTGCGCATGCTCACCAGCCTGATTGCCCCCACCAGCGGCACAGCCACCATTAACGGCTTGCAGGTTGGCCGCGATGACACCGCCATTCGCCGCATGGTCGGCATACTCACCGAAACCCCTGGCATGTACGACAACCTGAGCGCAGAGTTCAACCTTGAAATCTACGCCCATCTCTACGAGGTATCTGACCCAAAAGGCCAGGTCGATAAATACCTGCGCTTACTGGGCCTCTGGGACCGGCGCTACGATGAGGCAGGGACCTTTTCGAAGGGCATGAAACAAAAGCTAGCCATCGCCCGCGCCCTGCTGCACGAACCCCGCATCCTCTTCTTGGATGAACCCACAGCCGGGCTGGATCCAGAAGCCGCCCGCCTGGTGCGCGACTTCATCGCCGAGCTGCGCAAAGAGGGCCGTACCATCTTCCTGTGCACGCATAACCTGGATGAAGCCGACCGCCTGTGTGACCGCATCGGGGTCTTTAAATCCAGGCTCCTGGTTGTAGATTCCCCTGCCCGTTTGCGCTCTCAGGTCTTTGGCCGCAAAGTGGTCTTCCACCTGAAACAATCCGATGAGAAGTTAGCCCAGAACATCTCAACCCTGCCCTTCGTCCATGATGCCAAAGCCATCGAGAACAAGCTGCTTGTCACCCTGGATGATCCAGAGACCCATAACCCCGATATCATCCGCGCCCTGGTTGGCGCCGGCGCAGATGTACAGTTCGTCGGCGAACTGCGCCACTCGCTTGAAGATGTCTACCTGCGCCTGATGCAAGAAACAAAGTGAGCCCCTATGGATAAGATCAAAATCATCATTCGCAAAGAATGGGCTGAAGTATTCAAAAACCGCATGGTGTTTTTCTCCATCATCTTTATGCCCCTGATGATGACCGCCATCCCCCTCATCATCCTGTACGCCACCGGCGACTCATCCGCCGGCGACCTGAGCTCCCAAATGCCCGAACAGTTCAGCCGCTACTGTCCTCAGAACTTGGACGGCACTGAGTGTTTCCAATTCTACATGGTCACCCAGTTCATGTTCATGTTCATGCTCATTCCACTCATGATCCCGGTCAACATCGCCGCCTACTCCATTGTTGGCGAGAAGACTACCCGCAGTCTTGAGCCTTTATTGGCCACCCCCATCACCACCTCTGAGCTGCTTATCGCCAAAAACCTCGCCGCTACCATACCGGCTGTCCTTGCCACCTGGATTGGATTCGCCATCTTTGCCATCGGCGCCGGCATCATCACCACCAGCCGCAGTTTGATGCTGGCTCTCATGGACCCCCTCTGGCTGATCGCCATCTTCATTGTCGGTCCCCTCTTGGCAATTCTATCGGTCAACTTCAGCATCATGGTCTCTTCGCGGGTCAATGATCCCCGCGTGGCCGAACAGCTTTCGGCAGTGGTCATCATCCCCCTGCTGGTCCTTTTCTTTGGGCAGATTTCCGGGTTCATTTTCCTGAGCCGCCAATTGATCCTGGTCATTGCCGCCGTCCTGCTCGTCATAGACGTCGCCATTATCTACATGGCTGTCCGCCTCTTTCAACGCGAAACCATCCTTACCCGCTGGAAATAGCACAGGCAAACCAAGCGATGAACACAAAACGCATCTTCTCACTTCTTCTGGTATTCTTGCTTTCCTTGATCCCCATCACCTCGGCCCTGGCCCAAGAGCCCGAACTTCAGCTCGGCCTGACGCGTGATTTTGGCTACGGCGGCATGGGCAATGACATCCAGGGCCTATTCTCCATGAAGATCAAGGATCCGCCAGGCAACCTGGTACGGGTGGTTTTCTTGATCGACAATGAGACTATCAATGAAGACAGCGAAGCTCCCTTCAATTACCAGTTCAGCACCGATAACTATCCCCCAGGCATTCATACCCTCAGCGCCAGCGGCTATACCACAGATGGCACCGAGCTGCGCTCGAATGAGATCCGGGTTGAATTTCTCAGCGCAGAAGACAGCCAGCAGGCCGTTGGCAAGATCTTAATCCCAGTCGCCGTCGTTGTTTTGGGCGCCATGCTGCTATCTCTGGTTGGCCCTTATCTCTTGGGGGGTGGCAAGCTCGCCACACTCCCCCTGGGTGAGCCGCGCAATTACGGTCTGATGGGCGGGGCCATCTGCCCCAGGTGTCACCGTCCCTTCAAGATCCGAGCCCTGGCCTTAAATATGGTCACCCACAAGTTGGATCGCTGCCCCTACTGCGGCAAATGGGGACTCCACCTCCAGCGCAGTCTTAACGATCTGCGCGCTGCTGAAGCTGCCGAGCTGCAAATGGCCCAACCCGGCCAGGCCAGTGCCCAGCCTTCTCAAGAAGATAAGCTGCACAAAGACCTGGAAGATTCACGCTTCCAAGATTCTTAACCACCTGCTTGCATGGGGCTGTCGAGAAAGAAGGCAGCCCCATGTTCATCCCCCTTTACCTGGCAACCGGCCTGCTGGGGTTCGCGATCCATTCGCTCCACGACCCGGCGTATAGGCGCGCCTCCCCCATTCCTGCATACAGCATCGCCAGGATGTTGTGAATCGATGTCACACCTGAGCCGCAGTAAAACACAGCCCGCTCTTCAGGAATGCCACCCAGCAACCCCTCGTAATATTGGCGCAGCGCTGCTGTTGGCTTGAATGTGCCATCTGGATTGAGATTGTTCGTATAAGGTGCCGAAAAGGCTCCAGGGATATGCCCGGCAACCGGGTCGATTGTCTCGTTTTCGCCGCGGTAGCGATCAGCCGCCCGCGCATCCAATACCCGGTAAGCCGGGTCTTTGCGCATGGTTTCCACCTGCTCCACCGTCACCAACAGTTCGGGGTGTGAGCGCACCTGCAATTCTCTACCCGGCTTCTGCTCCTCCCCAGGCCGAACCGGGTATCCGTTCTTTTGCCAATTCTGCCACCCCCCGTCCAGCACCGCTGCCGCTTCGTGACCCAACCAGCGCAGCATCCACCAGACCCTCACTGCAGCCAATGCCCCGCCCATGTCATCATAAATCACCACCTGCACCCCGGGCCCAATTCCCAGCCGCCCAAACATGCTAGCTGCCGTATCAACCGCAGGCCAGGGATGCCGCCCCGTCACACCCTGGATGACCTTGCTCGACAAGTCTTCATCCAGGTGGGCATACACCGCCCCTGGAATGTGCCCCGCCAGGTAATTGCGCCGACCTAACCCGGCATCTGCCAGCGAAAAACGCGCATCCACCACCAGCCAGCCGGTATCCTGCAGGTGAGCATTTGCATCTGCCGCAGAGATCAAAGTCGTATAAGCCATTGTACAGCCTCCTCGTTAAGAAGATCGATTTTACACGCTGCGATCATCACGATTATACTCGAGCAGCCATCCAAACAGATTCGCCCTTCAGATTGGCCGCCCCCAACTTGTCATGCCTGGGTCTCCGTGAGATAATAATCTCGAAAACAAGGCTTGCCATGACCTCCGATCGCTTCAACCTGCTTTATCGCCTATCACAGCGCATGACCTCTTCCCTTAACCTGGATGAGGTCTTGAACGGCGTCATGGACGAAGTGATCGCCGTCACACGTGCCGAACGCGGTTTCATCATGCTCCTGTCTGAACACCCCCCCGCAGAGAAAACCTTCGTAGATAGCCGCGCCTCATTTGAGATCCATACGGCTCGCGGCATTGACCGCTCAACCATTGAAGGGCCTGCCTTCCAGGTTTCGCGTGGCGTGGTTGAACAAGTTGCCCGAGAGGGCGAACCCATCTTGACCAGCGACGCCCAAAAAGACGACCGTCTCAGCGCCCGCGAGAGCGTGGTGCTCAAAGGCCTGCATGCCATTTTGTGCGTACCACTCAAAACAAAGCAGAAGACTCTCGGCGTCATTTACGTAGACAACCGTGTAAAAAGCGGGGTCTTTACGCAGGCCGACATGGAACTGCTCAGTACCATCGCCGTCCATGCCGCCGCCTCGATCGAGAATGCCCGCCTCTTTGGTGAAACACAAGAGCGCTTGCTGATGCTGCACACCTTGTACGAGATCGCCGCCGACCTGGCATCCTCACTCGACTTGCAAGTTGTGCTCACCAACTGCCTCGAGCGTGTACAAAGTATTTTCGATGCCCGCGCCGCATCCATCCTGACCGTTGAAGGCCAGGAATTGTTCTTCCGGGTTGCCATCGGCGAGAAGGCCGAGCAGATCAAACCTTTTCGCATCCCCCTTGGCCACGGCATTGCTGGTTGGGTCGTTGAGCACGGCCAGGGCCTGGTGGTCAACGACGCCCGGGCAGATCCGCGCTTTTACGCCACCACCGATGCCGAAACAGGTTTTGTCACCGAATGCCTGCTGGCTGCGCCTCTCACCACCAACGACCGCACCATCGGTGTGATTGAGGTCTTCAACAAAGCCGGCGGTTTCTCCAAGGCAGACCTGGACCTTTTAACTGCCATTGCTTCAAGCGCCGCGATCGCCATTGAAAATGCCCGCCTCTACCAGGCCGCGGTAGAAAAAGGCCGCCTCGAAAGCGAGCTGCAGTTCGCCCGCGAGGTGCAAACCAGCCTGCTGCCCACCATCGCCCCCAGCATCCCCGGTTGGGAGTTCGCCTACAAGTGGGAACCCGCTCGCCAGGTCAGCGGTGACTTCTACGATTTTATCCACCTGCCCGCTGGCCTCCTGGGCCTGGTGGTGGCCGATGTGGCTGGCAAAGGCATGCCCGCAGCGGTGTTCATGGCCTTTACCCGCAGCGTAATGCGCGCCAGTATTGAAAATGCTTCATCCCCTCTGGGCGCCATCGAGCATGCCAACTGCCTGATCTGCACAGATGCCACTCGCGGCCTGTTCAGCACCCTGTTTTACGCCCAGCTTGACCCAGCCCAACACGCGCTGACCTATGTTAACGCCGGGCACAATCCTCCATTGTTTTACCAGGCCGCCACGCAAGCACTCACCCCCCTGCTGGCCACCGGCTATCCCCTGGGCGTAGAGCCAGATGCCGTTTATACACAACAATCGATCCAGCTTTGCCCAAATGATTTCATCGTTCTGTATACCGATGGCGTCACAGAGGCCATGTCTCCGCAAGAAGAGCTGTTCTCGCAAGAACGCCTGGAACAGCTTTTGCTCAAAAACCGCACTGCCTCGGCCAAAGGCCTGCTCTCAGCCATTGAGCACAGCTTGAACAGCTTCATCACCAACAAGCCGCGCTCCGATGACATCACAATCGTCATTATTAAACGTGTCGCTTAATACAGGATTGTCATGATCGGAACCTTATTTCGCAATCGCTATCGCCTGGATCAAGAACTTGGCAAAGGGGGCATGGGGATCGTCTACCGCGCCCATGACACCTTGTTGCAGCGTGACGTAGCCGTCAAGATCCTTAGCAATTCGTCCATTGGCACAGAAGGCCGCGCCCGCATGCTGCGCGAAGCCCAGGCCGCCGCGCGCCTGAACCACCCCAACATCGTCAGTGTTTATGATGCCGGTGAAGAGAGCGGTACCTCGTTCATTATCATGGAACTTCTGGATGGCGACTCGCTCTACGAACGCCGTCCAAAAGCGCTGGAAGATGTCATCCAGGTCACCGGCCAGATATGCAATGCCCTTGAGCACGCCCACACCCACGGCATCATCCACCGCGATCTGAAGCCCGAGAACGTCATTGTCACCAAAAGCGGTGTTGCCAAATTAACCGATTTCGGCCTGGCCCGCTCGGCCTCCTCACGCATCACCGTAGAAGGCGCCATCATCGGCACCATCTTCTACATGTCACCCGAACAAGCCATGGGCGAAGAGATCGACGGGCGCACTGATCTGTATTCGCTGGGCGTGATGCTCTACGAATTGACCACCGGGCGGCTGCCCTTCCGCGCCGACGACCCCGTGGCGGTCATCTCTCAGCATCTGTATGCCCCCGTGGTGCCGCCCTGCACCTACGTCACCGACCTCCCCCCGGCCCTGAATGCCCTGATCCTCAAGCTACTCAACAAGCGACCTGAAGAACGCCTGCCCTCTGCCGCCGCCGTCCGCGAGGCGCTTGCGCCCGAGGCCTTAAGTGCCTCGCCCCTAGCCCCTGCCAGCTCAGGTCTGGATACCCTGGTGCGTGGGCGGCTGGTAGGCCGCGATCGCGAGTTTGGCCAGGTAAAGAACCTGTGGCGGTCAGCCATGGTCGGCGCCGCCGAATACCCTGTTTTGTTGATCAGCGGCGAATCGGGCATCGGCAAGACCCCCCTGGTGCGCGAGATCAAAACCCTGGCCGATATCTCTGGCGGCGAGGTGCTGAGCGCCGATTGTTACCCTGGCGGCACAGCCCCTTATGCCCCCATTGCCGAAACCCTGCGCCAGGCCCTGGCCCTGCCCGGCACAGACTTGCCCGATCTCGTCCTCGCCGACCTGACCACCCTGGCCCCCGAGCTGCGCACCCGCTACCCCCAGTTGGTGCTCAATCAACCCGCCGACCATTTTGCCAACCAACAGCGCCTGTTCGAGAGCGTGATCTCGCTTTTCACCATCCTGACCACCCTCTCGCCGGTTCTGCTGGTGATCGAAGACGTCCAATGGGCCGACGGCGAAACCCTGTACCTCCTGCGTCACCTGGCTCGCCGTGCTCGCACAGCCAGGCACCGCTTGCTGATCGTGCTCACCTACCGCGAAACCGAAATCGACAGCGGCTGCTGCCTGACCGATGTGCTCCTCGATTTCAACCGCGAACACCTGGCCCAACGCATCAAACTGTCTCGTTTTGACCGCCAGCAAACCCGCCAAATGCTCGAGATCATGTTCCAAGAGCCAGTGGCAACGGATTTCTTGGAGGCCATCTACCACGAAACAGAAGGCAATCACTTCTATATAGAAGAGATCTGTAAGGCCCTGGTCGAACAAGGCAAGCTTTATCGCCAGGCTGGGCATTGGTGCTTCTCAAACCTGGATGATATCCAGCTCCCCCAAAGCGTTCGTCTCACCATTCAATCCCGCCTGAGCAAATTGTCCAGCCAGGCCCAAGACGTGCTCCGGCTGGCCGCCATCATCGGTCGCGAGTTCAATTACAACACCCTGCGCCTGGCCTGCGACATAGACGAGGATACGCTGATCGACGCCATCGAAAGCGCCGTAAATGCCCAGCTCATTCGCGAGGTCAAGCCCGACCGCATCAGCCAGGGGAACAACCAGCAAGATACCTTTGCATTCGAACACGGCCTGATCGCCATGTCTTTACAAGATGGCATCAGCGGACTGCGCCGCGCCCGCCTGCATCGCCGTGTGGCTGAAGCCCTAGAGAAGCTCACGCCCGAGGATTATGACGCCCTGGCCTACCACTTTGCACAGGCCAAAGAAATCGACTGTGCCCATCACTATTACCAAAAAGCTGGCGAACGAGCCCTGGAGGTCTTTGCCAATCGCGAGGCTGAGCGTTCCTTCCGCTCTGCCCATGAGCTGGCCGATAATGACCTTGATCGCGCCGCACACCTCTCTGGCTTGGGAGAAGCACTCTTCCGTCAAAGCCGTTATCAAGAGTCTATCCAGGCCTGGCTGGATGCCATCGCCATTTACCAGCCTGCCGCCAACCACGATGAAGTAGCCCGGCAATATGCCCGAGCCGCACGCGCCGCCTGGTACGCCGCCGCCCCTCACCGCGGCCTGGAACTGTGCATCACCGGCATGGCCAACGTTCCCGAAAGCCTTGAAACCCCCGGTGTCGCGGCTCTCATGCACGAAACCGCCCGCGCTCACTTTTTCAACAGCCAGCATACCGAAGCCCTGGCGCTTTGCCAGAAGGCCCTGGATATGTCCAAAAGGCTGGGCTTAGTTGAGGTGCAGGCCGAAACACTTGCCACCATGGGCTTGCTGCCCAACCAGCCGCCCGAACTGAAAAAGCAGCACTTAACCGAAGCCGTTACCCTGGCTGAATCTTCTGGGTTGGTCGCTGCCGCCTCGCGCGCCCACCTTAACCTTGGCGGGCGCTTGTTCGAAATGGGAGAGTTTGCTTCTGCCAGGGCCCACTTTATGCAAGCTTATGAGAACGCCCGGAAAATTGGCAATGTTTCTTGGATGCACGATAACTTGCTGACCGCCTGCGAGGTCTCGCTAGAGATGGGCGACCTGCCCGCTGTAGAAGACGCGCTTGGCATGGCGCGCCAGTTGAGCGTCGCCATTTCAAACACCGGGCAAGATGATTTCTTTGAGCGGAAAATTGGAGCAACCCTGCTTCGCATGCAAGGTCATCTGCAGCAGGCGGCTCAATACATCGAAAGTCAATCTCCCGAAATCCTTCCGGGCGGATCCTGGAAGCCGGGAGCGCTCCATGTTTTGATGGCTGAGATCATGGTAGAACAGGCACAGTACAGCCAGGCCGCCGAACTGCTCGAAAAGATCGTCTCCCTCTCTGGCCCGCCAGAGAACGGCGAACAGATCACCCCGCTTTTCATCCTGATCGTCGCCTATACTCGCCTTGCAAAGCTCTCAATGGCCAAGAACCTGTCTCCCAGGCTGCACACCGCCTTTGCCTCCACCATCGAAATCGGCGACCTGCTCACCAGGTGGGGCCAGGGCCATATCGCCCAGGCCGAAAAACGCTGGGACCCAGCCTTCAACGCCTTCCGCACCGTCATCAGCAGCTCGGTAAACTCAGGGCGGCGCTGGCACCAGGCCCGCGCCACCATGGACCTGGCCCTGGCCTACCAAGAGCGCGGCGATGTAGAAGACCTGGATCAGGTTCGCCGTTTGCTGCACAACGCCCTGGATATCTTCACCCAGATCAAGGCCAACGGCTACGTTGAAATTGTCCAAGAACGCCTATCCCAAATCGCTCAGTGATATAATCATTTATTGTATCTAATCCCATCTCACATTACCACCAGGAGGTCCAATGCGTCAGCTTACAGCCCCCATCATGGAATTTCACGTCTCGCGTAAAGCTCGCGACCGTTACCAGTTCGACGATGTTTTATTTGCATCCAGCGGTAATGTGATCCTGGCCAATTTCCACGCCGCCCGCGTCTTTGCCCAAAAGATGAATCTGCAGCGCGACCTGGTCAATTACCCCGAGCGCGTGGTGCGCGCCGGGCAGATCAACGCCATGGGTCTCATCGACGAGATTTTCCATGTGGTGGTCAGCCAGTATCGCCAGCAGCTTAATCCCAAAGTGGTGCAAGAGGCCCTGGACTGGCTGTACGGCATGCTCAGCCAAGAAGACGTAGACGACGCACTTCTACAGTTTACCGAAGCCTACCCGCCGCTGGCCGTTTATCGCCAGGGAAGCCCCGCCAGTGAATACCTGGCGGGCGAGAGCGCCGGCGTCTCCAACCGCCTGTTGGTGCTCGAAGAAATGCTGCTCTTGTGGTTGGCCAATGCCAACCCGGCCTTCTCTCCATATCAAGAATTGTTCGATGACAGCGCCCTGGCCAAAGAGACCGCCTACAGCAAGATCATCCCCTTACTGCACGCCTTCTTTGATACCCAGCCGGCCTACGGCCCTGATAACCAGAACCTGATCGACATGCTGCGCAGCCCCGCCATTGCGGTTCCGCATTCCCTCACCGGCCAGCTCGAATACATCCGCCAACGCTGGGGAGTTCTGCTGGGCAAATACCTCTACCGCCTGTTAAGCAGCCTGGACTTGATCAAAGAAGAAGAGAAGGCCGTGTTCTTTGGCCCCGGCCCAGCGCGCGTGCTCGATTTCGCCGGCCTGGAAATTGAGCCAGAACGCTTCAGCCCTGATAAAGACTGGATGCCCAGCCTGGTGCTGATCGCAAAGAATGCATACGTTTGGCTGGATCAGATCAGCAAGCGCTACAAGCTCGAGATCACCCACCTCGACCAAATTCCTGATGAAGAACTGGATGCCCTGGCGCGCTACGGCTTCTCTGGCCTGTGGCTGATCGGCTTATGGGAGCGCAGCCCTGCATCCAAGCGCATCAAGCAGTTGCGCGGCAATGAAGATGCCGTTGCTTCAGCATATTCATTGTTCGATTACCAGATCGCTGCCGACCTGGGTGGCGATGAAGCCTATCAGAAACTGCACGATCGCGCCTGGCAGCGCGGCATCCGCCTGGCATCGGATATGGTTCCCAATCACATGGGTATCGATTCGCGTTGGGTCGTTGAGCATCCCGATTGGTTTGTTTCTCTCGATTACAGCCCCTTCCCTTCTTACAATTTCAGCGGGGTTAACCTGTCTTGGGATGACCGTGTGGGCATTTACCTGGAAGATCACTACTTCAATAATACCGATGCTGCTGTGGTCTTCAAACGGGTTGATTTCTGGTCTGGGCAAGAGAAATTCATCTACCATGGCAACGATGGTACTTCCATGCCCTGGAACGACACCGCCCAGCTCAATTATCTCAAGCCCGAGGTGCGCGAGGCCGTCATCCAGACTATTTTACACGTGGCACGCAAATTCCCCGTCATTCGCTTCGATGCCGCCATGACCCTGGCCAAGAAACACTACCAACGCCTCTGGTACCCCGAACCTGGCACCGGCGGCGCCATTGCCTCGCGCGCTGAGCACGGCCTGACCAAAGACCAGTTTGACGCCGCCATCCCGATTGAATTCTGGCGCGAGGTAGTAGACCGCGTGGCCCAAGAAGTGCCCGACACCCTCCTGTTGGCCGAAGCCTTCTGGCTGATGGAAGGCTATTTTGTCCGCACCCTGGGCATGCACCGCGTTTATAACAGCGCTTTCATGAACATGCTGCGCGACGAGAAGAACGCCGAATATCGCCAGGCGATGAAGAACACCCTCGAATTTGATCCCGAGATCCTCAAGCGCTATGTCAATTTCATGAACAATCCTGATGAAAAGACCGCCGTGGATCAGTTTGGCAAGGGCGACAAATACTTTGGCATCTGCATCATGATGTCCACCCTGCCCGGCCTGCCCATGTACGGGCACGGCCAAATCGAGGGCTTCACCGAAAAGTACGGCATGGAATACCGCCGCGCCTATTGGGATGAACAGCCCGATGGCTACCTGCTCGAACGTCACCAGCGCGAAGTCTTCCCACTGCTTCGCAAACGTTGGCTCTTTGCCGAAGTGCGCGATTTCTTGCTCTATGACTTCTACGCCCCCGAAGGCCACGTCAACGAAGATGTCTTTGCCTACTCCAACCGGTCAGGCAGCGAGCGTGCCCTGGTTGTCTATCATAATAAATTCGCCAACGCCCGCGGCTGGGTGCGCAGCTCCACTGCTTACTCGATCAAAAATCCCAACGGCGACCGCAGCCTGACCCAAAGCACCTTGGGCGCCGGCCTGGACCTGGATCACAACGAGAACGCCTACACTATCTTCCGTGAACAGGTCAGCGGGCTTGAATATATCCGCAGCAACCGCGAGATCCACGAAAAAGGTCTCTACTTTGAGCTGGAAGCCTACAAATGCCAGGTGCTGCTTGATTTCCGCCAGGTGTACGATAATGAATGGCACCAATACGCCCAACTGGTTGAATATTTGAACGGCCGCGGCGTGCCCAGTGTAGAAGAAGCCCTGAAAGAGATCTTCCTCCAGCCCATCCACAATGCCTTCCGCGAGCTAGTCAATGCCGGTTTCTTCCGCTGGATCATCACCAACCGTGCCATCAAAGCGGGGCAGAGTGCCGAAGGCGTGGGCCAGCTTGACGAAATGTTGGAACAGGCCGAAGATCGCACCGCCCACTTGCTGAGCGAGATCAAGCGCATCACCCAGGGCCAGGGCGATGTGCTCGCCATCGCTGCTGAGATCAAGCAAACATTGGCTGCCGCCACCCACCTGCCCATCCTGGCTAAAACCCACCCCCTGCCAAATTCTCGCAAATTCCAGGCTGCCATCAAATACTTGCATGCCGGCGATTTGCGCCGCTCGCCCTGGACAGATGGCAACGCCTCGACTTGGGGAACCTTGCTGGGCTGGCTCTTCACCCAGGCCCTGGGCAAGGCCATTACAGAAGATGGCTATGCCGAGATCAGCCGCAGTTGGATTGACGAATGGCTCTTGAACAAACTCGTTGCCTCAGCCCTGGTGGGCCTTGGCCTGGATGAACGCCAGGCCTGGCATACGGTCAGCCTGATCAAGCTGCTCGCCGCACATCATGAATGGTGGCAGATGCCTCAAAAGGCCAGCCTGAAGAAGAAACCGTCCACCAAAGATGCCGCCTACCAGCTCTTGATCACCCTGCTGGGCGAAGCCGAAGCGCAGGCCTACCTGGGCGTGAACCGCTACCAGGATGTCTTATGGTACAACCAAGAGGCTTTCGACGAACTGCTCTGGTGGTTATACATTACCGCTGCAGTAGACCTGACCACTGCAACAGAGCAGACTGCCCAGCTTGCCGCTGAGCGTCTCCAGGCTTGCCACGATGTGATCAAGCAGCTTCAAAAAGCTGAAAAAGCTTCTGACTTCCAGATCGAAAAACTACTGGAGGCTGTTAAAGGGAGTTGAGTCTCTTGCCGCTCGACTCTTCACCAGATGAGAAACAGGCGCTTGAGCAGGGCATCGCTGCCCTGCAAGCGCAGCGACAATCCCTCGGCAGTGCCGTGGTGGATGTTTGTGTGGCTGTCTTGCGCCAGCACCTTGCTGTACGCCACGAAGCTGCTCACCAGGCCGGTCAACAGCGCAAACAAGTCACTGTTCTATTTGCCGATATCTCTGGCTATACCGCCATGTCAGAAAGAATGGATGCCGAAGATGTCAATGCGCTGATGAACCAGCTCTGGAAGCGCCTGGATCCCACATTCCGCACCTGATTCTGGTAAAAGTTTAGAATATCCGGTAAGATAGCGGCATGAGCGCCGAACCGGAATATGAAACACAAAGCATCGATCACCTGGGTATAGTAGCGGGGACCTGTCGCGAGATAGGGTTGGCTGAAACGATTGACGAAAAAGTTGGCCAAACGGATCGAAAAGTGAGTTGTGGTGAAGCTGTGCTGGCAATGGTGTTGAATGCGCTGGGATTTACCAGTCGAGCACTCTATTTGATGCCAGATTACTTGAGGAATAAACCGATCGACCTGCTCATCCGATCTGGTTTGAATCCAGACGATTTCAATGACGACACGCTGGGGCGCAGCCTGGACGATCTATATGCCTGCGGGGTAACGGAAATCTTTGCCAGTGTGGCATCAAAAGCCTTGAGTACTTATGGGATCGAACATCGCTTTGTGCATCTAGATAGCAGTTCGTTTCACCTGCACGGGCAGTATGATGTAGAAACGTCAGATGAGGAAATGATCACCATCACACATGGCTATTCGCGCGACCATCGACCAGATTTGAAGCAAGTCGTGGCCCAAATCATCACCAGCCACAAATCGAATTTGCCAGTTTGGTTGGAAGTATTGAGTGGAAACAGCAGCGACAAAGAGAGCTTTGCCAAAACGGTCAAAGCCTATTGCCAGCATCTGAAAGATAAAAAGCAGCCATACTTTGTAATGGACAGCGCTGGATACAGCGAAACCAACCTCAAGACGCTCCAGAACATGCTGTGGTTGATGCGCGTGCCTGAGACTTTAGCTGAGGCAAAACATTTGGTGCGCGAAACCGATCGGGCACAGATGACGGAATTGGAGCCTGGTTATTGGGGGAAAGAGGTCAAAAGCGAATATGGCGGCGTAGATCAGCGCTGGTTAGTTGTGTTTTCACAAGCAGCTTATGAGCGAGAGCTCAAAACGCTGGACAAAAAGCGTGCCAGAGAACAAGAAGCTGCCGAAAAACTGTGGCGGAAAGTCAGCCAGCCCGTTTTCAATTGCCAGGAAGATGCCGAGGCCGCCTGCAAGCAATTCAACCAACGCTGGAAATACCACCGGGCAAGTATGGAAGTTAGGCCTATCACCAAGCACGCGCATCCTGGTCGCCCTTCTGTTGGAACAGAGCCCGAGGTGGTAGGGTATGCTCTGAGCGGCAGCGTGCAAGAATTTTCGCCCGGAATAGAAGAGGCCAAGCTCAGTTTGGGTAAATTCATTTTGGCGACCAATGAAATGGACAACCAAAATCTGCCTGCGGCGGCCATGTTGGAAAACTACACAGACCAAGGCATCTCTGTAGAGCGCGGCTTCCGCTTTTTGAAGGATCCCCTGTTTTTTGCCGACAGTTTGTTTCTAAAAAACCCTGCTCGGATCATGGCGTTGATCATGATTATGGGCCTGGCATTGTTGATCTTTGCCTTGGGAGAGCGTGAGTTACGCCTCGCTTTGAAGAAGAACAACCAGACAGTTCCAAACCAAAAGCACAAACCAACCGAAACACCGACCTTACGTTGGGTCTTTCAAATGTTTGAAGGGCTGGATGTACTCTCCGTGGTGGCTGATGGTCGTTTGGTAGCTCGAAAAATCTTGAATATGCGCCCGGTACACATACAAGTTGTTCGGTTGTTGGGCCCACAAGTACAGAAGTGTTACTTGCTTGGCCCATAGACTGCGAGAGGAGGAATATGAAGAAGCGCATCATAAGTCTGATTGTATACAGCATTATTGTGCTGGTGATCGGCCTGGCTGGCTTCACTTTGGGTGCATTGACCGTTGGGGAACTTTCGCCCAATATGTTACTTGAAGTGATCTCAGGTGAAACGCCGCAAGCCAAGATAGCAGCCTACCTGCAGGCTATTCAAGTTCAGGACCGGGATGCCGCTCTAGATATTTGGACACCCCCATCAAGCAACCCTGAACTATACGACCGCCGCAATCAAGTCACAGATGAACTTCTGGCTCACAAAATAACCGGCTTCACTATTTTTGAACCGCAATGGTGGAAAACTTGCTGTGAACCAGGAGTTGTTTTCGATGCCCGTAACGCAGGTGGAGCACGTGTTCGGGTACAGGTGCTAGATCAATCTGGTCAGCCTTGGAGTTATAACTTTGACGTATTTGTGGATGGCCCATATTTTGGCGCAGCAGAGGGCAATCCATATCGGCACTGGATGCTCCGTGACGTTTACCCTGCTGGTGATCTTCCCCTATACTGGAGACTTTTATATACTGGCACTATTCAGTACCCTTGATCGCGGGCAGTCTGCTTTGCCAGTTACGGACTGATTGTTGCTGTCCCAAAATCCCCTAAAAGCAGTTTTTGGGGTGCGGAATGTGGGATCGAGCGATTTTAGAGCCTCTTTCTCACGGTCATAGCCATTGGCTCCGGCTGAGCGCAGGCAAATCGCCACATCCTGCGCCTGGGCTAAGCCATCCGGGCTGATCACCAACAATATTGGGCCATAAGGATTAGGGATGGCCTGCCGACCGCATGCAAACCCATCGCCAAAATCGGCCAAGTTGACGAAAACCTTGTCCCATACGCCACGTTCCTGGTCGGTCAGGTCGGTTGCAAAAGCCGTGAAAACCTTCCCGGACTCTTCCATCTTTTTTCGAGACGGGATTCCGCCAATATCCAGGTAAGAACAATAATCTTCAAATTGGCAAGCATGGTAAAGTCGAACCTGTCTGCGGTTCAAGAGATCAACATACGCCTTGATCTGATCTGCTACAAACACAGGCCACTTACCCTTCCAGCGCCTTCATTACCCCGCGCTCCACATCGCCGTAAAAAACCACATCCAGCTTATCCACCACATCCTCCGGCAGGCCGGTGAACTGGGACTTGTTGGCCAGCGGTACCA
>Ga0209605_1000473_pt1 | contig 50577 bp, 41 predicted proteins | sample AD_UKC035_MetaG_FD_184408 | JGI IMG/M metagenome (GOLD analysis project Ga0209605, IMG submission 184408) | Active sludge microbial communities of municipal wastewater-treating anaerobic digesters from USA - AD_UKC035_MetaG (SPAdes) (version 2) | ecosystem: Engineered > Bioreactor > Anaerobic >...
TACGAGCCGTGGACCTACGACTACGAGGAGCTGTTCAACGCGCCGGAGGGCACGGACCAGCCCACCGCCCGCGCCGTCTCCATGATCACCGGCGAGTACATGGAGATCGAGGCCGGGCCCAACTGGGATGACGACTACGGCGGCTCGCCGGTCTACGCGGCCAACGACCCCAACCTGGACGCGCTGACCGACGAGGAGCGGGAGCAGTTGGCCGAGATGGAGCGGGTGGTCTTCTTCTACCTGCCGCGCATCTGCAATCACTGCCTCAACCCCGGCTGCGTGGCCGCCTGCCCGGCCGGCGCGATCTACAAGCGCGGCGAGGATGGCATCGTGCTGATCAGCCAGGAGAAGTGCCGGGCCTGGCGCATGTGCATCTCCGGCTGCCCCTACAAGAAGACCTACTTCAACTGGTCCACCGGCAAATCGGAGAAGTGCATCCTCTGCTACCCCCGCCTGGAGAGCGGCCAGCCGCCGGCCTGCTTCCACTCCTGCGTCGGCCGCATCCGCTACCTGGGCGTGCTGCTCTACGACGCCGACCAGATCCGCGCCGCCGCCTCGGTGGCCGACGCCGACCTGGTGGACGCGCAGCGGGCTATGATCCAGGACCCCTTCGACCCGGCGGTGATCGCCTCGGCCCGGGCCAACGGCATCCCCGACGCCATGATCGACGCCGCGCAGAATTCCCCGGTCTACAAGTTCGTCAAAGTGTGGGGGCTGGCGCTGCCGCTGCACCCCAACTACCGCACCCTGCCCATGCTCTTCTACGTGCCCCCCATGCTGCCGGTGCTGGCCAAGATCAAGGATGGCGTCTACGACAACGCCGAGGCGGCCAGCGTCAGCCTGGCGCCGCTGCTCAGCTCGCTGGAGCAGGCGCGCATGCCGCTGCGCTACATGGCCAGCCTTTTCTCGGCCGGCAACGAAGAGGTGGTGGCCGCGGTCTACCGCAAGCTGATCGCCGTGCGCGTCGCGATGCGCGGCAAGACGGTGCAGGATGTGAGCCAGGAGGAGGTGCAGGCCGCGCTGCTGGCCGGCGCCACCGACCAGGAAGAGGTGGAGGCCATCTTCCGCCTGACCGCCCGCCCCACCTACGAGGAGCGTTTCGTGGTGCCGCCCCTGGCCCGCGAGACCGCCATCGAAGGGACGCTGGACCCCTTCCAGCAGAAACGGGAAGGGGGCTTCGGCTTCCGCAAGGCCCCGGCGCGAGGAGCATGACCATGAACCAGACCCATCAGCGCCAGCTCTTTGGCCTCTTTGCCGAGCTGCTGGGCTATCCCAGCCACCGCCTGGCCGCGGCCGCCGGCGAGGCCGCGGCCCTGGCCGGCCCCATCAGCTCCACGGCCGCCGCGCACCTGCTGCGCTTCCAGACCTTCGCCGCGCAAACGCCGCTGGCGCGGGTCGAGGAGATCTACACCAGCGTCTTCGAGCTGGACGCGGCCTGTCATCCCTACGTCGGCTATCATCTCTTCGGCGAATCCTACAAGCGCAGCGCCTTTCTCCTGGGCCTGAAGGAGCGCTACCGACCGCACGGGCTGGCCTACGGCGTGGAGCTGCCCGACCATCTGTCCGTTGTGCTGGCCTATCTGGCCGTCAACCGCGACCCGTGTGAGGCGGAGGTGCTGATCGGCGAGGCCCTGCAGCCGGCGCTGCAAAAGATGCTGGCCAGCAAGGAAGAAGAGCCGCCCGACCCGGCCATCCCGACGCCGCCCCCCAAGGGCGGCCCCTACCGGGCGGTGCTGGAGGCGCTGGACCTGGTCTTGCAGGAGATTGCGCCGCCGGTGGAGATGATAGAAGCCATACCCGCGTTCGACCTGACGCCGGCCACAGCCTGACCCCAGGAGGCACTGACCATGTTCAACACGGTCCTGTTCGTCGTCTTTCCCTACGTGGCGGTGATCGTCGCCGTGGTGCTGGGCATCCACCGCTACCGCACCAACCGCTTCTCCTACTCCAGCCTCTCGTCGCAGTTCCTGGAAAACCGCACCCTCTTCTGGGGATCGGTTCCCTGGCACTACGGCGTGATCCTGATCCTGCTGACGCACTTCCTGGCCTTCCTCTTTCCGACGCTCTGGGGCAACCTGCTGTCGGATCGCATCCGGCTCTACGTGCTGGAGGTGACGGGCCTGGCGTTGGCGCTGATGACCGTCATCGGGATCGCGCTGTTGATCCTGCGCCGCCTGCGCAGCCCGCGCGTCTTCCACGTCACCTCCAACGCGGACTGGCTGCTGCTCTTCGTGCTGCTGCTGCAAGTGGCGCTGGGCTTCTGGATCGCGCTGGTCTACCGCTGGGGATCGGGCTGGTACGTCCACACGGCCGTGCCCTGGCTGCGCTCGCTGCTGGTGCTGGACCCACAGATCCAGCACGTCACCGTCCTGCCCGTGCTGGTGCAGCTCCACCTGCTGCTGGGCTTCGTCATCGTCCTGCTCTTCCCCTTCACGCGGCTGGTGCATGTGGTGACCTATCCCATCACCTACCTCTGGCGGCCGTTGCAGGTGGTGATCTGGAACCGGAGGCCCGTGCGAAAATCTTAGACCTGGCGGATGCCTTGATCGTCTGCCACGACACGTTGCCGGTAGTTGGCTGGCAAGGAGTTGACCATGGAGATCGATCGCAAACCGACCAACACCCGGAGGCTGGGAAGCGCCCTCCTGATCGTATGCGCTGCTCTCGCCTCTTCGGTCCAGGCCGTCGCCATCGCTGTCACCATCACTGTCAACACCACCAGCATGGCCGTCGCCAACGACGGCCAGTGCTCACTGATCGAGGCCATCATCGCCGCCAACACTGACACAGCCTCCGGCGCGCTGGCCGGCGAGTGCCCGGCCGGCAGCGGCGCCGATACCATCGTGCTGTCCAACGCCACATACACCCTCACAGCGGTGTTCGACCCTGTGTGGAAGGACGGGCTGCCGCCGGCGACCAGCGCCATCACCCTCCAGGGAAACGGCGCGGTCATCCAGCGGGCGGCGGCCGCGCCCGATTTTCGCCTGTGGCGGGTGAGCAGCACCGGCAACCTCACCCTCCACAACGTGACGCTGCGCGGGGGACGACGGCTGGATGCGCGCAATGGCGCCGCCATCTACGTGGACGGCGGCGCGCTCAGCGCCCACGACTGCACCTTCGAAGACAACCTGGCCCAGGGCGGCTTCGGCAGCGCCATCTACGCGGACGGCGGCGACGTCGATCTGCACGATATGACCCTGCGCGACAACGAACCGGGCGCTTTGGGCGGCGAGGACGCCACGTTGACCCTCAACCAAACTACCATCACCACCAACCAAGGCGCCGGCGTGGAGCTTTTCGGCGACAGCGCCCTCCACCTGGCACAGAGCAGCATCACCGACAACCAGTCTGACGGGATCAGCGGGTCCCCGGTTCAGAATGGGGTGCTGACCATCGCCGACAGTCAGATCACGGGAAATGACGGCCTCGGTGTGGTGATTGCCAACAGCCAGGTGCAGATCACGGACAGCGTGATCCAGAATCAGGGCGACATCGGCCTCAGCCTGATCGACAGCGCCACCGCCATCACCGGCACGCTGATCTCGGGCAACGGCGACCGGGGCATCCTAAGCTTCAACGGCTCCGTGCAGCTATACGAAAGCATGGTCACAGGCAACGCTGCCGCGGCCGGTTTTCCCGGCGGCCTGGACAGCCGCGGCACAGCCGTGGTGATCCGCCGGTCCACCCTGGCCAACAACACGCCGAAGAACATCACCCATTCCGGCCAGTCCTTGCAGATCGTCAACAGCACCCTCAGCGGCGTGGGCGAGCAGTTGACCTTCGACGACGCTGACGTGTCATTGCAACATGTCACGCTGGCGGTGACTTCGGGCAACCCCGTTGGCATCCTGGCCATGGGCGGCGCGATCACCTTCAGCAACAGCATCGTCGATCGCTGTTATCGCGGGCCATTTGCACCTACCTTCACCTCGCTGGGCTACAACATCGACCGCAGCAATCAGTGCGGCTTCACCCAGCCCGGCGACATCCAGGGCTTGGACCCGGACACGATCCTGGCGCCCCTGGCCAACAACGGCGGCCCCACGCACACGCGGGCCCTGCTCGCCGGCGCAGCGGCCATCAACGCCATCCCTGTGGGCAGCAACAACTGTCAACCGGGCAGCAGCCTGGACCAGCGCGGCTACGCCCGCGCGGGCGGGGCTGGTCAGGGCGGCAGCGGCTGCGACATCGGCGCCTTCGAATATGCCAGCGGCCCGCCCCAGCCGACAGCCACGCCCACGCGTACCCCAACCCCCACCGCCACGCCCACCCGCACCCCCACCGCCACGCCGACGCCTCCGGTGCGCCGTCTGTGGCTGCCTGTGATTCAACGGTGAGCGGACGCGTCGCCATCCCTGTCCGCCAACGCGGCAGCGCTTCTGGCTGACCGGCAGGTTCATCAGGACGCGTCCAGGAATACGTTCCACGCCGAAGAGCGGATCGAACAGACGGATTATTGCCATGCGCAGCCAGATCGCCGACGGCGTCGCCAACCTCTTCCCCGGCTACTTCGCCCTGGTGATGGCCACCGGCATCATCTCCGTGGCCGCCTGGCTGTCGGGGATGGCGCCGCTGGCCTGGGGGCTGCTGGCCATCAACGTCGTGGCCTACGCGCTGCTCTGCCTGCTGCTGGCGGCGCGGCTGATCTTCTACTGGCCGCGGGTGCTGGCGGACCTGCAAAGCCACGCCCGCGGGCCGGGCTTCTTCACCGTTGTCGCCGGCACCTGCGTGCTGGGCGCACAGTTGGTGGTGCTGGCCAACGCCCGCGCCGTGGCCTGGGTGCTGTGGGGGCTGGGCATCCTGCTCTGGCTGATCGTTATGTACACCTTCCTGGCCGCGGTCACCGTGCGCGAGGAGAAGCCCAGCCTGGAGGAGGGGATCAACGGCGCCTGGCTAATCGCCACCGTGGCCACGCAGTCGGTCGCGATCCTGGGCGTGCTGCTGCTGTCGGGGCTGGAGAGGCCGCCCGAGGTTGCGTTCTTCTTCTGCCTCTGCATGTACCTGCTGGGCTGTATGCTCTACCTGAGCATCATCACGCTGATCTTCTACCGCTTCACCTTCCTGCGGCTGGCCAGCGCCGCGATGACGCCAGCCTACTGGATCAACATGGGCGCGGTGGCCATCACCACCCTGGCCGGAACGACGCTGATCCTCAACGCCGGCCACTGGTCGCTGCTGACGGAGCTGCTGCCCTTCCTCAAGGGTTTCACCCTCTTCTTCTGGGCCGCGGGCACCTGGTGGATCCCCTGGCTGGCGCTCCTGGGCATCTGGCGCTATGCCATCCAGCGCTTTCCCCTGGCCTACGACCCGCAGTACTGGGGATTGGTCTTTCCCCTGGGCATGTACACCGTCTGCACGATCCGGCTGGCGCAGGCGCTGCCGCTTGACGCGCTCCTCTTGATCCCGCGCATCTTCATCTACGTGGCGCTGCTGGCCTGGCTGATCGCTTTCGTGGGGCTGGTGCGTCATTTGGCGAGGAGACGTAATGCGTAACTCGTAACTCGTAACCCGGATGAGTATGGGCGTCGGGTTTGAGCATGGGGATTTGTCCTGTGCGCCATGGCTGACGCGTTTCTTCTGGTTACGGGTTACGGGTTACGGGTTTCTGGCGAACCTTTCGAGCACTGCGAAACACGTAACTCGTAACTCGTAATCCGGATGAGTATGGGCGTGACTGCGAGTATGTGATATACTATCTGCGCATCGCGGTTAACGCCTGCCTTCCGGTTACGGGTTACGGGTTACGAGTTACGGCTCACGGCCACCCCGGCCAAAGCTAACCCACCCCCAACGGAGCCCCTCATGCAACCAGACATCTCCCACCTCCTGGACATCTCCGCCGCTCAGCACAGCCACCTTTGCCCGCGTCAGGTGTTGGGCGTGCGCATCGGACTGGCCGGCGTGCAGACGCTGAAGGCCAGCGCGGCCGGCCGGGCGCTGCGCCTGCTGGTGATCATGGAGACCGACGGCTGCCTGGTGGACGGCGTCGGCGCGGCCACCGGCTGCGCGGTGGGCCGGCGCTCGCTGCGCATCGAGGACTACGGCAAGATCGCGGCCACCTTCGTCGACATGGAGAGCGAGCAGGCGGTGCGGGTGGCGCCGCGGCTGGATGTGCGCCAGCGCGCCTTCGCCTACGCGCCGGGCGAAAGACGCCACTACTTCGCCCAGTTGACCGGCTACCAGGTCATGCCCGACGAGGAGCTGCTGAGCATCCAGCCGGTGCGCCTGGCGCGCTCGGTGGCCGAGATCATGAGCCGGGCGGGGGTGCGGGCCAACTGCGACTGCTGCGGGGAGGAGATCATCAACGAGCGCGAGCTGCACCGGTCGGGCATGACGCTCTGCCGGGCCTGCGCGGGGGTCGCGTATTACACACCGGCGTCGACCGTCAGCCCGGCCCTGGCTGCGCGGCCGACCACCCGGCGCAGGGCGCGGCTCGACCTCCCGGCGCCGGCCAGGGTAGGTGCGCCGGGCCGATGACCTTCCACCTGCTGGCCGCCAAATTTCACACCCCGCCCCGGCGCGGGGATCTGGTCGCGCGCCCGCGCCTGCTGGAACGGCTGCATGGCAGCCTCGAAGAAGGGCGCAAGCTGACCCTCATCTCTGCCCCGGCCGGCTACGGCAAGACGACGCTGGCGGTGGAATGGATCGCCGACCTGCGCGCCGGGCAGGTCGGGCATCCCCCCGCAATCTCCTGGCTCTCCCTGGACGAAGCCGACAACGACCTGGGGCGTTTCCTGCGTTACTTCACCACGGCCATGCAGCGCGCCGGCGTTCCGGTGGCTGAAACGACCCTTTCCTTGCTGGACCTACCCCAGCTTCCGCCGCTTCGGGCGCTGCTGGACGAGCTGCTGAACTGCCTCTCCGCGCTGAGTTCCCCCCTTCTCCTGGTCCTGGATGACTACCAGGTGGTCTCCGCGCCAGCGATCCACGAGGCAGTGGCCTACCTGCTCGGCCATCAGCCGGCCGGAGTTCACCTGGTCCTCAGCACCCGCCAAGACCCGCCCCTGTCGCTGGCGCGGCTGCGGGCGCGCGGGCAGATCATCGAGCTGCGCGCCCAGGACCTGCGCTTCACCCCGGCAGAGGCGCTCCAGTTCTTCGACCGCGCGCTGCGGTTCGATCTGGCGCAGGAGGCGGCCCTGGCCCTGGAGGAACGCACCGAAGGGTGGGCGGTCGGGCTGCAACTGGCCGGCCTGGCGCTGCAAGCCACCGCCGACCCCGACCGTTTCATCCAGAGCTTCCGCGGCAGCCACCGCTACGTCCTCGATTACCTGGCCGAGGAGGTCATCGCCCAACAGGACGACGAGGTGCGCGCCTTCCTGGCCCAGACCAGCATCCTGGACCAGTTCAACGCCGACCTGAGCAGCGCCCTCACCGGGCAGCCGGAGGCCCAGGCCCTGATCGAGCGCCTGGAAAAGGCCAATCTGTTCATCGCCCCGCTGGACGACCAACGCGTCTGGTATCGCTATCATCGCCTTTTCCGCGACTATCTCGCCACGCTGCTGGACAGGTCGGAAGAGCGGGCGCTGCAAAAGAAGGCCTCCACCTGGCACGAAGCTCACGGCATGCCCATCGAAGCCATGCGCTACGCCCTGGCCAGCGGCGACCCCGAGTTTATCGCCGACGCGACCGAACGGGTCGTCAACCAGAACGCGATCTGGTCGGGCGGCAACATCGCCCTGCTCACCTCCTGGCTGAACGCCCTGCCCGCCCAAACGCTGCAAGTCCGGCCGCGGCTGGCCCTGAACGCCTCGCGCATCTTCTACCTGGCCAGCCGCTTCGATCTGGCTGAAAAGCACCTGGCGCAGGCTGAAGAGACGCTGAAAACGCTCCCGCCGACGCCGGAGGTTGGGCAGGCGCTGGCCTTGGTCGCGCTCTATCACGGCTCCATCGCCTGCGTCTACGGAGACTTTCCACGGGCGCTGGCGCAGACGACTTACGCCCAGGAGCGGCTGCCCCAGGACAACCACCTGGCCCATGCCCGCGCCTGCTTCAACCTGGGACAGGCGCAGGAGGCCGCCGACCAACTGGATCACGCGGTGGCAAGCTACCTGCGCTCCAGCGACGAGGCCCAGGCGGCCGGCGTCCGTTTTCTGGCGATCCAGGCGCGCGGCGCCGCGGCGCAGGTGCAGATTCAACAGGGACAGTTGCAGCTGGCGGCGCAGACCTGCCAGGCCGCCATGCAGCTCGCCGGCGACCAGCCCATTCCGCCCCTCGGCCTGGCCCACATCGTGCTGGGCAGCATTGACCTGGAACGCAACGAGATCGACGCGGCCGGACAGCGGCTGCACGAGGGCCTCGCGCTCTCCCGCCAGGGCGGCCTGCTGGACAATGTGGTGCTGGGGCTGCGAGGACTGGCCCGGCTGCATGCCTGCCAGGGCGATGCGGCCGGCGCGCTGACCATGGCGCAGGAAGCGCAAGCCATCACCCAGGCGTTTGGCATCCCGCTGATGACCGCGCGCGCGGCGGCGTTCCTGGCCCGCGTGCAGGTGGCCGCCGGCGAGAGCAGCCAGGCCGTTCCCTGGGCGACCAGCTATCTGGCCAGCCGCGGCCATGCTGCCACCACCTACCAAGAGCTGACCCTGGCGCGCGTGCTGCTGGCCAGCCGCCAACTGGATGCCCTCCCCGCGCTGCTGCATCCGCTCTTGAAACGAGCCGCCGAGGCCGGCCGCTGCTATGCCAGCATCGAGGCCACGCTCCTGCTGAGCCTCTTTCACCTGGCCAAGGGAGAGCAACCCGCCGCCGAAAACTGGCTGAGGCGGTCGCTGGCTCTGGCCGCGCCCAGGGGCTTCCTCCGCCTCTTTCTGGATGAGCAGGGGCCCTTGGCCGATCTGCTGCCCAGCGTGAGCGCGGCCGCGCCCGAATTCGTCGCTCGCCTCCAGGATGCCGGGGCCGCCAAACGCGCAGCCGGCGACCTGGCCAACGCCCGCCTGCCGGAGCCGCTCAGCGGGCAGGAGCTGCGCGTGCTGGAGTTGATCCTCGCCGGCCGGTCCAACCAGGAGATCGCGGCCGAGCTGGTCATCAGCGTCGGCACGGCCAAGTGGCATGTCCACAACATCTTGCAGAAGTTGGGGGTGAGCAACCGCCCACAGGCGATTGCCCGCGCCCGGGAAATCGGATTCTAGCCTCTCCCGCGCCCGCGGATTCCACCGCATCCGCAACCTACCCTTCCAACCTATCTCCAGGTAGGGGACAACAGCCCAGCCAGGGTGTATGCTATGGCTGTCATAACTGCTCAGCCGGCGGGCCAAACGTTGGTTGAGTAGCCTTCTGAGGCGTATCGAAACCAACGTTTGGCCCGCCGGCGGGTGCGAACACGTTGATTTCGATACGGCGGCCTACTCAATCAACGTGTTCGCACCCGCCGGCTGAACAGTTACTGGCTGTCATTAAGTTATCCCGGCCGAACGGGATGACAGGCGCTCGGACATCTGGCCTGAGCGAAAGCACGGGATCACGCCGAAAGCGTTGACCCCACCCCTGTCCATCGGAGAGGCTGTATGACGCCCAACGACACCATCGCCATGTATGCAGTGCGCATCGCCGGCCACCTGGACCCGCGCTGGCTGCGCTGGCTGGAAGGTCAGGTGACTGTTCAGTACACCGAGAACGCCACCATCATCGCCGGCCCACTGGATCAGGCGGCGTTGCACGGCATTCTGAGCCGCATCCGCGACCTGGGGGTCGAGCTGCTCTCCGTCGAACAGGTCGCCCCCGACGCCGGGTTGCCGGACAGTCCCGACGTATAGGCGCGTCCAGCCCGCCGCGCCGCGTCTCAAAACGTCCCGAGAAAAGGAGCATGCACAATGAATGATCGATCCTGGCGCAGATACTGGCTTCCACCGGCCGCCGTTGCGCTGATTCTGGCGGTCTACTTCCTGATCGCGCGGCGCATGATCGGGCCGGCCGCCGCATCCACCCTCGAACAGGTCGCGCTGGGCGTGCTGGTCGTCACAGTTCTGGCGGCCTGCCTCGCGGTGCTGTTCACGCTGGTGAAACTGATCTTCACCAAAGATCGCCCGGCCACAGCCGGAAAGCTGGGAGGCAGAATGATCGTTCTGGTGAGCACGGTTCTCTTGTTGACCCTCTTCGTCGCCGCGTCGCAGTGGCTGGCCCACACCCCGGCCATCACCGGCCCCGATGGAAGCCCGCTGCCCAACAGCATCGCCTCTCTGGAAAAGGTGAAGCTGGGCGGCGCGGATCAGTGGCTCATCGTCCGCGGGCAGGACGTGAACAAGCCAGTGTTGCTCTTTCTCTCCGGTGGACCGGGGGCCAGCGAGGCCGCCCGCGTGCTGCGCTTCAACCAGGAACTGGAGAAGGACTTCGTCGTCGTCATCTGGGAGCAGCGCGGCTGCGGCAAATCCTACCCGGCACGCGACGACCTGACAGTGGAACGCTACACCGCCGACGTGATCGAGCTGGCGCAGATGCTGGGCCAGCGCTTCGGTCAGGAGAAGATCTACCTCGTCGGCCACTCCTGGGGCACGATCATCGGCGTGCTGGCCGCGCAGGCGCGACCCGACCTCTTCCACGCCTACGTGGGCACGGCGCAGATGGTGAACGTGCTCGAGACCGACCGGTTGATCTACGACCTGGTGCTGGATCATTCCCGGCAACACGGCGACACAGCCTTTGTCGAAACGCTGGCAACGCAGGGCCCGCCTCCCTACTTTGGCCGCAATCCCATCCTGCCCTACGCCAAGCTGTTCGGGCGCGAGTACCAGATCTTCGAAGCGCCCAACGTCAAGGACGAGGCCTATCGCCGCGACGGCGACGCCATCATGCTGATGCTCAAGCAGCCCGAATACGGCTGGCTCGATCGGGTCTACTACCTGCTGGGGCTGATGACCACCTTCAACGCGGTCTACCCGCAACTGCAAGAGGTGGATTTTCGCCTCGACGCCGCCCGCCTCGATCTGCCGGTCTACATCGTGCTGGGGCGGCACGACATGAACAACCCGTCGCCGATCCCCGAAGCGTACTTCCAGCGGCTGGAGGCGCCGGAGAAGGCGTTGATCGTCTTCGAGAACTCCGGGCACGGCATGATCTGGGAAGAGGCCGGCCAGTTTCACCGCCTGATGGCCGACATCGCCCTGGCCGAAACAGCCCGCAACTGAGACGAGGTTTCGATACGCCTCAGAAGGCTACTCAACCAACGGATGCGAGCACGGGGATTGAGTAGGCCGCCGTATCGAAATCCCGTGCTCGCCGGTGGGCCATCCGGCGGTTTCGATACGCCTCAGAAGGCTACTCAACCAACGAATGATCAGTCAGGAAAGGTAACACCATGATCAATCTGCTGCCGCTTCCCAACCGGAAGCCAACCATCATCTCCTGCCTCTGGCTGTGCGGTCTGCTTCTGCTGCTCCTGGCCGGCTGCACTGCGCAGCAGTCCGAGCTGCCCATGCGCTACCGTTGGGCCAGCATCGAAGGGGGGCAACTGCAAGAGGCCGCGGCCGGCGAGCAGTTCCCCTTCACCATCCCGGTGGACGAAGGCATGATCGCCGCCGGCGCGCCGGTCGCCATCGAGGTCAGCGGCGACGTGGCCCGCGGCTGGCTGCGTTTCGAGCTGCGCGGGCCGGACGGCCAGGCGACCTGGAACTCGGGGACGATCAACCCCGGCGAATTCGCCGTCAGCGCCGATTACATCCTGCCGGCCGGCCAGACTGGAACCTATGCGCTGGGCATGGTCTACGGCGCGGACACGCAGGCGGTCTACAACCTGGGCTGGCAGGCCATCCGCCTGGGGCCGCTGCTCCTCCTGCCCGGCCTGGGCATGATCGCCGTGGGAGTGGTGTTCATCCTCTACGCCTGGCGCAAGCGGCTGCTGGGCTGGCGCTACCTGGGGCTGGGCGCGCTCTTCTTCGTGCTGAGCGTGGCCGTCAAGTTCGCGGTCGCCGCGCTGCTCAATCCGCCCGTCTTGCGGATGCTGGGGGTGAGCCAAGAAACCCTCTTCGCGCCCGGCAACCTGGCGGCCTATCTTTACATCGGCGCGTTGACCGGCATTTTCGAGGTCGGGCTGGTCTGGCTGGTTCTGAGCAAGGTGCGCTGGGGCAGGGCGGCCTGGGATCAGGCGCTGGCCTTCGGCATCGGCTTCGGCGCCGTCGAGGCGCTGCTGCTCGGCCTGGCCAGCCTGGGCTCGGCGCTGACCGCGTTGCTCGGGCCGGACATACTGCCTATCTCGGTGCTGGGCGCCCTGGCCAGCAACGCCACCCTGGGCATGGGGCTGGCGCCGGCGGTCGAGCGGCTGGCGGTGATCCTGGTCCACATCTTCACCTGTCTGCTGATCTTCTACGCCATCGCCAGCGGCCAAAGTCGCTGGGGCTGGCTGGCCATCCTCGTCAAGACCGCGCTGGACGCGGTGGCCGGCTTCGCGGCCTTCTGGGGCGCCGACACCCTCGGCAAGGTCTGGACGCTGGAAGCGATCATCCTCGCCTTCGGCCTGGCCGCGCTGTGGGGGACGCGCCAGATCGTCCGCCGTTACCGGCAACTGCCTTCTGGCGCCGTCTTGACGGCGGACGCAGAGGCAATAACCGTATGAGAAAGCATACAGCCTGGCGCTTCGGCGTCGCCCTGGGGTTGGTCCTCCTCCTGGCGGCGACGCTGCTGCTCTTCCCTCCATACCGCCCGCTGGCCGCCACCGGAACCCATGCCACGGCGACCGCGCGCCACAGCTACACCGACGCCAGCCGCCCCGATCCGTTCAGTACCGACGGCGCAAGGCGCACGGTCAACGTGGCGTTCTGGTATCCGCAGGATGGCGACGGAACCTTCCCCCTGGTCATCTTCTCTCACGGCGGGCTGGCCACGGAGACCAGCAACGAATCGCTCTGCCTTGAGCTGGCCAGCCACGGCTATGTCGTCGCCTCCATCGGCCACCCGCATCACGCCCTCTGGACCCGGGATGAGCAGGGGCACACCACATTCGTGGCCAAGGAGTACGCTCAGGAACTCCAGCGCGAGGATGCCAGCCGCGACAAAGAGCGGAGCTACCGTGATTATCAGCAATGGATGGAGCTGCGCACCGACGACATCAATTTTGTGATCGACGCCGTGCTGGAGAAAGCCGCCAACGGCGCCGGCGGCCTGTACAGCCTGGTCGACGCGGGCAGAATCGGCGTCACAGGGCATTCCCTGGGCGGATCGGCCGCGCTGGCCATCCCCCGTCAACGGGACGACATCTCCGCCGTGGCGGCGCTGGAGTCTCCGTTCCTCTACGACATCGTGGGCGTTGCAAACGATGAGTTCGTCTGGCGGGACGCGGCCTACCCCGCGCCGGTCCTGAACATCTATTCGGACAGTTCCTGGGATCAGCTTGGCCAGTGGCCGCAATATGCCCGCAACGCGGCGCTGCTCGCCGACGCGTCGGGGACGGCCGTCAGCCTGCACCTGCCCGGCGCCGGGCACTTCTCCCTGACCGATCTTTCGCTCGCCAGCCCGCTGCTGACCCGTCTGCTGGAAGGCCGGCCATCCGACCGCGACCGCGCCGCATACCTGCGAGAGGTGAACCGGGCCGTTCTCGAATTTCTGGACCGCCACCTGAAAAAGTGAGAAGCTCGGTCAGAGACCGGCCCCAGCCACAAAAGAACGCCAGACTCGATGGCGCCGAACGCTGATGCCCCAGCACAGCCACATCTGCCCGCGTCAGGCGCCGGAGGTGCGCATTGAGCGCGAGGAGTCAAGACGGGCCGGTGTTGGGACGCTGCCTGCTGGCTTCGGCCAGGGCAAGTTGCTTTGCCTTGAGCCAGAGAGCTGCAACGGCCTCCCCTTCCTGCGCCGCGGCCGTGTCCACAGCTTCCACATCAATCCAAGTGGACGGATCGGCGCTGAGGTGGTCAAAGACCAGCATCTCGTAGATGTCAGTCTCGTGGCGACGATGGCCGCTCTCAGCCCACGCCTTGAGCTTGCCGATGATCACATCCTCCGGCCGGGCGCACCAGGCATCGAATGGCGCCGCGCCAGGCGCCAGAACCGGCTGGCGCACGCGATTGGCCAACACATGGCGATATTCTGGCCGGCGGTTGACCGGCATCAGATCGGCTTTCTCACCCCGGCTGCCGTCGATGATGTTGAACATGATGCCCAGGCGCAGAGAGTTGCGCATCTGTTCAGGGTCGGCGTAGTAACGCGGCGCGGGGTAGCGTTCGACAAGCCGTTGCACATGCTCCTCGCTCAGGTCGACGACGATGTCGATGTCGTAGGTGGTGCGATTGACGCCGTACACCGTTCCTGCGAACGCGCCGATGATGACGTAGGGCGCGCCGATATCTTCCAAGGCATGCAGGATATCGATGAAGAGGCTAAGGTCCGGGCCGGGTTTGCTTGGCACGCTCGATCTCCTCGACGAACTTGAAGCCCAACTCGATGGGCGAGAGATCAGGGTATTGGCGGTGCAGGCGGCCCAGGATCAGCCCCTTGGCCAACGCCTGGGCATCGAGCATGACGCGAATGCGCTCGCCGGGCGACAGGCGCAACAGCAGGCGCAACTGGTCAGAATCCAGCGGGTCAAAGCGGATATCAAGGTCGGAACCCGATTCATCGCGTGGTGTGGACATGGTCGATCAGCGGCGGACGCCCGCGTGTCAAAGGGGGCGTCGTTGAAGTCGGTCATCTTTGCCAACTCCACGACAATTATAACACACGGCTGCCGCGTGCAGGCAACTGCCGGCTCACTTCAGCGATTCTCATCCTGGCAGATCTGGGACACGGAGGCGAGCCTTCGGGCCGGCCGTAGCGTCCAGTTCACGTCCGTCGGACCCGGCTGAAGCCTCGACTCCTGGATGAATCCGAACTGCTGGGCTGACTTTCGCCAGACCGGATCAGCGCTGCGCCGCTGACCGGCGCGCGACGCGGCGGCCCAGCAGGGCGAAGCCGGCGGCGGCAACCAGCCCGGCCGCTCCGGCAAAGACCCACATGGCCACCGGCGCCAGGTTGTCGTTCAGCGCCCCGGCAATCACCGGCCCCAGGCCAAAGCTGATCCCCCAGGTCAGCCCGTAGAGACCCATGTAACGGCCGCGCATGTCCACCGGCGCCAGATCGGCGGCCATGGCTGAGCCGGTGGGGGCCAGCAGCAGCTCGCCGAAGGTCAGGATCACCATGCTGAGCCAGAAGGCCCAGAAGCCCTGCCCCAGCGCCACGCTGCCCGCGCCCACGGCGTAGAACAGCGCGCCCAACGCCAGCACCCGCCAGTTGCTGTACCGCTGGCTGGTGCGCGTCACCCGGTACTGCAGCAGAACCACCAGGGTCGCGTTGGTGGCCATGATGAAGCCGTACTGCTGCTCGACAACGCCGAAGTTCTCCTTGGCGTAGACCGCCAGCAGCACCATCAAGATCGCCGCCGGGATGGTGACCAGGACGAAGACGCCGCAGAAGGCCAGGAACGACCGGTCGCGCAGCACCGGCCCGTAGCCGCCGCCCCGCCGCACCGTCTCCGTCTCCGTCGGCAGTGTCTCCGGCACCTTGAACAGGATCATGGAGACGAAGAGCAGGCTGGCCGCGGCCGCGATGTAGAAGGCCAGGGTGTAGGAGACGCCGGCCACGAAGCCGCCGATGGCCGGGCCGACGGCGATGCCCAGGTTGTTGATCATGCGCAGCAGCGCGTAGGCCCCGGCGCGCCGGCCCGGCTCGATCATGTCGGCGATCATGGCGTCGCTGCCCACGCGGTAGAAGGGGCTGAACACCCCCTGCGCCGCCATCACTGCAACCCACAGCGGCAACGTGGTGGCCAGGCTCATGGTCACCAGGATCAGCCCGCCCGCGATCAGCCCGGTAATCATGGCGAAACGACGACCGAAGCGATCCACCGCCGGGCCGACGAAAGAGAGCGCGATCAGCCCGGCGAAGGAGTTGAGCGAAAAGAGCAGCGTCACCGTGGTTAGCGACACCTCCAGCCGCTGGCGGATGAAGATGGTCAGGAAAGGCCAGACCATGCTGGAGCCGGCGCTATTGATCAGCAGGCCCCAGAAAAGCACCCAGAACGCGGGCGGATAGGAGGCGCGAACGGTGCGCAGACGCGCGCGCAGGGTAGCTTCAGACATCGTCGGCTTGCCTCAGCGTCCCCGCCGGCGCCGGGGGAGGGTGTCGTTGGTCTTCATAAGTGACAATTATAACATTGGGGCTATCCCACGCCAAGACGCGTCTCTGGTCAGCAGCACCCCCCAGTGCCCACGGCGCAAGCTTCCGGCCGCGGTGGATGGCAGGCAGGGCGGCGCGCACCTGTTCCCCCTGATTCACCGTGCGCGGCGCCTCTTGCATGGTCACGTCGAGCAGAGAACCGAGTGAAAGCGCCCGCGCCTGGGCGGCAACCTGGCCGGATTGTTTGCGCCAGCGCAAAGATGCCAGAGACGTCGTCGGCTATACTTCCCGGAGATGGAGCTCGTGATGAAAAACGCTGCGCTGACTGAACTGACTGTGGCTGAGCTGCTGACGCGCTGGCCAGAGGCGATTCCCGTCTTTCTGCGCCACCAGATGGCCTGCGTGGGCTGCACCATGTCGCCCTTCGAAACGCTGGCCGACGTCACCGCGGTCTACGACATCCAGCTTGCGCAGTTCATCGACGAACTTCAAGAGACCATTCAACCGCTGGAGGAGACCCTGTGAGAATCACTGACGCCTTTCTGGGTGAGCACGGCCTGCTGTACGCCCAGTTCGACTACCTGCAACAGGCCACGCCGGCCGCCGAGAGCCTGGCCGTTGTGCATGGCCACGCCGCGACCCTGAACGCGACCCTGGCCAGCCATGCCCACCTGGAAGATGAGCTGCTCTTTGCGGCGCTGGATGCCCGCATGGGCCCCGTGGGGCCGGTGATGGTCATGCGCATGGAGCACGATCAGATCGAGGCGCTTCTGGAGCAGATTCCGGCGGCCAGCGACCTGCGCCAGGCCCAGGGCCTCTTGCAGCAAACCCTGCAACTGGCGCGCGTTCACTTTTCCAAGGAGGAGCAGGTGCTCTTTCCCATGGCGCAGCAGGTGCTGGACGAGGAAACGCTGACCGAGCTGGCGGTGCGCTGGGCGCAGCGCCGCGGCGTTTTCACCGGCTGAGGCGGCAGCAAAGCTGTTGCCAGAGGAGAACGATCGATGGCTGTTACCTTCAACTCATACCAAGATGCGGTGGCTTTTCAACCGGGGCGCTTCAGCCCGCAGGTGGTGGCCGGCAACGAGCGCGCCAAGGTGATCCTGGTCGGTTTCGAGCCGGGCCAGTTTATCCCCGTACACCAGCCGGGCGTGGATCTCACCCTGCTGGTGCTGGAGGGCCAGGGCCGAATCGTGGCCGGCGACGAGGAGCTGGCCGTGGGGCCGGGCGCGCTGGCCTTCGTGCCGGCCGGCGAGGCGCGCGGCATCCAGGCCGAGACGCGGCTGGTGATTCTGCACGTGGTGACGCCGCCCCCCACCGACGCGGATCACATCCAGGTCATGGCCGGCCTGCAGCGCGGCGCCTGGCGCTGAGTTCCAGCCCCATCAGCACAAATCAGACCAAAGAGTCGAGGCTTTAGCCGGGCCCCACCGCCCAACCCGGCTAAAGCCTCGACTCCTGACCGTAGGCCGTTAGCCCGGTCAAGCCAAGGAGTCGAGGCTTTAGCCGGGTTCCACCGCAAACCCGGCTGAAGCCTCGACTCCTGACCGTAGACCGTTAGCCCGGTCAAGCCAAGGAGTCGAGGCTTTAGCCGGGTCCCACCGCCCAACCCGGCTGAAGCCTCGACTCCTGACCGTAGGCCGTTAGCCCGGTCAAGCCAAGGAGTCGAGGCTTTAGCCGGGTCCCACCGCAAACCCGGCTGAAGCCTCGACTCCTGACCGTAGGCCGTTAGCCCGGTCAAGCCGAGGAGTCGAGGCTTTAGCCGGAAGGAGTCGTCAACCGTTGATATCCTATCGCTTCTTTCTGGTTGAAGCCGGCGCGGCGCGCGGCCGGCTTCGTCTGCCGGCCTTCCTCCTGGCCCTCTGTCTGACGCTGATGGGCTGCGCCCAGGCGGGGCCGTCGGCGTCGGCGACCCCGCTGACGCCGGCAACCGCGCCGTCCACGGCGACGCGCCCGGCCGGCCCGCCCATCGCAGACGCCTATCCCATCGGCTCGCCGGTGCTGGCCGAGCTGTGGGTGGACCCGCTGCACGGCGACGATGGCCGCAGCGGGGCCACTCGCGACCAGGCGCTGGCAACCATCAACGAGGCCTGGCGGCGCATTCCCCAGGGCCAACCCCTGCACGGCAACGGCTACCGCATCAACCTGGTGGCCGGCGACTATCCGTCCGACGCCTTTCCCGTCTACTGGGAGGACCGCCACGGGACCTATCAGTTCCCCATCATCCTGTCCAGCGCCGACGGGCCAGGCGCGGCCCGCCTGCTGGGCAATGTGAACGTCTTCGCCGTGGACTATCTCTACCTGCTGGGGTTGCGCATCGAAAACAGCGGCGACGTCTTCCACTGCGAGCAGTGCAGCTATCTGCTGATCCGTGAGAGCACCCTCTGGAGCGCCAACCGCCAAGCGCAGGAGACGCTCAAGGTCAACCAGTCGCAGCACGTCTACATCGAGCAGAGCGAGATCGGCGGCAGCCACGACAACGCGATCGACTTCGTGGCCGTGCAGCATGGCCACGTCCTCGACAACCGCATCCACGACAGCCAAGACTGGTGCATCTACCTCAAAGGGGGATCGGCCTACTTCCGCGTGGCGGGGAACGAGATCTACGACTGCGGCACGGGCGGCTTCACGGCCGGCCAGGGCACCGGCTTCGAGTTCATGGTCGCCCCCTGGCTGCACTACGAGGCCTACGCCATCCAGTTTTTCAACAACGTGATCCACGACACCGAGGGCGCGGGCTTCGGCGTCAACGGCGGCTACGACATCCTGCTGGCCTACAACACCCTCTACCGGGTGGGCAGCCGCAGCCACGGGCTGGAGTTCGTCTTCGGCGGGCGCGGCTGCGACGGCGACGCGGCGACCTGCGCCGCGCACCGCGCCCTGGGCGGCTGGGGTTCCAGCGTGGTGGGCAGCGACGAGCCGATCCCCAACCGCAACGTCTTCGCCTACAACAACCTGCTCTACAACCCGCCCGGCTTCCGCAGTGAATGGCAGCACTTCGCGATCTACGGCCCGCGCACGCCAAGCGCCGACACCGGCATCCCCAGCCCGGCCCGCAGCGACGACAACCTGCAAATCGGCGGCAATCTGATCTGGAACGGCCCGCCCGACCTGCCGCTGGGCATCGAAGAGGGCGATCAGGGCTGCCGGCCCGACAACCCCACCTGCAACGAGACGCAACTGCGAGCCGACAACCGCATCAACCAGGTGCAGCCCAGCCTGATGGACCCGGAGAGCGGCGATTTCCGGCCCACGCCGGGCAGCTTGGCGGGCATCGTCGCCCTGCCGCTGCCCGCCTTCCCGGCCTGGGACGCGTTCACGCCCGCCGTTCCGCCGGGCGAGCTGGCCAATGTGGTGCTCACCGACCGCGCCGGCCAGCCGCGCCCCGCCGGCGGCCCGCCCGGCGCCTACATCGAGCCTTCAGAATCGCCCACCAGCCACGCCATCTTCCTGCCCGCGCTGTTCGTCGCCGTCCACGACAGACGCTAGACCACCCATGAATTCCCTCGCATTCACCCTGGAACCGACGCCCCCCTTTCGCCTGGACCTGACGGTCTGGGCGCTGCGGCGGCGGCCTCACAACCGCATCGACCGCTGGGACGGCCGCGTCTACCGGCGCGCGCTGACGCTGAACGGCCAGCCGGCGGCGGTCAGCGTCATCCAGAACGGCCCGCCGGACGCGCCGCAGCTTCAGGTCACCGCGAGCGGCGCGGCGCTGACGGCCGAGGACGCGCCGGCCGCGGCCCAGACGCTGGCCTACACCCTGGACATCCACCGCGACCTGAGCGATTTCTACGCGCTGGCGGCCTCCGACCCGCAGCTTGGCCCGCTGGCGGCGCGCTTTCGCGGCATGAAACCGCCCCGCTACCCCACCCTCTACGAATGTCTGGTCAACGCCATCACCTGCCAGCAGGTCACCCTGGCCCTGGGACTGACGCTGGTCAACCGGCTGGCCATTAGCTACGGCCCGGCCGTGACCGCCGAGAACGATGACCCGCTGTTGGTGCTGCCGCGTCCCGAGGCGCTGATCCCCATCCCCGCCGAGACGTGGCGCATCATGCAGTTCAGCCGCCAGAAGGCGCGCGCGCTGACCGGGCTGTCGGCCGCGGTCGTGAGCGGCGAGCTGGATCTGGAGGCGCTGGCCGGGGAGGACGGGGAGACGGTGCAGAGCCGGCTGCGTCAACTGTGGGGGGTGGGACGCTGGACAGCCGAGTATGCGCTGCTGCGCGGGCTGGGCCGGCTGGAGATTTTCCCTGGCGACGATTCGGGCGCGGTGGGCGGCCTGCAGCGCTGGCTGGGGCTAACGGAGAAGCTGGACTACGCCGGCGCGCAGGCCGTCCTGCGCCGCTGGCAGCCCTACGCCGGCCTGGTCTATTTTCACCTGCTGCTCAACGGGCTGGCGCGCGAAGGGGCTATCTGAGCCTTACTGCCCGTTCCCTGCGCGGGGCCGCCAGCCCAGCTCGGCCGCGGCCTTGTCGATGGTGACCGTCCCCCCAGCCGCGGCGATATTGTAGACGCCGGCGCGGCCGCGGGCGACGGCCAGGAGGGCGGCTTCGGCCGCTTCCTCCACGTGCAGCGGGTCGCCGGCCGGCGGGCTGTCGACGCCGGTACCGGGACCGTACAGATTGCCGTAGCGCAGGACGATGCCCACGAAGGGGCCGTTCAACACCTGCTGCTCCAGGCTGAGGACGCCGTGCGCGTTGCCGGCGAGCGGGTCCTCCTCGCGGTGGGGCAGCGGGCCGGGGGCGTAGACGAAGCAGATGCTCTCGGCGATCATCCGTTTGACGCCGGCCGCAGCCGCAGCCGCCACCAGGTTGGCCGTGCCGATCTCGCGCAGCCGCGAGTTGGCCTCGAAGGTCGCGGGGGTCTGCGTGCCGTCCCGCAAGGGGGCCAGGTCGGTCAGTTGATGGATGATCACCTCCGGCTGCGCCGCCGCCACCAGCGCGGTCAGCCGCTCCCCGTCGTAGACATCCACCACCGCCGGTTCCACGCCCAGCGCGGTCAGCAGGGGAACCTTCGCCGCGTAGCGGGTCGTGCCGACCACCCGATAGCCCGCGGCTACCAGTTGGCGACAGAGCGGCTGGCCGATCGCGCCGGTCGCCCCGGCCAGAAAGATCGTCGGTTTTCGTGGGTTGCTCATGATTATGTCACCTCTCGCAGATTTGCCCGACGGCCCCGGATCGGGCCTGCCGCGCTCAGCGAAAGTCGTTCATCTGAGGGGCAGAGTGTATCACCGAATCAATGGGCTGCCAAGCGGCGACGACGCGCGCGGAGGACTGACAGTGCTGATCGACTACACCCACAGTTCCGCGCGAGGGTCAGCACTGTCAGTCCTTGGCAACGACGCGCAGAGGACTGACAGTGCTGATCGACTACACCCACAGTTCCGCGCGAGGGTCAGCACTGTCAGTCCTTGGCAACGACGCGCGCAGAGGACTGACAGTGCTGATCGACTACACCCACAGTTCCGCGCGAGGATCAGCACTGTCAGTCCTGCCGACGCGCGCAGTTCCGCGCGAGGGTCAGCACTGTCAGTCCTTGGCAACGACGCGCGCGGAGGACTGACAGTGCTGATCGACTACACCCACAGTTCCGCGCGAGGGTCAGCACTGTCAGTCCTGCCGACGCGCGCAGTTCCGCGCGAGGGTCAGCACTATCAGTCCTGCCGACGCGCGCAGTTCCGCGCGAGGGTCAGCACTGTCAGTCCTTGTCTCGCGTTCAGCTCACTGCTTGCCGCACCAGCGCACTGATCCTGGCCTCCGCGGCTGGGGTCAGCTCCTTCAGTGCAAAGCCGGTCGGCCACATCTCCCCGTCATCCAGGTTCGCCGTGTCGTTGAAGCCGAAGGTCGAGTAGCGGGTACCGAACTTCTGCGAGGACTGGAAAAAGCAGACGACCTTGCCCTCCTGGTTGGCATAGGCGGGCATCCCGTACCAGGTCTTGGGCGACAACATCGGCGCGTTGGCCGTGACGATCCTGTGAAGCGCCGTGGCGATGGAGTGATCCGGCTCCGTCATCTCGGCGATAGCGGCCAGCAGGACCTTTTCCCCTTCCGCCTTGTTCTTGCTGGCGCGCGCTTCCGCCTTCAACTCCTTGGCGCGGGCCTTCATCGCGGCCTGTTCCTCGGCTGACCATGTGGTGGACTGCTTCTTGCCCGCCTTGGCGCTCTTGGCAGACTGTTGGGTTTCCTGTTCAGTACTCATCGAACTCTCCTTGCAATATGACGGATTTGGCTATAATTTGAAGCGGCGCGCCAGGCGCAGGATGCCTTGGTCTCCAGCTACTCCGAGGGGGAACTGGAGATCATCGCCGATGTCTTCGAACGGTTCACCCGATTGTGGGAGGAGGAAAGAGAGAAGATGCGGCCGGCCCGAACGGCGCAGGAGGCGGTTCTTTAGCAGCGCCGCGGGCTGGCCTGGTCATCCCCTCCAGACTGCCACACGAGCATGGCCGGCCCTGCGAGTCGAAAAATAAACCGGCGGTGCAGCCGTTGTCAGCCGCACCGCCGGTACAATTCATGCGTCGCTCGCTCAGGAGGGCAGTCCGCCGACCGCTGCCATGCCGACGCCGAAGACCACGCCGATGACCATGCTGATCACGAAGATGACCAGCCAGCCGATGAGGGCGGTAATGACGGCCTTGCCGGTGTCGACATCCAGCGCTTCACGAATGGCGATGATGCCGCAGACCAGGGACCAGATCATCACCACAAGGCCGACGATCGCCCCGGCGCACGGAATGAAGGAGAGCACGCCGAGCCACTGGGGAGCGTAGGAAAAGCCAATGGCGCGCTTCAGCTCGCCAACGTCAGCAGTGCCGCCGAAGAAGCGGGTGCCAATGAACCAGGTCAGGTAGGACCAGACGTAGTAGCCGATGACGATCCAGATCGCGGAGACCACAGCGGCCACCAGCAGGGCGCCGAAGCCCATGCTCACGCCCATCGCAGAGCCCAGCACCGAGGAAAAGGCTCCTGACAGCACCGATCCGATGAACGACAAGACGGCAGCGAGGATGACAACCATCAAGGCTTGGCTGTTGAGGCTGCTGTCGGCCTCCACTTCATTGAACAACGTGACGTCGAGCTTGGCCGCACGCAGCGCCCGACGGGCCATTGCACCAAAGTCCATAATGCAACTCCTTATTGATGAATTGTGAAGCGAAAGAGAACCAGTGTCAGGGGGTCAGCCTGCATCAGTCAACGATTTCCAGAGTTACCGCCAGCCTCCACTCAACTCCGATATGACGCCACAGACGAAGAGCTACTGCAAAATGATGGTAAGAGGATAGCACAAATTGATATGGCTGTCAATCGCCAAATGAGGGGCCATGGGGGCTTCACGCGAGTTTCTCATATCACGGGCGTCTCCGCAAACAACCAATGCGGATGGACCCGTTCGAAGTCCGGCGCCGGCCGCCCCTCGAACGGGCCGCAACCTGGCCGTGATGACCGTGCTGTGATACTCACCGATGTTGATATCGCAGCTCATGGCCGGTTGAACTGCATGTAGCGGGTCAGCTTGGTGTCGGTGTATGCGCCGCAGGCGCCCCCTTGCAGGTGCTCGGCGTCGTAGGCGATGCGCGGATTGCCGGCGCCATCCAGCGCCAGCGCCGGCCGCAGGCCGCTGTCCCAGGAGGAGACGGTGCAGGGCGGGACGGGCGGGTTGCACTGCGGGAAGGAGCAGCCGGGCGCAGGCGGGATGGGCAACTGGGCGTTGACCTCCTCGCTGGCCTCCACCTCCTGCACCTGCCAGCCCTGGGTCGAGGCGGCGCAGTTGGCGTCGCACCAGGCGAAGTGCAGCCCGAAGCCGGCGGCCAGCGGCGCATGGAACGCGATGCGCGGCCGGTTCTGGCTGTCCAGCGCCAGCGCCACCCCCTCCTCGCCCTGAGTCTGCGGCAGATTCAGCTTCAACGCCGACCAGGCCTGGCTGGCGACGCAGGAAGCCGCGCCGCACGCCAGGTAGTAGAGGCTGTTGGGGGCCAAGCTGCCCCCCGCGCCGGTGCCGGTGTAGAGAGCCAGACGCGGCCGGCCCTGCGAGTCGACGGCCAAATCGAAGGTGGCCCAGTGGCTGACGCTGGCGGAAGCGGTGTTGACCAGCGCCATGCCCGACCAGTTGGCCGCGTTCTGGCAGCCCTGCTGGCATTCGGCGTAGGCCACCTGCTGCGCCAGTTCCTGGCTGTCATAGGTGGCGTAGGCCAGCCGCGGCTGGTCGCCGGGGCCGAAGGCCAGGTCGAAATCGCTGGCGTTGCCGTCCTCCAGCAGCCGGGTTTCATACCAGTTGGCGGGGGCGGTGCAATGGGCGTCGCACCAGGCATAGAACACGCCGCGGTGCGGGTCCTGGTAGTCGGCGCCGTTGTCGTAGTAGACAAAGCGCGGCCGGCCCTGATGATCCAGCGCGAAGGAGTGGATGAAGGCCTCCACCCAGCCCACCGGCCGGGCGAAGGCGTAGCCCAGATCGCCCGACTGCCACTGGGCCAGGCTGGTGCAGTTGGCGTCGCACTGCCAATACTGAAAGACATAGACCGACTGCACCGGCTTGCGCAGCAACAGGCGCGGCTGGCCGGCTGGGGTGAGGGCCAGGCTGGCGAAATCCACCCCGTCGCCCAGGTGCAGGCGGGTGAAGGCGGTTGCGCTGGTGCAGTTGGCCGGGCAGTAGGCGTAGTAGGCCGGCCGCGCCGGGTTGCCCGGGGACGCGCTCTGCGGCGTGAAGGCCACGTGGACGCCGCCCGCGCCGTCCACCGCCAGGGTCGGGTGCGAGGTGGGCAGCTCGATGTCGGGGTTGGGGATCAGGAAGAAGCCGCCCGCGGCCGGCGGTGCAGTCACGGTCACCGTGGCCTGGGCAGTGGTCGAACCGAAGGCGTTGGTTGCCAGCAGGGTGTAGCGGGTCGTGGCCGCCGGGCTGACCACGACGCTGGAGCCGTTGACCGCGCCGACGCCGGGGCTGATGCTCAGGCTGGCGGCCCCGCTCACCTGCCAGGAGAGGGTGCTGGTCGCGCCGGGCGCGATGGTCGCCGGGCTGGCCGTGAAGCTGTGGATCACCGGCCGCGCCCCCTGGGAGGTGCGCGTGACCAGGGGCAGGAAGGTTCTTGACGCCAGCGTCGCCGGCGCGGCGGATGGCGGCGCCGGCTCCTCGGCCTGCGCGCTGAGCGGCGCCAGCAGCAGGGCGATCAACGTCAGGAGAGAGAGGATGCGCAAAAGGGTGGGCGTTTTCATGGGTGCTCCTTGTCAGCCGTCGATTCGGGCATCTCCGGGAAGCCCGGCCATCCAACGATGACAATCCCATTCAACCACACCCTCCGCCCCGCGCGGGGTCACACAGCGCCCCAATCATCGCCCCAGTTCTAACCCAAGAGGTGAGACAAGTTCAGAGTAACACGTAATGCGTAATGCGTAACCGGATGGATACGGGAGGTGGCTTTGAGGATGAGCGGCGCGCCTTCTGCGCCGCGGCGAGCACTCCGTTTCCGGGTTCCGGGTTACGAGTTACGTGTTACGAGTTACGGGCTTACCGCGAACCAGCCCCACCACCCCCAACCAGGCAAGACGCCCGGCCCGCGCCGTCAGTTGCTTTGATACGCCCCTACGCGGTCGACGCGGCGGGCCAGCTCGCTGGTGTAGCGGCGACCCAGGGTGTCGGCGTGCGCGGCGATCCAGTCGCTGAGCCGGGTGGTTCCGGTGGGCGGGGTGGCGACGTAGAGCAGATTGGCCATCAGCCCGGTGATTTCCTCGCGGGTGATGGTCACGTCTCCGTGCAAGCGGCCCACCAGCCGGCCGGTCCAGTAGCCCACCGTCGGGGGAACGCCGATCACCGGCCGCCGCGCGCCGATCAGCCGGCCGATGGTCTCCACCAGATCGCGGTAGGTGAAGGTCTCCGGGCCGATGGCGTTGAGGGTGACGTTTTCGGTGGCCGCGCCCCACTGGGCAGCCAGGCCGGCCAGATCGTCCACGTAGATCGGCTGCAGGCGGTAGCTTCCATCGCCGAAGACGCCGAAGACCGGCAGGCGGCGCAGCAGCCAGGCGATGTTGTTGATCAGAATGTCCTCTTTGCCGAAGAGCACCGTGGGGCGCAGGATGGCGTACTCCAGCCCCGATTCGATCAGCGCCCGCTCCAGCCGCGCCTTGCCGCTGAAATATTCCAGGGGCGAATCCTCCGACGGGTTGGTGATGCTGACGTGGACGATGCGGCGCACGCCCGCCCGCCGGGCCGCGTCGAAGAGAATCAGCGTGTTGTTGACGGCGTCGGCGTGGCGGAAGAGCTTGTGGTTGAAGCGCACCCAGTAGGTGTTGTAGAGCACTTCGACCCCGGCCAGGCTGGCCGCCAACTGTTCCGGCTGATCGAAGTGGAAGGGATGGACCGGCAGCCGGCCGCCGAAGGCGTTGGCGCGGTCGGTGGAGTTGGTCAGGGTGATCACCTGTCGCCCGTCGGCCAGCAGGCGCTGGGCGATGTACTTGCCGGAATAGCCGAACGCGCCGGTGACGGCGTGGAGGGAGGAGGTGGGCATGGGTGGGGTCCTTGGGGTGAATGGTGAACGGTGAACGGTGAACGGTAAACGGTAAACGGTAAACGGTAAACGGTAAACGGTAAACGGTGAACGGTTAACGGTTAACGGCGATCAGTGAACGGCACGAACGAAACATGCTAACAGCCACCTCACACAAACTCCGGGTTACGAGTTACGAGTTACGAGTTACGCATTACGTAAACCATACCAACAGCCACCTCACACCAACTCCGGGTTACGCATTACGCATCACGCATTACGTAAACCATCAGCCACCTCACACAAACTCCGGGTTACGCATTACGCATCACGCATTACGTAAACCATACCAACAACCACCTCACACCAACTCCGCATTACGCATCACGCATCACGTACACCATTCCAACAACCACCTCACACCAACTCCGGGTTACGCATTACGCATCACGCATTACGTAAACCATCACCCACCTCACACCAACTCCGGGTTACGAGTTACGAGTTACGAGTTACGCATCACCCCAACCACCGCTTGCGCCGCCGATAGTGCTTGACATCGCGGTAGCTTTTGCGCTCGCCCACCTGCGTCAGGCCCAGGTAGAACTCCTTGATGTCCTCGTTCTCGGCCAGTTGGCTGGCGGGACCGTCCAACACCACGCGGCCGTTTTCCATGACGTAGGCGTGATCGGCCACGCTCAGCGCGATGCGCGCGTTCTGCTCCACCAGCAGGATCGAGACGCCGCTCTGCTGGCTGATCTGGCGAATCACCGCGAAGATCTCGTCCACGATCAGCGGGGCCAGCCCCAGCGACGGCTCGTCCAGCATCATCAGCCGCGGGTGAGCCATCAGGGCGCGGCCGATGACCAGCATCTGCTGTTCGCCGCCGGAGAGAAAGCCGCTGGTGCGCCGCCGCATGTCGCGCAGCTTGGGGAAATAGCTGTAGACCTGCTCCAGATCGCGGGCCACGTCGGCGTTGCTGGCCCGCTCCGGCCGGCCAGCCGCGCCGATCAGCACGTTCTCCTCGACGGTCAGGTAGCGGAAGAGGCGCCGCCCCTCCATCACCTGGATGATCCCGCTCTTGACGATCTGCTCCGGCGCCATCTGTTGGATGCGCTGGCCGTCGAACTCGATGGAACCGCGCGTGATCTTGCCCTGCTGCGTCTTGAGCAGGCCGGAGATGGCGCGCAGGGTTGTGGTCTTGCCCGCGCCGTTGGCGCCCAGAAGGGAGACGATCTTGCCCTCCGGCGCCTCCAGCGAGACTCCGCGCAACACCAGCACCACATCGCTGTAAACGACTTCGACGTTGTTGAGCTTGAGCATGGTTTGTGAACAGTGAACGGTGAACGGTTAACGGTGAACGGTTAACGGTGAACGGTGAACGGTGAACGGTTAACGGTTAACGGTTAACGGTTAACGGTGGACGGTGGACGGTGGACGGTTAACGGTGAACGGTGAACGGTGGACGGTTAACGGTGAACGGTTAACGGTGAACGGTTAATGGTGGACGGTAAACGGTGGACGGAAGGTTTCCCGTGTTCCGATTACCGTTTACCGTATACCGTTTACCGTATACCGTTTACCGTTCACCGATTACCGGCTACTGTGGCCGCAGATCCGGCGTTTCGCTCCAGTCCTCCAGGACGATGAACTTGTCCGGCCCACCCTGGATCTGGCGAATCTGCGCTTGGTGCGGCGAGCGGCTGCCGTCGCTGTAGTCGACGCGCAGGACGCCGTCCAGCGGCTCGTACGCGCCCAGCGCGATCAGCGCATCGTGTACCGCCTCGCCGGTCAGGTTTTCATAGCCCACCGTATCGATGGCCAGCTTGATGGCGTCGCGCGCCAGGTCCAGACCGGCCACCAGCAGCAGATAGCCCACATTCTGCTCGGCCGCGGTACGTTCGTTCTCCGCGAAGACCTGGGCCGCATACTGCACGCCAGGATTGTCCGCGTCGGTCCACCAGAGGTAGGGGAAGGCGCTGATCAGCCCGACGCCGTAGCTGGGATCGGCCAGGAAGGCGTAGGTCGCCAGGTCCATAGCCCAGTTGGGACCGGCCACCACGAACTCATCGCGGATGCCCAGGCTGTTCAGGTCGTTGAGCAGCACGGCCGGGCCGAAGGCCAGGGTGTTGGTCCAGATCACATTGGCGCCGGCCGCCTGCGCGGTCAGAATCGCCGTGGTGGTGTCAGCCGTGGGCGACGGATCGTAGGTCTCCTCGGCCACGATGTTGACCCCCAGCTCCTCCAGGTAGGCGCGGCTTTCGTCGGTCAACGCGCCTTGGCCGAAGGCCGTGGGCCAACTGATCACCGCCAGGTTGATCTCATCGCCCGCGCTGGCCGGCTTGACCGTCTCCCAGTTCTCCGAGAGGTAGGTCATCACGTGGCCGATCTGGTCGGGGTAGATCGGCCCCAGGCCAAAGACGTAGCCCGAATCCTCGTAAAAGCCCTTGGAACTCAGGCCGGCCGACAGGCTGGGGATCTTGTCCTCGGCCATGCGCGACGCCAGGGCCTCCACCTCGCCCGAGCCGTAGGTGATCATCATCAGGATGTTGGGGTCCTGGCTCTTAAAGCGATCGTAGGCCGCCACTGCCTCGTCCACCTTGCCGCCGGTGTCGGCAAACTGGATGTCCAGCGTGGCGCCGTAGATGCCGCCGTCGGCGTTGATGGCCGCGGCCATGTCCTCGGCGCCGTGGATCAGCGGCGTGGTGATGGCGGCCAGCGGGCCGGAAAGGTCGCCGAAGTGGTAGATGGTGATGGTCTCGCCGGTCAGGTCAGGCTCGGCGCTGGCCTCAGTCGGCGCAGGCTCGGCCGTCGCGGTCGGTTCAGGCTCCGGCGTCGCAGTCGGCTCAGGCTCCGGCGTGGCGGTCGGCTCGGCCGGCACGGGTGTGGCCGTGGCCGGTTCCGGTGCAGTCGTCGGCGCCGCAGGGGCGGCCGTCGGCGCGGGGGCGGCGGCGGGCTGGCCACAGGCGCTCAGCACCATGGCAGCCAGCAGCAGCACAGTCAGGGCGGTCATCAGACGTTTGGACATGGGTCTCCTCCTGAGAAACGGTTGAAATCGACACGACGGGCATCCCGCGTGATCACCACGAAAAGTCACAGCTACTGGCAGGGTGGTTTCGATACGGCGGCCTACTCAACCACCCTGCCAATGCCTGCCGGTGGTTGAGTAGCCGCTGCTCGGAGCGGCGTATCGAAACCTCCGTGCTCGCCTGCCGGTGGTTGAGTAGCCGCTGCTCGGAGCGGCGTATCGAAACCTCCGGCAGGAAGGCTCAATGCGAAAACGGCCGCAGCCGCCAGGCGGCCTTGATCAGGCTCCAGCGGTGGGCCAGGCCGCGCGGCTCGAAGATCAGAAAGACCATCAACACCACGCCGAAGAAGAGCGGACGCAGCGCCTGCACCGCGCCCGCCGCCGCGCTGGGCAAGAAGGGACTGACCGCCGGCCCGGCCATGGTGGCCAGCTCCAGGATCCCCTGGATCAGCACCGCGCCCAGGATCGGCCCCACGCTGGCGCCCAGCCCGCCGGCGATCAACATGCCCAGCAGGATCACCGAATCGTTCAGGCTGAAGGTCTCAGAGTTGACGTGGCGCAGGTGAAAAGCGAAGAGCGCGCCCGATAGGCCGGCATAGACCGCGGCCAGGAAAAAGGCCTGCAGCTTGTACTTGAACGGGTTGATGCCCAGCAGCTCGGCCGCCAGGTCCTGGTCGCGGATGGCCACGAAGGCCCGGCCCAGCCGTGAGCGGCCGATGTTGTGGGCCACGACGGTGGTCACGATCAGCACCGTCAGGCTGATGTAGAGAAAGCGGCCCGGCTGGTTGAAGACCACGCCGAAAAGCTCCGGCGGCGGGGCATTGAGGCCCTGCGCGCCGTTGAGCACCTCTGGAAAGGCGTTGCGCAGGAACCAGGGAATGATGAACTGGGCAGCCAGGGTGCTCATGGCCAGATAAAAGCCCTTGACCCGCAGCGACGGCAGCCCGAAGAAGAGACCCACCAGCCCGGCGCCGATGGCGGCCACAGGCAGGGCCAGGAAGAAGTTCCAATCGAGCCGCGTCACCAACAGCACGGCGATGTAGCCGCCGGTGATCATGAACGCGGCCTGGCCCAGCGAAATCTGGCCGGTGTAGCCGGTGAGAATGTTGAGGCCCTGCACCGCGATGATGATCATCGCCGCACGGTTGACGAAGGAGACCAGGCTGGGGCTGCCATAGGCCGGCAGGGCATAGAGCAGCGCCAAAAAGCCGGCCAGCGCCAGCCACTGCCAGCGCCGCCGCATAGTCGCCATGTCGTAGGCGTAGCTTTGATCGAACTCACCTGCCGGTCGCAGTACCGCCATGCCACACTCCTCGTGCTGAAATCAACGCCCTGGCCTCACCAGCGCGCCAACGAAACCAACTCACAAAACCAATCCCAATCCTTCCGATCCGCGTCCATCCGCGTGCATCCGCGTCCCATCAACCTAGATCCGCTCAACGCGTTTGCGGCCAAAGAGGCCCTCTGGCCGGATCAGCAACACGATCAACAACACCACATAGGGCATGATCTCGGCCGCGCTGCGGACGATCTGCACCGACGAGGCCGACGCCACGCCCTGCGTCAGGCCGATCAGCAGCCCGCCGACGATCACGCCGGGGATGGAATCCAGCCCGCCCAGCAGCGCGGCGGGAAAAGCCGCCAGCACCACGATGGAGAGGCTCAAGTCCAGCCCGCTGGCGGTGGCCAGGAGGATGCCGCCGATGGTAGCCACCACGCCGGCCATGGCCCACGAGATGCCGAAGATGCGGCTGATGCGCAGGCCGATCCCCTGGGCCAGCTCGTGATCCTCCGACGCGGCCCGCATGGCCAGGCCGGTGCGGGTAAACTGGAAAAAGAGCGCGATCAGGACCACCAGCAGGATGGCGACCACAAAGGACCAGACCAGGTTCTGCTTGAGAATGATGGTGATGTTGCGCTCGTTGTGGATGAACGGCGTGACGATGCGGTAGGGGTCGGCGGCCGAGAAGATCTGCGGGAAATTACGCTGCGCGCCGCCGAAAAGCAGCAGCGCCAGCCCTTGCAGCGTCTGCCCCACCGCCAGCGTCATCAGGATGATGGTCAGCAGCGGCTGGCCGGTCAGCGGACGCAGCGCCAGACGCTCGATAGCCAGCCCCAGCAGGGCCGACAGGAGCAGCGCCAGGATGATAGCCAGCCAGAGGGGCAGCTCCATCGGCACCGCCAGCCACCACGTCACCAGCGTGCCGATCAACATCATCTGCCCCTGAGCGAAGTTGAAGATGTAGGAGGACTTGAAGATCAGCACCAGTCCCAGCGCCATCAGCGCGATGGGACCGCCGGCCAGCAGGCCGGTGACAGCGAATTGAGGGAGAAGTTGCCAGTTCATGGGTTGGTCTCGAGTCCTGGGTAGGCGTAGTGGGCTGTGGTTGTGGCGTCGCGGGCGGATTTCACGTAACACGTAATGCGTAATGCGTAATGCGTAACCGGAGTCTGTCGGCGGCGCGCTTCTGTTCCAATTCCGGGTTCCAGACGGGCACGATCAGCCCCATCCGGGATGCTGCGCAAAGACCGGCCCGAGCGGGTCCTCACCGTTCACCGTTTACCGTTTACCGTTCACCATTCACCGTTCACCATTCACCGTTCACCATTCACCGTTCACCGTTCACCGTTCACCGTCTGCCCGCTCACAACGCCTCCACGCGCAACAACGTATCGATCTTGCCGACGCGGCCATCCTGATACTGCACGGCGGCCGTGACCTGCACCGTCTGGCGGCCGTCGTAGAGCGCCTGGACGATGTCGGCGTAGCGCTGGGTCAGGAAACTGCGGCGCAGCTTGCGGGTGCGGGTCATCTCGCCCTCGTCGGCGTCGAACTCCTTGTGCAGCAGGACGAAACGGCGCACCCGCGCGGCCGGCGGCAGGGTGGCGTTGACCCGCTCCACGGCCGCGCGCACCAGCGCGTAGACCTCCGGCTTCTGCGCCAGGTCGGCGTAGGTGGTGTAGGCCAGGCCGCGCTTCTCGGCCCAGCGGCCCACGCTGTCGTAGTCGATGGTGATCAAGGCGGTCACATAGCCCAGCGTGGCGTCGCCCACCGTCATGCAGTGGCTGACGTAGGGGCTGAACTTGAGCCGGCCCTCGATGTACTGCGGCGAATAGCGCTCGCCGCTGCCCAGCTCGATCATGTCCTTGACCCGATCCAGGTAGATCAGGTGCCCGTCCTCGTCCAACAGGCCGGCGTCGCCGGTGCGGAACCAGGCCACCCCCTCCTCATCGCGGATCAGCGCGGCCTCGGTGGCGGCCGGGTCCTTGTGATAGCCGGCAAACAGGCCGGGGCTGGTCAGCAGAATCTCCCCCTCCGGCGAGATCTTCACCCGCGCGCCCGGCAGCGGCACGCCGATGGACTCGAACTTGATATCGTCGGGCCGGTGGGTGATCGCGCCGCCGGTCACCTCGGTGGAGCCGTAGATCTGGCGCAGCGGCAGCCCCAGCGCCAGAAAGAAGCGCACCACATCGGGGCTCAGCGCCGCGCCGGCCGTGTAGGCCGTGCGCGCCCGGTGCAGGCCGTACTGGCTGAGGGTGGGCTGAAAGAAGGCGACGCGGCCCAGGCTGTTCAGCAGCCGCCAGGGCAGCGGCGGGCGCTGCTTGCGCAGTTGGTACTCGGCCGTGCGGTAGCCCACCGGCTGGAACACGCGGTAGAGCAGCCGGTTCAGCCACGAGGCGTCGGTCATGCGCACCTGGATCGACGCCACCAGGTTCTCCCACAGCCGCGAGTTGTAGAGCAGCGCATCGGGCGCGATCTCGCGGATGTTCTGCTGCACCGTGTCGGGGCCTTCGGCGAAATTGAGGGTGACGCCGCTGGTGCAGTGCGGCGCCAGGTCCAGCGCCGCCCCGCCGATCCAGGCCATGGGGATGAAGGACATGTAGTTGTCGCTGGCCCGCACCTTTTCGATGGCGTCGAAGGCCTGCGCCACGTAGATGAAATCGCCGTGGCTGATCATCGCGCCCTTGGGCAGGCCGGTGGTGCCGGAGGTGTAGCAGAACATCGCCACCTCGTCGGCCCGGCCCGCCCCGATCAGCGCCTCGAAGCGGTCGGGATCAGCCTGCTGCGCGGCGCGGCCCAGCGTCTGCACCCCCTGAAAACTCATCAGCCAGGGATCGTCGTAGCCCCACAGGCCGCGCTGATCCCAGTAGATCACCTGGCGCACCAGCGGCGTGTCCTGGCGAATGGCCAGCAGCTTGTCGCACTGTTCCTGATCGCCGGCCAACACGAACACGGCGTCGGAGTGCGTCACCACATACTGCACCTCTTTCGGCGTCACGTCGGTGAACAGCCCCACCACCACGCCGCCGGCCGCCAGCACCGCCAATATGCCCCACAGGTATTCCAGGTCGTTGTCGCCGATGATGGCCACCCGGTCGCCCCGTTGCAGGCCCAGCTCCACCAGCCCCAGGCTGAAATCGCGCACCTGCTCATATTCCTGCGTCCAGGAGTAGGACTGCCAGATGCCCAGGTCTTTCTGGCGCGCGGCCACCTGATCGCGGCCGGGCCAGCGCCGGACATTGCTCAGCCAGTGTTGGGCAAGGGTCTGCGGCTCAGTCATGGTCTAGGTGTAGGCCTGGCCCAGGTAGGCCCGGATCACTTCCGGGTTGCGTTTGATCTCGTCCGGCGCGCCCTCGGCGATCTTGACGCCGAAGTCCAGCACCACCACCCGGTCGGCGATATCCATCACCAGCCCCATGTCGTGTTCGATCAGCACGATGCTCAGGCCGCGCTGCTCGTGGATGTCCAGGATGAAGCGGGCCATGTCCTCCTTCTCCTCCTGGTTCATGCCGGTCATCGGCTCATCCAGCAGCAGCAGGCGGGGCTCCAGCGCCAGCGCGCGGCCCAGCTCCACCCGTTTGCGCAGCCCGTGCGGCAACGCGCCCACCGTGGTCTTGCGGATCGCCTCCATCTCCAGGAACTTGATGATCTCCTCCACCACCAGGCGGTGGCGCAGGTCCTCGCGGTGCGAAAAGCCCCAGTAGAGCAGGCATTGCAGCAGGCCGGCGCGCATGTGGATGTGGCGCGCGGCCATCAGGTTGTCCAGCGTGCTGAGGCCGGTGTAGAGGGCGATGTTCTGGAAGGTGCGGGCGATGCCGAAGCCGGCGATGCGGTGCGGGGCGGTGCGGGTCAGGTCGTTGCCGTCGAAGAGGATGCGTCCGGCCGTGGGCTTGTAGAAATTGCTGATGCAGTTGAGCAGGCTGGTCTTGCCCGCCCCGTTGGGGCCGATGATGGCCAGAATCTCGCCGGGGCGCACCTGCAAGCTGACAGCAGAAAGCGCCTGGACGCGGCCAAAGACCAGGCTGACATCTTCCACGGACAAGAGAGCAGATTCTGCCACACCGCCTCCTCGCACGCGTGCGAGCCAACTGAACCTGACGACTGCCAATGAGGATAGGAAACGAAGGTGGGACTGCGATCACACCCGTGACCGACGACTGGAGAACGATCAAAACTCAATGAGTGGACAATCAAGCGTCAACTGTGCCGCAGTGTAGCGATTTCCCCGGAAATGTCAAACTGCAACGCTATCCCGCCCCCATGCACCGATTCCAAGGGGTCCTGCCCCAGTCGGACCCATGCGCACGACCCGGCGGGACGTTCCGCTGAGCTTGTCCCACGCGGGTTCGTGGTCCCGATGCGCGCGGGCAAATGCCAGCCAGATGAAAAGCGGCCGGCGAACGATGCTCGCCAACCGCTTGACGCACAGCCAGACGATGCCAGAAACTGGCCAACGGCGCGCCTTACGTCGCCGCGGCCGCGGTTTCGGCCTCCAATTGATCAAACCAGGCGATCAGGATGCGGAAGATGTCGGACTCGGTGATGATGCCTTGCAGCTTCCCCTCGGTGTCCACCACCGGCAGGCCGCCGATCTTGTGGCTGTCCATCATGCGGGCGGCGTCCCGGATGGTGGCCGTGGGCAGGATGGTGAAGGGCCGGGGGGTCATCATGTCGCCCATGGTCAGCTTGCCCAGCAGATAGTGCAGCTCCCACACGCTCAGCGAGGTGGCGTCGGAAGGAGATGCCTCGCGGATATCGCTGCGGGTGACGATCCCCACCACCGTGTCGCCGTCCATCACCGGCAGACGACGGATCTTGTGGCTGCGCATCAGCTTGTGTGCATCGGGCAACGCGGTGTGAACATCCACGGTGATGACTTTGGCGGTCATCCAGTCCTTGACGAGCAGGTCCTTCATGGTGCATCTCCTTATCTCTGGGGTGGGATTTTATGTCCAGAGCATACCATGAGAGGTAATTGCTGTCAATTGGGTAAACAGGCGTGCGTCGCAGAGGACTGACAGCGCTGATCCGCCTGGATCCTCCACACCCGCAGTTGACCGGCACTGTCAGTCTTTTGCCGCCGCCCGAATCAGGGCACAAGCTCGCACAGGTCAGGCTGGCGCCGGGTGCCAACGGTCGCAACCCTTGGCATCCGGCGATGTCAGCAGACCCTTCCTAGCTGTGGCCGTTCATTGCCACCGGCAGCCCGGCTTCGGCCCAGGCCTGCACCCCGCCTTCCAGAATGGCGACATCGGTGAAGCCCATGTCGTGCAGCAGCTTGCCGCCCAGCGCGCCCAGCGGACCGAGGATGCAGGTGGTGATCACCGGCCGGCTATGGTCGGCCAGCTGCGGCGCACGCCACGGTTCCGGCGCCTCGTGATCCGCCTGGTAGGTCAGCGCGCCGTAGGAGATGTTCAGCGCGCCCGGCAGGGTGCCGGTGACGGCGATGTCGGCGGCGTCGCGCACGTCGATCACCAGGGTGTACGGATCGGCGGCCAGCCGGCGCTGCGCCTCTGCGGGCGTGATGCTGGGCACGGTCGCCAGCGCGGCCGCGGCCATGCCGGCGAAGGTCGTCGCTCGCGCCGGCGCCACCGGCCCGCGCGTGATCGCGGTTAGCCCCTCGATGACGTCGAACTGCTTGATGCTCAGATTGCTGAAGGAGGGGTCGGCGCGCAGCATCGCCTCCAACTGGACGGCGAAGGCGCCGGCCGCCTCGGCGTTCTCGAAGAGGTAGATGCCGCCGGCCTCGCGCCTCTCCTCGCTCATGGGCCAGATCTTCCAGGCCAGGCCGGGAACGCTGGCGATGTAGCTGGCTGCCTGGGCCGAGGCGGCCTCATAGTCGGCCCGTGTGCTGCTGAAGTTGAAGTTGATCTGCAAGATGGTTGGTGTCATGGGTGACCTCCTGTGGCTCAAAAAACCTGTTGACTTTGCGTTGATTCAAGCATAGAATAGACGGCAACGGGTATCATTTTTCGATACAAGCGTGATACAATCCTGGCGCATTCAGCCCGGCAGGCGACGATGGACGCGACCGATTCCTTTGGCTATTGGGTGCGACGGCGACGCAAGGCCCTGGACTTGACCCAGGAAGACCTGGCGCAGCGGGTGGGCTGCGCGGTCGTCACCCTGCGCAAGATCGAAAGCGACCAGCGCCGCCCCTCGACGCAGATGGCCCGGCGGCTGGCCCAATGCCTGGCGCTGCCCGCCGAAGAAAGTGCAGCTTTTGTGGCCGCGGCCGTAGGCGAACGCGCGCCCGCCCGTCTGCCCAGCCCCGAGGCATCCGACGTCTACCGGCCAGCCAGCCACCTGCCGGCGCCGGTCACCTCCCTGGTCGGCCGGGCAGACGAGATGGCGGCTATCGCCAAGGCGCTGCAAGGGCAAGATGCGCGCCTGGTGACCCTGACCGGCCCGGTGGGGGTGGGCAAGACCCGCCTGGCGCTGGAGGTGGGGCATCGCCTGACCGGGGCCTTTCGCGATGGCGTCTGCCTGGTGGCGCTCTCCTCGGTGCAGGATCCGGCGCTGGTTCCATCGGCCACAGCCAGCGCGCTGGGAGTGCGTGAGGCGCGCGACGCCGACCTGGCCCAGTCTCTCCGCTACTTTCTGGCGTCCCGGGAGATGTTGTTGATCTTCGACAACCTGGAGCACCTGCTGCCGGCCGTCCCCTTTTTGGCTGAGCTGCTGGCGACCTGCCCAGGGCTGCGCCTCTTGGCCACCAGCCGCGCCCGGCTCCACCTCTACGGCGAGCACGAGTTTGCCCTGGCCACCCTGGCGCTGCCCGAGCGCGGCCGGCCGATGGACCTGGCCAGCGCCGATGCCGTTCAACTCTTCTGCGACCGCGCCCAGGCCGCGCGGCCGGGCTTTCAGCTCACCCCGTCGCTCACCCCGATTGCCATCGAGATCTGCCGCCGGCTGGACGGACTGCCGCTGGCCATCGAACTGGCTGCCGCCAAGCTCAGGCAACTGACCCCCCAGGAGCTGGTTGAACGGCTCGAGCGCCCCCTGCCGCTGCTGAGCCAGGGAAGCGTCGGGGGCGCGTCGCCTCATCAGGGGCTGCACGACGCGCTGGCCTGGAGCTACGGAATGCTGACGGAGGAGGAGCGGGTGCTGTTGGCCCGGCTGGCCGTTTTCACCGACGGCTTCAGTCTGGCGGCCGCCGAGGCGATCTGCGCCGGCAGCGTCGGGCAGACGGCCGCGGCTGGCGCTGGGGCAGCAGCGCGGTTCGATGTGGCCAGCGGCCTGGAGGCGCTGCTCGACCAAAGCCTCCTGATGCGCGCGGATGGGCTACCGCCCGGCTGTTTCGCGGCCATTGTCTGCCGCGGCGCCTGCCCATTGGCCGCCGTGCTGGAGGCGGTCGAGGCCGAATCGCGCTTTGCCATGCTGGGAATCGTCCGCGAGTTCGCGCTGGAGCAACTGCAGGCCCGCGGCGAGCTGGCCGCCATGCAGCGCCGTCATGCCGACTATTACGCCGCCTGGGCCATGCGGGCCGCAGGGCATCTGGAGGGGCCGGGCCAGGCGGTCTGGCTGGCGCGGCTGGAGCGGGACGCGGACAATCTGCGCGCGGCGCTGGCCACCCTGCTGGCCCGTGGCCCCCTGGCCAGCGCGGCCGGCATGGCCTGCGCGCTGGGCCTTTTCTGGCAGCGGCGCGGCCACTACAGCGAAGCCCGCGGCTGGCTGGAAGAGGCGCTGGCGCAGATCGACGCCGCACCCGAGGCGACGTCCGCCACGCTGCGGGCGCGGGTCATGCAGACGGCCGCCTGCCTGGCCTATCGTCAGGGAGACTGGCAGCCGGCGCGCCAGTGGCTGGCGGAAAGCCTGACCATCTACCAGGCCGCGGCCGACCAGCCCGGCATGGCCAGGGTGTTGTTCGACCAGGGCTGGATCGCCATCGACCAGGGGGCATGGGAAGAGGCGGCGCGCCTGAACCAGGCCAGCCTGGCGCTGGCGCGCCAGGTGGACGATGCGGGCGCCGTCTACCGTGCGCTGACCAATCTGGGCTGGGCCGAGCTCGCGATGGGGGCGTGGAACGCTGCCGCGGCGCTGTTCAACGAGGCCTACTTCCTGGCTCAGCGGGCCGGCCACGTCAAGGGGGTGGCAGTCTCACTGGTCAACCAGGGCTGGGTGGCGCTTCATCGGGGCAACATGGGCCGCGCCGCCTGCCTGGCCCGGCACAGCCTTTGCGTCTGTCACCTGTTGGGCGAGCGGGAGGTGCTGGCCGAATGCCTGGAGATGCTGGCGGCCGCGGCCGCGGCGGAAGGGGAGGCTGACCGGGCGCTGGAGCTGGGGGGCGCGGCCGGAGCGCTGTGGGAGGCGTTGCACGTGATCCACCCCCCCACGCAACAGGCCGCAGAATGCCACCGCCGGGCGCGGCCATCGGCCCGACGCGCGGCCGGAGGAACGTTCGAGGCCACAACGCGCCAGGATCATGCCATGAGCCTGGATGCGGTGGTGGCCTTTGCGCTGAACTGCGGCGACGCGCCGGCGCGCCGCTCTCCGCTGCACTTTTCCCCGACAGGGTAAAGGGGTTGAGTTGGCTCGGTCGGAGACCGGCCAAAGCGATGGGGTGGGGGTTGAGTTGGCTCGGTCGGAGACCGGCCAAAGCGATGGGGTGGGGGTTGAGTTGGCTCGGTCGGAGACCGGCCAAAGCGATGGGGTAGGGTTGGGGTGGCTCGGTCGGAGACCGGCCAAAGCGATGGGGTGGGATCGCGCTTAGATTTCTGCTTCCGCCGCCAGGCGCTGGGGGTCGAGGATGACGATGCGGTGACGATTGAACTCGATGATGCCATCCAGGGCCAGGCCGCGCAGGGTGCGGCCCACCATCTCACGCACGGTCCCCAGCCGCGCGGCCATCTCCTCTTGGGTCAACAGCCGCTGCACCACGTCGCTGTCGCGGCTCTCAGCCTCCTCCAGCAGCAGGCGGGCCAGCCGGCCGCGCACGCTGCGCATGGACAGATCATGCACCAGCTCCACCAACAGCCGCGCCCGCCGGGCCAGACTTTCGACCAACGCCCAGGCCAGGTCGGGATAGGCCCGCGCCAACCGCTGCATATCGGCCCGATCGATGCGCCAGACGATCACATCGGTGCGCGCGCTGGCGTGGGCCGGGTTCGGCCCGCCATCCAGCATCGACACGTTGTTGAAGATGTCGCCCCGCTCCACCAGGTGCATGATGAATTCACGCCCCTCCAGCGAAACGCGACTGATCTTGACCGTCCCCTGCTCAACCAGGAAGAGCCCGGCCGTGGGCTCCCCCTCGAGAAAAATCGTGGCGCCCTCCGGAAAGCGCAAACAGACCGCCGCGTCCGCCAGCGCGTCGATGGCCTCAGGCGAAACATCGCGCAGGAATGGCACCTGAGGCAGCAGGTTGCGCAACGTGGATTGGTGGTGAGCATGTGGAAAACTCATGGAGATTCCTTGCAAGAATCGTGACACAGCCTCAGCGCGCTCGACAATGTGCCCGAACACCCGTCAAGTGTACCACAGCCGGGTGGAACATCCAATCCCAACCGAATGCTGCGCGCGGCGGATAACGTTTCCGCTTGCGTCCAGCGTTTCGCTCCCGGATTTCCCCGCAACCGCCGATTCCAAAGTTGACGCTGCCAAACCGGAGGCGAGCCTGCAAGCAGGTCAGCGCGCTCGACTCACATGGGCCAGACCCGGCTAAAGCCTCGACTCCGCGCCATATTTGGAATCGCTGCACCGCAACGGCGATACTTGACGCCAGCGGCAAACTAGGCGACAATTCGATGCAGCACGCGCCGAAGCGCGTCCATTCCATCGGAGTTGTGCGTTTATGTCGAATTTGTCTCAGGAGCAACAGCCTGGCGCCGCGGCGTCAGGTCAGCAACCGCAGGACGCCAAGACCCGCGCCCTCAGTCTGATCGGCTACATTCTGGGCATCTCCTACCCGCTGTTGGCGCTCTCCACCGGCGCGCGCGGGCTCTATCAGCTCTTTCTGCGTGATGATCTGGCCAAGCTGGGGCCGGCCCTGTCGGTGCTGACGGCCGTGCTCTACCTGGTGGCGGCTATCGGCTTTTTCAAGCGCACCCCTCGCTGGTGGCGCATCGCCGTCGCCGCGCTGGCCGTGGAGACGGTGCTCGTGCTGGCCGTCGGCGCGCTCAGCTTCATCATGCCAGAGCTGATCGGCAGCACCGCCTGGCGTCATTTCGGCCAGGACTACGGCTATTTCCCCCTGATCCAGCCGCTGCTGGGCCTGATCTACCTGCTGTGGAAGCCGACGCGCGTCGCCTTTGGCGTTGGGGGTAATGCATAATGCGTAACGAGTAATGCGTAACCGGAAGGTGTTTGCCTGCGCAGGTTCTGTGCCTTTCACGCTCCACACCCCTGCGCAACCCCAAGCCACCCCCCATCCCCACACACACTCCGAGTTACGCATTACGCATTACGAGTTACGCAAAGCCACACCAAACCACTGGACACCCCCCCATGCCCCGCAACATCTCCATCTTCGACATCATCGGGCCGGTGATGGTCGGCCCCTCCAGCTCGCACACGGCCGGCGCGGTGCGCCTGGGCCAGGTGGCGCGCACCATTCTGGGCACGCCGCCGGTGGACGCGTTGATCGAGCTCCACGGCTCCTTTGCCCACACGGGACGGGGCCACGGCACCGATCGCGCCCTGGTGGCCGGCCTGCTGGGCATGGCCACCGACGACCCCGACCTGCCGCACAGCTTCGAGCTGGCCGCGCAGGCCGGGCTGGCCTTTCGTTTCGAGGAAATCGATCTGGGGGAAGATGCCCACCCCAACAGCACGCGACTAACGGTGAGCGACGGTGTCCACACGGCGCAGGTCACGGGCTGCTCTGTCGGCGGCGGGCTGGTGGAGATCACCAATCTGGATGGCTACGATGTGCGCTTCAGTTGCGGCTATGACACGCTGCTGGTGCTCACCGAGGACCGGCCAGGCACGATCACCGAAGTCACCGGCTGGCTGGCCCGCCATGACATCAACATCGCCTTTCTGCGGGTCGGGCGTGACCAGCGAGGGGGCGACGCGATCATGATCATCGAAACCGATCACAGCATCGAACCAGAGATCCTGGAGGCCTTCGAGGATTACCCCTGGGTACACTGGGCGCGGCAGGTGCCGAAGGTGGAGATGTAGGACTACAGGTGAAAATCGCCCGCGGCTTCCGGCTGATAGACGATTTCCTTGACCTGCAAGCGCCGGCTGCCCGCGGGCACGCGCCACTCGAAGATGTCGCCGACCTCGTAGCCCAACATACCGGTGCCGATGGGCGCCAACACAGAGAGCTTGCCGGCTGCGATGTCGGCCGCCTCCGGGAAGACCAGGGTGTAGATCTCCTCCTCGCCCGTGTCCATATCCAGCAGCGCGACGGTGGAGTTCATGGTGATCACGTTGCGCGAGATCTCCTCGGGCGCGACCACGTTGGCCGTGGACAGCTCGGCGTTCAGCTTGGCCAGGTCTTCCCGGCCGCGAAAGTTGGTGTGCGAAGCCGCTTCCAGCAGCAATTGCAGGCGATGAAGGTCGAACTGGGTGATTTGGATGGGTTTATGACTCATGGGTCAACTTCTCGAGCGTAAGAGTGCGTCCAGGAACACGACGGATTTGGCCGGATTGAAGACCGGCCAGAACAAGAACTGATCACATGCATCCTGACGAACCGTGGAAAACAACCGGGTCATCTGGTTGACGGCTATTGTACCACAAGCATCATAACCCCCGAAATACCTCAGCATCGTATGGAGAAAAACGCCATGATCCCTGTCGAAATCTGTATCAATGCGTCCGACCACGATGCAACAGCCCAGGCCGTCAGCGCCGCCTTTCAGGGCGACGCGGCCACCGTCGAGCTGTGCGCCGACATGCATCTGGACGGCCTGACCCCCTCGTTGGACTGCCTGGCCGCGGCCCGGCGGGCCTTTGGCCAGCGTCCCGGCCTGATGGCCATGATCCGCCCGCGCGCCGGCGATTTCTGCTACGATTCGGCTGAGTTGACGCTGATGCTGACGCAGATCGAGGCCGCAGCGGCGGCCGGCGCCGATGGCGTGGTGTTCGGCGTGTTGCAGGTCGCCGACCAGCGCATCGATCGCGATGCCAGCCAGCGCCTGCTGGCCGCCGCGCGCCGGCATGGCCTGAAGACCACCATGCACCGCGCCTTCGACGCCACGCCCGACCCTGACGCCACCCTGCAAACGTTGATCGAGCTGGGCTTCGACCGCGTGCTGACCAGCGGCGTGCCCTGGGGAGTCAAAGGGAGCGCGCTGGACGGCGTTGAACGGCTGGCGGCCACCATCCAGCGCGCCCAAGGCCGCATCGAGGTGGTGCTGGCCGGCAGCATCAGCCCCACCAACGTCGGGCCGCTGCTGGCGCAGCTGCCGCTGGACATCGGCCCGGTCTCGGTCCACGCCTACTCCGGCGCGCAGATCGCCGGGCAAACGACGGTGGAGGCTGTGCGCAACCTACAGGCCGCAGCACAGACGCCGCGACCTGCGTGACCGACCAGCGCCACACCGCCGGCAGCGATTCCAGCAATGATGGCTGCCACAGAAAGACGCTCCTGTTGGATCGATGATCCGACAGGAGCGTCTCGCGCCGTCAATCGAGCAATTTACCGCGCACCCATCTACCGGGCCGCGGGCACATGCCCTTCGATCACACTCTGCCCCGTCATCTCCGCCGGCTGCGGCAGGCCCAGCAGGTCCAGCACCGTCGGCGCCACATCGGCCAGGATGCCGCGCGGGCGCTGGGCGTAGTAGCCATCGCCGATGACGAAGCAGGCCACCGGTTGGGTGGTGTGGTAGGTGTGCGGCTCGCCGGTCAGCAGGTCGCGCATGCGTTCGCAGTTGCCGTGATCGGCCGTGACGATGGCCACGCCCCCCTTGGCCACGATGGCCTCCACCACCCGGCCCGTGCACTCGTCCACCGTCTCCACCGCCTTGATGGCCGCCTCCAACACGCCGGTGTGGCCTACCATGTCCGGGTTGGCGAAGTTCAGCAGGATGAAGGCGTCGTCGTGGTCGTGAATCCGCTTCAGCACCGCCTCGGCCAGCGGGTAGGCGCTCATCTCCGGCTGCAGGTCGTAGGTGGCCACCTTGGGCGACGGCTCCAGGTGGCGCGCCTCACCCTCGAAGGCCGCCTCGCGGCCGCCGTTGAAGAAATAGGTCACGTGGGGGTACTTCTCGGTCTCGGCCGCGTGAAATTGCCCCAGCCCAGCCTTGCTCAGCACCTCAGCCAGCGGGTTGGTGATCTCTACCTCGGGGAAGATGATCCTGGCCGGCAGCCGCACGTCATACTGCGTCATGGTCAGCAGGTCCAGGTCGGGGATGAAGTCGCGCGGGAAGCCGTCGAAGTCGGTGAAGGCAAAAGCGTAGGCCAACTGACGGGCGCGGTCGGCGCGGAAGTTAAAGAAGAGCAGACAATCGCCCGGCTTGACCAGCACATCGGCGTCGCCCACGTCGATGGCCACCGGCAGCACGAACTCGTCGGTCACGCCCTCGGCGTAGGAGCGGGCCAGCGCCTCGCTGGCCGTGGAAGCGGTGCGCCCTTCGTGGCCCTGGTGGCGGGCGATGACATCGTAGCCCAGCACCGTGCGCTGCCAGCGGCGGTCACGGTCCATGGTGTAGTAGCGGCCGCTGACCGAGGCAATCACCGCCTTGCTGACGGCCAGGCGCGCCTCCAGGGCGCGGGCATACTCGATGCCGTTCTCCGGCGGCGTGTCGCGGCCGTCGGTGATCAGGTGCAGCACCGGCGTGATGCCCGCGGCGTTGGCGATGTCGATCAGCGCGTTCATGTGGTTCACATGGCTATGCACGCCGCCGTTGCTGAAGAGGCCGATCAGATGCAGCTTGCCCTGGTTGCCCTGCAGCCGCTGCAGCGCCGCGCCCAGCACCTGATTCTTGGCCAGCGAGCCATCCTGGATGGCCAGGTTGATGCGGGTGAAGTCCTGGTAGATGATGCGGCCCGCGCCCAGGTTGAGATGGCCCACCTCAGAGTTGCCCATCTGTCCTTCGGGCAGGCCCACGGCCATGCCGGACGCGTCCAGCACGGTGCGCTCCAGCGTTTGGTTCCAGCGGTCGTAGTTGGGCGTCTCGCCCAGCGCCACCGCGTTGAAGGCCTTCATCTCGCGGATGCCCCATCCATCCATGATGATCAAGGCCACTGGCTTGACAGATTTTCCAACCATAGCAGTCACCTTTTCTAGCTGAATCATGATCTACCAACCTACCACGCTGCCAATCGCTCGCCCAGCACCACCGACGCCGCATTGCGCCCATTGACCGCGATCACGCTGCCGCCGGGATGTGTGGCCGCGCCGCACAGGTAGACGCCCGGCATAGGGGTCTGGTATGCCAGCCGCTGATCCCACATGTGCTGCGGCAAGATCTCGCCCTGGAAGATGTGGCCGCCGGCCAGGCCGACCCGCTGCTCGATGTCACGCGGGCCAATGACCTCGTAGTGCAGGATGGCGTCGGGCAGGTTGGAACAGAAGCGGGCGATGGACTCCAGCGCGACCTGCCCGGCCCGCGCCCGCCACGCTCCGGACGGATCGTCCCAGTCGCCCTGGGTGAAGTTGTAGGGCACATACTGGGCGAAAACGCTCATCAGGTGCGCGCCGGCCGGCGCCACCGAGTCGTCGAAGGCAGTCTGGAAGTAGAGCTCGGTCCACAGCCGGTCGGGCAGGCCGCCGGCGCGGGCCACGGCATAGGCCCGCCTCCACTCGTCCTTGGTCAACGGCGTGTTGATCTGGCCGCGGTGATGAATCTCGTCGACGCCCGGCTTGGCGGTGAAGTTGGGCAGCTCAGCCAGGGCCACGCTGACTTTCATGCTGCACCCCTCGATGGGCACGGCCTCCACCTGAGCACGCCAGGCCGGATCTGCCGCGTCGCCCAGCAGGGCCAGCGTGGTCCGTGGATCAGCATTGGAGACCACCACCGGCGCATGGATGCGTTCGCCGCCCATCAGCTCGACTCCTGCGCCGGGCAGGATGCGGGCCACTGGAACGCCGGCCGCAACGGTCGCGCCCAACCCGCGGGCGATGTCGCACAGGATGAACGAGACCATGCCCATGCCGCCGCGCACGTAGCCCCACATGCCGGGCAGGCCGCCTAGCCGGCCGCTGGAATGGTGGAAGCTGATCGAAGCCGTGCCGGGGTCGAAGGGGCTGGCAAAGGCGCCGATCACCCCCTGGCCCAGGTAGGCCATCTGCAGGCGCTCGTCGCTCAGGTAGCGCTCCACGTACTCGGCCATGGACCACTGAAAGAGCAGCCCGCGCGCTTCCTCGTCGCCGGCCAGCCGCTCCTCGATCTGCTCACGGCTGGGCGCGGGGTTGAGCCACAGGTCGTCGGGGGAGAACGCGCCGCCCAGCGCGCCGGCCGGCCGCAGCGCATTGCGCGCCCGGCGCATCACATCGCCCATGGCGCGCCAGCCGGCGAGGTCCCGCGGCGCAACGCGCGCGATCTCACCCTCGCAGGCATCGTCATCCTCCGGCAACTGCACATAGCTGCCGTCCTCGAAGGGCACGAACATGCCGGCGGTGGCGGGAGTCCAGTGGTAGCCCCAGGCGGGGAAGTCCAGTTCCTCGATGACCAACGGGTGCAACAGGCCGCACAGATAGGCACAGGGGGAGACGCGAAAGCCCGGCCACGGCTCCTCCAGCGTGCAGGCGCCGCCCACCCGCTCGCGCGCTTCCAGCACCAGCACCTGTTTGCCAGCGCGCGCCAGATAGGCCGCGCAGGCCAGCCCATTGTGCCCCGCGCCGACGACAATCACATCCCAGCGCCGCGCGGCCAGCTCCCTGGCCGGCATGGGCAGACCAACCACGCCGAGGGTGCTGCGGGCAGAGATCTCAGGAAAATCGGTGGAGTGTGTCATAACCTGACTCGAGTCGCAACCGTGGCTCGGTGAGATTCAGAAAGATGTCGCGGTTCTGGATTTCGCACACGACCTGGCGCCACGTCCTTGGGCGTTGACCTGGCTACTATACCACAGGTAGCCGAGGATGTCACGCGCCGATCTGCGATCGCAGCGATTCCAAATATAGGCGGAGTCGAGGCTTCAGCCGGGTCAATTTGGGCGGAGTCGAGGCTTCAGCCGGGTCCGGACGATGCGAGTTGAGCGTGCAAACCCGGCTGAAGCCTCGACTCCAGTTTGGCAATCGCCATATTTGGAATTGCTGCTGCGATCGGCGTCGTCGGCGCCAGCGATGAGCCGAGCCAAAGCCACGCCAACCCGGTCACCTGGTGCGCCGCTGATGGCCGCGCGGTTGGCTGACCGTGCCAGCGCGCGGTGGGGATATCGCGGGCAGCGCGTCCTCCGCCAGATCGACGCCGGCCAGCAACAGGCCGCGCAGTTGGCGCTCGATGGCCGGATCGGCCGGCGCCGGCTGGCAGGCCGCCAGACGGCGCTCAACCTCGGCCACGGCGCGCTGCATCAGCGTGGTGCGGCCCCCCTTGACCCAGCTATCCTCCCCCTGCCGATCCCAGATGGGGCCGGGGGTGTAGAGGGCGCGGCGGTAGTGGGCCAGGGTGTGGGCGGCCGTCAGCAGGTTGCCCTCGGCCAACTGCTCGGCCGCCAGGCCGCCGGCCGGCAGATCATCCTCCACCGTGAAGGGCCGCGCCAGATGCAGCGCCTGGCCGCACAGCTCGTCGTCCAGCAACAGCTTGGGCAGGCTGAAGGCGATGGTGTAATCCAGCATGCCCGGCCCGGAGACCGAGTTGATGCCGGCCAGCGCGGCCAGCAGCGCGCCGCCGAAGCTCTCCGCGCCGGCCTGCGCATCCACCGCCCGGTTCTCGCTCATGCCCAGATAGCTTTGCGTCGGCAGCCCCAAGCGCTTGGCCACGGCCACGTAGGCCAGATCCAGCCGCATGGCCTCCACGGCCGACATGGGCGCGGTGCTCTCGCGCATGTGAAACGCGGCCGGCGCGCCGCCGAAGATCACCGGCGCACCCGGTCGCACCACCTGCGCCATCACGATGCCGGCCAGCACATCCACCGTGTGGAAGACCGCCGCGCCCATCACCGTCACCGGCGCCACCAGCCCCATCAGCGTCACCGGCACGACCTCGATGGGAATGCCCCACTCGACGCAGTCCAGCAGGTTCTGGCAGGAATCCTCGCTGTAGCGGAAGTTGCCGGTGGCGGTGACGGTGAAGATGGCCAGCGGCCGGCGGACCAGATCGGCCCGGTCGCGCCGAAAAAGGGTCAGCATCTCGGCCATCCTGGGCACGCCATGCTCGGTGAACGCGCCGGAGACCACCGGACGCTGCGCCTGCGTCAGCACCAGGTAGAGCCGCCAGGCGTCAGCGATCTCCGGCGGCACATCGGCCGTGGAGAAGGCCGTGGCCAGGTAGGCGATGTGCTCCAACCCATCGGCCAGCCGCACGTAGTCCACGAAATCCGCGGTCAGCGCCAGCCGCCGCGCGCCGCTGCGGTGATCGAAGAGGTACAGGCCGCTGGAGCCAGGCACGAAATGCACCCGGTCGCCGGCCAGCTCGGCATGGGGCTGGCCAGCGCGGTCGTAGAGGGTGATCGCCCGCGGCGCGCTGGCCAGGGCGCGCGTCACCACGTCCGGCGGAAAGAGCACCCGCTGGCCCGCGGCGTCCAGCGGCAGGCCCGCGTCCAGCAGCCGCTGGCGCAGCGCCGCCCCGCGCACCTCGATGCCGGTCTCGGCCAGGATGCGGATAGCGTCGGCGAGGATCTGTTCGATTTGGTCTGGGGTGAGAACTTGGAGGGTTGGGCGCATGGGAGTGAGGTGGGAAACGGGATGGGTGGCGCCACAGATTAGCGTTGCCGGTGAAAACGATCCTCTGGCCCCTACTCAGCCCTCGGCCGCGCCTGCCCGGCCACCTTGACGATGGCATCAAGCTTCTCGACGATCTCGGCAGCGATCTGCTCGCGCGGCGCCAGACCAGCAAGCACGTGATAGTCGGTCTTGCGCATCAGATTTGGCAGGCCCAGCTTGCGAAAGTAGCGGTCGAAGACAGGATCCAAGAAGTCGTCGCTGGCCTTCACATCGGGCGACCAGGGGCCAGGTCGGCCCAGCGTTTCCAGCGCCTGTGCCACCTCGGCAATGGCTTCCTCCATGGCCCGCTCGCGGCGTTCACGCTCAGTCAGGCCAAACAGGTCATCGGGCAGATCATGGCGGGCATAGGCCAACAGCACCTCGGGCTGGCACAGGTAGTTCTCGATTTCCCTCCGCTGCCACATCAGCTCTATCAGCGGCTGGCCCTCTTGCAGCTTACGTTCCAGGCGGTCGAAGATCGCCACGCCCACAAAATCGGCCTTGCCCTCGCGCAGGCCGTAGAAATGCTCGCGGGCCTTTTGTGGCACGTTGGAGCCCACGTAGACCACGAACGGCCGGGCCAGCGCCTGGGCGGCCGGATGCTCCAGCGTGGCGGCCAGGGCCTGCAAGATGGCCAGATCGGTGCTTCCCTCGACATACAACGCCCAGCCGGTCTGCTCAGCCTGATAGTACTGGTCGAAGCCGATGGCGGTCAACGCCTTGAGCACGTGGCTGCCCCGATCATCCATACGATGAGGCGCGCCGACGAAGGCGATGACCGTGTCGCGGCCCGCCGCTTCGTTGAGCACGATCTCAGAATGGCTGGCGGCGACGATCTGCGATCCCTGTTTCTGCGCTACCTCGGTGATCAACTGATAGATCTGGCGCTGGCGCAACACCTCCAGATGGGCGTCAGGTTCGTCCAGCAGGAGGACGGTGCGCGGGTTGGCGTAGAGATAGGCCAACAGCAAGAGCGTCTGATGCAGGCCGCGGCCGGCAGAGGAGAGATCGAGGGTCGTTCCACCCGGCTCCATGTAGGCCATGGTCAGCTCGCTGCGCTCTTTGACATATGTCGGCGGCAGCAGGGTCACGCCAAACAGGCGCTGGATGTGCTGCGCCAACTCCTGCCATTCCGGCGAGCCGTTGAACTGCGGCTGGCGCTCGCCGTAGGGCGCCCGCGCCTCCCGCAGTTGCGCCATCTCCTGTGTCAGCGCGCCCAGCTCGCCATAGACCTGATAGCAAAGGTTGCGCAACACCTGCGCGGTCTGTCCTTGCCCGACCAACACGCCGATCTCGCCGGCCTGCTTGATGAACTCGCGGTCGGCCAGGCCTGACATGGGCGGCAAGAAGGCAACGCGGGTCGATGCCGCCTCCGGCGGCACAGGCATGCGCCTGGGCGGGTCGTCATCGCTGAGGCGCAGCGGCCGGCAATAGAACGACTCATCGTTGGCGTAGTCGAACTCCAGCCCACATGACCAGACGCGTCCCTCAGTGATACCATCGACGACCACCTCGATGCGAATGTTCTGGGTCTTCTGCTGGCTCGTGCCGCGTGCCGCAATACTGCGTACCCGCAGGCCGCGCCACAGAAGATTGGCGTCAGGGATAGGAATGGCGTTGAGGTCGCGGCGGTTGATGGTGACCCCCGGCCGCTCCTCTGGGGATTTCCTGCCTGCGTACTTCTCATTCCAGCGCCGCAGCCCGATCTCCCACAGCGCCAACGCCTGCAAGGCCGTGGTCTTGCCTGAGTTGTTCGGCCCGATGAGCACGACCGCCGGGCCCAAGTCGAACTCGACGTCGTCGAAGCGTTTGAAGTTGCGGATGCGGATGTGGGTGAGCATGGCGTTTACTCCGGTAGTTGGCTATGAGGAGTATCCATCGGCTTCGGGATAGCCGGCAGGGTCAGTGGCAGGTGAGGTGCGCCACATCCCATGAGTCTCTGAACTTCCAGCGTATCGAGA